>Ga0181520_10000742_pt1 | contig 70242 bp, 48 predicted proteins | sample PEATcosm2014_Bin_29_FD_132451 | JGI IMG/M metagenome (GOLD analysis project Ga0181520, IMG submission 132451) | Peatland microbial communities from MTU Mesocosm Facility, Houghton, MI, USA - PEATcosm2014_Bin02_30_metaG | ecosystem: Environmental > Terrestrial > Soil > Wetlands > Peat | place... | reverse complement strand
GAGCATCGGTCGCAATCCACGAATCTGTTCGGCATCCATGCCTGGTCCTCCTTGACGGGGCGAGATGCCAGTTTCGCAGTTTTACCCAAACAATGCAATATCAACTTAGCGCTGTAGTATTAACCGGCCCCCGGCGTAGCGAACTGGGGGCCACATATCGTGCGCGGCGCCGACCTACCCAAGTCGGCGTCCGCGCCGACGGCTGCGCGGAAACCGTGGCGCGTGGGTCTCGTGCCTCGACCCACCGTACGCCCGCGCAACGGTCACGAACCGCCGCACTTGCCGTGGCAGAAACTAATTATTTTTCTGACTCTGCACTTAAATAGCTAAAGGAAAATAGTGTGTGCCCGACCCCTATATACTGTACGCATGACCATGTTACCAAAAAAGTGGCTAGGAAGTGGCTAGGTTGGCTACAAAAGTGGCTAGGAAATGGACCAAAGTGGCTAGGTATTGTCTAGGTATTTCGGCTATGGCAAGACTATCATTAGAGTGTCAAGCGTCCATAATTCCGCAGTTTTCGCTGGGCGAGCAACTACCTTTAGAGAAATTTAAATACTTCTGTGGCAGTAGAAAACTGATGCAAAAACGCCAAAAGGCCCTTTTTTCGATATGGCTACACCACTGCCTAACCCTAAACGGCGGGTTGGCCGCAGCGGCCAAGGCGGGAGAAACACCGTGGGAAGCGATTTTTTCTGACCCATGCCGTCCTTGCCGCTACCCGGATTGTTGGATTTGCATCAGGCTAGGTTGCGTCGCACCGGTTGGGTTCACTATATTTGCGGGATGATGCTGTGCCGCGCCAAAGAAGGAGAAAGCCCGTGAATGAAGATCCGTCGCTGTCGTCTGGCTGCCCTGAACTCAAGGTATTCGTGTCGTCGCCCGGCGACGTGGCCGAGGAGCGGCTGATCGCCAAGCGGGTCCTCGATCGCCTGGCTGCCGAGTTCGCCGCCGAGACCCGGATCGATGCGATTCTCTGGGAACACGAACCGTTGTTGGCCAGCGGCACTTTTCAAACGCAGATCATCCGACCGGCGGAAACGGATATCGTGGTCTGTATCCTCTGGTCGCGACTGGGCACGCGGCTGCCGCAGCAATTCAAACGCCCCGACGGCTCGCCTTACAACTCCGGCACGGAATTCGAGTTCGAAGACGCCCTGCAAGGGCATAAGCAGCGCGGCGCGCCCGATCTGCTCGTGTATCGCAAGACGGCCGAGCCGCTGGTGAGCCTGAAAGATACGCGGGCGGCCAGCCAAGCGCTGACGCAGAAGGTGTTGCTGGACGAGTTCGTCGAGCGGTTCTTTCACGGCGAGGACGGCACGCTGGTCGCCGCCTTCCACCCCTTCGAAAACGCGGCCGATTTCGAGACTCGGCTGGAGGACCACCTGCGCAAACTGATCCAGGCCCAATTGCATAAGTTCGGCGTGAGCCTCGCCCACCGCGAGCCGCTCGTACGGTCGACCTGGACCGAGGGCAGTCCCTTCCGTGGCCTGCAAGTCTTCGAGTTCCAGCACCACGCCATCTTCTTCGGCCGCACCCGGGCGATCGGTGAAATCCTGGAACGCCTGAAGCGGCAAGCGGCCGAGGGCCGGGCTTTTCTCCTGGTCCTGGGCGTCAGCGGCTGCGGCAAGTCGTCGCTCGTGCGAGCCGGCGTGCTGCCCGATCTTGTGCAGCCCGGGGTGGTGGAAGGGGTCGGTCTTTGGCGAAGGGCCATCTTGCGGCCCGGGGAACGCGCCGGCGACCTGTTCGACGGCCTGGCGGCCGCCCTGCGGCGCGAGGAGGCCCTGCCCGAACTGGCCAGCGACGGCACGCCGGTCGAGCAATTGGCCCGCATGCTGCGCTCCAATCCCGAGGCGGCGCCCTACCTGATCAAAGGGGCCTTGGCCCAGGCCGCCAGCCATCTGGTCAAGGCCGAGTCGTCGCCCCTGCAACCCGTCGCACGATTGGTCCTGGTCCTCGATCAGCTCGAAGAGTTGTTCACCGCCGGCGATCTCACGCCGGACCAGCGCCGGGACTTCATCCGCGCGATTTCAGCCTTGGCCCAGAGCGGCCAGACGTGGGTTGTCGCCACGCTGCGGAGCGACTTCTATCACCGCTGCGCGGAGATCCCCGCCCTGGTGGACTTGAAGGCCGATGCCGGGCAGTACGACGTGCAGCCGCCCGACGCCTCGGAGATTGCCCAACTCGTGCGGCGGCCTACGCTGGCGGCCGGCCTGCAATTCGAAGCGGAGGACTTGCAGACCGGCCAGCGGCTGGACGATCTGCTCCGCGACGCGGCGGCAGCAAACCGCGACAGCCTGCCGCTGCTGGAATTCACGCTGGACGAGCTTTACCGGCTGCGTGCGGGCAACGTGCTGACGTTACAGGCCTATCGCGATCTGGGCGGCATGGAAGGCGCACTGGCACGGCGGGCCGACGAGGTCTTTGCCGGGCTGCCGCCTCCCGCCAAGTCCGCGCTCTGCCAGGTCTTTCGCCAACTGGTCACGATCGGCGGCGACGACGGGGAGACGCCCACCCGCAAACAAGCCCTGCTAGAGTCGTTCGCACTGCCTGAGAGCGGCGGAGACAGCGCCGCGGAAGCCGGGTCGAAGATATCGCCGGCCCGGCAATTGGTCGACGCCCTGGTCGACGCGCGGCTGCTGACGGCCAAGCAGACCGACGACGGCAGGCCGGTGGTCGAGGTCACTCACGAGGCGCTGCTGAGCCGTTGGCAACCGTTGGTAGACTGGCTGCAAACGGATCGCGAGTTGCTGCGCATCCGCGGCCGCATCAACGCCGAAGCCCTGCGCTGGGCACAGGCCGGCTGCCGGGCCGATCTCCTGCTCCAGCCCGGCAAGCCGATGGAGGAGGGACTGCAACTGAAGTCGGCCGGCTTTCCCTTGAGTCCGGTCGAGGAGCAGTACGTCGCGCGCTCCGCGGCGGCGGCCCGGCGACGCGTGCGCGTACGATGGACAGTTACCGCGGCCCTGGCGGCCCTGGCGATCTTGGCGACCTTCGGCGGATTTGCGGCGGACGTGATGCGGCGGCGGGCGGTCGAGAATCAGCGACAGGCCGATGCGGCCCGCCTGGATGCCGAAAACCAAAAAACCCGTGCGGAGCAGGAGTTCGAGCGGGCGCGGGCCAACTTCCACATGGCCCGCGATGCGGTGAAGAAGTATCAGACCGCAGTCGCCAACTCACCGCGACTGAAGTCCCAAGGGCTGGAGCAATTGCGGCGCGAATTGCTGGAGTCGGCCAACGAGTTCTATCAGAAGTTGGTGGACCAGAAAGGGGACGATCCGGATTTGCAGGCCGAACGGGTCTCGGCCTTCATCGAAACCGGCGACATCGAGGCCGACCTGGGCAATGGGCCGCAGGCGGAAGCGGCCTACAAGCAGGCCATCGCCGCGGCTACGGCCCTCCTGGCCACGGGGGACCCGAATCCCGACCATCAAAACGAACTGGCCCGCGCCTTCAATAATCTGGGCGGCTTCTATTTCCGTAGAGCCAACCATGCCGGTGCGGAAGCGGCGAACCAGTCGGCACTGGCCATTCGCAAAGCCCTGGCGGATAAATACAAGGACAACGACAAGTACCAAAACGGCCTGGCGGCGGTGGAACTCAATCTGTCGCTGGTCTACCGCGCCGAGGGCCGCACGCAGGAGGCCGAGGCGGGCTACCGAGCGGCGCTCGCCGTCTGGAAGCAACTGGCGGGCGGCCACGCCGATGTTGCCGAATACCAGTACGAGATCACGGTGGCCTACCGCGATCTGGGCAACCTCTACCGGGAGAATCTCCGCAAGAAAGACCAGGCTCGGGCGGCCTACGAGTCGGAACTGGCCATTTGCAAACCGCTGGTCGAGAAGCATCCCGAGGTGCCCGATTATCAAGCGGCGCTGGCCTCCTGTTATGCCGACCTGGGAACGGTTTATCTGGACTCGGGCGGCACACAGAACGCCGAGGCGTGCTACAAGTCGTCGCTGGCCCTTTACAAGGAGCTAACCGAAAAACACCCCGACGTGCCGCACTACCAGACCCTTCTGGCCGGGACCTGCAACGACTTTGGCCGCTACTACTACACGATGAACCGCGTGCAGGACGCCGAGGCGTACTACAAGTTGTCGCTGGCCATCTCCAAGCAACTGGCCGAGAAGTATCCGGACGTGCCCGCCTACCAGATCGGACTGGGCATCGGCTACTTCAACCTGGGCAATCGCCATCGCGATTCCGGCCGCGCGCAAGACGCCGAAGCGGCGTACAAGGCGTCGCTGGTGATTTACGAACGCGTGGCCAAGAAGCATGCGGACGTGCCGTCCTATTCCCGCGACCTAGCGGAGAGCTACAGCAGTCTGGCCGTCTTCTACTGCGAGGCGGGACGTTTCCCAGACGCGCTGGCGGCCTACCAATCGGCGATCGACACCTACCAGACGCTGGCCGGCAAATACCCGCGGAACACCGACTATGCGGACGCGCTCGCCGACTGCTATGCGAAGATGAGGTCCATCAACGCCGATACGTTGCCTCGAAGTATACGCGGTCCACGATCCACAGGTTCTGCGGATAGGCCGCGCCCGAATCCTGCTGGTCCTTGAGCAGATAATCTCCACCCTTGCCCGCCAGTTGGCCGCGGTCGGTTTCCACGGTAAACGGATGCCCCACGCATGCGGCCAGGACGCCGGAACGCTCGGGACGGGGTTCGTATCTCCTCCAGCCGTCGGCATCCGTAGTCTCCGTGGGTCGATACTTGGCCAGCAGGCTTGCCTTGCTCTGCGGCCAGAGGTCGCCCGACTCGCCTCGACAAAGGACATCGCCGGCGAGCAAGTTTTCCCGTCCTTCCTTGCTGTCCACGGTGTCGCAATCGGCGCTGGCGCGGACCCAAACGGAAGCGGTCTTCCAGGCGGGAAACCAGGCGCCGGCCTGGTTCACTTCGTCCAAGAGCCGTTGGTTCGGGCAGTCTGCCGCGGTTGGTTCAAGTTGGGTCATACGGTATGCATCCATTTTCCCGCTAGGACGACAGAAATCAATGCGTGCTGTGGTTTCAACGTATCCGGCACACTCCGTGTGCCGTTGCCAGCGGCACACGGAGTGTGCCGGATACATTGCTCTTGGTTCGCATGTCCTTACGGTGGAAAATCCGAGAAATGTTCCGCCTGTATTTGTTTCCGCGCCACGGCGCGTCCGATCGCTTGCAGGTCCGGCACATTCGCGCACGCGTCGAGTCTTTGAATGCCCGCCGCGTCGATGCCCGTCAGTCCGAGTCCGGCAAGGCCCTCTCGAGTTAGGTCGGCATTGTAGCGCAGGTAAGTACACAGTTTGGGATGGACCGGCCCGCCGCGATCACCGATCAAGTCGCCGATCTCCGCATCGATCGGGTCTCCCGCCTTGCAGTTACCGAAGATGCGGCACAGACAGTCCTGATGGCTGACGCTGCCTCCAATGAGAATACTGGGGATCCTGGCCGCCAGGTGCAGCAAGTCCTCGCCGCGGGGCGCCACCTTGTGCGCCTGGCTGAAACTGCCGGTGCCGACGGAAACCAAGAGCAGGCGGTCTTCGCCGGTTGGCCACTGCAGGCCATAGGGACCGGCGGTGGCCATCAGGAAGAGCTGAAACGCCGGGTTGCCGAAGGGCGTCATGGCCCCGTCGTCGAACACGAACGTCTGCGGTCCCAGCGTGATGACCTCCGGCTCGAAGAAGGTGGGGGCCGCGGCGCTTGCGCGAACGAGTTGCCAAAGAGGAAGCTTCAAGTTGCACGCCGGGTCGTCGAGATTGCAGTTGAATCTGGCTTTGGGATTATTGGAAACAGGCCAGGCGGAATCGGTCGTGGCGTTGCGCATGACCAGCAGAAGGAGCGTGCGCAGCTTCGCGGAACCGAGCGCGCCCTCGAGTTCGCGGTTCTTTTCCGGGACCTCGGTGGGAATCATGTCGATCACCGCCTTGATCATCGCCTTGAGCCGGTCGCAGCGGTACTTATTCCGCCATCGTTGCCACCAGGGCGTTTTCTGGAACATGGCGGGGGCGGCCCGCACGTAGAACTCGCGGATGGCGTCGACCGACATGCCCAGCGAGAGGCACATGGCGGTGATAGCGCCGATGCTCGTACCGCCGATGTAATCGAAGTAGTCGGCCAGGACGAAATGGTCGTCCTGGCGGAAGTGCTGACGCAACGTGCGTTCGATCTCGGCCAGAATTTCCAGGGTCATTAGCCCGCGTATGCCGCCCGAATCGAGCGCCAAGAGTTTGCGCGGGCCCTGCTTGGCGAGCTTTTCTTCCACGCCCGTTCGTCGTGTCTGGGTTTCTGTCATGGGGCAGTTCCTTGGTATTGGCCCGGCAATGAAGTTGATCAATCGTAACCCGAAGCGTAAGCGAGGACACCTCGCTTACGCTTCGGCTTCCTATGCGGTGTTTTCATGCCGGCGTAATATTGAGTTAGTGAGGCTTAGGACGATTCTTGCCCTTGCGCTGCCGAAAACAAGTACCCAGAATCCACGCGCCGGCCTGAATCCACGAGCGGGCCTCGCCGAAACTGATGGGCCGCTCGCGGTGCAAAAGGACCCAATCGCCATTCTCGCGCAAGGCCTCCTTGCCGAGATCGAGGAGCAGGCCGCGAAAGGTCTCCAGGTCGCCTTCCGCGAGGGCCTGCCGCAGGCGGCGCCGGGCATTGCCGAACAGCGAGCTCATGCGGTCGTACTGCCGGGCCTGTTCCAGGAAGGCGCGCGTGTGGGTGTATACGTAAAGCAGCGCAGCCACGACAGGCGCCAGGCCAATCGCCACATTGAAGGCGGCGTTGCCGTGGAAAAGCGGTCGGGTTCCCGCCAGCAGCAGCCCCAGCAGGAAGAACCCCTTGGCGACACGGTTCAGCCACGTCCCCATCGCCTGGCGGCGCCGCGCCGCTTGCGAATAATAGTTCCATTGGTCGTCTACCCATTCTTCGAGAACCTGCTCGGGACCGCGCCGCGCGAGGTCGGCAGGCGCAGAGGCGGTTGGAACCATGCGCGCGGTCAAAGTCCATGCCCGCAGGGCCTGGCGAATCCAATCGAGCTCGCTGCGCTGCCGCCGCAAGTAGTAGTCGCTGGCGCGTGCCGTGATGCCCGCCGCGCTCCAGTGCATCTGCACGCGCAGCCCTTCGGCCAGCGCGCGGTAGTCGTGAAAACGCTGTTCGTAGCGACGCCAATAGGCCCACAGATAACAACCGTAGGCCAGCGCCAAGCAGGCCGCATAGATCGGCGCTGTGTGGGCAATGACCCCCGACAACTGAAAAGTCAATGCGGCAACGAGCCCCAGCACCAAGAGGGCAAGCATCGTCGCATGCGTGGCCTGCTGAAAGCGGACCGCCAGCGCATCGGCGACGGCAAAGCGGTCGTCGATCCAAGCCTGGCCTGGCGGCGCTGCCGAGGATTGGTCCGGCAGCGGTGAAATTGCTGCGCGAGGCCCTCGCCGCCATGGTTCGGCAACGTCGGCGTTGAACCTTTCCAGATGTTCCCAGGCCGCTGCATCATCGAGTTCCTCGTTGCCGAACACGGTCTCGATTCGCGGGCGGAGGAGCGTCGCCGTCGGAGCATCGGCGGCGGTCCCGTCACTCGTTCCTGCGACGACGCGATGAACACTCCCCAATCCCACGCTATCCAATTGCAGCGGCCGACCCGTATGCCGGTCAGGTATGCCTTGCAGGCGAAACTGGATGATTTGGCCAACCAGGCCGCCCGGCGCTGTTTCCGGGTTGTCGGAAATGACGATCACGAGATGGCACTGGTCCGCCAAGAAGGCCGCCCGGCGAGTTGTATCCGCGCAGATGCCGCTGCGGGGCTCCGTCGCACCTGTACCGTCCGGAGGAACGAGAACCGGCGCAACGTGCTCTTCCAAATCGACGACATCTGTGTCCATTGCCGCGGCGAGCTGCTCGACAGAGCGTCGCAGCGCTGCAGGCAATTGCACCAAGAGGAGAATGGGCGTTGCCCGATAGAGACCGCGCATGTCGGCCAGGATCCGGGCGACCGGTTCTTCGGCCCTTTGCGCCGCTTCCGCCGTCAACTCGCGGTCAGCAGCGATGCCGACGACCAGCGGCCATCGTGCATCGTGTGCGCGGTCCGATGGACCGGTCGAGGGAGCCTCGACCGTCGGTCGTTGCGGGAGAAAGTGATCGCATTCATCTACCTGGCGCATGGCTGCGTTTGTTCCCGTGATCTCGGCAATGATAATCGGCAGTCAGGGAAATGCTCAGGACTGCCTCATTTTATCTCCGTCTAACACTTTACGATAGTCGGCGTGAATTCGTTTAACGTCCCGGCAAGCCCGCCTCTTGCCTAAGATCCGCACGTTATGTTGGGCAGGGCTTCTCATTACGACCACAGGCGGCTTCTTCTTTTATACCCTCGTTGGAGGGCTATGGCGAATTGTGCTACGATTGACAGTGCTACGATTGACGTGGGCGACCCGGTTTACTAAAACTAAAGTCGTGGGCATTCGGGCATTCATTTTTTGTTCTGAACGAACTCACACGACAAGGCTATGTGACGAAGCTCTAATCCAGCATTCCATTTCCATGAACTTCATTCTCCGCTTCTCGTTCGGCATCTGCCTCCTTTCACTCACCGGCTGCTGGACTTCCACGGGGCCGGAAGTCGTGGTCTATACGGCCCAGGACGAAGAATACGCCAAGCCGATCTTCGAGGACTTTGCCAAGTCCACGGGAATTGCCGTGCTGCCGAAATTCGACGCGGAATCGACCAAGACCTTGGGCCTGGCCAACGCCATCAGCGAAGAGGCCGGCCGCCCGCGCTGCGATGTCTTCTGGAACAACGAAATCCTCCTCACCTTGCGGCTGGCCCGGCAAGGACTGCTGGACGTCTATCGCCCGAAGATCGCCGACCGCTATCCGGAAATGTACCGGTCGAAAGACGGTCTCTGGTATGGCCTGGCTGCCCGGGCGCGGATCCTGCTGGTCAATAAGCGGTTGCCCAAGGAGCAGTGGCCCACGTCGATCATGGACCTGACCGACGCCCGTTGGAAGAAGCGGATCGGCATGGCCAAGCCACTCTTCGGCACGACGGCCACGCATGCGGCCTGCCTGTTCGCCGTCTGGGGCGACGAGAAGGCCCGGGCGTTCTTCGATCGACTCAAGGCCAACGAGGTGCAAATCCTCTCGGGCAACAAGCAAGTGGCCGAGGCGGTGTCCCGCGGCCAGATCGATTTCGGCATTACGGACACCGACGACGCCTACGAAGAGATCCGGGCGGCCCAGCCGGTCGAGATCGTCTACCCGGACCAGGGCGATGGGGAGATCGGCACGCTCTACATTCCCAACACGCTGGCGGTGATCAAAGGCTCGCCGCACCCGGCCGAGGCCCGGCGGCTGGTCGAGTATCTGCTCTCGCCGGAGGTCGAAACGCGGTTGGCCCTGGGTCCCAGCGCGCAAGCGCCGCTGAACGCCGATGTGACCGTCGAGCCGCCCATCAAGACCCCCCGCACCATTCGGCGGGCGATGCAGGTCGACTTCGAGAAAGCGGCCCAGATGTGGGACGACGTGGCGAAGTTCCTCCGCGAGCGGTTCACGTTGTAACAAGGCTTGAGAATCGGGCCGGTTCTTGCTAGATTGGAGGTTGCCGCATTTTCGCGGCCGGCCCATCCAAGGTCTTTCATGCCGCACGATAAACCGATCTTGCGCCCTCGCCGTTGGCTGCGGGTTAAACGGGCAACATCCAATCTCTCTCATGTCGCACGATAAACCGATCGGAATCGACCTCGGAACCACCAATTCGGCCGTGGCCTGGGTGGATGAAGCGGGCCGCAGCGCGATGGTCGTCAATGCCGAGGGTGAACTCATCACCCCCAGCGTGGTCTTCTTCAGCGAAACGGAAGTGGTGGTCGGCAAGACCGCCCGCACGGCCATCACCTCGCATCCGGAAATGGTGGCCCAATGGGTCAAGCGAGACATGGGCGCAGCGTTTTATTCGCACCCCATTCGCGGGCATTACCTTCCGCCGGAGGTTATCCAGGCCTGCATCCTGCGCAAGCTCAATGCGGACCTGGTGCAGGCCGTGGGGACGGACGTGCAGGCCGTGATCACGGTGCCGGCCTATTTCGACGAAATGCGCCGCAAGGCGACCGCCGACGCGGGCGAGATGGCCGGCCTGCGGGTGCTGGACATCGTCAACGAGCCGACCGCCGCAGCCCTGGCCTTCGGCGAGGCCCTGGGCTATCTCTCGCCCGATGGACAGCCGAGGCAGGAACTCAACGTCCTGGTCTATGACCTGGGCGGCGGCACGTTCGACGCCACGCTCTTGCATTTGGCCGCGGGCAAGGTGCAGACATTGGCCACCGACGGCGACGTGCAGCTTGGCGGCCACGATTGGGACCAGCGGCTGGTCGACTACGCGGCCGAGTGCTTTCTCAAGCTGCACCAACTCGATCCCCGCCAGGATCCGGCCACGCTGAACCGTCTGTTCCTCGACGCCACGGAGGCCAAGCACACGCTTTCCGCGCGGAGCAAAGCGGCCATCCCCATCAACTACCAGGGCCGCTTCGCCGAAATCGCCGTTACCCGCGAGCAGTTCGAAGAGATGACGGCCGACCTGCTGGAACGCACTTCCTATACGTCGCGGCAACTGCTGGGCGTGGCCGGGTTGGAATGGAAAGACGTGCAGCGGGTCCTGCTGGTCGGCGGTTCGACGCGAATGCCCATGGTCCCCCGCATGCTGCAAGCGCTCAGCGGCATCCAGCCCGATCGGACGGTCAATCCGGATGAAGCGGTCGCCCGCGGGGCCGCGCTGTATGCCGGGCACCTGCTGGCCGCGCGGGTGGGCGGGGCAGCCGCCAGCGGCCCGCGAAGCACGTTCCAGGTCACCAACGTCAACGCCCACAGCCTGGGCGTGGAAGGCATCGACACGGACACACTGCGGAAGAAGAACGTCGTGCTCATCCCCCGCAACACGCCGCTGCCGGCGCGGCACACCGAGCGCTTCGCCACGAAGTCGGACGGCCAGCGCACGATCGCCATCAAGGTCCTCGAAGGCGAGAGTTCGCAGCCGGGCGAGTGTATCGCCATCGGCCGCACTGTGGTCCGCGATCTGCCCGGCGGGTTGCCCAAGGGCTGGCCCGTGGAAGTCACCTTCGAGTACGCCGCCAACGGCCGGCTGGCGGTCGAGGCCCTCGTGCCGGGCACGCAGCACCAGGCCCGGCTGGAGTTGCTCCGCGAGGCGGGACTCTCCAACGAAGGGCTGACACGCTGGAAGCAGCCCGTGGGCGCAGCGGGCGGATTCCAGGCCTTCGAGTCGGCGGCCAAGGACGTGCAGCGCAGCGCGCCGCAAGCGCCCGAAGCCGCCGCAATGGCAACCGGAGCGGCCGCGGGCTGGGCGCCCGCCAAGGCCGAGACCGCCGGCCCCATGACGGCCCCGCCGCTATTGCCAACACCGGTGCCCGCCGAACCGGCAACCCGTCAGCAATGGGTCTCCAGTCCGCAGCCGTTGACCGGGGCGATGCCGCTGGCCCCGCTGGTCCCGGCTTCCGGGCCAGCCGCGGCCGTCACGTCCACGCCCGTGGCCGCAGAACCGCTGCTGCCGCTGATCAGGCCGGCCAAAGCCAAGCCGGAAAGGAAACGCCGCTTTCCCAAGTGGCTGGAGCGGCTGATCGGCCACACCGTCACGCTGGTCTTGTTCGGCTTGGTCGCCTACCTGATGATTTCCTATTTTCGGCCTGACCTTCTTCCCCACCATTCCCGCTCAAGCGGCCAGGAGGGCGAGCAGAAACAAGCCGACCGCACACCATGACCGAGGCCAAAACTCCCGCCGTGGGCATCGACCTGGGCACCACGTACTCCGTGGTGGCGAGGCTCGACGAGCGCGGGCAGCCGGTGACCCTGGTCAACGCCGAGGGCGACCGTCTCACGCCCAGCGTCGTACTGCTGGACGGCAACGACGTGGTGGTGGGCAAGGAGGCCATGAAGGCCATGAGTACCGAGGCCGAGCACGTGGCCGAGTGCGCCAAGCGCGACATGGGGCACCGCGCCTACCATCGCGTGCTCAACGGCAAACAGTACCCGCCGGAGGTGATCCAGGCCTGGATCCTCAACAAGCTTCGCAACGACGCCGTGCAGCAGATCGGGCCGTTTGACAAGGCGGTAATCACCGTGCCCGCCTATTTCGACGAGGTCCGCCGCAAGGCCACGCAGGACGCCGGATACATGGCCGGCTGCGACGTGCTGGACATCATCAACGAACCGACGGCGGCCGCCGTGGCTTTCGGCTTCCAGCAGGGCTTTCTCAACGCCGCGGGCAGTACCGACGAGCCGCGGCGGGTGCTGGTCTACGACCTGGGCGGCGGCACGTTCGACGTCACGGTAATGGAGATTCGCGGCAGCGAGTTCCTGGCCCTAGCGACCGACGGCGACGTGGCCCTGGGTGGCTACGACTGGGATCAGCGCTTGCTGGACATGGCCGCCAAGGCCTTCCAGCGCGAGCATGCGATCGAGCTGCGCGAGAACCCCGCTGCCGTGGGCAAGCTCTGGCGAGAGTGCGAAGACGCCAAGCGGACGCTTTCCGCGCGGCCCAAGGCGCCCATCGTCGCCGAATTCCAGGGCAAGGTCTCGCGCGTGGAGGTCACCCGCGATCAGTTCGAAGAGGCCACGCAGGACCTGCTCGACCGCACGCGTTTCACCTGCGTACAGGCCCTCCGCGCAGCCGGGCTGGATTGGTCCGATCTCGACCGCGTGCTGCTGGTGGGCGGTTCCACGCGGATGCCAATGGTCCGCGCGATGCTGCAGAAGATCAGCGGCAGGGCACCCGACGCTTCCGTGGCGGCCGACGAAGCGGTGGCGCACGGAGCGGCCCTGCAGGCCGGACTGGTGCTGGCCAAGCGCGACGGCCGGGCGGCGGCCTTCAGCATCCGCAACGTCAACTCGCACAGCCTGGGCGTGGTGGGAGTCGATCCCCAGACCAAGCGCCGCCGCAACGGCATCGTCATCCCCCGCAATACGCCGCTGCCCGTGAGCGCCAAGCGGAGATTCAAGACGGCCAAGCCCGGCCAGCACTCGATCCTGGTGCAGATTGTCGAGGGCGAGAGCCCTTCGGCCGACGACTGCATGCCCATCGGCCGCTGTACGGTGGCCGATCTTCCGCCCGGACTGCCGGCCAAGTCGCCCATCGACGTGAGTTTCCACTATCGGGCCGATGGCCGCTTGAAGGTCCGCGTGCAAGTTCCCCAGACTAGTCGCCGCTTCGAAACCGAGATCATCCGCGAGAACTGCCTGAGCAAGGAGCACATGGACGCCTGGCGGCAATTTATCTCAGGGCAGAAGCCGACCGAGTACCGATGACAATTCTGGACAAGGCACGGTTTTCGAGGGGCTTCAAGCACAGGACGCGCACGACTGAGGTGGGGCGAGAAAATGACTTTTGCAATTCACAATCGAGGGTGGCACGTCCCTGAGCTTGCGAAGGGCGTGTTTTCCACTCTCGCCACGCCCTTCGCCGACCATGTGTTCTGTCGATTTATGGTCCACTGCTTCTGATGGCCCCCCACGGGTGAAAGTCCGGGATCGCAATCTCGGAAAAGACAGAACTGAAAAGCCGTGGGAAATGTGAGCGTTTCCAACACGGCCGAAAAGCATTCGGGGGGTCCACAAAGCGAGCCGGTCACCGCTGCCAAAATGCACAAAACGGCCCCCGTTTGCCGAGAACGGCGTCTGTTTATGGCAGGATCGCGACGATAGTATGAAATGTGGGAATAGATAAAGCCAACCTCCCTATGGGCCGACGGAAGAACGATTCCGTACCTGCCATGGCCCTCCATAAGTCGGGCGCATGCGCTTTGACGGATTCGCCGCCGTCGGTCCATCTCCCTGGGTACTAAACATTGCCGACCGCTCGCCAAGGCAGTCGGCCCGAATGCCATGCGCGCACAAATCAAAACGTTTTCCCTTTTCGGAATTGTGGTATTGGGCTGGGCGGCAACGGCCGGCGCCCGCGATTGGCCGCAGTGGGGCGGCACGGCAACGCGGAACATGTTCTCCCTGGAACGTGGCATTCCCGTCTGGTTCGACCCCGGCAAGAAGGGCTCCGACGGATCGGGCATCGATCTCCGCACGACCCAAAATGTCCGCTGGGCGGCCCGCCTGGGCAGCGAGAACTACTCCAGCCCCGCGATAGCCGGCGGCAAGGTCTTCATCGGCGCCAATGATAGCGATCTGGCCGATCCGCGCTTCCAGCAGACCGGCGGCGGCGTCCTGCTGTGCCTCGACGAGGTCACGGGCCGGCGTCTCTGGCGGCTAGTGGTGCCGCGTCTGACCACGGGCAGGAAGAGCAGCGATTTCGACGACATGGACCTGGGAATCTGCTCCTCGCCGGCCGTCGACGGCGATCGCGTTTATGTCGTCACCAATCGTAACGAGGTCCTCTGCCTGGACGCCAATGGCATGGCCAACGGCAATGATGGGCCGTTTCTCGATGAACGGCATTACGAGGTCCCAGCCGGACACCCGCCCGTCGAACCGGGGCCTCAAGATGCCGACATCATCTGGCGGTTCGATATCAACTCCCTGCCGGTCTTTCCCCACGATGCCGCCGCCAGTTCCGTGCTCGTCTTCGGCGATACCGTGTTCGTGGGCACGGGCAACGGCACCGACAACAAGACGCATCCCATGCCCGCGGCGCCGAGTTTGATCGCCCTGGACAAACGGACCGGCCGGCTTCTGGCCTCCGACAACGAGCAGATCGGCGGGCGAGTATTTCACGGCCAATGGTCGTCGCCGTCGCTGGGTTGGGTAGACAACCGGCCGCTGGTCTTCTTCGGCGCGGGTGACGGGGTGTGCTACGCGTTCGCCGCCGCCGCGCGGACCGTCAGCAGCCCCGGGCTTTTGCAGCGCGTCTGGTCTTACGACTGCACGGCCCCCTACCGCCTGGACCGTTGCGGCAAGACCATCGACTACTGGAGTGGCGACCGCCGCGAGCACCGCGGAAACCTGGACGATGGCCGCTTCATTTCGCCCTGCGAGATCATCGGCACGCCCGTGTTCTACAAGAATCGCGTTTACGTGGCGATCGGGGAGGATCCGCAGCATGGCCGTGGCCGCGGCTTGCTGACGTGTATCGATGCCACGAAGAGCGGTGATATTAGCTCCGGCGGCAAGCTCTGGTCGTACGACGGCATCGATCGCAGCCTGTCGTCGGTCTCGATCGCCGACGGGCTGCTCTACGCGGCCGACATGCCCGGCCGCGTCCATTGCCTGGACGCCGAGACGGGAAAATGCTACTGGGTCCACGACTGCAAGTCCGATATCTGGACGTCCACGCTGGTGGCGGACGGCAAGGTCTTTGTGGGAACGCGCAAGGCCCTGTATGTGTTGGCGGCAGGCAGGCATCCCGAGGTCCTTGCCACGATCCACCTGGGGTCGGCCATCCGCTCCATGCCCGTGGCCGCCGACGGGACGCTGTACGTCGCTTCGCAGCGCTATCTTTGGGCCGTCGAAGATCTCAAGCGGTATCATTCGTCCCCACTGGCGGCGACGCCTGCACCTGCCGGCCACTCTACGCTTGCCACGACGACCGCGCCCGCCGGGTGTTCCGCCGCACACGCCATGGCAACGCCCGTGCAATCCAACAAGCATACGCTATAGGCCAGAACAAACGGTCGATGATGGAACTGATCCGGCTGGAGAACATCACGAAGACGTACCACGTCGGTGAAGTCGACGTGCCGGTTCTCAAGGGCGTCTCCCTTTCCATCGCGCGAGGTGAAATGGTGGCCCTGATGGGCGCTTCGGGCTCGGGCAAGACCACGTTGATGAACATCCTGGGCTGCCTCGATCGGCCCAGTTCGGGTTGTTTTTGGCTGGACGGCCAGGAAATGAGCCGACTGACGCCCAATCAGCGGGCGCTGATAAGAACGGCGAAGTTGGGCTTCGTCTTCCAAAGCTTCAACCTGCTGCCGCGGACAACCGCGGTGCAGAACGTGCTGATGCCCTTGGACTACGCGCCCCGTCGCGTGGGCGGCGACGACGCCCGCCGGTTGTCGCGAAGCCTGCTGGAGCGGGTGGGGCTGGCCGATCGTTACGAGCACGAGCCGTCGCAGATGTCGGGCGGCCAACAGCAGCGCGTGGCGATCGCCCGGGCGCTGGTCAACCATCCCGCCCTGCTCTTGGCCGACGAGCCGACCGGCAACCTCGATTCCCGCACCAGTGTCGAGATCCTGCAAATGTTCCAGGCGCTGAATGCCGAGGGCCTTACGGTCATTCTCGTGACGCACGACGCGAAAGTGGCGGCCTACGCGCATCGCACGATCCGCATCGCCGACGGGCTGATCGAAGAGGACGAGTCGGACGCGTCCCATGCTCAGGACGAGCGTGCCATTCCCCAATCGCATCCCCGCCGCATGGACGCTGCTTCGGCGATCGGCGGCAATGGCAGTGCGAAGACCGCGACCACGCGGACAATCGCCCACCGGCACGCGACCGATGGACACCGAAGCACCTCGGCAGTAGCTACCGCGGCGAGAGCGGCCGCGGCGGGTACTCCGCATGGAAGGGTGATCCCGCCGCCGGCGTGTGCTCAGGGCGGGCCGCACATTTCCCCCCGCGCCGCGGCGGAAGCAAAGCCGCGGCAGGCCGCGGCGGCTTTCGCGCTCCCGTCCACGCTGCGCACGGCCTTCGGCGCCTTGCGGCGCAACAAGATGCGCTCGGCGCTCACGGCCCTGGGCGTGATCATCGGCGTGGGCGCTGTAATCGCCATGTCGGAGATCGGCCAGGGATCCAAGATCGCCCTGCAGAAGACCATCGCTAGCATGGGGGCCAACAATCTTCTGATTCTGCCGGGCTGGGCGATCACCGGCGCCGTCAACTTCGGCTCCGGCACCATCCAATCGCTGACCCCCGGCGACATGGACGAGATCTATCGGCAGTGTCCGGCGGTGAATTGCGTGGCCCCCATTGTCTGGGCGCGGACCCAGGTGATTTACGGCAATCACAACTGGATCCCCCGGAACATGACCGGGACCACGCCCGACTATCTTAGCGTGCGCGACTGGGAAGACCTCGAGGAGGGCCAGGCCTTTACCGACGGCGACGTGCAGAAGGCCGCCAAGGTGTGCCTGATCGGCACGACGGTGAAGCGGGAGTTGTTCGAAGACGAGTCTCCGGTGGGCAAGGAGGTCCGCATCCAGAACGTCCCCTTTCGCGTGCTGGGCGTCCTCGGCCGCAAGGGCGCCAACATGATGGGCCAGGACCAGGACGACATCGTGCTGACGCCCTGGACCACGATGAAGTTCCGGGTGAACGGCAGCGGCGCGGGCAGCACGACCCAGATCGCCTCAGCAACGGCAAACGCCCTGACCGCGATCAATACCCTGTCCACTTTGTATCCCGGCGGGACGTCGCTTTACCCCGCGCCCACGCCGACGGAGGTCTTCGACGTGCCGCAGGCCGCGCGGCGCGTGAATGTGGATCAACTCCTGGCCAAAGCCGTCACCGAGGAACAGATTCCCCAGGCCACACGGGAGATCACCGATCTGCTCCGCGAGCGGCACCATCTCCCGCCGCTGCGCGACAACGACTTCGATATCCGCGACATGACCGAATTGGCCAAGACAATGTCCTCGGCCTCGGATTTGATGGAGGCCCTGCTGCTGGTGGTGGCGGCCATCTCGCTGGTCGTGGGCGGCGTGGGCATCATGAACATCATGCTCGTCTCCGTCACCGAGCGGACGCGGGAGATCGGCCTGCGCATGGCGGTCGGTGCCCGCAGTCATCACATCTTGCGGCAGTTCCTCATCGAGGCGGTGCTGCTGTGTCTGACCGGCGGGGCGATTGGCATTCTGGTGGGCCGGGTGACGTCGGTCCTCGTGCAATCGATCAAGCACTGGCCCACGCAGGCCTCGCTTCCCGCCATCCTGCTGGCGGTAGTCGTTTCCGCCGGCGTGGGGATTATTTTCGGATTCTACCCCGCCTGGAAGGCCTCGCGATTGGACCCCATCGAAGCCCTGCGCTATGAATAAAGGGGCGACCGACGAATAACTTCCGGATTTGGGTGGCATGCCTTAAGACTTCTAGGCTAGGCATGTTTGCCGCCGGCATGCCTAGCCTGGAAGGCTTAAGGCATGCCACCCTCGCAGAGAAACACGGAAGTTATTTATCGTCCGGTCCTAAGCGCACGCGGCGGGCCGGCGGGGTTATAATAGAACACAGGGAGGGTCGTCGCCCGGCGAGTGAGCGGGCTGAAAGGATTGGTACGTGCGTCTTCGATTGGCAACCAGGTTCTCGGTAACGATCCTCGGCATCCTGACTATTTCGATCTTCAGCAGCTTGCTGACCTTGTATGCGGCCTGGCGCATCGATCAGCGCCTGGAAGAAACCCGCACGGAGACCTTGCCCAGTGTTCGCGCGGAAGAGGTCGAAGTGATATTGCTGCAGCGGAACATGCAAGTCGCCTCGTACCTGCTGGATAACGGCAATCCCGTCTGGCAGCAGCGGTTGGAGCAACTCCAGCGGCAGTTTCGCGATTGGACGGCGAAGGTCCGCAGCGCGACGTATGTCCCGGAAGACGAGGGAGCCGTTCTCCGCCGCTTGGAGGCGACGTGGGACGAACTCGACTCGCGGCAGCAGGAGGCCATTGAACTTCATAGGAAAGGGGTGGCGGACAAGGCGAAATCGTTGCTGCTTACAGAGATCAATGCGCGACTCTCGAAGCAGGTCTATGATCTATGCGAACGATTCATCACCCTCAACGACGGCTACGTCAAGGGAATCATGACGCGCGCCCATGGGCAGGTCCACCAGACGACTTGGATCGTCGGCATTTCCGTACTCTTGACGCTCGGCCTGGGCGGATTGCTGCTCTGGTTGTTCTTCTATCGGGTGCTTCTCCCCTTGCGGGGCATGGCGGCCGACGCACAAGGATTCCGCGGCGATTGTGGCCGGTATCCCGAGGAAGACGAGCTGCGCGCCGTGGGAAGCCATCTCCGCAGCTTGATGTCGGACGTGACTGATACGCGTTCCCACCTGGAGCACAGCCGCTCGCGCTTGTTGGCCGCCGAAAAACTGGCGTCCGTGGGGAAACTTGCGGCCACGGTCGCCCACGAAATCCGCAATCCGTTGACGGCCATCAAGATGTGGCTCTTCTCGATCCGCAAGGCCAACCTCGACAACGCCGATTTGAGCCGCAAATTGGGCATGATTTCCGAGGAAATCGGCCGGTTGGAGAGCATTATTCGGAATTTTCTCGAGTTCTCCCGTCCGATGGATCTCAAGTGCCGGCCACTGAACATTGGTGTCGTGGTCGGCGAGACGGTGGAACTCCTCACGCCGCGACTGAAGGAAGCGCAAATCCGGGCGGCCAGCAAGCCGCACGACGGATTGCCGGCCGTGCTGGCCGACGCGGACAAGCTCAAGCAGGTCTTGCTCAACCTCCTGGGAAATGCGGCGGACGCCATGACCGGCGGCGGCGAGATCCGCATCGCCGCGGCCGTGGAAGAAGACGCCGATGGGCGGCGCATGGTGGTCGTGCGAATCGGCGATACGGGGCCCGGCATGCCGCAGGACGTACAAAGCCGGATCTTCGAGCCCTTCTTCACCACCAAGGACAACGGCACGGGGCTGGGGCTGTGTATCGCCGCGCAAATCATGGCCCGGCACGGTGGTTCGCTGGTGCTGGAATCGTCGACGGAAAAGGGCACCATCTTCGCCCTTTGGCTGCCGCTTGCCGCGGAGGGTGCGCATGGCTAAGATCCTAGTCGTCGACGATGAACGAAACGTCCGCCAGGCCTTCGAGGAAGTCCTGGCAGACCAAGGACACACGGTTGTCGCCGTCCGCGACGGCGAAGACGCTCTCCGTGCCATCGAAGATGACGGCTTCGATTTGGCGATCTTAGACATCTGCCTGCCGGGAATGAACGGCCTGGACGCCCTGGCGCGGATCAAACAGCGGCGGCCCAAGCTCCCCGTGATCGTCATGACCGGCCAGGGCACCACGAACACGGCGATCGAGGCCACCAAGCGCGGCGCTTTCGATTACCAGTTGAAGCCTTTCGAACCGGAAGAAATGCTCCAGACCATCGCCAAAGTGCTGGAAGGCAGCCGGCTGATGAAGGGCGAATTGGTCCTTGGTCCGGAGACCGGCGTCTCTGCGAGCGAGGCGATGGTGGGGCGCAGCTCGCCCATGCAACAACTTTACAAGGCCATCGGCCGCGTGGCCCAAACCGACGCCACGGTGCTCATTCGCGGCGAATCCGGCACAGGAAAGGAGCTCGTGGCACGGGCAATCTACCAGCACAGCCTGCGCAGCGGTCTGCCCCTGATGGTCGTCAATTGCGCGGCCATACCCGAGACCCTTTTGGAAAGCGAGCTGTTCGGCTACGAAGCGGGGGCCTTTACAGGCGCCGCCACGCGGCGGATCGGGAAATTCGAGCAGGCCCATGGCGGCACGATTTTTCTCGACGAAATCGGCGACATGCCCTTGGCTGTGCAGGCGAAGATCTTGCGGATTCTCCAGCAGCGGACCTTCCAGCGCCTGGGCGGCAATGAAACGGTGCATGCCGACGTGCGCGTGCTCTGCGCCACCAACCGCAACCTGGAAAAAGCCATCGCCGACGGCGGTTTTCGCCAAGACCTCTATCACCGTCTCGACGTGGTCACCCTGCAGCTTCCACCCTTGCGCGAGCGGCGCGGGGACGTTCCGTTGCTGGTCGATTACTTCTTGAATCGCTGTGCCCGCACGTCGCACGTGGAAAGGCCTCCCTTTGCCCGGGACGCGCTGGACCTGCTCGCGCAATACGCCTGGCCAGGCAACGTGCGGGAATTGGAACACCTGATTCAACGTCTGATGATCTTCACGGGCGGTTACACGATCCAGGCCAGCGACCTTCCACCACGTTTGCGTGCTATCGCGCAAACCACCACGGCCGGCGCGGCGGCTAACCTCGGCGACGAGCCGCTTTTGGAACTTGTCCAGTCGTACCTTGACGCGTTTGGCGGCGACAATGCCTACGAGAAACTGGTGGATAAAATCGAACGGCTGCTGATTACGGAGGCCCTGCGACGATCGCAGGGCAACCAGAGCCGCACCAGCCGTTTGCTGGGCTTACCACGGCCGACGCTGCACGCCAAGATACAGAAGTTCGGTCTGCAAGGACCGGGCGCCCCACAGTAAGGACCGGCAAATCAATATAGTTCGCGCGGGCAGAAATAAGCCGTTGGAGTTCCGCCTTTAGGCGGCGATTCAGGGAAAATGCCGGCTAAAGCCGGAACTCCAACAGCTCGTTTCCGCCCGCGTGCGGTATAACTGTGGTATTGTCGCCTTTCGTTCCGCGAAAGTCCCCCTCTTTCGCGGAGCGAAAGGCGAAACTTGTTTCCGCGCCGGTCCTAGAGGTCCTGTCCGTTTCTTTACAGGATTGTAAGGAAATGGACGGTAGCGACATTCTTTGTCGCAGCCTCGACACGGGCCCGATTCCATATCTCCATGCTGCACCGATAGTTCCGTCTTCTGCTCTCAACGTTCGTGCGATCGGCACCAAAGTTGCTCTTTCACCGAACCGCCCGGCCGAGCGGACGGGTAATTAGTCTTGCAGTGCCGGAGTGTCCATGAAGACGATTCTCTTTGCCGACGACAACAAGAACATTCGCGCGTATTGCCGCGCGGCGTTCGAGGACGAAGGCTACCGCGTGGTCCTCGCACGGGACGGCATCGAGGCCGTCCGTGTCTTCCGGTGCGAGGCTCCGGATGTGGCGATTCTCGACATTTTCATGCCGCGTTCCGGAGGGTTGGATGCTCTGGAGCAAATCAAGGAGTTTGCGCCCTGGACCCCGACGATTCTCTTCACGGCAAACACCGACGTTTGCCTGGTTGATCGACGCGCGGCCCTTGCCACGGCGTGCGTGGAAAAGAGCGAGGACTTGGGCGACTTGAAGCGGCTTGTTGTCGAAACCCTTCGATCGCCGCACGATGAACCGCCAAGTGCGGCCCTGCGTCTAGGTTTGCCCCCTTTGCCAGCCAACATGGAGTGTTGATGATGCGCCACGATTTGGATGCCGTTTTACCCGCAGGAAGCGTTTGCTGCCAAATCCGGAATGGCCTGCCTATGCTGCATGGCAAGGCGCGGGGCCACTATGTCTCCTGCCAAGGCGGCCAGCGGATGTTGGTCCTGGATCGCCGTTGCGGCGATCACATACGGATCAACGACACGACCGAGCTGATCGTTCTCGACACACAGGCGGGCGAGGCCAAGATCGCCATCGAATTGTTAACATGATGAAAGGATTCTGAAATGCTAGTACTTACGCGAAGGATCGGGCAACAGATCGTTCTCCCTGGATGCGGAGTGACCATCGACGTGGTTAACGTCGGCAAGAACCATGTCCGGCTGGGGATTTCCGCCCCTGCGGGCATGCCCATTCACCGTAGTGAAATCTGGGGCCGCATCCGTGAAGCAAGCGAAAGCCAAATTGACGTTATTGCTGCTGCATTGGCAAACCGGACCAGCGCCGGGGCGCCTGTCGGCAGTTGTGTGGGCAGCGCTCGAGACGGGTAAGACCCGTTTCTTTCGATCCGCCCAGTCAGCACTGGGGGTACAACATGCAACCGATTGTAGCAAGTCAAGGCGAACCGAGTCGCTTGGCTCAAGAGGGCGGGCTGTCGGTCACGGTCCGCGAGGGACGACAGGGCGACGTATCGGAGATTGTGCAGCTTCACATGACCTGCCAGCCCCTGTTCCTTTGGGCCGATCCCGGCTCGGCGTTTCTGCGGCTCTTTTATGCGTTGCTTCTGCGGGAGCCGCAGGGCACGCTTCTCGTTTCCGAATGCAACGGCGGTCTGGCCGGTTTTGTGGCCGGCGTTTCCGATCTGGCCCGCATCCAAGAGAAACTCGATCCGGGGAGACTCGCTTTCTTGGCCGCCACGACGAACTGTCTGCTGACCCACCCCATGCGGCTCAGGAGCCTGTTCCAGGACTTTCACAGGGCCAACCATTTCCGCCGCGATTTCGTGGATGCCAGCAAGGCCGGGCAAGAGCTGATTACCGTCGCGGTCCAGCCGCGCTGCCGCGGGCAAGGGCACGGGAAGGCATTGCTTCACGCCCTGATCGAAAGGGCGCGGCGCGATCGGGTTGTGCAACTGCGAGCGAGCATCGACTCCAGCGACCAAGGCATGAGCTATTTCTTTCGGAAGTTCGGCTTCATCCCCATTCGCACTTTCAGGGTCTTCGGCGGGCGATGGAGGGACGAGTACCTGTTGAGGATTTCGGAGAGAAGCAATTGAAGTCCAGCGGCGTGCGTTCCCCGGCGCTGCGCTACGGTTTGGCGGTGATCGTCACGCTGTTGGCGATCCTGCTGCGAAAACTGCTCGACCCGACGCTGGAAAACGCGGCGCCCTTCACGGCGCACTTTGTGGCGATCATGGTTGCCGCCTGGTACGGCGGCCTAGCTCCGTCGTTGCTGGCCTTGGGCGCTCTTCTGACGGATTATTCTTTCATTGACCTGCGCGGCTCGCTTGCGATCCGCGACCTGGAACACCAGGTCAGCCTCGGCCTGTTTGTGGTCGTAGGTGTGGTCGTGGCCGTATTGAGCGAATCGCTGCACGCCAAGGACGCGGCGGAAGCGGCCAACCGCGCCAAGGGCGCGTTTCCGGCCAATATGAGCCACGAGATACGCACGCCTTTGAACGGCATCATCGGCATCACGGACATGGTGCTGAGAAGCCAACTCCCCGCGAAGCAGCGGGAGTTCCTTACGATGGTCAAGGACTCGGGAGAAACGTTGCTGACTTTGATCGACAGGCTAGAAGGAACAACGGCGACAAAAGACCTGCGGAAACGATGAACTTGCCTAGATTCCATTCCTGCACCTGGTCCGACGACGAAGAGACCGGGCAGACGCAGCCTGACCTGCACGGGCCCATGCGAGAGTTGCCCGGATCGCTTGCGGAGAAGGAGCTTCGCCTGTGGGTTACCTACCCCGCGGTGAAACCGGCGAAAAGGAAAGGCAATCGCAGCGAGTCCCGCCTGCGGGCCGTGAAACTGTGGGCCGTGGTGATCGTAGTTGCCGTGCGACAGACCGGCGCCTTCAGCTATGAAGTCGTCTTGAAGCGGATCTTTAAGCGCGACGACCGCACGATCAAGGTCTGGGTGAGCAACGATCCGGACGATCAGTCCGACGATGCGGTTGTGTTCGGTGTCGTCTCGCCGCCTGCAGCGCTGCTCACGTCGTTGGAGCACCACTTGAGCCAAACGGTCGCCAAGAGAGTCTACGATGCGATTGCGCAGACGTGGCCCTGCGGGGACACGAGCGTTGCCGGGAGCAGCCCCGTTCGGTTGCCAACGCAGCTTTGCTGCGAAGGGGCCGCGACCGCGCTGCTTTGCGGGCCTGCCGTTTCGGAAGAGGGCTGCCACGCCTGAGCGATTCACCTGCGACGGCGATCGTGGCGATGCGTGGGACTGCTGTCGCTTAGAACTCAAGTTGCAGCCTGGAGAAGGCCTCGTACAAGGTGGCGGGCGATGGAGCTGCGGTGGAGGGCTTGTAGAAGTCGCCGGTGAAGAGGACCGCTGCGCCCATGTCGGCCTTGAGGCCACCACCGAAGTCCAACGTGAAATCGTTGCCCACCTCGGTCCCCATATCGGTCGAGCCGTTGGCCGGATTGGGCGTGTCCGATCGCAGCCATCCGGCAGCCAGCGAGCCGGAAAGGCGGCGGCAGATCGGATAGTCATACTTGCTCTGAAAGGTCAGCAGGCCGCAGCCGCGGTTCTGCAAGCTCACGCCCATGTCGTTCACGTCGCTGTAACCCTGGGGCGCGACGAGCATGAGATAGCTCCAGTAACCCTCGGCCCCAAAGTTGTCGCGGGCGCTTTGGGCGACGGTGCGAAAACCGCCGCCGGGAGTGTCGCCGCCGCTGGAAAACAAGGTCTGGCAACTAACCTTGCCCGGTCCCACCGGTATGGGCCCGGCCTCCAGCTTCAAGGCCACCCCATCGTGCTGGAATCTCGAACCGCCGACATCGTCGCGGTCGCCCGTATTGTAAATGGCAAATCCGTTGATCGGCATGACGGCCGAGTCCAGCCGGAATCGGGCCCCGATCCAGACGTCCCAAGCGGACTGGTAGGGGGCGAATCCCGGGTAGCCGGGCGAGGGGGCGGAATACGAGTAGCCGCCGCGGTCGGGCAGATAGTAGGCGCTGAATCCGATCGAACCCTTTTCGCCCACCCGCCGGTCAAGATCCAGGGTCAGCAGATACGTCTGTTCCACCAATTGGTCGTCGAGATCGACCAGCTCGAAGATCCCGAACTTGATCTGCGAGTCGCCCAGCTCCGGGCATTTGCGCACCCAGGAAAGTCCAGCCACGCTGAAATCCCAGTCGGAACTGAACAGCGTCTGCGCGAAGGAATCCTGCCAGGGCTGGATGCCCGCTTGCAAGCGGCCCAGGCAGTCGTCGTGGTAGGCTAGGTATCCGTACCGCAACATGACGCCCACCTGATCGCCCGCCGTTCCTTGGAACGTCTTGGACAAGTCGTAATTCGTGCCCCAAGGGACGTTTCCCATCTGCGCCTGGACGTAGGCTTCCACGTTGTCGCTGGTCTGTACGGTCAGCCACGTGCGGAGACGCTCGTTGATGAATGCCTGCGATGTCCCGCTTGAGTTAATGAATTCCGGATGGTAGTCGTAGTTTGCGGCGCTGAACATCATGCGGTACTGACCGCCAATAATGGCCCGCGGATAGCACGAGTCGGCTGCCGATCCTCCAAATGGAAGTACGATCCCGGGCGGAACACTGCCCGCAGGGGTGGGATCGGCCGTGCATGGCGGCGGGTCCACCGCTACCGGCGTTTCGGTCGGACTGGCCGGCGCCGGCTGACACTGGGGCACGGCCGGCCGCTGCGCTCCGAGTTGCTGGAACTGGATTGCCTGCTGATCGAGTTGCGCCTGTTGCGTTTGCAGGCGCTGCTGCATCTGCTCGACTTGCTGCCGAAGGCTGGTGATGTCGTCGGTGCGGGGGTCGCCGGCCGTGATCGGAGCGGCTGTCGTCGCGGCCGGCGGCGTCTGCCCAGCAGCGAAGCCGGCCGGCAACAGAGCCAGGAATATCGTAGCCAGAACGAGCCTGTGACCGGTCTTGAAGCAGCTTCCCAAGCAATCCATGCTCGCATTTCCTCTCGGGGGCGTACCGATCCGGAACTCTCGCGGGATAATGACCCTTCATCTAGTCGGCGCGATAGAATCGGCACGATTAAGATACCTATTCAGTCCCTTAAATCCATTCCACGAGGCAAATCTTTCCCATCTTTGGGCAGGCTTCGCACAAACCTGTTGACATTTGAGGTCCGACCGACGATAGTATCGGTAAGGCTATGGGACAACCTCCACTAAAGGAGATCATCACATGTCGGAATTGCTCGCTGCCGGCACGTGTCGGGCCGGCTCGCACCGCGCAGAGCATGACATTCGCTTGCCTGAGGACCGGACGATAAATAACTTCCGTGTTTCTGCGCGGGTGGCATGCCTTAAGCCTTCTAGGCTAGGCATGTTTGCCGCCGACATGCCTAGCCTAGAAGGCTTAAGGCATGCCACCCAAATCCGGAAGTTATTCGTCGGTTGCCTGAGTTTTTTACGAAACATTTTGTGAAGGAGATTGGAACGATGACTTGCAGAAGATGGTTCGCGTGCGCGGCTTGCCTCGTGGTTGCGACATCCTTTTTGTACGTTGCGGGCTGCTCGTCGAGCACCGACACAGTCAAGAACACGGCGATGGATGAAAAACAACCCAAGGCCGCCGGCGTCCAAAATCCGCCCAGCGAGAAGGCGGTTGCAGCAATCGCAGCGGCGCGTAGCGAAATGGTCCGGCCCGAGAAGGCGCTGGTCCTGCAGTTGAAACGGAAACCGTGGCAAGCGATCACGGCAATCTGCCTAGCGCCGGCATTCTACAACCGCGAGCACGCCATGCCATTGATCTTCGACGATGGCTCAGAAAAGCGGGACGTGGCGATTCCCCACGAAACGGTCGCCGTGCAGGACCTCGGCCCTGATACCGCCTCGGCAACGACCAAGATCGCGAAAACCTACTGGATGAAGGCTGAGTGCGTCTTCGTCGCCGACGGCTACGAACAGGCACTGTGGGTCGTGCCCAGCGCAGCGCTCCTTGCCGCGCCGATCTTGGTCAACCCCGACCGGGCGACGTTGCAAGCTTTGGGAGTCAAGACGGCCGTCGTGCTGGGCGACGCCAAGCCGCCGGTCGACGATGTCGTGCATCTGGCCGACAAGACGGCTGTTTGGAAGTTCCAGTTGGCCCTGATGGCGGCACAGGGAAAGAAATGCGATTACGTGGTGATGACCAATCCGCACGATTGCGACGAGAAGTTGAACCCGAACGTTCAGTGGCCCTACCTGTCGTTGGCCGCCGCGCCCTTGGCAGCTTACCGGCAAGCCCTGGTGCAGACGGGCGACTATACCGGCGATCGCAAGTCGCTGCACGCCCTGGGCGGCGCGTTGGGCGACACCGGCGACAAAGCCAAGTATGCGCTCGTCAAGCCGGTCTTTCAGAAGGTCAAGGACGATTCCTACGCGGCCGAGAAGTACCTCGTTGAGAACGGTCATACACCCAAGTTCCTGGGCATGGTCGGTGGGGCGATCGAACTCCCGTATTACATTTGCGACATCCATGCCAAGTACAAGTACTGGGACACGCAGATCGACTACGTGCCCGCCGACACGCCGTACGCCACGATGCGGACGGACGTCGATTACGCGCAGTTCGTGAAGCCGGACCTCGGTGTGGGCCGGATCATGGCCGACAGCATCCTCGATGCGACGACGATGCTGGCCAAGACCTTCTTCCGCAAGGAGTTCCTGCCCGGCGGGAGGTATGCCGCGCTCGCTCCGGCAGGTTGGGAAAAGAAGAGCGTGGTCTACGACGGTCATCGCTTGAATCAACCGGACGAAGGCGGCCCCGACGCATCGCCGAAGGAACCTTTCTATCCCGCCAGCGAAGTCCGGGCGGCGCTCGACAAGAGCGGCCTGAAGACCGACTACGTCGTCCCCCGCGATGAGACGAAGAAGGACGACGCGGCGCCGACGGCAGCGCAACTGCTGGAAAAGACCGGCGCGTACGGCGCGGTGCAGTTCATCGCCCACGGCGACCCGCCGTTCATGCGGATCGAGGTGGGCAAACAAGGCAAAGACACGAAGAACTACATGGCCACGGGCCCCGAGTTCCGCAAGCATTTGAACTTCCCTGCCCCGACGGCCGTGTACGTTATCGGCTGCCACGTGGGCACGGTATACGCGCCCTTCCGCAGTAACGACGACTACATGTCCATGGCGGCGGTGCATGCCGGCACAATCGCCTTCCTCGCCCCGCACAACTGCCAGGCGATCTGCTTCTGGCGTTACGCGCCCAAAGGCCCGGGGGCGAGCCAGTGCTTCTATTTCTGGGAAAATGCGCTCACAAAAAAGATGCCGGTCGGCCTGGCGCTGATCGACGCCAAGTGGCACGGCTACCAGGAATGGAAGGACAAGCAGGCGGAGGCCGACCGCGACAAGGATTCCGATAACGCGATCGAGGTCGACGCGCCCTCGCTCTTGCTGTTCGGCGATCCGGCTTTGCAGTTGGCCGAATAGGTGAAGGCACATTTTGCCACCAGTTAAGTGTCATCCTCTGTTACGGATCGGACCAGCGACTCTTGGCGTCGTTGCGCTGCTGACGGTTTGCGCCGGTTGCGGCAAGGAGTCCGCGCCCCGTCCCGCGGCATCCCCGGTTAACGCTTCGCATGGCGATCGCGAAACGCCTGTGAAGGACGTGCCGTTTTCGCCGGCAGTGAATACGAAGGCGAGCGATTCGCCAAGACGTCACCTGGCGCGCTCGTATTCGCAGCCCTGGAGCTGTTTCCGCGGAGCGAAACAGGGCATATCGCCGTGGACCAACGCGCCCCTAGCCTGGGATGGCGCGAGTGGTCAAGGCGTGCTCTGGAAAACGCCCTTGAAAACGTCCTGTGTCGGCTCGCCCGTGTTGTGGCAGGACCGTATTTTTCTTACCGAGGCCGACGAGAACGAACGCGCCGTGCTGGCCTTCGACGCACAGAGCGGCAAAGAAATCTGGCGACGGACCGTGGCGGACGGCGGCAAGGACGCGCCCTTGCCGCCGGTTGCCGACTCCGCCCTGGCCATGCCGACACCCGCCTGCGACGCGGATGGCGTGTACGTGCTTTTCGGCACGGGCGATCTTGCCGCTTTCAGCCACGACGGCAGTCCGAAGTGGCACGTCTTCCTCAAACGGCCCGAGATCGGATATGGGTATGCCTCCTCGCCGTACGCGATCGACGGCCTTGTCTGCGTGCAATTCGACGAACTCAGCGGCGGTCGCGTACTGGCGGTGGAAGCCGCCACAGGCAAAATCAAGTGGCAGAATCCCCGCTCGCGCGGGCCGTCGTGGGCCTCGCCGATCTTGGTCCCCGGCGCGGACGGCAAGCCGCTGCTGGTTGTCAACGCCAACGGCTCGGCTACTGCCTACGACTTGACCGGCAAGATGATGTGGGATGTGGATGGCGTCAACGGCCAGGTGACGCCCTCACCCGCCTGGTGGGACGGCCGGGTTTATCTTGCGAATGTCGGCTCGCGGTTGATTTGCTACAAGGTCTCCGGCAGCCCGCAGGCCTTGTGGCAATTGTCGGGCAAGCTGTCCGACGTGGCCAGCCCCGTAGTGGTCAACGGACTGCTTTTCATGGCCACCAGCGGAGGCCAACTCGTGTGCGTGGACGCCACGACCGGCAAGGAGGTCTGGACGCGCAAGAGCCCTCGTTGCTACGCTTCCCTGGTTGCTAGCGGCGATCGTGTCTATGCGTTGGGCCGCGACGGCACCATGCAGATTGTCGCCGCAGACCGTACGTATCGCGTTCTCGGCGCCTGTTCGTTGGGTGAGGGTTCGGACGCGACGCCCGCCTTGGGCGATGCCCGCATCTACATCCGCGGCCGCAACCATCTCTGGTGCCTGGGAGCCCCATAGGCTTGGCTGCAATTTTGCTGTATCATTTATGTTTTCGTGTCAAGTTTAACCGTAGAGCGTTCGGAAGAAATGAGCGGGTTGGAGTCCCGGCTTTAGCCGGAATGCCTGAAAACTCCGCCTAAAGGCGGGACTCCAACAATCGGGCATCATCGCAATTTCTTCCGAACGCTCTTAGCGTAGGGAGAAAAGACAATGGGTATGACTGTAACACTCGACCGGATGGTCCACACCAATGCGGTCCACCATGAGCTGGGCAAGACCATCGGGCTGCAGAGCTGCTGTGCCTGTTGCGGCCAGGAGGACGACCTGAATCCGGTCGACCTGTTGGCCATGAGCGTGGCCTCCTGCATGCTGATCCTGATGGCCACAGGCGCCAAGGAGAAGGGTATCGACATGAGCGGGACGTGGGCCAATACCGCCTACGACTTGAACCTAAAGGAGTACAGGGTTGCCTCGATCACGGTGACGGTCTATTCTCCCTGTTCGCCGTCGACCGCGGAGCGGGAGTTCCTGGAGAAGGAAGGCCATCGCTGTCCGGTCTACCTGGCGGTGAAAGACACGGTTGCCGTGAACGTGGCGTTCGCGTGGGGAAGCGCTGCCACCCCAGCGGCGAAGAAGACAGAAAAGTCATGCTGCCAGTGCGGTTGAGGCTGTCGCCGCATCGCGAACCCTCTCGACCGCCGTCCGTGGCAAGTACTACCCCTGCCGCTGAAGTCGGCCCCGCACAAAACGGTCCCCATTTGCAGAGAACAACGTCTGTTTTTTTCTGGATGCTGACGATATCATAAGGTGCGGGAAGAGGCGGGACTCGCCTCCCCTTTGACCGACGAAAGAAGAACGCCGTAGCGGCATGCTTCTCACTCCCCGAATGTACGGGGACATGCCCGGCAACGGAACTCCTTCCGTCGGTCTGTTTCTATTACGGACAAACTGAGGGGCCCGACGCGTTGGGCACGTGCAAATATGGGCGTGGTTCAAAGTCGGGCAATAGGACGCCATGCCTGAGCAAGCACCGAGTCAAAAAAAGAACTCTATCCGATTCAGTACATGGTTTCCCGAGTTTTTGTTTTTGCGTCAGCGGCGGGCGCGGAGCCAGGTCAGGCTGCTCGGGCTGGCCGTCTTGGTGGGTATCGTGGCGGGGCTGGGCGCGGTCCTCTTCTATGCGGCCACGCGGGGGATGGAACATTACGCGCTCGGTGAACTGGCCGGCTATCATCCTCCCGTACGGCCCGCGGGCGAGGTGGATGTCCCCGGATTGGTTTCCTGGTACCAGCCTTTCCGCCCCTGGCTCTTGCTCATCATTCCCACGATGGGCGGCCTCCTGAGCGGCTGGCTAGTCTACACGTTCGCTCCCGAGGCAGAAGGCCACGGCACGGACGCCGTCATTGCCGCGTACCACAATCGCCAAGGGCAAATCCGCCCGCGGGTGCCGCTGATCAAGATCGTATCCAGCGCGTTGACCATCGGCAGTGGCGGATCGGGCGGCCGCGAGGGGCCGATCGCGCAGATCGGCGCGGGTTTCGGCTCGCTCTTGGCCAACCTCTTGAAGCTGGGCGGCAAGGACCGCCGCATCCTGGTGGCGGCGGGCATGGGCGCGGGCATCGCCGCCATCTTCCGCGCACCCTTGGCAGGCGCCCTGTTTGCCGCGGAAGTGCTCTACTGCTCACCGGAGTTCGAGCCGGAAGTGATCATGCCCGCGGCGATTGCCAGCGTCGTTTCTTACTGCACGTTTGGGCTCTTCGGTGGTTGGCAGCCGTTGTTTAAGATACCCGATATTTCCTTTTCGAATCCCTGGGAGTTGGGTCCGTACTTGCTGCTGGTGCTGTTCATGATCCTCTTGGCCATGCTGTATACGCACACGTTTTACGGCATGACGCACTTGTTCCGGCGGCTGCCCTTGCCGCGCCACTTCCGGCCCGCGATCGGGGCGTTCTTGACGGGGCTGATCGGTTTAGTTCTCTATTGTGTGTTCGGAAACCAAACCGTTCTGGCCGTCCTGGCCTTCGGCTACGGCGCGGTCCAGCAGGCCATGAACGAGGGCGCCACCATGAGCGCCTGGCTGCTGTTGGCGATCGCGCTGGGTAAGATCCTGACCACCAGCCTCACGATCGGCAGCGGCGGTTCCGGCGGCGTCTTCGGGCCCTCGATGGTCATCGGCGGCTGCGGAGGAGGCGCGCTGGGAATTGCCCTGCACCACCTCTGGCCGGGACTGGTGCCGAACCCGGCGAGCTTCGTGGTCGTGGGCATGGCCGGCTTCTTTGCCGCTGCCGCCAAGACGCCCTTCTCGACCTTGATCATCGTCAGCGAGATGACCGGCGGTTATCACTTGCTCCTGCCCGCCTTGTGGGTTTGCGCCCTGGCCTTCCTGCTTTCGGACGAGAAGTCGATCTACTCGGCCCAGGTAGAGGGCCGTTCCCGCTCGCCGGCCCACCGCGGCAGTTTCGTCCGCGAGGCGCTGGGCGACGTCCACGTGGGCCAGTTCTTTGTTCCGGCGACAGTCCTCATCGCCGTCCGGCCCAGCGACTCGGTCGAGACTGTTCTGACGCGGCTCGATAATTCGCAACATCCCGTCTTGCCCGTGGTCGACCCGCAAAACCGCTTGCTGGGAGTAGTGGACTTGGAAGAGGTCCACCTGGCCGCGCAGGCCTCTTTTGTGCAGAAGCTCGTTGTGGCGGAGGACTTGATGAATACGGACGTCACGCCGCTGACGCCCGACGACGCGCTGGACCGTGCCATGGAACTATTCATCGAAAACGATCTGCTCTCGCTGCCCGTGGTCGACGACTTGCGGCAACGGAAGGTGCTGGGAATGGTAAGACGGCAAGAGATCGGAAGCGCTTACCTGCACCATGTTCACGGGCCGGCAGCGCCGAGCGAGCCGGAACAGGTGGTGGCCTAGGGGCGACCGACGAATAACTTCCGGGTTTGGGTGGCATGCCTTAAACCTTCTAGGCTAGGCATGTCGGCGGCAAACATGCCTAGCCTAGAAGCATTAAGGCATGCCACCCTCGCAGAAACATGGAAGCTATTTATCGTGCGGCCCCTAGCGGGCCTTACGAATCGTGGCGGCGTTTCCTTTCCGGCGACTTCGAGGCCGCGACGACCCCATGCAGATGATGATACTCCAGCGGCGACATGCCGACCATGCGCTGAAAGACCAAGCGCATCCGCGCCGCCGAGGAAAAGCCGCACTCGGCGGCGATCCTCCGCATCTTGAGACGCTTGGGAAGCGAGAGCAATTGCTTGGCCCGTTCCACGCGGAGGCCGCAGAGATACTCATAGGGCGGACGGCCGAGGGCATGCTGAAAGCGTTCGTGCAGCAAGCGCCGGGAGACGTCCAGGTGCGTGAGGACGCGTTCCAGGCCGAAAACCTCGTGCAGATGATCGCGCATGAAGTGGACCGCCGCGCGAACGTGCGGGTCCTCGACGGTGATGGTGTCGGTCGAACGCCGCGCGACGACTCCACCCGGCGGTATGCGCACGTCCAGCGCCGGCGGCGGACGTCCATCCATGAGCAGGTGCAACATCCGCGCCGCTTCATAGCCGATCTTCCAGGCGGCGCGCGACACGCTGCTCAGCGTGGGCTGGCAGAACTCGCAGGCCGTCAAGTCGTTGTCCATTCCCAATACGGCCACATCGTGCGGAACGTTCCAGCCTAGTCGCAGGCACTCGTCGATGAGCACGCGCGCCCGGTAGTCGTGGACGGCCAGGATGGCGATCGGCGTCTGCAGCGTCTTCAACCAGGTTGTTACGGCATGCCTGCGCTGGCCCCAGGAGGCCCGCAGGTCGGTATTGGGAGGCATGTCGAAAACTTCGCAGGGCACTTGCGCCTGCCGGGCGCGGTCGATGAAGCCCCGCTTGCGCTCGGCCGAGTACCAGGGGCCCGCCAGGCCGACATAGGCCAGACGTTGCGAACCGCGATCCAAGAGGTGCTCCGCAGCCATCTTTCCGCCGGCGTAGTAATCGGGCATCACCCGCGGCAGCCCGGGGCTGCGGACGTTGCCGTTGACGCAAACCACGGGGAATCCCAAGCGGCGGGCGGCACGCGCCTCGGCCGCGTCGTTGATCACGGCAATCGCGCCTTGGCCGGGCCAACCCTTCAAACTATAAGGGGTCAGGGCCACTTCTTCCGCTTCAGCCATTGTGGGAGGGCTGGTCGTAAGGTCCCACGCTTCATGCTCGCGGGAATAGTCGGCAACCCCCTCCGCCAGAACGGCTCCCCAAGAGACGCTTACGGGCAGGACCAAGGCGACTTGTCGCGGGCCTGACGATGTCGGCATAGTTACCTCGCGAACAAACTGGGCAAACCGCACGTCGGCCGGTATGGCGAGCATGCACAAAACGATCTCCGAAATCGACAATTCGGTCTTCCCTAGCATAAAGCATACTTGAAGGATAGGAGTAATGGGAGCGCTGATTTCTTAATCTGCCATGGCAACTCTACGAAGTCCTGGGTTTCGCCGCGTCGGCGAGACGGTTTCGCATTTAGCTTTTCAACCTCTTCACCAACCGGGACGAGCCCGGTGGGGGTCTGGAGCAATTCAACCTCAACGCCTATTTCTGGAACAAATACCGAATGAAAGCGTACCTATCGTTCCTTTGCGTTTCCGCCGCTAGGATGCGGTTGGACGGCGGCGACGGTTCCGTAATAAACCGAGGGATGCTATACTGCTGATGGACGAAAATGGTCCAAGCACCAACGACCGACCGAAACGCTTTTCTCTGCCATGACTGATTCTCAAATCGACTTCGCCCCAGTTTCTCCCTCCACGCACAGGCTCGGCTGGATCGGCACCGGCGTGATGGGTTCGAGCATGTGCGGGAACCTCATCCGCGCCGGATTCTCGGCAACGGTCTTCAACCGCAGCCAAGCGAAGGCGGAAAAGCTCTTGTCGCAGGGTGCCCGCTGGGCCGCTTCACCGCGGGCCGTGGCCGAGCAAGCCGACGTGATCTTCAGCATCGTGGGCTATCCGGCCGACGTCCGCGAAGTAGTCCTTGGCCAAGATGGCGCTCTGGCCGGTTGCCACGCGGGGGCAGTGCTCGTCGACATGACCACCAGCGAGCCGTCGCTGGCCGTGGAGATCGCCCGCGCGGCGGAGGGCCGGGGAGTAGCCAGCCTGGACGCCCCGGTCTCCGGCGGCGACGTGGGCGCTCGCGAGGCGCGGCTCTCGATCATGATCGGCGGCGAGGCCCGCGCCGTGGCGGCTCTACAGCCCTGCTGGCAGGCGCTGGGTAAGACGATCGTCCATCACGGCGGCCCCGGCGCGGGCCAGCATGCCAAGGCGGTCAATCAGGCACTGGTCGCCGCCAGCATGATCGGCGGCTGCGAGGCGCTGCTCTACGGCTACAAGGCGGGCCTCGACCCGGAGAAGGTCTTACAGTCGGTGAGCGGCGGCGCGGCGGCGAGTTGGTCGCTGCTGAACTACGCGCCGCGGATGTTGAAAGGCGATTTCGCGCCCGGCTTTTTCGTCGAGCACTTCCTCAAGGATATGGCCATCATCCTGGCCGAAGCGCGGCGGATGAACCTCGTCATGCCCGGCGTGGCCCTGGCCGAACAGCTTTACCGCTGCGTGCAGGCCCAGGGTCACGGCCGCGACGGCACACAAGCGCTGATTCTGGCCTTGGCCGGCATGTCGGGAGTAGCGTGGCGAGGAAAGGAGTAAAACGGGGAGGCATAGGCCACGTAACTGGTGGGCCGAACTTGCCAGCACGGCCTGCCCGAAATCCGAATGTCGAAATCCGAAACAAATGCAAATGATGAAGAATCAAAGGACCAAAACCGTTTTGAGCCTTTGTCAATTGGCATTTGAATCTGTTTCGTATTTCGATATTCGGATTTCGTATTTCCTTCTTTTGTGGTGACTCGTATTGTCCGCCGTCGCTTACGATCCTCCTCCCGCCCCGACGATTCCCAGCAGCCAGCAGAGCCAGGCGATGGGCGCGGAGAGCAGGAGCGAATCGAGAATGTCCAGCACGCCGCCGAACCCCGGCATCCAGGCGCTGGAATCCTTGCAGCCCACGTCGCGCTTCAAGAGCGACTCGGCCAGATCACCCATAATCCCTACCGAGCCCATCAGCAAGCCGAAGATGACCCAACCGATCGGCTGGCCGGGCATCCCTTCCACGTAAGGCGGGGCCAACTGCACGATACCATGGAAACAGATCCAGGAGCCGGCCAACGCGAAGAGCATCGCCCCCAAGGCCCCTTCCATCGTCTTGCCGGGGCTGATCGTAGGCGACATCTTCGTACGGCCGAAGAGCCGGCCGACGGTGTAGGCGCCGATGTCGCCCATCTTCACGCAGATGATCCAAGTGGCCAACGCGCCCACGCCCCAGAAAAGCCGCATCTGCACGGCGAACGTGAACATCAAGCCCACATACACCAGCGCGAAGATCCCCACTGCAATTCTAGCCAAGGCGCCGCCCGGCTCTTCGTAACGGCGCATTTCGCCTATAAAAATCAGCAGCGTGCCCACGGCCAGCGCCCAGAGCGGTGACCGAGCGCCGACCAGGCAGAACTCGAAGAAGCCCAGCTCAGGCCCCGAACTTCGCGAAGCCTCGTACAAGAGGATTGCCGGCAGCCATTGGGCAACCACTAGGAGCAGGTTGCCGGCGTAGACTGTCCAGGCTACGGGGCGGATGCCGGCGGCCGCAGCCAGCCGCAGCACCTCCTGTGTGGCCAGCACGGTCAGCAGGAGCAGGACTGGCATTAACCACGCGCCGGGCAGTCCCACCGGTTCGACCCCCGGGCGGTCGGCGCATGCATCCACGGCGCACAGTCCCACGAGTGAGACAATGATGAAAGCCCCCAATAAGAGTCGCCATTTGAGCATCAGTAATTACCCAGGGACTTGCACCCGCGGTTAAGAAGGTTCTAATAAGGGTTGTGCCGACCCTAATCTCCCCCCATTCTAGCAGCTTGCCGGAGAACGTGCCATGACCCCACGCCAGCGTGTCCTTGCCGCCTTGAACCACCAGCAGCCCGATCGCGCGCCGATCGATTTCGGCGGCCACCGTTCTTCGGGCATCGCCGCGATCGCCTATCGCAAACTACGCCAGGCATTGGGTCTGCCCGAGCGAACGATCCGCGTCTACGACCCCGTACAGCAACTGGCGATCATCGACGAGGACGTGCTCGATCGCTTCCATGTGGATGCGATCGAGATGGGCCGCGGCTTCGCCCTGGAAGACAAGGATTGGGCTGACTGGGTCCTGCCCGACGGCTCGCCCTGCCAGATGCCGGCCTGGGCCTTGCCCGAGCGCGAGCCGGGCCAGTGGGTCATGCGCTCCAAGCAGACCGGCCGAGTGCTGGCCAAGATGCCCGACGGGGCGCTGTACTTCGAGCAGTGCTACTGGCCGTTCCTGGAGCACGACGACCTCGAGCGGCTACCAGAGGCCCTGACCGAGAACATGTGGTGCGCCATCGGCTCGCCGCCCGGTCCGCTGGTTGCCGGGCCGGACGGGCAGCGGCTATTGACGGAAGGGGCCAAGGCCCTGCGTACACGGACCGATCGGGCCATCCTGGCCCTCTTCGGTGGCAACCTGCTGGAGACGGGGCAGTTCCTCTATCGTATCGATAACTTCCTCATGCTCATGGCCGCCGACCCGGAGCGGACCAAGGAATTCCTCGACCGGCTGGTCGAGATTCACCTGGCGAAACTGGATGCCTTTCTCGCCGCTGTCGGCCCCTATATCGACATCATCGTCTTTGGCGACGACCTGGGGATGCAGAACGGCCCGCAGATGTCGCGGGCGATGTACCGCGAGCTGTTCATGCCGCGGCACGCCCGCATGTGGAAGCGGGCCAAGGAGTTGGCCGACGTCAAGGTCATGCTGCACTCCTGCGGCGGCATTCGGCCGCTGCTGCCGGACCTGATCGAGGCGGGGCTGGACGCGGTGAATCCCGTGCAGATCACCTGCGCCGGGATGGACGCGGCGGCGCTGAAGGCCGACTTCGGCGACAAGATCACCTTCTGGGGCGGCGGCTGCGACACGCGTTTCGTGCTCTCCCGGGCCGTGCCGGATGACATTTGCCAGCACGTTCGCCGCCAGGTTGAGATCCTCAACCATGGCGGGGGCTTCGTCTTCCAGCAGGTCCACAATGTCCTGGCCGACGTCCCGCCACAGAACGTCATCGCCATGTTCGACGCGCTGGCCTGATACGTGCCCGGTCTTGCTGGCGGGGGGCATAAGAGCGCCCGGTCTGGGCCGCAACTGAAAAGTCCCACAATCCGTCTTTTTCTCACGCCTGACGGTCTCCAAGCAACAGGTGTTTCCACCCCAAGATTGGAATTCGAGTTCTTCGACCGCGTAGCGGTCACCTTCGAATAGCCGCGGGTGGAGCGGAACTGCGCAGGCCATGCCCGGTCTATTCTTCCTCCGTCGCACTCGCGGCGGGTGCCACTTCCGCCTCCGGGTCCACAATAATCACGTTCTCGCCGAAATCGACCGCGTCGTCGTCGATGGGCCGGCCGCGGTCGTCAAGTGCCACGTCGGCCTCGAGCGTCCGCTTCTTGGCCACTTCCAGCAAGCGCTCGTAGAGTTTCGTGCGGTCGGTCTTGTTGATGCCGCTCACGGCGTCGGCCACCTCGCCCAGATAACGCTGGAAAATCGCCCGCCGCTCACCTTCGTGCTTGACGCGGAGCCGCTTGCGGAGGAACATGGCCAGCTTGCGGCCCACGGACTGCAAGGCCAGCCGCAACTCCTTCTGGATCTCGGGGTAACTGGCCACGGCCTCCTTGGATTCGCTGGTGAACGGCACCCACACGCTGGCCATGTGGACCATGAGCGTGACCGGGCCGCTGGGCAGCGAGCCCCGTGACTGGCTCAGCCCATAGGAGCGCCAGTTCGTGCTCATCACGGTCTGCGTGATTGCGCAGGCCCCGGCCTGGAATTGCAGCGGCACGCGGTTGGCATACCGCAGGATGCTCATCGATTGGCCGTCGTTGAGATTCACGTTCCGCATCGCCTCGTGCAGCTTGGTGACTTCGTCCCGCTCCAATTTGCCGGGCGAGACCCGCGGCCGCATGCCCGCCTCGGCGATGATCTTGTCGGCCGAGTCGCTGCCGATGCCGTCGAACGACGAGGAAAGAAACTGCCGCAGCGTGCGGGCATCGCTGGCGTCGAGCATTTCCACAAGACCCTCGCGCGTGATCCGCTGCGCCGCCGACGTGCCGCCATAGGCCAGCCCCACCTCGATCACGAAGGGGTTGCCGCGATAGACGGACGGCGGACGGGTGGCCGCGGCGAAGAACTCACCGGGGAGCAATTGGTGCAGGCCCTTGAGCACCAACTCCTCGCCGATGGGCACGATGCAATCGGTGGCTGGGGCGGGGATCCTCGTCTGCTGGATCGCCTGGTAAATGGCGTCGGCCTCCTGCCGGCCGCACTTCACGGGGCTGCACCGCACGCCGATCTTGGCCGTCTCGCAGATCCTCCGCGCGACCGAAGGGCTGACCCGCGAGAACGACTGGATGAGAAATTGGCCCACGGTCGGCGCCTTGGTTTCCTTGAGCATGCCCACCAGGCGGCCCAATTCAACACCGTAGGGGTGCGGCTTGATCTCGCGCGGTTCGGGCGGCAGTATGTCGGTCACGCGCAGGCGGTCCCAAACGCCGCCGTCCGGATCGACATAGTGCAGCGTCACGTGGGGATTGGCCATCGCCGTCTGCTCCAGGTAATCGTCGACGCTGCCGCGGCCACGCTGGTAGCGGGCCTCGAGTTCGATCGTCACCCGCGTGCCGTGATCGATTTCAATCCATTCGATCTCGTGCTTCTCGATGTCTTTGCGGCCCCTGTCGTTCGGCTCGATGACCATCCCCTCGCCCTTGCCGTTGAGGATCTCCGGGCGGTTGCGCTTGGTGTCGATCTGCAGTTCGTAGTAATGCGCGGCGGTGCGCTTGGAGACCTTGGACATGATCTTCACCGCCTTGCCCGTCGTCAGCAGGCCGTACATGCCGGCGGCGCTGATGCCGATGCCTTGCTGCCCGCGACTCATCCGCATGCGGTGGAACTTCGAGCCGTAGAGCAGCTTGCCGAAAATCAAGGGGATCTGCTGCCGCAGAATACCCGGGCCGTTGTCCTGCACGCCGACCTTGAAACGATCCTCGCCCACGCGCTCGATATGCACCCAGATCTCCGGCAGGATGCCCGCTTCCTCGCAAGCGTCCAGGGCGTTGTCGACCGCTTCCTTGACGGTCGTCAGCAGGGCCTTGCGCGGATTATCGAACCCTAGCAAGTGACGGTTCTTGGCAAAAAATTCACTTACCGAGATTTCTTTCTGACTGGCGGCCATCGACTGGGCGGTCGCCCGCCGGCGGTTCGCTTGGGCCGCGCCGTTGCTCTCGGCGGTCGCCTCGCCGTTGGATTGGCTCAAAGCATCGTCCTCGGGGGGCGAAATCGTATCGGACATTTCTGCTCGGTTCTCGTCTTGGTAGGCCGGAACAAGCGCAGCGCAGTTCCGGCAGATTGGTAGGCAGTTCCGGCGGTGCATTCCGCCCTATCGCTCTGTACCGGAACTGCGCAAGCTTGTTCCGGCCTACAGCTAGTCTAGTCTTGCGGGATAGGAAAACGAGTCCAATTATAGCGAATCTGCGGGCTGTCTCCAGGGCGGTTTTTACCGGTTTTTTGCCGGGACTTGCAAACCTGTTACGTCCGGCAAATAAAGATTCACCCGCGCCACCCTCCCTGACCGAGACTTTATTCAGGCGTTGTTTCAAAAATCGGGACGTAGCGACAAGAGCGCCAGCTACGCAGGCAGATTTTGGAACTGGGCTTCGGGCCGCATTCACCCACTTGTGCGACCCTGGGTCCGAGAAACGAGAAATTTCAGTATCACTGAGGAGTCGATCATGGCATATAGACTTTCGCATGCGGCGATTGCCGCCGTCCTGCTGGTGGCCGCCTGGTGTGTCCTGGCTGGCGACGCTCGCGCCCAAGGCTACGGCGCACCCGGCTGGACCAGTCCGGAACCGAATTACTATGCAATGCCGGCAGGCGCGGACGGCCTGACGGCCGCGCTCTACCCGTGTCCGCGGCCTACGCCGCCCGTGATCGGGCAGACCCTAATCACCTACGAACCGCTGGCCCCGCAGAATTTCCTGTACGTTCATCACCGCTGCTACACGACGCTGAACGGCTGTCACCAGGCCACGCGGACCTCGGTCACTTGGAGTCATCATGCGCCCCTGGTGCCCTCGCTGACCAATGGCGAGCCGAGGCTGCACGGCCCGGTCAACGCGTGCAAGTACTAAGCTTGAAAAGAAAACTCTCGTGAAATTTCTGGAGGAGTTACTCAACATGAAAGCCGGTTCCTTTCTCTGTTTCGTTATCCTCATTGCGGCCGCGTTGGTAGCGGCCTTGCCCGCCTCCGCGGGAGACCTCCTGTGCTGCGGACGCTGTGGTCCCTGGAATGCGGGCTACTACGATCCGGCCTGGGGAATGCCCTTGGCCCTGGTCGTGCCGCCCACGGTGCATCACCAGTCGAATTATGCCTGGGGCGTGGGCGGATCGCGCGTAGACCGGATCAACGCCAGGTACCAGTTCGAATTTCCCGGACCGGCGTCGGCCTACAACCAGCGCGATTACTTGCCCGCTCCGCCGCAACCGACCGATACGACCCAGTTCGGCGTGTACTACGTCCGCGGCCCGCGGCACTAAAAGCGTTCGGGGGAAATGAGCGGGTTGGAGTCCCGGCTTTAGCCGGAATGCCCTGAGTGGGTAGGCCGGAACAATCGCAGCGCAGTTCCGGCAACCATTGCGTTAAATCTCTGCCGGAACTGCGCTGTGCTTGTTGCGGCCTACGGCTACGGCTTTCTCTTGTAGAAATCGGTTCCCGGTAATGTTATACTGGGGCATCCTTCTTTTCCACGGAGAAAACATCGTGAGCAAATCCTCTTTCGCGCTTGTCGCGCTGTTGGCCGTTTCCATTGCCGGCAACTCCTTTGCCCAAGCCGTTTCGCCGACCGGTTCCCAGCCGGCGTTTGGCTTTACTTCGGGCTTGGCGGCCTACGACCGGGCCTACGAGAAGGCCCGCCGCGTGATTGCCGCCGACGTCAAGGACGGCAAGTTCCTGGCAGGACAAAATTGGGCCCAGGTCTGGACCCGCGACACTTCCTATTCCACGGAACTGGCCTGTGCGATCTTGCACCCGGACGTGGCCAAGACGACCCTGCTGGACCTGACCCAGGACGTCGACGGCATCGGCCAATGCTGGTACCAAGACAAGTGTGGGCACTTTGCCGGCTGGCCCAACCTGACCGACGCCATCGTGGGTGCGTCGGGCCTGTGGTCGCTGTATCTCGTCACGGGCGACCGCGCTTTGCTGAAGCCGCTCTACGAGCGCACGCTGCGGAGCCTCCAGCGGGCCGAGCGCGACGCCTTCAACGCCAAACTTGGCCTGTTCAGCGGCTGCTCGAGCTTCATGGAATCCGACAGCGCCTACCCCCGCGAATATGCCGACAACGGCGAGAAACTGGCCAAGACCTGCGCCCTGAGCACGTGCCTGCTCTACTACCGCGGATACCTCGTCGCCGCCGACGCGGGCCAACTGCTGGGCAAGGACGTCGAGCCCCTGCGCGCCAAGGCCGCCCGCTTGAAAGACGCGATCAACGCCCACTTCTGGCTGCCCGAGAAAGGATATTACGCCTACTATATCGACGCCCATGGCAAGCTCGACGAACGCATGGAAGGCCTGGGCGAGGCCTTTGCCATCTTGACGGGCGTTGCCGACGCCGACCGCGCCCGGCAGATCCTCGCCGCCACGCCCACTACCGCCTGGGGCTTTCCCTGCCTCTGGCCGCAATACGAGGAGTGGCGCAGCTACAAGACCGACTTCGCCCATTACTATCACAACGGCATGATCTGGCCCTTCGTCGAGGGCTACTGGGCCTGGGCCGCCAGCGAGAGTAAGGACGCCAAGACCTTCGGCCGCGAACTCGACGCCCTGGTCAAACTCTCCCAGAAGAGCGACACGTTCATGGAACTCTATCGCCCCGAGGACGGCAAGCCCGACGGCTCCCCGCGGCAGTTATGGAGCGCCTCGGGCTTCCTCTCGATGATCTACCATGGGCTGCTGGGCGTCCACTTCGAGCAGGATGGCCTGCGGTTTGCACCCGTCGTGCCGGAGCGGTTCCAGCAAATCGCGCTGGCCAATTTCAAGTATCGCAGCGATTCCCTTCAGATCCGGGTGGCGGGACATGGAACCACAATCGAAAGATTCCTGTTGGACGGCCAGTTGCAGAAACGGCCCTGCTTCGCCGCCAGCGGCAACGGCCGGCACAAGATTGAGATCCTCATGAAGTGAAGTCGTTCACCACTCACCGCCAGGCATGGCGGGCATGACGAAGATCTTGCCGTCGCCCATACGGCCCGTTCGCGCAACTTCGACGATTACCCGTACGACCTCTTCCACGCGGAGATCGTCGACCCAGAGCGTGATCTCCACCTTGGGCAGAAAGGCCAAGGAGTATTCGCTGCCGCGGTACTCGTCCAGGTAGCTCTTCTGGCGGCCGTAGCCCTTGACCTCGCAGACGCCGCAGGCCTCCAACGGCGCATGCTTGAGTGCGTCGAGGACCTTCTCGACCAGGTAGGGCTTGATAATGGCAATGACTTGTTTCACAGTGCGGGCTGCTCCTGGGCCGCGGCGGCAACGTGTCCTCGTGTCTCGTGGGACTCGCAACCGCGACCCAGCCTACGAGTTTATCCGCAACAGAATCGACTTGCAAGTAGCGGCAAGTAGCGGCAAAAAGTGTCAGTCGTCGCCCTTCCAGGGCCCGCCCTTGAACTGGAATTCGAACAAGGGGGCAATATTCTTCTTGTTCCAGGCGTTCCATGCCTCCTTCATGCTGCCGACAGTCGACGGGCGTTGCGCGGCAAGATCCTTTTCTTCTTCGATATCGGCAGCCAGATCATAGAGCCGCGGCAGGGCATCGCCGCTCCAGACGAGTTTCCACTTTCCCATGCGCACCGCTCGGTCTCGCCATACCCGCCAGAACATCGGCCGCTCGGTCCAGGTACCAGCCTTGCCGGCAAAATACGCGTGGAGGTCGGTCCCGTCATACTCGCGGTCCGCGGGCAGCTTGCCGCCGGCGGCGGCTACACAGGTCGGCAGGATGTCCAGATGGGAAACGACCGCGTCGCTGACCTTGCCCGCCTCGACCACGCCCGGCCACTGCACGATGAAAGGGACGCGAACGCCCCCTTCGTAAAGGATGCCCTTGCCGAACGACAAAGGCAAGTTCACCGAGCCGTTGCCGCCGATGGACCGCTGAAAGACCTCGGAAACCACGCGATAACCGAGCGCCTCAGCCCTGGCCGGCGGGACAAACGCCGTACCGGCCTTCATCACGTCGAGAATCTCCGGCCGCGGTTTCCAGAAGCTCGGACCACCGTTGTCGCTGGTGAAGAAGATCACCGTGTCCTTTTCCAGGTCCAGTTCGCGGAGCTTGGCGAGGATCTCCCCGACACCGTCGTCGATCGCGCTGAGCGCCGCCGCGTAGGTCCGGCGCTGCCGCTCGTCGGAGAGCTTGGGAAAACGGCTGAGGTACTTCTCGGTCGCCTGGACCGGCACGTGCTGCCCCGCGTGTGCCAGGTACAGGAAGAAGGGCCGTTGCTTGTTCTGCTCGATGAACTGCACCGCCTCCCGATTGAGCACGTCGGTCAAATAACCTTGAAAACCGGCCACCTTTTCGTTCCGATACACCGGGCTGTTTGAGACGTTGACCATGTAGCGGGCCGTGTCCTCGCCATCCACGAGTTTGCACCACAAGATCCAAGGGTCGGTCGGATGGGCAAGCTCCGCGGGCGTGGGATTGAGATAGTAATGGCCCCATTGCAGGTAACCGTAGAAGTAGTCGAAGCCTCGCCTGGTGGGAAGGTATTGCGGTTGATCGCCCAAGTGCCACTTTCCCAAGATCCCCGTGGCGTATCCCTGTTCCTTCAGCAATTCGGCCAGCGTCTTTTCGTGAACGTCCAGGCCGAACTGGGTCTTGCCCGTCTTCCGATCGGGAGAGATCACCCATTCCAGGCCGTAACGCTGTTGGTAACGCCCGGTCAGGAGTGCCGCCCGCGCGGGCGTACACACGGGGCAGGCCGAGTAGCCGCTGGTAAACCGCATGCCGTGGCGGGCCAGGGAATCGATGTGCGGCGTAGGGATGTCCTTGGCCCCGTAGACGCCCACGTCGCGATAGCCCAGGTCGTCGATCAAGATCACGATGACGTTCGGCTTCGATCGGCCCGACCCCGCCGCGGTGGATTCCGCCCAAGGCCAGAGCAGCAGCCCAAGAAAGCCCGCGGCGACGAAAATTTGGATTTTACTTCCGGTGGACATAGCAAGGTCCTCAATAGGGGAAAGTGCCGAAAGGGAGGGGCTGACAAACCGTAATTATGCGCAACCGGAGTTGGGGAGGCAAGGATAGACGCTTGTGGCACGGGCTTCCAGCCCGTGGAATACGACACGGGCAGGATACCCGTACCACGCTGGCGAAAATATGGCCATGCGCACACGCGACCGAACATTGACATTCCCTCGCCCCGTGGGATAATCAAATAACCCTTACGAAAGTAGCCGATGCGAACCCTCCCATTGCTCCCGATCGCGCTAATCTTGCTGGCGCTTGGCGGCAGGCCAGTCCCCGCCCAGGCGCCCGACACGGCCAAGCCGGAGCGCTCGGGATCGAGGGCCACCCAGCGGCAACTCCACAGCCGTTCGACCGCGGATCGCGTGGACGCCGTGCGGCAACTCGCCCAGTTCCCGCCTTTGGAGGGCGCAAAACTTGCGGTGCAGGTGGGCCTGGCGGACCGCGAGGTCGACGTCCGTCGCGCCGCCTATGAAACGCTGCTGGATTGGAAAGACGACGCTCAGGTTGACGATTTCCTCCTGAAAAACCTAAAGCGCGACGCCACGCCGGGGAAGGGCAGCGTCCTCACGACCGTGCCCGTGCTCGCCGTCCTGCTGGCCTCCGATCTGCCCGAGACGCAGGAGCGACTGCGGAAACTCCTGGAGACCTGGCTGGCGAAGTCGAACGCGGGCGTGGTGGTTGTCGTGGCCGTAGCCGACGAGATGGGGTTCCGGGCCGACGCCCCGTCGCTCGCCACGCTCAAGAAGTTGGCCCGGCAGAGATGTTTCGCCGACTTTTTCGCCTGCCGCCGCGCGGTGGTCCAGGCGCTGATCCGCTTCCGTACGACCGAATCGGTCGACGCCCTGCTAAAGCTGTTGCCGAAACTCGATGGCGAGGTCCGCGGCGACGTGGTCCGCTACCTGGAAGAGATCTCGCACGAGCGTTTCGAATACGACGTCAAGGCCTGGCGGGCCTGGTGGAAGGAGCATTCCCAGGGATTCAAGTTTCCGCAAGGCGGCGTGGCGATGGTCGGACGGATGGAAATCCCCCAAGGCGGAAGCTCGTACTATGGGCTGCCGCTCTACGCCCGGCGCGTGGTGTTCGTGATCGATATCTCCGGCAGCATGGCCGGCCCGCGGCTAGCGATGGCCCAACGCGAACTCACTAGCGTTGTTGGTGGCCTGCCGGAAGACGCCAGTCTGGGACTCGTCGCCTTCAGCACGCAGGTCTTGCCCTGGCGGAAGGAGTTGGCTGCCGCGACGCGAGCGAACAAGCAGGACGCTTTCCGGTTCATCAAACTTCTCGTGGCGCGGGGCAGCACGGCCACTTATGACGCCTTGGAAGTGGCCTTTCGCTATGACGCCGAGGCCATCTATCTGCTCTCGGATGGCGAGCCAAACCACGGCAAGATCGTCAATCCGGCGGGGATCATCATGGCCATTTCCGGCGCGAATCGCGGCCGGCGGCTCTCGATCTACACGATCGGCATTGCCCCGGGCGCGGCCGAAGGGGCGAACGAGTCATTTATGAAAACCCTGGCGGAAGAGAATTTCGGCCTGTACAAGCGGGTGGATGAATAGACCGGCGTTTACTTTGCCTTTTCCACGACCGGCGTGAATTGGCGGTTGCCGGTGTTGTAGACCACCAGCGACTTGAGCGGCTCATTGCCGAGTGCTTTGGCCTGGTGTGGCATGCCGGCGGGAATGCGCAGCGTGTCGCCCGCCTTGAGAATCACGGTTTCGTCGCCGACCCGCTGTTCGCAGGAACCGGAGAGCACGTAGATCACTTCGTCGCAGTTGCCGTGCAAGTGCGCCGGGTTCGACTGGCCGGGCTTGATCTCGGCGATCCCGACCGTGAGTGGCGAGTTCGCGTCGAGCTTGGCGTTCATGATCCAGCGGAGCGAGCCCCAAGGAGTCGTTTCTGCGGTAATCTTGTCGGCATGCTGCACGCATTCGGCAAGTGGCTTATGCGGAGCCGGCTTGTCGCTCGCTCCCACGCGCACGGCAACGGCCAAGGCGAGCGCGGTGGCGAGAATCGCGAGAACGCAGGCGAATTTCCGGTGGATTGAGCTAACGATTTTGGGCATCATCGATGGTTTCCTATTCGATTTTTGCTTGATGGCGTTATTCCCTGCTTGTATGGTAGACCTTTTCGCGGCGCTAGCAAGAGTTATTTCCCGCCGGCGTAGTCGATCTCGTACCAGACCGTCGCATATGCCGGGCCGATCTGGAACTGCGTTGCTGCGTCGCCGGCCGCCGTGGGGGAGATGCCCTGGCCGCGCTGGCCGTGGTCATCGAGTGGATACAAGACGGGCATCGCGGCGCCGCGCGGAATCTGAATGGTCGCGGCGATCGGCTCGACGAGGCTGGGCGGCCTGCCCCAGTCCCGGCCCACCGTGCTTCGCGCGTTGTCCTTCCAGCCCATGTTCGTGTTCTGGGTGACACCGGTGGCCACCAGCAACGCGCGGCGCGGGTTGCGATCGAACGAGTCGCCTTCCAACAGCGTGAGCGAGACCGTACACCAGTTGCCGAGCGTCTTGCCCACGGTCACCTGCACGCCGTGCCCCAAGTCGATGCGCTGATGGTCCACGTGCCCGATGACGGCCTTGGTCTTCAAGCCGCGGAGTTCCAGGACGCCCTGGTCCTTGCCCGGCAAGCGCCAAGTCAACTCGCCCGTATCCGACGTCTGCCGCTGCCTGGCCAGCGGCGCCGCGGCCGGCAGGGGCGACTTGCCGGATAGGTCCAGGGCAATACGGTGGACGATGGCGTTCTTGAGATCCGGGCCGAGTTCTTCCACCGGGAGCACGCCCCAGGCATGCCCTTTCCGTGCCACAAGGTCGATCTCCCTTGCGGGCGGCAGCGGCACGCGCAGCACCTCCTTCGCCAGGGCCAGGTCGCCGCGGCGGAAGAGAAGCGAGGCAACGGGAATGTTGGCCATGATCGTCGGATGCTGGCCGATGCTGAAGAAACCGGGGATGCAGCCGGCCTTGGTCTCCTTTTCTTCGTGCGAATACGTGTACAGGAAAATCGCGTCCCAGTCTTGCAGTGCGGCAAAGGCGGCGACGAAGAGCGGACCTTCGCCGGCATGCGTGTTCGGCGCGGGGTGGTTGTATTCGCTCACCATGTGCGGCTTGCCCGCCACGCGCTGAAAGGCCAATCGCGTGACCGTGTCGTCGCCCGGATAGTCGACCATCGAGATATCCTTGACGATCCAGTGGTCCATGTCCCAAGATTTACCCGGGAATTGCGGATGCTGCCAATAGGCATGCGAGTCCACGACGTCGAGATCGGCCATCAGGTTCGGCGTGGACGTTGCCACGATGGTCCCCACGATGGGCACTTTGACGCCCAGTTCTTCTTTCAGGAACCGCCGCATGCCGGTCCAGTGCCGGCGTTCAGTTTCCCACAAGAAGCGGATCCAGTCTTGGCGCCCGCCGGGCGGCAAGGTGCGCGATTCAGCAACCTTCGGCACGCGGATGTTGCCGCTTTCGAGCGATTCGCCTGCGGCCAGCCCGACCCGTCCGCCGGATTTGAGCGAGAACTGGCCCAGGCGAAACTCGGCGCCTTCCTGGTTCAAATCGCTGAAGTTCAGCCGCACATTGTCGTCGTCGTCGGTGGCGATGAAGGTGAAGGTAAATGCCTGCGGTTTCTTCGTCAGCGTGAGATTCGTCTCAAGGCCCAGGTCCCGCCAAGGGTCGTGGGCCTGCATGAGGCTGAGATGCAGCCTGCGCGGGCGGTCGGCCGCGGCACGAAAGCTGACCGTGTAGACGCCGCCCCGCTTGACGGCCAGGTTCGACTGGTTAAACTGCACGTGCCAGTTCTCAGTACCCGGTTTGCGGACGCGGAGGACGGCCGTGCCGCCTTGGACGGACCCATCGACCGCCGCGTCCTGGTGCCGCTCGACGTTCCAGCCGTCCAGGTTCCGGGCCAGGCTGGCGTTGACGAGCATTTCCGCGCCGGGCGGTTCGTCGCGCGCCCCCCACGCGGCAGAGAGCGCGGCCGTGTCGGTATGTCGTTTGCCGAGCCACTGGTTCCATTGCCTCTGTAGATCCTGCGCAAACACGTCCGGCAGCACATCGAAGTCGCCGCCCAGCCAGGTGTGGATCAGGCCGTTTTCGTTGTTGATCTCGACCAGCGCCACGGCGGGATCTGCGGCGTAGGTGAGTTTCGTATAGGGATTGAGGTGCGTGAGCAACTGCCGCGCATATCGCTTCTGCGCCTCCACGTGCGGCGCATGAAAGAAACCGACGGCGTGCGCGGCCTTCCAGTCGAGTTGGTTCACGCTGCTGTCCACGCCGTCGCCGACGCCGAAGCGGTGGCCGACCAGCAGGTTCAAATTAGCGTAGACCCCATGCCCCTTGAGCCGGGCGATGAAGTAATCCAGGCGATCGAGGGCATCGGCGTTCCAGTTTCGACTATCGCCGGACTCGTAGTCGATCAGCCTGGGCGTGCCCCACGTGGCGTCGAGAAAATGCAATCGCACCGCGTTCAGCCCGAATTTGGCCATCCGCGCGGCCACCTTTTCGGCGGTCGCATGGTCCGGCATGCCGGCGGCCGCCGTGAAATTCGCGCCGAACAGCCGCAATCGATGGTTGCCAGTATAGAGGTGGCCGTCGTTGACGTGTACGAAACCGAACTTCCCGGCGGGTTTGTCCAACGTGCCGCTGATATCGGTGGGCCCCGCCGCGGTGTCGTCCCAAGGCGGCGCGAAGGGCGCCAAATCGGCGGTCCGGCCAATCGTACAGAGAAGCAGAAACACCAACACGGTCTCAAGTAGTCTCATAATCGTTTTCCTCACTGTCCTTGTTTTCCGCCCAGCGAGACGACCGCCAGGCGAATCACGGTTACTTGCGCCAGGTCAGACGTCGCCACCAATCGCTGTCGCAGCGCCTCGGCGGCGTCCGGGTCGGCATGCACGATCATCAGCGCCAGCGCCCGCCGCTTCTCGTCCAGGTCGGCAAGGAACTCGGCCCGGGCCTCGAACATCACCGAGCGGTAGGCGTGGGAACATTGGCCGGGCAGGTAGCCGCGGTCCTCGATCACTTGTCCCCAGACGCGCGGATTGGCCTGCAACATCTCGATCTTCCGCCCCTGCGGCGCGCTGTGGACGTAGAAGCAGTTCTCCGCCTCGCTGAAGGCGTAGTTCAAGGAGACCAGGTACGGGCGGTTGTCGCAGGCCATCGCCAGCGACAAGTACTTCTGGCCACGGAGGACCGCCAGTTGATCCGCCCGGTCGGGCATGTCGCGCTCGATCCGCCGCAGGTGATACGTTTCGTCGGCCATCGCACGGTCTTCCTCCCTCGCAAACTATAAACGACAGATGTGCATTATAGACGAGATCCGGTCTACAGTAATGGCCCTAAATCCAACACAACCTAGGGGGTTATGTTTCGGCCCTTTGCACGTCGTCAGTTCTTGAGCTATAAGTATTTCGTGGGAGTGTTCGTGCTTGGAATCAAAAGGAAGCGAGAGATATGAGACAGAACTGTTGGGAGTACAAGAAATGTGGCAGGGAGCCGGGTGGCGTCAAGTCGAAGGAGTTGGGAGTTTGCCCAGCGGCGGTCGAACCGCGCTTGAATAGCGTGAATTCGGGCAAGAACGGTGGCCGTGCATGTTGGGCACTGGCGGGAACACTCTGCGGCGGAAAAGTACAGGGCACTTTCGCCTCAAAACTCGCCAACTGTTTGCAGTGCGAGTTCTATGGACTGGTTGCCAAAGAGGAAGGCCCGACTCTTCAGGGTTCAAAGCAGATTCTAACGATTTTGGCTTAGGCCGGTCTCACGCCAATATCTCCCTGCGGCGCTTGACGTAGTCCCAGACCACGTAACGGTCGAGATCCTTGCCGGCGGTAAAGAATACGCGGCCCGTGGTCGATTCCGATAGCTTTTGGGCGAACTGCACGTCCTCGCTCGATTGCCACCAGCTTTGCAACAAGAAAGTGTTGATGGTAATCCCTTCGCGGTGGCAAAGTTGCCCCTCGCGGAGAGTGGCCTCTTCGGTCCGCGCGTCGGGCGGATAGAGCAAGTACAGATCCTTGCCCTCGAAATGGGCCGTGGGCAGACCGTCGGTAATGAGAATGATCTGGCGGTTAGGCGTGTCCTGTGCCGCCAGTAGTTGCCGGGCAAGTTGCAGGCCGTGCTGGATATTGGTGAAGTGCGGCGGGATCTGCATCTCGCTCACCCGCTCGTCGCTCATATCGGCCTTCAATCGCACCACCGGATCGAAGAGCGTGACCGGCTTGGGCATGAGCGAGACCACTTCGCCCGCCTGCCGCAGCTTGGCGAAGGTGAAGACCTCGATGAACCGCAGCCAGTCGCCGGGATACTCGCGGCGGATCAGGCCGTCCAGGGCCAGTCCCATCCGCTTGACGTTGATGTACAACCCGTCGTAGCGCATCGAGCCGCTCATGTCGAGGAGCACGGCGGTGGCGCACTTGGGCGAGTTGCGGGTGCGATGCACGATGATGTCTTCAGATTTCATCCGCAAAGGCATGCTGGGGCCGTCACGGAGCATGGTGTTGATCAAGGAGCCGGGGATGTCCATGTTGGCCAGCGAGTCGCCGAATTCGTAGCTCTTGGTCTGCTGCAGTTCGACAGCCCCTTCGCCCAGGATAGGCCCCTGGTGCCGCCCACTGCGGGCGGCCTGCAGGTTGCTGAAAATCCGCTCCAGCAGCCGGCCCTGGAAGAGCCGATAGGCCTTGGGTGTGAGCCGGTAGCCCTGGGCAGTCTTCTCCAGCCCCTGCTGTTCGGCCAGGTCTTTGAGGTATTGTTCGACCATGTGGGCCAGTTCGCGGAGTTTGTCCATGTCGCCCTCTTTCGCATATTCGGCCAGCGCCTCCATGTCGATGATACCGATCTGCGCGGTCTTGGCCGCTTCTTCGAGTTGCTTGAGCAGGCGGTCGATCTCTTCCAACTCCTGCTTGACCTCAATGGCCTTGGGCACAGTCATGGGCGTGCGGCCGGTGAACTCATACTTGGCCGCCAACTCGTCGACCTGGTACTTGTCGCCCAGGCGGTCGATCAACTGCACGAGTTGCCGGGCGAAGGGGTTCCGTTCGTCCTCGACCCGGTACCAGAGCCGCTCGATGTCGTAAAGCTGCTCTTCCTTGACCGACTGGCGGAAGCGGGCTTCCAGCTTCGCGGGCGGGTTCATCGACTTGGCCAGGTCGTGGAAGCGATTGGAGGCTTCCTGCTTCACCCGCTTGGTCTCGTAGGTCTCCAGGATTTTCCGCTTGCGTTCGCGGAGCAGTTCCATCAAGGCCTCCAGGCTGGGGCCTAGGCCGGCGATCTGGCTGGGATCGAGTTGGATCGCCCGGGCGAGATCCTCGTCGGTCAATTCGCGCATACTGCCGTGGGCCAGCATGTGTTCCATGGCCCCGGAAATCGCGTCGGGTGGGGGTTGCGTGGGGCTAGGACAGGTCTTGGGGTCGTAGCGCTGGTAGGTGTGGATGATGCCGCCAATGGATCTCGACATGCTGTTCCTCATGTTATTTCGTAGACGATCTGACCGTGCTGCTGGGAGCGGGAGATGCGATCGGTGGCATACAGCCCGGCCAACACGAACTCGACGCACGACGCCCGCACGGCGGCATCGCTGGAAGCATTGACTTCAAAGGCCTTGTCCCACGCGGGGGGAACGCGTTTCAGGCGGTCGCAATAACTGCCGGAAGGCAGCAGATCGCCGACCTCGATCTTCACTCCGCGGGAGAAGATTTCGGCCACCTCGGCCAGCCCGTGGCGATCGATGTACTCTTCGAAGACGTTGCGGATGGACTCGGCCATGATGGCATCCAGCACTTGCCGCTCGGACATTTGGTGGCTGCTCATCATGTCCAGTTCGAGCTTACCCAACGACGACGAATACAGGTGGCCCAGGTCACTGATCCGCGGCACAGCCGGCCGCTCGCCCAGGATCGCCCCGCGGTGCCGGGCGCTGGCGACCATGGTGCGATAGTTGGCGATGCTGAACCGCGCGCTGACGCCGGACTGCTGGTCGATGTACTTGCTCCGCCGCGCCACCGTGCTCATTTCTTCGATGATTTCCCGCATGAAGTAGGGCACGGAGACGGGGAACTCGCCGCCCAGTTCGACCCGCGACTCCTGCTGCATGATCTCGATCCCCGTTTGCCGCTCGCGCGGGTAGTGGGTGTGGATCACCGAGCCGATACGGTCCTTGAGTTGCGGAATGACCTTGCCGCTGCGATTGTACGTGGCCGGGTTGGCCGAGAAGAGGATCAAGACATCAATGTCGAAACGGACCGGGTATCCGCGGATCTGCACGTCGCGTTCTTCGAGAATATTGAACAAACCGACCTGCACCAGTTCGTCCAACTCCGGCAACTCGTTGACGGCGAAAATGCCGCGATGCATGCGCGGGATCAGGCCGAAGTGCAGGGCCTCTTCGGCCGACATGCTCGTGCCGGAGGCCAGTTTCGAGGGGTCGATCTCGCCGATGATGTCGGCGAATTTCGTACCCGGGGCCAGCCGCTCGGCGTAGCGCTGCTCGCGCGGCCACCAGCCGATGGACACCTCGGTGTCGGGCACTTCGGCCAGCAAGCGCTTGCCCATCGAGGTGATGGGGTGACAGGGGTCCTCGTGGACGGGACACCCGGCGATTTCCAGGTAGGGGACTTTTTCGTCCAGAAATCGCGAGAGCAGCCGCATCAGCCGGCTCTTGCCCTGACCTTTTTCGCCCAGGAAGAGCATGTCGTGCTGGGCTATCAGGCCCAGGTTGATTTCCGGCACGACCGTGTCTTCATAACCGATGATGCCGGGGAACAACTCCTCGCCGCCGGCGAGCATCCGCATGAAGTTGTCGTATATTTCCCGCTTGACGGGCTTGGAACGCCAGCCGCTCTGGCGCAACTCGCGGAGGTTGGTGGGTTGCTCGGAGGTCCGAGTCGCCTTGCTTTCAACAGTCGCCATGAAATCTGCCTGTCGGGTTCCGTGTGATCTGGTTCTAGTCCTTGAAGTGAAGCGTTCAATGCCGGGCATCGATGCCCAATCCATGAGTTATTGTACGGGCGAGAGAATAAGAGCCAAGGAAAAAAGTTTTACTGGCGGTGTACAAGGGTAAAAACGTAGGCCGGAACAAGCTTGGCGTAGGGGGAAACAAGGCGTTGGCCGGAACAAGCCTGCGCAGTGCCGGCGGTCGCGCCCGCGGCCTTGGAGGAAGGTGGACGCAGGAAAGAAGACTGCAATTATTGCGCCGAATCAGCGCAACATGAGTTTAATGTCGTGGCCACCTATTGGGGGAGCATGAAGGAATTAAAACAAGGGGGGAGTAGGCATTGGCATCGGCCTGACAGACATGGCTCGGAGGCACCGATTGTACGCCAAAGATGCGAAAGACGCCATTGATCCGCGGCGAAACGGAACTTCCATGTGTTTGGCAGCAGAAATGTTGTGGGATTTTTCTTTACCCCCTACGCGGGCTAAATCACTTGTCGCACGGGAATGGGCAGATCCTCCCAACGATTGGCGGATTGACGAGGCTGTCGTGTCCTTCTAGACTATACCGCTTGCGAGACTTTTTCCGTCCACCGCTTCTTTTTCCAACCACGCAAACCCCCATGCAACCGATCGAATCGCTCTCTATCAATACCATCCGCACTCTCGCGATGGACGCCGTGCAGGCGGCCAACAGTGGCCATCCGGGCACGCCCATGGCCCTGGCCCCGGCGGCTTACGTGCTCTTCCACGAAGTCCTGCGTTACGACCCGGCGCAGCCGCTTTGGCCCAATCGCGACCGCTTCATTCTCTCCTGCGGCCACGCCTCGATGCTGCTCTACGCTACGCTGCACTTGTGCGGCGTGAAGCAGGCCGACGCGGCCGGCTACGGCACGGAGCAGCCCGCCGTGTCGCTGGACGACATCCGCCAGTTCCGCCAGTTGGGAAGCCGCTGCCCCGGACATCCTGAACATGGTCACACCAGCGGCGTGGAGACGACGACCGGTCCGCTGGGCCAGGGCATCTCCACCAGCGTGGGCATGGCCATCGCCCAGCGCTGGCTGGCCGCGCGGTACAACCGCCCCGGTTTCGACCTGTTCGACTACAACGTTTACGCCCTGTGCAGCGACGGCGACCTGATGGAGGGCGTGGGGGCCGAGGCCGCGTCCCTGGCAGGGCACCTCAAGCTTGCGAACCTTTGCTGGATCTACGACGACAACAAGATCACGATCGAAGGGCACACCGACCTGGCCTTCAGCGAGTGCGTACAAGAGCGCTTCGCCGGCTATGGCTGGAACGTGTTGAAGGTCGACGACGTCAACGACCTGGCCGCCCTCCGCGCAGCAATCGCCCGTTTCCAGGCGACGAGCGATCGGCCGACCCTGATCGTGGTCCGCAGCGTGATCGCCTGGGGCGCGCCCCACAAGCAGAACACCCACGGCGCCCATGGCAGCCCCCTGGGTGACGAGGAGATCCGCCTGACCAAGCGGGCCTACGGCTGGCCGGAAGAGCAGAAGTTCCTTGTGCCCGAGGAGGTGCCGGCCCACTTCCGCGCGAACATCGGTGCGCGGGGCGAGTCGCTCCACCGGGCCTGGGAAGCCCGATTTGCCCAGTATGCCTCTCAGTTCCCCGAACAGGCCAAGGAATTGGAACTCATCCGCAATCACGAATTACCCGCCGACTGGAACGCGGAAATGAAACCCTTTGTCGCCGACGCCAAGGGGCTGGCCACGCGGGCCAGTTCGGGCAAGGTGCTCAACCAGATTGCCAAGCGCTTGCCCTGGCTGGTGGGCGGGTCGGCCGATCTGGCCCCCTCGACGCTCACGCTGATCGACGGCGGCGGTGATTTCGAGGCCGGAGGCTACGGCGGCCGCAACCTGCACTTCGGCATCCGCGAGCACGCCATGGGCGCGATTCTCAATGGCATGGCCCTCAGCGGGTTGCGCGCCTTCGGAGCCACCTTCTTCGTCTTCACCGATTACATGCGGCCGGCGATCCGCATGGCCGCACTGATGGGCCTGCCGGCAATTTACGTCTTCACCCACGATTCGATCGGTGTGGGTGAGGACGGCCCCACGCACCAACCGATCGAGCAACTGGCCTCGTTGCGGGCGATCCCCAATCTCACGGTCATCCGGCCCGGCGATGCCAATGAAGTGGCCGAGGCCTACCGCGCGGCAATGGAGAACACCGCGGGGCCGACAGCCTTGGTGCTCTCGCGGCAGAACCTGCCGACATTGGATCGCGGCAAGTATGCCCCCGCCGCGGGCGCGCGGCAGGGCGGCTACGTGCTGGCCGACGCGTCTGACGGCAAGCCGGAGGTGATCCTCATTGGAACCGGTAGCGAGCTTTCGCTCTGCCTAAGCGCCTACGAGAAGCTCCTGGCGGAAGGCGTCCAGGCCCGCGTCGTGAGCCTGCCGAGTTGGGAACTCTTCGACGCCCAGCCGCAGGCTTATCGCGATGCCGTCTTGCCGCCGGCGGTCAACAAGCGGGTGGCGGTGGAACTGGGCATCGAGCAGGGCTGGTGCAAGTACATTGGCCGTTGCGGGCGGTTCCTGGGCATGACCTCGTACGGGGCCTCAGCGCCGGTGGGCGTTCTCTTGAAGCACTATGGTTTCACGGTCGAGAACCTCGTAACCCTGGCGAAGGAAACGGCCTGGCCAGCCAGGAAGTTCTAGCCAAAGACTGGCTTCGGCCGGAGGAAGTCGAAGCATGGGAAGATTTGTGAAATGAAAGAGTTGTCGAGATCCTTCGTCGCTAATTGAGTTGATTGGTACGTCAACGGTGCGTTCCCGATGCTGCAATCGAGGGGCAATTTGTTGCACCGGCCGGCGGGGCCGGCTTGAGATTCGGCTGATAGTAGGTTGCGCGGCAGTGATTCTTGGGCGCGAAGCGCGACCCCAGGTCCAAGAGCGACTCGGAACTGCCGACCAGGATCGCCCCGGGGGGCGCGAGCCGGTCGGCTAGGCGAAGGAAGAGGTCGCGCCGCCGCGGACCGTCGAAGTAGATCGCCACGTTGCGGCAGAAGATCACGTCGAACGTGCCCAACTCGGTGAACGGCTGCAAGAGATTTCGCCGCTGGAAAGAAACCATCCCGCGGATCTCGTCCTTGACCTGCCAGCCACCTTGCCTCGATTGGAAGTACTTCGCAAGCAGCGGCCCCCGCATGCCCCGCTCGATCTCGTGCGCGGCATACCAACCGCGGCTGGCCTGGGCGATGGCGGCGTCGGAAATGTCGGTTGCCAGGATCGTCACGTTCCATGAGGCCAGGTTGGGAATCGTCTCGCGCAAGACCATCGCCAGGCTGTATGCCTCCTGGCCAGTGCTGCTTGCCGCCGACCAGAATCGCAGTTTCCGCGGCCCGCCGCCGCGCGTGCAGGCATCGATCAGATCGGGCAGGATGCGGTTCTGCAGGGCGTCGAAGGGACTGCTGTCGCGGAAGAAAAGGGTCTCCTGCGTGGTGATCGCGTTGATGATCTTCTGCTGCAGCGCGCGATCGCTCGTGGCCCTGGCCCGCTGGCAGAGTTCTCGATACGACGCGCAGCCCTGGTCCTTGGCAAGTTGCCCCAGGCGGCTTTCGACCAGGTAGCCCTTGCTCTCGTCGAGCACGACGCCGCAAAGCTGGTCGACGAGTTGGGCCACAAACTGGATGTCCTCGCGGGTTACTTGCACAATACTGCTCCCTGCCCGGCAAGGCGGGCGATTTCCGCCGCGATGCGGCCCAGGGGAGCGACGACGTCGGCGACGCCCGTTTCGATCGGTTCGCGCGGCATGCCGAAGACCACGCACGTGGCGGCGTCCTGGGCGATGATCCGCGCCCCGCAATGTTTCAGCCGGCGGCAGCCCAGCGAGCCGTCGTTGCCCATGCCGGTCATGATCACACCCACGGCGCGGCCGCCGTAGACCTCGGCTACGCTGCGGAAGAGGTAATCGACCGAGGGCCGGCAACTGTTTTCCGGCGGATCGTCGGTAATCCGCAGCACGACCTCATCATTCTGCCGCTGGACCTTCATCTGTCGGCCGCCCGGGGCGATCCAGATTTCGCCGCCGTGGACCGGCTGGCCGTCGACGCCCTCGCGGACGGTCAATTGCGTGCGGCGATTCAGATCGTCGGCCAACGACTTGGTGAAGACCGGCGGCATGTGCTGCACGAGCAGCAGCGGCACGGGCAGGTTGGCCGGCAGTTGGGGCACGATTTCCGTCAGGGCCTTGGGACCACCGGTGGAAATGCCCAGGGCGATCACTTGCGGCGGACCGGCGGCCGGCGGCGAAACTGGCGGCCGGGGCGCAGGATTGGCGGCCGCTGGGCATTGGCCCTGGTTGCCATTCTTGCCGTACAGGATCTGCTTGACGTTGTGGCGGCGGGCATACGCTGTCAGCTTGTCGCTCAGTTCGCGACGCAATTGTTGGACATTGGCCTCCATGCTCTGGCCGCTGGGCTTCAAGACGAAATCGAAGGCCCCGGTTTCCAACGCCGCCAGCGTAGCTGCCGCGCCCTGCGCGGTGAAGGCGCTGAGCATGATTGCGCCCGCTGGCGATTTCCGCCGCCGCAATTCCTCAAGCACAGCCTGGCCGCTCATCTCCGGCATCTCCAGGTCCAGTACCAACAGGTCGGCGCCCTGTTGGTCGAGCCGTTGCAGGGCAATCTTGCCGTTGGCCGCCGTGCCCACCACTTCCACGTCGGGGCAGCCGGCAAGCACCTCGCTGACGATCTTGCGATACGTCACCGTGTCGTCAACAATCAGTACTCGAAGTCGTTGATCCATCATTCAATTCACGCACTGGTTTTGAACTGTGCCACAAGGGAATGCAACTGCTCGGTCACGTCACTGACCTTGCCGCTGGCGGTCTGTGTTACGACAGCGCCTTCTGCCGTCTGCCTGGCGGCGGCGTCGACCTCGCAGATGTTCTTGGCGATTTCCTTGGTCACCGCGGCCGATTCAGCCACGCCGCGGGCCACCGTCTGCGCGGCGGCGGAGGTCTCGGACACGGTCTTGGCAATTTGGCGGGTCGTGATGCTCTGTTCCTCAACAGCCGAGGCGATCGTCCGCGAGACATCGTTGACCTTCTTGATCACATCGGTGATCTCGCCGATGGAACGTACCGCCTGACCGGTGGAGGTTTGAATGCCTCCAATGCGGCGACGGATATCGTCCGTGGCGGCGGCGGTTTGTCTGGCCAGCTCCTTGACCTCGCTGGCCACGACGGCGAAGCCCTTGCCCGCATCGCCGGCTCGAGCGGCCTCGATCGTGGCGTTCAATGCCAGGAGGTTAGTCTGCTCGGCGATATCCTGGATGACCTCGATGACCTTGCCGATTTCGCTGGCGGCGGCGCCCAGTTCGCTGATCTTGGCGTTGCCGTCGCCGGCCATGCCGGCGGCCGTGCTGGCCACACTGGCGGCCTGCTCGGCGCTGCGGGCGACCTCGCTGATGCTGGTGGTGAGTTGTTCCACGGCCGACGCCACCATGTTCACGTTGACCGACATCTGCTCGGTGGAGGCGGCCATGCCATTCATGTTGGCCGACATCTCCCCGGCAGCCGTCGCCACGACCATCGACTGATTGGTAGTTTGCGCCGCGCCGCTGGCCAGTTGCCTGGCCGTCGACGACAATTCGTCGGCCGAGCCCGTCAACGTCTCGGTATTCTCCACAATATGGGCGAACATCTGCCGCAGCTTGCCACCCATGATGTTCAGAGCCGCAATCAACTGGCCGATCTCATCCTTCCGTGTGACTTCCAACGTGCTGGTCAGATCACCGGCAGCCATCGCTTGGGCAAATACCACGCACTTGGAAACCGGGCGACTTACGGAAAGGGCGATGATCACTCCGAGGCCAATCGCCAGGCCAACGCCCACGACCGTTCCCATAACCAGTTCGGAAAGCCCCGCATGGTAGGCCTTTTCCGCGGTCTTCAGACCTTGGTCCGAGTCGGCAACATTGCGGTCGATAAGTCTGCCCAGGGCGGCCATTGCCTTTTTTTCCGTGGGAACACACCTTTCGCTCGTGATCTGATAAAGTTTCGCGGTCAATTCTTGCATCTCCGCGGTCTTCGACTCGACGCTCTTCGCGAGCTTTTCAAAGCCGGCGATGGGAGGCACGGCGACGTCGTGAAGTGCATCATCGAGCCTTCTCAAGTTTTCTGCATTTCGAGTTTTGAGTCCTCGCCGCGCGGCCGAGAACTTGTCCGCCATCGTCACATAGAGCGTTTCGGCATCCGTGATGGACTTCTGCCCCAGCCCGATCTTGGGGGCAATCACTTTCAGGGCATCGACGTTCGCACGGACGCGTCGGGAGCAGGCATCCATTTCAGCCACATACTTGGAATACTCTTGCGGTTTCTCGCCGCGCAAGAGGAGGTTTTTCCAGGCCTTGATGTGACTTGAGATGTCGACTTCCACGCTGCGCACTAAACTATTGGCCTCGAGCGTATGGTCCAAGAGCCTGCCGGGATTGGGCACTTGAGGCGATGCGACGCGATCGAACACGTTGGCAAAACCAGCAGCCACGTGGAAGTATTCGTCGTTTGCCTTGCGCCAATCGGCCCACATAGCCTGGAAGTCGTTCCACATGACGGTTTCCTCCGGCGTCATGTGCCGAGCGGCGAAGATCCTGAAAGCGTTTTCGTTGGATTCCTGTGTCTTCGCAATTCGATCGAGCATCGCGCGATAGTCTTTCAAGTCGAGGTTCGGGTCCTTCGTAGCCCGCCGTGCCAGCTTGTATGTCTCCAGACTGAGGCGGACTTCGCCCAGGCTGCGGACACCGGGCAAGTGATTGTTGGCAACGTCCGACAGTTTTCCGCGAAGAACGCCGAGATTCCACCAGGCGATCGCGGCCACGATGCACGTGATCGAAGCAATCGCCACGAACGCTGCGACCAGCTTTTTCTTAAGACTGAAGGTTGAGAAAGCAATCATTGCAGTGTTCCATTACGCTTAATGCTTGCGGGGAAATGGTCCATGATCTACTCATGCACTGGTCTTGAATTGCCCGACGAGGGAATGCAACTGCTCGGTTACGTCGCCGACCTTGCCGCTGGCCGTCTGCGTTACGACAGCGCCTTGTGCCGTCTGCCTGGCGGCGGCGTCGACCTCGCCGATGTTCTTGGCGATTTCCTTGGTGACTGAGGCCGATTCGGCCACGCCGCGGGCCACCGTCTGCGCGGCGACGGAGGTTTCGGCCACGTTCTTGGCGATCTCCCGCGTGGTGATGCTCTGCTCCTCGACGGCCGAAGCGATGGTCCGCGAGACCTCGTTGACCTTCTTGATCACGGCGGTGATCTCGCCCAGGGAACGCACAGCCTGGCTGGAGGAGGTTTGAATGCCTTCGATGCGGCGGCGGATGTCGTCCGTGGCGGCGGCCGTCTGCTTGGCCAGTTCCTTGACCTCGCTGGCCACGACGGCGAATCCTTTGCCCGCATCGCCCGCTCGAGCGGCCTCGATCGTGGCGTTCAGCGCCAGCAGATTGGTCTGCTCGGCGATGTCCTGGATGACCTCGATGACCTTGCCGATTTCGCTGGCCGCGGCACCCAATTCGCCGATCTTGGCGTTGCCATCACCGGCCAAGCCGGCGGCGGTGCCGGCCACGCTGGCAGCCTGCTCGGCGCTGCGGGCGACCTCCGTGATGCTGGCGGTGAGTTGTTCCACGGCCGAAGCCACCACGTTGACGTTAGCCGACATCTGCTCGGTGGAAGCGGCCACGCTGTTCATGTTGGCCGACATTTCCTCGGCGGCCGCCGCCACACTGTTCGACTGGTCGGTGGTTCGCTCCGCGCCGCCGGCCAGTTGCCTGGCCGTGTCCGACAACGACGCCGAGCACTGCCCCAGCAAACCGGTGTTTGCGGTCAGGCCCTCGACAAGCGATCGTAGTCCCTGGACCATTTCCTGCAAACTGCGGGCGAGCCGGCCGACCTCGTCACCGCGGCGACAGAGCGCGGGTGGAATGTCTTCGCGAAGGTCGCCGGTGGCGACGCTGCCAAGAAAGCCGACGATGCGCTTGATCGGTCGCGTCAGGTTCCGTGCGGCGAAGGCCGCGGCAGCAGCGCCGACCAGCGCCAACACGACGGCACAATACAAAGCAATTCGCGTGCCGGCGGTCAAGGAATCCTCGGCGGTGCGGACGAAGTCATTGAAGTCGTCTTCATAAGCGCTGACGCCGATGACCCAGTCCCACGGTTTGTAATAGACTCCGGAGTTGATCTTGGTACGCGCAACCGCGTCCCCAGGGTTCTTCCAGGGTACGCGTACCGAGGCTGACTGGCCGGGATCGGCCTGCATGGCACTGGTCATGAACGACTGTACGAATAGCCGTCCGGAATCGTCCTTTGCGTTCCAGATATTCTCGCCGTCCCGGGCGCCATCCTTGGAGAGAATATACTTTCCCCGATCGTTGCCGTTTCCTTGCAGCACGAAAACGTAGCCGGATTTACCCAGTTTTGTCGCGCGGAAGCAACTGCGGAGCTCTTGGGTCATCTCCATTTGGCCAACGCCGACGAACAACATACCCACCACTTTCTGTTTCTTATCGGAATCCCAAATCGGCTCGTAGCAGGTGTTGTACCACTGGTCGACAACCCAATTCCGGCCGATGAACGTCTTGCCTCGGAGCACGGTCGTTACGGTCGCGTCTTCCGTCCCGTCCGGATGAATGCGGGGGATATACGTGCCGATGGCCCGTTGGCCCTTGGCGGTGGGCACGTTGGTACAGACGCGCAGCATGTCGCCGTCGTCGTTCATGCGCTGGAAGATCGTGCAACAATCGCGGGTGTAGCGTTTGACGGCATCCACCACGGGCGAGGGTTGGCCCATGTCGGAGTTCTGGCCGAGCCATTGGCCGCCCAGCAGCATTTTCGGTAATTCCACGCCGCGCGACGCGTGGTCGTATTGGTTGATCACATTCCACTTGATCTTTTCTCCAAAGGCGATGCAGCCCGCTTTGGCCACTTCGTCATGCGCCACGCCGGTGCTGTGGTCCAATCGTCGCCTTGTGCGTTGGTCCGATGCGGCACACAATTGATACAGGGTCTTGCTCAGTTCGCTCGTCGAGTTGGTGGCCATGGTCGCCACTTGCTCCTGCATTTGACTGCGAAGCTTACCGGCCGACCAACTGACCGCGATCAGCAGGACGACCGCCGTCGCCAGCACGGCCCCGAGGACAAGAATCTGGATCTTCGTTTGGATCGAGAACGATTTCATCTTCATGGCGAATTACCTTTCAGGCACTGACCTTGAATTGGCCGACCAGCGAGCTTAGTGTTTCGGCAAGCTGCGTGAACTTGCCGCTGGCAGTCTGCGTGGTAGTCGCGCCTTGCGCCGTTTGCCGGGCGGCCGCATCGACTTCGCTGATGCTCTTGGCAATTTCCTTGGTGACCGAGGCCGATTCGGCCACGCCGCGGGCCACCGTCTGCGCGGCGGTGGACGTCTCGGCCACGTTCTTGGCGATTTCCCGCGTGGTGATGCTCTGCTCCTCGACAGCCGAGGCGATCGTGCGTGAGACCTCGTTGACCTTCTTGATTGCATCGGTAATCTCGCCCAGGGAACGGACTGCCTGGCTGGAGGAGGTTTGAATGCCTTCGATGCGGCGGCGGATGTCGTCAGTGGCGGCGGCGGTCTGCTTGGCCAGTTCCTTGACCTCAGTGGCCACGACGGCAAAGCCCTTGCCGGCATCGCCCGCTCGGGCCGCCTCAATGGTGGCGTTCAGGGCCAGGAGATTGGTCTGCTCGGCGATGTCCTGGATGACTTCAATGACCTTGCCGATTTCGCTGGCGGCGGCGCCCAGTTCGCCGATCTTGGCGTTGCCGTCGCCGGCCAGGCCGGCGGCTGTGCCGGCCACGCTGGCCGCCTGTTCGGCGCTGCGGGCGACCTCGCCGATGCTGGCAGTGAGTTCTTCCACGGCCGCGGCCACCACGTTGACGTTGGCCGACATCTGCTCCGTAGAAGCGGCCACGCCATTCATATTGGCCGACATTTGCTCGGCAGCCGCGGCCACCGTGTTCGACTGGTTAGTGGTCTCTTCCGCCCCGCTCGCCAGTTGTGCGGCCGTGGACGCCAATTCGCCGGCCGAACCGGACATAGTCTGCGTGCTTTCCACGATATTGGTGAACATTTGCCGCAGCTTGCCGCCCATGCTGTTCATGGCCGTGGCCAGTTGGCCAAATTCATCAGTCGAGATAATCTCCAAGGTCTGGGTCAGATCGCCCGCAGCCATGCGCTCGGCGAAGACAACGCCCTTGGCCAAGGACCGGCTGATGGAGATTGCCAAGGTGGCGCCGATCGCGACAGCCAGGACAAATGCGCCCAGCGAGATGCCGATTAGCAAGAATAACGCTTGTTGGAAGTTGCTGTCCGCCCGGGCGGTTGCCGCGGCGGTCTCGGCGGCCGTATGCTCGATCAGATTGTCCATGATGTCCGCGGCGATCTTTTGCAGTGGAGTACACGTGTATAAGGTCTGCTTCGTCAATGCCCCAGCCATTTTCGTGAATCGCTCGGACCGATCTTTCAGCGATTTGGTAATAGCCTCGACAGATGCCACAAGTGGACCATCGATGCCTTGCACAGTTCGAGCCAGCGCTACCAGGCTCTGTGAGTCTCGCTTCTTCAGACCCTTGAGGCCCGTCTTGTACCTCTCCATCAGGTCGCTGGACACCTGCGCCGCATCGACGGCCGGCTGGCTAGCAACTCCAATCTGCCCGAGGACAGTTTTCAGGCCGTCCAGGTTGCTTTGGATCTGCTTTTGATAGTTGGTAACTTGGTCAAGGTATTTGGTCCAGTCGTCGGGATTCGACCCGCAAAGCAGCAGATTTTTCCAAGAGTGCGTCTGTTTTTTCACGGCGATTTCCGCTTCGCGCCCCAGTTCGATGGCGTAGTTGAGCTTGTTGAAATACTCGCCAGGATTGGCGTCTTTTTCCGTGACGCAGCTTTCCAGGGTGGGCTGATAATCGCCGCCCAGGCGGAAATACACGTCGTTCGATTCTTCGAATTTATCCCAAGCGGCCACAAATTCTTTCCACTGGGCTGTCTCCGCGGATGTCTTGGGAAGATCCGTAAAGGCCTTGATGGCGGCCTGGGCCGAACTCCGAGCCTTCTCTTTGTTTTCCAGCAACGTCTTGACCTCGCTGAGGCGCAGATTCGGACTCATCATGGTCCGCCGGGAAGACCGTATCGCCTCCGCGCCAAGCTGGATCTTGCCGAGGGCCTGGACAGCCGGTAACTGCTTCTCGGCGATTTCCTTGAGGTCGCTGCGGAGACCGGTAAGACTCCACCAGGCGACGACCCCGACCACAGTTGCGATCATTGCCACGGCCACAAAGGCGCTCAAAAGTTTCGTTCGTATGCGAAGGTTTCGAAATATGTTCATGACTTTCTCCCATTCGGACTAATTGTTGCAAACCGTAAATTGTTCCACCATCGACCCCAGCCGTCCGGAGAGTTCGGTCAGCAACACGCCGGCGTTTTGCGTGCGCGCCGCGTCTTCGGCCGTATGCCGGGCATTCTGGTCGACACGGGCGATGTTCTCGCTCACCTCGCGGGTGGCGGTCGCCGTTTCCGACACGTTGGCGCAGACCGTTTGCGCGCCGCTGGCCGCCTGCACGAGGTTCTTGGAGATCTCCTTGGTGGTGATGCTCTGTTCCTCGACGGCCGAGGCGATCGTCCGCGAGGCTTCGTTCACACGGGTCACGACGTCGGCAATCCGGTTCACAGCATTGATTGCCTGCCCCGAGGAGTTCTGGATGCCTTCCACGCGCTGGCGGATGTCGTTGGTGGCCTCGGCGGTCTGCCGGGCGAGTTCCTTGACCTCGGTGGCCACGACGGCAAAGCCTTTTCCCGCCTCGCCCGCGCGGGCTGCTTCGATGGTGGCGTTCAAGGCCAGGAGCTTGGTCTGCTCGGCAATGTCCTGGATGACCGCGATGACCTGGCCGATACCGTCGGCCGTCTGGCCCAAGTGGCTGATCTCTTGATTCGTACTGACCACGAGTTGGGCGGCCTCGTCGGCAACGCCGGCCGCCTGCTCGGCGCTGCGGGCGACTTCGCCGATGGCGGCCGTCATTTGTTCGACGCTGGTGGCCACCATGTTCACGTTCTGCGACATCTGCGTGGACGTGGCGGCCATGCTTGTCATGCTAGCCGACATTTCTTCGGCGGCGGCCGCCACGGTGCTCGATTGCTGCGTCGTTTGGCCGGCCCCCTGAGTCAGCGTATCGGCAGTCTGCGACAACTGTCCGGCGGCCTGCCCCAGGTCCTTGGAACAGGCCGTGATATCGTGCATCATCGTACCTAAGCGCTCGGTCATCATATTGGCCGACTGGCGGAGCTCGCCGATCTCATCCTGCGATTCCAAGGGCAGGCGCTGGGTCAGGTCGCCTTCGGCGATCTTGCGGAAGGCCGCTACCGTGGAACGCAGCGGGTTGGTGATCGAGCGGGTCACTACCAGCGAAAACACCAGCCCGCCGAGGAGCAGGAACCCGGTCACTACGGCGCCGCCGATATAGAGCGTGCGGGCGGTTTGGGCGTCGGCCTCGTCCAGCGATTTGACGATCTCGAAGGCCCCGTGAACTTCGCCCTCGTGCCAATCTTCCATCTTCGTGCCGGTTGGATCCTTGCCTTCGAGGTTGCCCCAAAGCTCCTTGGATTGCGAGGGCGAACCGTGGCAAAGCAGGCAGTCCTGGGTCAGGCGAATGGGCCGAAAATAGCGGACGGCGTTGCGCGCGTGGTCGACCTCGTGGTATTCATCGAGGTTGCCCACCGCCAGGGCCTGCAGCGCCCGGGCTTCCAGGGGATCCGGTTCGTTCTTGGGGTTGCGGGCCTGGACCTTGGGCACGCGGAACTCGTAGCCGCCTTCCTTGGACTTGGCCTGGGCCGCCTGCCAGGCCGTGACCACGGGCACGGCCGCCAGCACGCGGTCCATGTGTCCTTCCTTGGCCCATTGCGAAAGCATCTTCTTGTCGAACAGCCCCAGGCTCCACTTTCGGCCCATTTCCTCGCGGACCGATTCCGCGGTCAAGGCGATGGCGCGGGCACGGGAGACGTACTCGTTTTCGGCGGTCTGCCGCGTCTGCCGGTAGCTAAAATAGAAGAGCACGCCCGTCACGAAAACGAGCTGTAGCACGCCGAGCGCAACAATCTTCTGGCGAAGGGTCATTTTCTTGAACATAAGGCGGGGCTTTCGTGTAGGAGGAAAAGGTGGAGAATTGGATCCGAAAGGTTTGTAGGGTGGACTTTAGTCCACATCAACAAAGGCGGGCTAAAGCCTACCGTACGATTCATGTGGCTGGGAGTTCCGCTTAGGACAGGCGAATCAATAAGTGTCGTGTTGTAGGAGTGACTTGCGAAACTTGTTTCTGCGTCAGTCCTTAGTTAGTCTCGCGTCGTTTCGGCTGCGGCGGTGACCGCGGCCACGTCGACGAGCACGAGCAATTCGTTCTCCAGGCGGTAGACGGCCTGGAACATCGTACTGTCGCCGCTGCTCATGTTGGCCGGCGGTGGCAGCAAGTCGGCCGCGACGGCATGGACCACGTCGGCCACGCGATCGACCAGCAGGCCGATCCGTTCGCCGCCCGCCTGAACAATCACGTTGCGGGTTTGCCGCGTACATTCCGTCTTCCCCAGCCCGAGCACGGCACGGAGGTCCAACACGGTCACGACTTCGCCGCGGAGGCTCATCACGCCGCAAACCGACTGCGGCGCGCCCGGCACGGGCGTGACGCTGCAGTAGCGGCTGATTTCTTCCACCTTGCGGATCGGTATTCCCAAGAGCAGGTCGGCCGCGTAGAACGTCGCCAGTTCAATCTCGGCGGCGGTCCCGAAAATAGGCTCTTTCTGAAGGGTGCTGGTCATTTGAAATCTCCTTGGTATTGGTTTCGTTCAAGCCCGCGGCTAGCGCGATGAGGATGCCATCGCCTGCAACTTCGCGGCTACCGCGGCGACGAGCGCCTCGCGGTCGAGTTTGATGTGATATTCGTCTACGCCCGCCTGGCGGGCCCGTTGTTGGTCTTCCTCGCTGGCCAGCGAGCTGACGGCGAAGACGGGCAAGTGCGCCACGGAGGGATGCTGGCGGATGCGGCGAACAAGTTCGAAACCGTCGACATGCGGCATTTCCAGGTCAGTCACGACCATGTCGAAAGTTTGCGCCGGGTCCTGGATCGCGTCCCAGGCGACGGCGCCGTCGGGACAGGCCACGACTCGATAGCCGGCCGCCTCGAACATTTCCGTCATCCGCGAGCGAAAGAAGTCCGAATCCTCGGCCAGGAGGACGGTTTCCGCCTGGGAGTTGTCCGCCCCGGCATGTTCGTTGTGGACGACCCATTCGGGATGGGCCGCCGACGTCATTTCGTAAAGATCCAGCAAGCGTGTCGCCTTGTTCTCGATGACCATGGAGCCCATCACGCCGGACTGGCGGAAGAGCGTGCCATCGATGGCGGCACTGGTCGTGTGGACGTCGACGACCTCGCGGATCAGCAAACCGACCTCGCGGCCCCCGAGCGTGAAAACGACGACGTAAAGCCATTTGGTCTCGGGCATGGGCCGGGCCGCGACAAGCTCTTCGAGTGATAGCAGAGGCAGTGAACCGCCACGGTATTGCAAGACTTTGCTGCCTCCCACGCTGTCGATCTGCAGGGTGCGGATCCGTTCCAACCGGGCCACAAGGTGCATAGGAATGGCAAACTGCTCGGCCGGATCGTTGCGGAACAACAGCAGCGTCTGCACATCGCCCTTGGCGGCCAGCGTGTTTTCAGCGGCCACGTCATGGGCGTCTCCCTCCGGCACCCGCAGTTTACTGAAGGCGGCGATGCCTGCCGGGTCGAGAATCAAGGCCGCTTGGCCGTCGCCGAGGATCGTCGCTCCGGCCAGGAAGGAGCAATTGCGCATGTGGCGGCCCAGCGGCTTGACGACGATCTCCTCGGAATCGTGCAGGCCGTCGACGACCAGGCCAAAGCGCATGTGCCCGGCCTCGGCGACCACGATGTTCTGGGCCCCCGCCGTTGGTTTTCCGCTCTCCGCCGGCTTGAGTCCCAGGATGGCTTCCAACCGCACCAAGGGAAGCAGCGTGCCGCGGAGCCGCAAGACTTCGGCGTTCTTCATGCGCTGGATTTTCGTTGCCGTTTCATCGCGTTTCACACGGACCAGTTCGCAAATACTGGATTGCGGAATGGCGTAGCGATTGCCGCAACTGTGGACGATCAGGCTGGGGATGATCGCCAGCGTCAACGGCAGCTTGACGAACACCGTCGTTCCCGTGCCGATCTCGGTTTCCACCGATACGTTGCCGCCAACCCGTTCGATGTTCGTCTTCACCACGTCCATGCCCACGCCGCGGCCGCTGACGTCGGTGACCTTTTCGGCCGTGGAAAAACCGGGGCGGAAGATCAACGCCAGGGCCTCGCGCTCGTTCATCGCGCGGGCCTGTTCCGGCGCGAGCAAGCCGCGGGCGACGGCCTTCTGCTTGAGCTTGGCCACGTCGATGCCGCCGCCGTCGTCACTGATGGAGATATTGACCTTGCCCGCCTGGTGGAAGGCTCGCAGCACGACGGTGGCCTTGGCCGCTTTTCCGGCGGCATGCCGTTGCTCGGGCATTTCCACGCCGTGGTCGACGGCGTTGCGCACAAGGTGCGTGAGCGGGTCGCCGATGGCCTCGATGATCGATTTGTCGAGTTCCACATCCGCACCTTCGATCTTCAAGTCGCACTGCTTGCCCAACTGAGCGCTAAGGTCGCGGACCACGCGGGGAAAGCGGTTGAACACGGTGCCCACCACCTGCATGCGGGCCTGCATGACCGTCTCGTGCAGATCGGTGGTCACCTGGTCGACGCGGGCCGACACGCCCTCGAGCTTGGTCTGGTCTTTCGAACCCAACGTTTGCAGCAGTTGGTTGCGCGAGAGAACCAGTTCCCCGGCTAGCGTCATCAGTTTATCCAGTACGCCCACGCCCACGCGGATCGTGTCGGCGACGGGGTTTGCCACGTGCGCCGCCGGGACCACCGCCGGGACCACCGCCGGGACCGCCGCCGGGACCGCCGCCGGGACCGCCGCCGG
>Ga0181520_10000741_pt1 | contig 70272 bp, 52 predicted proteins | sample PEATcosm2014_Bin_29_FD_132451 | JGI IMG/M metagenome (GOLD analysis project Ga0181520, IMG submission 132451) | Peatland microbial communities from MTU Mesocosm Facility, Houghton, MI, USA - PEATcosm2014_Bin02_30_metaG | ecosystem: Environmental > Terrestrial > Soil > Wetlands > Peat | place... | reverse complement strand
GCTAACGCTGGAGGCCTGCATCTGGGTGTTCTTCACCATGTTCTGCACGTTGATGCTCATCTCATGCATGGTGCTGGTGACTTCATCGATGGCCGAGGCGGACTGCACGTTGGTCTTGGCGGATCCCTCCGATGCGTCGGCAACCTGGTTGGAACCGGCTGCCACCTGCGCCGCCGAGTTGCGCACCGAGCCAACGATGTCGCGCAATCCTTGGATCATGTTCCGGAACGCATTCCCCAGGGTGTCGCATTCGGAACGAGGCTCAACTTTAATCGCCAGATCGCCCCGCGCAATGGCTTCGCTGACGTTGGCCATTTCTTTGAGATAGGCCACCATGCCGGCAAAGGTACGCGCCAGTTCACCCAGTTCGTCCGTGCGCTCTACAGAAATCTCCTGATTCAGATCGCCGGACTCCCCAATATTCCGCGCAACCTCAATCAGTCGTGCCAGCGGCTCTGTGATCTCACGCACAGTGCTACGTCCCACCACCCAAATCAGGATCGTAGTTGCTACAAACGCGAGCATCCCCAGCAGAAGAAGCTGACGGCCGTTCTTTCGGCTCGTGTCGTAAGTCGCCTTTACCGAGTCCTCCTGCTGAGTAATCAGTAGTCCGATGGGTTTCAGCAGTTCCGCATGAATCGTCGGCCAATCATCTTCGAGCAGCGTGCGGAGAGCGTTCGTGTCCGAATTCGCATACGCCGTCGACAACTTCTGAGAATACGCCAGGAAGGAAGGAATCTCGTGGTCGATCTTGGCAACCAGGTCGCGGGATTCCGGCGACATCTCGTTGCCTTTTGTCTCTTCCTTGAAGCGTGCCCACTGCGCCGGAATATTGCTTACGGCCTCCTGCAGTTGAATATTCGAGCCCACCGCCGGCATCTGGTCCAGCAGTACACCGGCCATCCGGAAACGAACTTCCTTGAGGTCGCGATCGATCTCCTGGATTGCCGCCACGGGTTGCACCCGGTTCTCATAAACCGAAGACAGAGTTCGGATGCCGCTTTCGACGCTGTAGATATTCACCGCGGTCAGCAGCACCATCGCCGTTATCGCGGCTCCCACCAAAAGCACAACTCTACCCTTGACGCTCTTCATGTTCTTCATGGCTGGTTCCGTCCCTGGCGCCGAGGCTGGTATGGCAATTTACTCGACCGGCAGACCTTTCGATTTCCAGTCTGGGATTCCGGTGCGCAGCCAGTACACCCTCTTGTAGCCCGCCCGGACTGACACCACGGAGGCCTTATAGCTCTTCCAACATTCCGTACCATTGCAGTAGAAGATGACCGGCGCCGTCTTGTCTCCAGGCAACTTGGTGAGGTCAAAACTATCCATCGAGGCGACAAAATCGCGCGCCTTTGCACTCTTTTCCTTGTAAGGAATGCTCTTTGCTCCCTTGATGTGTGCCTCGGCGTACTCGTTCGCCACCCGGGCATCGATCATCAGTACGCCGCCGTCCATCAGCGATTTCGCCTTCAGCGGATCGACCACGACGACGCCCTTTTCCGAGGTGGGCGTATCAGCCGCAAACGCCGTTGGCCGCAACACAAAAGTACATATCACTATGACGGCAAGCTGAAACCAGTATTTTCGGAACATCCTCGTTCTCCTCACGCTGAAATATGAAAACAGGAACCCCGCACTCACACCACAACCCACTCACCAACCTGGGATTGCAGACATGAATTAAGGTAGGCGTACACTCTCACTGGTCTGCTTCATCAATTCAAGAGTACGAAAGTACGGTACCGCCAGCGCTCGCTCGTACCTTCATATATCACGCGGTCCGGTCGAGACTAACTTGCATTACCAGCGGCTTCAGGTTTTCGAGCATCGTCGGAATCAGTTCGGAGACCGTTGGGTGGATGTGCATCGCGCGCTCAATGACGGTGTAGGGAGCCTTGGCATACATCACATCCAGAATGCTGTGAATCACTTCGTCCCCGCCCGTGCCTAAGATGGAGGCGCCCAGGATTTTCTTCGTATCCGCGTCGACCAGAATCTTCATGAAACCGAGCGTTTCTCCCTTCTCCACCGCGCGTGCCACACTGGTCATCGGCAGCGTCGCAATGAGCGCCTTCTTTCCTGAGTTCCTTACCTGGGTTTCGTTCAGTCCGACGTGTCCCAACGGAGGATCGATGTAAAGCGCGTAGGCAGGAATGCGATCGCTGACTCGGCGGTGATCGTTGTCCAGAAGATTCGCGGCAACAATTTCAAAGTCGTTATAGGACGTGTGGGTAAACCCGCCCTTTCCGTTGCAGTCGCCGACGGCCCAGACGTCGGGCACATTGGTGCGCAGTTCGTCATCAACCACGATGTTTCCCCGATTGTCATGAGCGATGCCCGCCTTTTCCAGCCCAAGATCGTCCGTGTTCGGCCGGCGCCCCACCGCGAGCAGTACATGCGTCCCGATCTCCTGCGGCGAGCCCGTCTCGCAATCAACGCTCACTCCGATGCCGTCTTCGCGCTTCGAGAATCCGATACACTTGGCATTCAGACGAACATTGATTTCTTCCCGCTGAACGATGTCGAGGATCGCTGCGGATATGTCCTCATCCTCGCGCCGGAGCAGGCGAGGCCCCATCTCGACGACGGTCACCTTGCTCCCGAAGCGGCGAAACATCTGGCCGAACTCGAGGCCGATGTAGCTGCCCCCGATGATGACCAGATGCGGCGGCAGGGAATCGAGTTCCAGCAACGAGGAATTTGTAAGATAGCTGATCTGATCAATTCCTGGCATGGGTGGAATTACGGCTCGCGCACCCACGTTGATGAAGATCTTGCCAGCCGTAAGCACTTCGTTGCCAACGCTCACCTCGTGCGCGGACACGAAGCGCCCCTGGCCCGTGTAAACCACGCAATTTTTGTGCTTACGAAGCCGGTCTTCCGCGCCTTTGCGATGTGCTAGCCGGATCTCGTTCATGCGCGCGTGCACGCGCCGCATATCGACGGAGATCTCACCCGGCAGGCGCACTCCATACTCCGGGCCACGTCTTGCCAGGTGCGCCGCGTAAGCGCTGGCGACCATGGTCTTGGTAGGAATGCATCCCGCGTTGACGCAGGTTCCACCAAAGAATTTGCGCTCGATGATCGCGACCTTGGCTCCTGCATCCGCCAGTCGAGTCGCCAGAAATGGACCGGATTGGCCGGTACCGATGACGATCGCATCAAATTTTGTGCTCATAGATTTCTGTTAGATGCCTGGCCCTCAGCGCGTGCAGGAACGCTGCTGGAATCAATTGCCCGGCAACCCGTTAGTGCGACCTACGTGCCCCTAGAAGATAAACCTCGCTGCCAGTTGTACCTGCCGCGGCGGCATCGCATTCACAATTTGGCCGAAGCCTGCGCTGCTGATATTCCCGTTCACGGCGGCGGCTCCGAAGAACTGCGCATGATTGAAGACGTTGAAGCCTTCCACCCGGAACTGGAGCATTTTGCCTTCCCGTAGCGCCACGTCTTTCTGCAGTGACATATCGAAGTTGTTCAACCCGGGGCCGTAGAAGAAGCGGCGCGGGGCATTGCCCAGCGTCCCCAGTGCCGGGATGCTAAACAGCGCCGTATTGAATGCCGCCGCGCGCGTGCCATCCGGACTGAGGCCGCGCGGATTGCGGTTAAGAGCCAGGTTGCCAGGCGTAAAACGCGGCGTATCGACGCCATTATTGTTGATTCCATTTGGCATCGAGCCCAGCAGTGAACTGTCGGTATTGTTGTAGAGCGTAACCGGCAGTCCGGTGGAAAAGCGCGTGATGCCGGTGATCGACCAGCCGGTGGTCAACCGGTTCTGCTTCCCAGTGAGCCGCTCGAACGGCAGCATGTAGCGATAGCTGGCAACAAAGTTGTGGCGCAGATCAAAGGCCGAAACGGCCTTGCTCATCGCCGCGCCCATCGCATAGACCGGCTCGGAAAGGCTGGACGAGTCATCGAGCGACTTGCCGTAGGTGTAGGCTGCCATCACTTCCATCGTGGCACTGGTGTGCCGCACCGTCGCTTCAAAGGAATTGTAGTTTGAAAACCCAATGGTCTTTTGATAGGTGATGCCGTCAAACGATGCGTTGAACGGCCCGCGGACTTGTACACTGCTCCCGTCCGCCTTGGTAAAGGTTCCGCCCTCTGCGAATGGCCCGCAGATCGGACTGCCGGGTGCAACCTGGTTCTGCTGACTAACGCTCAGGCAGAGCGCCGCGTTGCCCGGATCGGCCGAGGTGAGAACCAGAAGATGATGCGCCTGCGAACCGACATAGCTCAGCTTGAGGAATGTGCTGCGTGCCACTTCGCGCTCGAAGGAAAGATTGTAGCTCTCGGTATAAGGCGACGTGTTGTGATAGTAGAACGCCGGATCGCCGGTGATCGGTGCGTAGTTGGACCAGTTGACGGACGTGTTCGGATGGCTGGCCGACGCTCCGAAAGTGGGGATTGGCGAAGGAAATGGCTGCCCATTGCTGAGCCCGGTTGCTGCGGAAACGAATGGCTCATTGAATAGCGGACGTCCGCCGGTGCTGTTGTAGTCATATCCATAGGGCGCGTTGGCGCTCATAATCCCCGCTGAAAGCCCTTCGAACGCCGAGTAGAAGAAGCCGAAGCCTGCATGAATGCTGCTCTTGCCGGAGTGTCCGAAAAGTTTACCCAGCGCCCCGCCATCAAAATTCGGCGAGTAGGTCGCACCCAGACGCGGTGAGAAGTTGTCCCACTTGGTCGGGGCCAGGGTCGAGGGAATTCCCGCATCGCCGGGGAACACCATGCCGGTGGGCGCGCCCGGATAAACCGCCGACTGCTGTCCGAGAACGAATGTTTGAAGCTGGTTATATTTCTCGTGCCACGGCGGCAGTACGTCCCAGCGCAACCCATAGTTCAGCACCAGGTTGGGCCTCACCTGCCAGCTATCCTGGCCGAAGGCGCCGATGTACTTGTTGCGGATGTAGAACGCGCTGGCGTCACCCTGCTCGTAGGTGCTGGCCACTCCCAGCAGAAAATCCGCGAAGTCCGAGCCGGTCTCCGTACCCTGAAAGACGAACGAACCATTGTTGATGGAATTCGATTTGATGTTGACTTGATCGAGATGGAAGTTGCCGCCGATTTTCAGCGTGTGGTGGCCAATCACCTTCGAGAGATTGTCGCTCCACTGGAACGTATTGTTGACCTGCCGCTCTCCGGTAACGTCGACGCCGATGGTGAAATTGTTGAATGCAACATTCTCTATCCCTTCAATGCTCGGGTCCAGAGGAACAATGCCCAGGGTCCCCGCGCCCGAGACAAATCCCTGCGAGGCCAGGCTCGGTCCCACTCCGCCCACAGGTTTTCCGATAAGGTTGAAGTCGCGCATGTAGCTGAAGTGCGCCTCGTTCACCGTGTTGGCGCCGAAACTTTTTGTCAGACCGACGCTGAACAACTGCGCGCGTCCATTCGAGGTTGCGTTGAAGCCCGGAACGTTGGCGCCGCCCTGCGCCGAAGGATAGGGATTGTCCATGTCGTACTGATCGGCGAAGTAGTAGGCGGACAGATTCCCCCAGCGCGTATTCGTGTCAAATCGCGCCGCCGCTTTGTTGTCGCCCAGAGTTTCGTTCTGCGACGAGTTGGAAAAAGTATTGGAGCCGACATTGGCTTGCGGAATGTATTTGAGTAGCGCCGCGGCCGGCGCCGACCAGATGGATTGCGGAATCACCCCGTTAGGAAAGACCTCGGAATATGGCTCGCCGGCTGTGACCGTTTGCCCAAGCTTCGCCGAAAGCTGGTTCGCCAAGTATCCGGAGCTTACTTTACCGGTGAGCTGGCTGGCCAGATCGGAAAGATTCCCCAACCGATCCGCCGCGCTCGGTACCGTGATGTTTCCCGTCTCCTGCCCCTGCGTCATCCCCGTGCCCTGGTAGTCGAGGAAGAAGTGGGCCTTGTCTTTGCGAATAGGACCGCCCAGTGTCCCGCCGTGCTGGTTGCGCTCGTAACTGGCGCGGCTGGTGGCAAAATAGTTCTTCGCGTCGAGCGCCGTGTTGCGCACGAATTCGAAGGCGCTGCCGTGGAGCTTGTTGCCTCCGGACTTGGTGGTCACCAAAACCTGCCCGCCGCTGAAGTTTCCATACTCCGCGTCGAAGTTGCTGGTGAGCACCTTCAAGTCCTGGATCGAATCGAGATTTGGAACCACCGCGGTCCCGTTATTGAAATCTTCCTCCACGGCAGAGCTATTGACCGCGAAACCGTTGCTGGTTTCGCGCTGTCCGCTCACCGACAGATTGCCCGCGTTGAGATCGCCCGAGGGCGGAGTCGCGCTGCAGCCTGACATCACCACCGCATTCGGCTGCTGCGAGCTGGAGGGAATCACCCCCGGTTGCATGGCCAACAGATCGGTAAAGCTGCGCCCATTCAACGGAACCGCCGTCATCTTCGCCGCCGAGATGGTCTCCCCCAGTTGCGAACTCGTGGTCTCAACCCCCGGCACCTCCACGGTGACGCTCAGCACCTCGGCTTGCATTGCGAGCTGCAACTGAACATCCAGCGCAGCCGTGCCGTTGGCAGCCACCTCCACTCCCGGTCTCGCCAGCGGCTGGAAGCCTGTCTCGCTGAACTCAAAGTCATAGCGTCCTGCGGCAAGCGAGATTGCGTACCAACCCTCGGCCCCGGTCGTGGCTTCCAGCACTGCACCGGTGGCAAGATTGCGTGCCCGTACCTTGGCTCCGGGCACCACCGCGCCGCTTGGATCGGAAACCGTGCCGCGAATTGAGACGGTCTGCCCGTCCGCCGCCAGAACAAGAGCTGTGCACGCGAAAAAGAAGACGGTGACGCAGAGGAAGTGTCGAACCTTAGAGGGAAGACCAGAGATGTCGGTGAGCAAGGTCTGTTTGCCGCCTTATGAAAATGAAAATGGTTTTCATTTCCACTGTACATCTCACCTCCAGCCCTGCCTGTGACCGATGTCACGTCGCCGAGTGAGGCCGCCAGCCAAAGGCACCATTAATCATGATTCCTCGTACCATTAAGCAAACCGTAACTTCGCCCCGGAAACAATTTACCGTCTAGTCAATCGTTTGACCCGGTAGCCTGCAAGGCTGGCCGCTCAGGCCTCCAGATTCGGACTGCTGTCCGTTCCTAGAAGGTGAAGGCCGCTGACAGAAAAACGCTTCGGTTACCCGCAGTGGAGGGGCCAAAGAAGCCGCCCGCCAGCGATTGTGACTTGCCGAAGAAAGGCGATGTTAGCGTCCCGTTTGGTGTGCCAAGGTTCTCATGATTGAAAATGTTCTGACCATACACGGCAAACGTCAGGTTGTATCTGTGCGGAGTCGTCGCATTCATCCGCCCAGGCTCAGCTTGGTTGCCGCTCAAGCCTCTGCCCCCGAGTCCGCCGCCGCGCGGCCCACTGCGTGGACCACCACCCGCATCGCCACCTGCCGTGCGTGGGCCAAATCCAATCACCTTGCTGATGCGCAGATTCAGACTCACATTGGCTGGCCCGGTGCCGAGATTGTGTGGGATGATCCTCTCGCTTGCGCCAGTAGGGCTGGCCAGTGGATCAGGATCGAGACAGCCGTAAGGCGTAGCGATGGCGTTCGGTTGGCTACAACTGGCGGCAAAGGTTGGGCGAGCATTGAACTGATTGTTGCCGGTCAGATTCGTGCCCGTGGTGATGTTGTACGGAGTTCCGGAGTTGACCGAGAGAAACGGCGCGAACGATAACTGCCATGGCGCGGAAATACTGCCGAGGAGGACAAAACGGTTATGCACGTCGAAGCTGGCACGACCGTAATCGAACCCCGCATGACCAGCTATCGACGGCGTATAGGTCACGGCGCTGGTGTCACCCCGCGCGTTGTTGTAAGTGTAGAAGCTGAAAATGCTGAAGTGCGTATAGCGGGCCGTGAGTGAGGCGATGATCTGGTTTTGGCGATAGACCCCTCCTGACTGAAATTGCATGTCATTCTCCGCCGGTGCGGGGATGGGTGTAGCCGGGTAAGTGTTAGATAGCAGATTGTAGATCGGAAAATTCCCCGCCGCGCTGGCGTTATCGGTGAGATACATGTGCACGCCGCGGCTATACAGGTAAGTGATGTTGGCGGTCATCACCTTACTCAATTGCCGGTCGATGCCTGCGCCACCCTGCATGTCGATGGCGGCATGGAAATGTGGCTGAACCGAGTAGCCTGTGGGAGCGGCGCCGCTGGAATTGGAAACGGGTGCAACTTGGTTCGGATTGTAGAAGCCCGGATTGTCCACGGTGAAGCCTTGCTGATTTGGCGTCTCCGTGGAGCCCAGCGGAACAAAGTTGTTGTGAATTGCCTGGATGATATACGGCGTGCCCTGCGTGGACGCGAGGGTGTTGGGAACCGTGAACCGTTGATAGAACCATCCGTAGCCCGCGCGCAATACCGTCTTGGGTGTTGTGCCTTTCTTGCCGAGGCCATAGGCCATGGTCAACCGCGGTGCCCAGTCGTTTTTGTCGTTGATCCGGTTTTGCGACTCCCAGCGCACTCCGTAGCTGAAGGTAAAGCGTTGGCTCAGCTTCCAGTCGTCCTGGTAAAAGAGCGCGGCATCGAAGAGAATCGCCTGCGCCACGAATTTGTTTATATGAGTAAACGTGTACTGTTGCGGCTTAGCCGCCAGATAATTTGCAATGCTGCCAAAAATGTACGCGCTGTTCGAGCCCGCGCTAGTGTAATTGGCGTCGCGATAGGCGCGCAGGCGCGCGCCGAAATTCAACGAGTGCCTGCCCTTTGAACCGGCGAAATAATTCTGCAACTCGTAGTCATCCTGATGGTCTTCGGCGGTGCCCGAGTTGCTGCCGCCGTTGACAAAGGCGCCCTGCACCGTCACGGTCGGCAAGCCGGATAGCGGCAGTTGCTGGTTGCGAATACGGCGATACTGAAAACGTATGTCGTCGACCAGGTTCTTGCTCAACACCAGGCTGTCGCTCACCTGAAGCGTGTTTTCCAGGTTATGGGTGTTGTAGGCCTGCTCCGGCAAGGTGAGCGCGCTCAGGCCGGCATTGGTCTGCACGGCACGAAAGAATTCGTCGCGAATCGTGAGTGTGTTGGACTTGCCCAGTGCAATGTCAAAACGTGGACTGATATCGATGCGGGAACTCGGATTGCTGATCGCTTCGTTTATGGTTGAGGAAACGTCCGCGGGATCGACCGCGTCCACGATACTCTGGTTCTGGTTGTTGCGGATAAAGCTGCTCAAGAAATAGGAACTGCGTTTGGTGGGTGGGCCTCCGATGTTCGCGTTGAAGTTATAAGAGTGATAACTGGGTTGCTGGAGCGCCGCTTCGCCGGGTCTTCGGCTTGAGTTCAGGATAGGGTTTTGCGAGTTGAAGACTGAGTCATTGCCCCGGGACTCGATTTGCCCGTGTATCTTGTCGGTGCCGGGCTCAGTGAATATCTCGATACGCCCATAGCCTAGCCGGTCAAACTCCGCGGAAAACGGATTCTGATTGATGCGTATTTCGCGGATCGAGGATTTCGGTGGAATCTGACCGCCGGTGAATCCGTCGATGTAGATTTCGCCGCCGTTCGGTCCCGCCGCTGGTCCAGCCAGCGCCTGCAACTCACTTTGCAGTTCGTCCGGATCGTCAGATAGCGCTTCCAGATCTTTGCCCTTGATAATGATGGCGTTCGCGTTGCTCTCCGGGCTGGTATCCACCGTCATGCTCTCCGAGTTCACCTCTACCTGTTGCTTCTCCACCTGGATTTGGAGTTTGACATCGACTTGCTTACTCTGGCCGGCTTCGAGGGTGACGGGCTTGGACGCATACGGGGTAAAGCCTTTCGCGCTGGCATTCACGATGTAGCTGCCGGGTGCAAGATTACGCGCCTGAAAAAGTCCGGACGCGTCTGAGCTCACAGTTGTGGCTGTTTTTCCGTCGGGAGTGGTGATTCTCACGGTTGCGTTCGGAATCACGGCGCCCGTGGGATCGGCGACCGTACCGCGGATGAGGCCATTGTTTGCTTGCGCGAATAATGTCGTTGAAAATGCAAAGAACTGCATCGCCAGCAAGAAACCCAAATAGCCGAGAGTGCATCCGCACCTCACCCCGCATTTGGGAAGCAACCTCGTGCGGAAACAGCGCAGATCCGCATTGCCTTGGGATTCGCGGGTAATGCTCACGATACCTCCTGTGGCCGGTGCACTCCGTCCCGTTTCTTTAGACACAATGGCTTCGGCCGGATGTGTAAAGAATCGTTAAAGTTTAGCGGCCCAAAGAAACTCCAGAGCTTTACAATTACTCTTCAACTTGCGCGCTGCTTGGAAGTGGAGGGATGGCCATCAAAATCGCTAGCTGGAATGTCAATTCGATCCGTGCACGTCTCGACCATGTCACCGCGTGGCTGAAGGCCTGCGAGCCCGATGTACTGCTGCTGCAGGAACTGAAGGGAACGGAGTTTCCGGCTATCGTGTTCAAAGACTTGGGCTATGAAAGCGTGGCCGTAACCCAGAAGACCTATAACGGCGTCGCGATTTTGTCGCGCCATCCCATCGAGACGATTAACACGACGCTCGCCGGTGATGAGGCGGACAGTCACGCGCGATATTTGGAAACCACGATCCTTGGCATCGGCGTCGTCAATATCTATCTTCCGAACGGCAACCCTGTGGGCAGCGATAAGTTCGCTTACAAGCTGGCTTGGATGGATCGACTGCATCAGCAGATGTGCGCATGGCTGGAAAAAGATGTGCCCGTGCTGATCGGCGGCGACTTCAATGTCATCCCCGAGGATATTGACTGTCACAAGCCTGCCTCGTGGATCCATGACGCGCTCTTCCAACCGGAGCCGCGAGCGCGATACCGTGCCCTGCTCAGCCTTGGCTACTGCGACGCCTTCCGGTCGCTGCATCCAGAGGAGGCCGGGCAATTCACCTTCTGGGATTACTTCCGGCAGGCGTTCGAGCATAATCGCGGTATTCGCATCGACCATTTCCTGCTGTCTCCGAAGTTGGCCGGGCGGCTAAAGAGTTGCGAGATCGACAAGCAGCCTCGGGCGCTGGAGAAGCCGTCGGATCACACTCCGATCATCGTCGAACTGCAGTAAGGCGGGCGAATTACTTGGACGCAGCGGGCGATCCGCATTGCCTGCTAAAATGTGGAGTTCGAGTGCATCCGAGCTCACAACTATGTCTAGCGACCACACTGCCGATAGCAACGTCCGTTGGGATTTGACCTCCATTTATTCCGCAATCATTGATCCGCAAATCGATCTGGACATCGCGGAATTCGCCAAGCGCGCGCAGCAATTCAGCTTGCATTACAAAGGCAAGCTGGCCGATAGCCTTGCCGCGGCAATTTCCGATTATTCAGAGCTGGACATGCTTGGGGGAAAGATCATGGTCTATCTCTCTCTCCAGCAAAGTCTCGATGTAACCAATGAGGCGGTGAAGGCGAAGATCGCCGCAGCGCAACAGAGCATGAGCGAAATTCAAGGCGAGTATTTGACGTTCTTCGAATTGGAGTTAGTCGCGCTCGACGATGCGACGCTAGAGAAGTGGTATGCCGCCGATTCCACAGTCCAAAGGCATCGACCATGGATTGAGCATCAGCGAATCTTCAAACCGCACCTCTTGAGCGAACCGGTGGAAGCTGCTCTCACCAAGCGTTCTCCCTTTGGCCCTGCCTCGTGGGATGAGTTCTTTGACGAATGTGAGGCCGACCTTCGCTTCGACCATAAGGCTGAGAAGAAGAGCCTCACCGAGATGCTCGACATTCTCACCAATTCGAAAGATGCCGCCCTTCGTGCCGAGGTGCAAAAGACGATCAATGATGGCCTGGGAGGATATTTCGCCAAGTATTCCGCGCAGACGCTCTATGTGATCGTGGGCCGGGCTGCGGTGGAGCGCAAGGAGCGTCATTACCGCAATCCCATGGAATCGAGGAATAAGGAGAACCGTGTTCCCGACGCGGTCGTCGATGCGCTGCACAATGCGGTAAAGAACGTAGCCGGACCGTTGGCGCGCCGCTACTATCGCCTGAAGGCCGGGCTGCTCGGCATGAAAGCGCTCAGGTGGAGTGATCGCAATGCACCCTTGCCGTTTACTGATACCACTGTGGTGCCGTATGACAACGCGATCTCCACGGTGCTCGCGGCCTATGAAAGTTTCAGCCCCACGCTTACCGGCATCATCCAGGATTTCATCGCCTCCAAACGCATTGACGTTCCGGCGACCACGGGCAAGCGCGGCGGAGCTTTTAATTGCTCTTTCGTGCTTCCCGGCAACCGTCCGCAATCGTTCACGTTCTTGAATTACCTGGGTTCGAATCACGACGTAACCACCCTGGCACATGAACTCGGCCACGGGGTTCATGGCGTCCTGGCAGGCGAAGCGCAGGGTCCGCTCATGTTCCATCCTCCGATTGCATATTGCGAGACCGCTTCGGTCTTCGGCGAAATGACGACGTTCAGTTTTCTGAGGAAACAGCTTGCTGAAAGAGGAGACAACTCAGCGCTGCTCGCGCTGATAACCCAGAAGATTGAAGGAATGCTGAACACGGTACTGCGGCAAATTGGATTTTCGAATTTCGAGCGCCGTATCCACGGTATGAATGCGGAATACACGGAATGGCTTGACCCTAAGAAGCTGTCCGTGGAAGAACTCGACGGGTTGTGGCTTACGACTGCCAAAGAGCTATACGGAGAAGATGGCGAGGTGTTCACCTATGAAAACTCGAGCCATCTCTGGTCCTATGTTTCGCATTTCCATCGGCCGTTCTACGTGTACGGTTATGCGTTTGGCGAACTCTTGACGCAAAGTTTGTACGCCCAGCAGATGCGCCTAGGGCCCCGGTTTGAGCCGCTCTATCTCGACCTGCTCCGTTCCGGCGCGACCAAAAGCGTGTCTGAGCTCCTTCAACCGTTCGGCCTCGATCCAACCGACGAACCTTTCTGGGCTGAGGGTATTCGGGTGAGCCTTGAGGCGATGATCGCGGAGGCGGAGAAACTCGCACCCGTCCAAATGCCGGCGGATGTGAAGTAGCTGCCGGAGTTCTAATTACGGCAACGCGCATAGAATGGATTGAGCTATTCAGCAGTCCCGGACAGACCAGCATGAGCGTCTTGCGTTACGTTGGACATACCGCGAAGTACCTGCTGATTGCCCTCGTCGTCTCGTATGCCGCCGACGCCGGCGTCTTTGAAGTGCGCCTGATCCGCGGCGCGGGGTTGCAGAGCGTTCCGGTGGACCAGTTCCTCAAAACTCCACTCAAGGGACAAAAGACGGAGTATGACTATCTCGGCACCGCCAGCGAGAACTGTGCGCGCGCCCTCTTTCCTCAGTATGCAGCCGCGCAATGGAATGCACCATGCTGGTGGCTCAAACGGCACAGCGTAAGCTGGGAGTAATCGCCATTCACCGCCCTAATGCTGCAGCGCCGTCTCGGAGCTCGCTGGTTTGGCTGTGATCTGCTGTGGCGTCGGCAGTTGTGAGCGATCCCAGCCGCCGCCAAGCGCTTCGATGAGTTGCACGGAGGCGGTGGCGCGCTGAATTTCGATCTGCGCCATAACTTGCTGTGCAGAGAGCAGCGCATTCTGCTCGGTCACCACGTCAATGTAAGGGTCTACGCCGGTCTCGTAGCGCGTCATCTCCATCTCCAGCGCGCGTTTGGTGAATTCTACAGCCTTGTGCTGCTGCTGGATCTGCTGGGTCAGGATGCGCAGCGCTGCAAGGTTGTCCTCCACCTGCTGGAAGGCCGTGAGCACCGTCTGCCGGTACCCGGCCAGATTCGCATTGTAGGTGGCAACGTACTGGTTCACCGTGGCGCGACGCAGCCCGGCGTCGAAGACCGTTTCTGAGACTGACGGCCCGATCGACCAGAAGCGGCTGGGCCAGTCGAGCAGATGCTTCCACGCTGAGCTTTCAAAACCTGCGGAGGCCGACAGCGACACGTTCGGATAGTAGGCGGCATGGGCAATGCCGATCTGTGCGTTGGCCGCGGCCAGGCTGCGTTCGGCGGCGGCAATGTCTGGACGGCGTTCCAGAAGTTGCGACGGCAAACCAACCGGAATCGCCGGCGGGGTGATCAGCAACGGCCGCACGGGAATCGAAAAATCCGATGCTGCCTTGCCGGTAAGAGTGGCGATGGCGTGCTCGTATTGCGCCCGCGCGAGGCCCAGATTGGTGAGCTGTGATTGCACGTTTTCCAGGGTGCTCTCGGCTTGTACCACGGCGATCTGATCACTAATTCCGTTCTCATACTGCGCGCGGGCGTAGTCCAGGGCTTTCTGGTCGGCGTCGACGGTCGCCTGGAGAATCTGCTCCAGAGCGTCCTGCCCGAGAAGTTCAAAGAAGTACGTGGCCAGACTCGCCTGTTCGGTGAGGCGTTCGTTTTCAAGATCGGCGGCGCTCAGTTGCGCGGAATACTGTGCCTGGCGCACCGTGTTGCGAATCTTGCCCCACAGGTCGGGCTCCCACGTGACACTGGCGGGCAGTTCCAGAAAGCTGGTTGTGGCGCCGCCTTGGGCGGTGCCGCTCGCACTGATGGCTTGGCCCAAGTTGGATGAGCCTCGTGAGCGCGTTCCGGAAGCTCCAACCGTCGCTGTCGGAAAATACTGCGAACGTGCTTCGCGCACCATGGCGCGGGCTGCCATAAAGTTTTCAAACGACTGCTTGATGTTCTGGTTATTGATGTTGAGCTGTTCTTCCAGTGCGTTCAGCTCCGGCTCGTTGTAGATCTCCCACCACTTGCCGCGCAGCAATCCATCTTTCGGTTGCGCCACCGTCCAGTCGCCCAGTCCGCCCAGCGTCGGGTCGGCCGGGGTGCTTGCCGGAGCCGGAGCCGCGGGCTTCTGTGCCGGGTTCGCGGGTGACTCCTTATATTCAGGCGGGGCCGTTGGTGCAGGCGCGTGATACTTCGGGCCCACCACGCATCCGGCGAGCGCGCAACAGAGTATGGCGGAGGCCAATAGGCCAGGCCGCAACCGAAGATTGAAGTTGGTCATGCGCATATTGTTGCCAGTTTTCTTCATGGTGAACTCCCGCTATACGGCTCCTTCAGGAACGCTGCCATTCGTCGGCGGCAGCGAGTCGTGCTCCTTGCCCATAACCCTGAGGCGCAGCCGGTCGAGAGCCAGGTAAACCACGGGGGTGGTGTAGAGCGTCAGCAATTGGCTCATGATGAGGCCGCCGACAATGGTGATCCCCAATGGCCTCCGCAACTCCGATCCGATGCCGGTACCGAACGCCAGCGGCAGTGCCCCAAAGATGGCTGCCATCGTCGTCATCAGAATCGGCCGGAAGCGCAGCATGCAGGCTTCAAAGATCGCCTCGGTTGTATTCTTACCCTCGTTGCGCTCGGCGGCCAGGGCAAAGTCGATCATCATGATGGCGTTCTTCTTCACAATTCCGATCAGCAGCACGATGCCGATGATCGAGATGACATTGAGATCGATCTTGAACAGCATCAGCGCCAGCATGGCCCCGACGCTCGCCGAGGGCAGCGTCGAAATAATGGTGAGCGGATGCACCAGGCTCTCATACAGAATCCCGAGCACGATGTAGACCGCCAGCAGCGCCGTGGCGATCAGAATCGGCTCCGAGGCCAGCGAGGTCTGATAGGCCTGCGCTGTTCCGGCGAAAAAGCCGTGCACCGTCTGCGGCATATTCAACTTCTGCTGCATCTTGGCCACCTCGCGCGTGGCATCGCTCAGCGCCATGCCACCGCCCAGGTTGAATGACACCGTCACCGAAGGGAACAGACCCGTGTGGTTGACCGAGAGGGGGATATTGTGGGTTTGGCCTTTGCTCACCGCGGTCAGTGGCGTGTTTCCGCTCCCGGCAGAGTTCAGATAAATGTACTTCAGTCCCTCCGGGCTCTGAAGGAATTGCGGTGCGACTTCCAGCACCACGTAGTACTGATTGAGCTGGGTGTAAATGATCGAGACTTCCTGTTGCCCGAAAGCGCTGTACAAAGAAGAGTCAAAGGCCTGTGTGGTGATTCCCAGACGCGCGGCGGTGTCGCGGTCGAAAGTTAGATAATGATCCAGTCCGCCGTTCTGCTGGTCGGAATTCACATCTTGGAATCCTGGCAGCTTGCGCATTTTACTCAGCAGAATCGGACCCCATTGCGCCAGTTCCTGCGAACTGTCCGACTGAATCGTGTACTGGTAAAGAGCGTTGCTCGACCGGCCGCCGATGCGCAGGTCCTGCCCTGGTTGCAGGAAAGCCGAGGCAATCGGCAGGGCCGCCATCTTAGGACGCAGCCGAGCCAGAATCTGCATGACGCCCACCTTGCGCTGTTCCAGCGGCTTGAGGGCCATAAAGATGAAGCCACCGTTAGTGGCGCCCTGGCCACCGGTGAAAGTAATCACGTTCTCCACGCCAGGGTCGCTTTTGATCAACGACACCAGCTTCTGTGCCGAGTCGTTCATCACTGGGAAAGAAGCGTCTTGCGGCCCCTGCATGCCGCCAAAGACGACTCCAGTGTCCTGCAACGGGAAGAAGCCCTTGGGAATTACCATCACCAGGGCCACGTTGAGCGCGATCACCAGGGCGAGCACGGTCAGCGTGAGTCCCGGGTTGTCCAGCACCCACAGCAGCGTGCGCCGGTAGAGCGCCAGCATCCCGGCGAAGAACTTGTCGCTCATCTGGTAGAGCCGTCCATGATTCTCGGTGCGCGGCTTCAGCAAGTGTGCGCACATGGCCGGCGTGGTGGTGAGCGAAACCACCATGGACACCAGGATGGCGGTCGAAAGCGTGATGGCAAATTCGCGAAACAGGCGTCCGACAATTCCGCCCATCAGCAGAATCGGAATGAACACGGCGATCAGCGAGATGCTGATCGAGAAAACCGTGAAGCCGATCTCCTTTGCGCCCCTCAACGCTGCGGGGTAGGGCGCCATGCCGTTCTCAATGTGGCGCGAGATGTTTTCCATCACCACAATCGCATCGTCCACCACGAAGCCCGTGGAGATCGTCAGCGCCATCAGCGACAGATTGTCGATGCTGTACCCGAACAGGTACATCACCGCGAAGGTGCCGATCAGTGAAACCGGCACGGCTACCGCCGGAATCAGCGTGGCCCGTGGACTCCGCAGGAACAGAAATACCACCGCTACCACCAGGCAGATCGAGATCATTAGCGTGCGCTCAACGTCCTTCACCGAAGCGCGGATGGTGGTGGTACGGTCGAGCACGATCGTGGTTTGGATATCGGTTGGAATCGAGGCCTTGATCGAAGGCAGCTCCCGGCGGATGTTTTCCACCGTCTGGATGATGTTTGCGCCCGGCTGCCGGAAGATGATGATCGGGATGGCAGGCTTGCCGTTGAGGTAGCCGGCGGAACGGATGTTCTGCACCGAATCGGTCACCGTGGCCACATCGGACAGCCGCACGGCCGCCCCGTTCTTGTAGCCGACCACCAGCGGCTTGTAGTTGTCCGCGAGCTGGATCTGGTCGTTGGTGATGATGTCGGCCGTTACCATGCCGTTCGAGAGTTGTCCGCGCGCCTGGTGCGCGTTCTGCACGCTCAGCAGGGACTGAATGCTGGCCAGCGTGAAGCCATAATTGTTGAGCTGGGTGGGATTCACATCGACCCGCACCGAAGGCAATGCGCCACCGCCCGTGGTGACCTGTCCTACCCCCTGAATCTGCGAGAGCTTCTGCTGCACGATCGTCGAAGCCTCGTCGTACAGCTTGCCGCGATCGTAGATGTCTGACGTCAGGCCAATGACCATGATCGGCGCGTCGGCCGGATTCACCTTGCGATAGGTGGGGTTGGCTGGGAGGTTGGCAGGCAGGTAAGTGCGCGCTGCGTTAATCGCAGCTTCCACATCGCGCGCCGCTCCGTCTATGTTGCGGTTCAAATCAAATTGTAGCGTGATCGCCGTGGTGCCAAGCGAACTGGTCGAGGTCATCTCCGTGACCCCGGCGATGTGTCCCAACTGCCGCTCCAACGGCGTCGCCACCGAAGCCGCCATGATATCCGCGCTCGCGCCCGGCAGCCCCGCGCCCACCGAGATGGTCGGATAATCCACCTGCGGCAGCGGCGAAACCGGCAACACATTGAAGGCGATCGCCCCCGCCAGCGCAATCGCCACCGTCAGCAGCGTCGTGGCCACCGGCCGGGCGATGAATATCCGGGACGGGTTCATGACTGCTCCGGTTGCGGTTCAGGCTCGCCGGAAGGCCCCCCTGATTTCTTGCCGGCGAAGCGTTGCGCCAGACCGTCGAAGAAGATGTAAATCACCGGCGTCGTGTACAGCGTCAGCACTTGGCTCAGCAGCAGCCCGCCCACCATGCAGATACCCAGTGGCCGTCGCAGTTCCGAGCCGATGCCCCTGCCCAGCGCCAGGGGGAGGCCCGCCAGCAGTGCGGCCATGGTGGTCATCATGATTGGCCGGAAGCGCAGCAGGCAAGCATCGTAGATTGCGTCCGTGGCGTTCTTGCCGTGCTTGCGTTCGCCCTCCAGGGCGAAGTCCACCATCATGATTCCGTTCTTCTTCACAATGCCGATGAGCAGGATGATGCCGATAATCGCCACCACGCTCAGATCCTGCCGGAACAGGATCAGTGCCAACAGCGCGCCCACGCCCGCCGAAGGCAGCGTCGAGAGAATCGTAATCGGATGGATGAAGCTTTCGTACAGCACGCCGAGCACGATATATACCGTTACCAGCGCCGCCAGGATGAGCAGCGCCTCGTTGGACAGCGAATTCTTGAAAGATGCCGCCGTTCCCTGGAAGCCTGTCTCAAGGCTGGCCGGCATGTTCATCTCCTTCTGCACCTTGTCAATCGCCGTGATGGCGCCTCCCAGCGAGGCATTCGGCGACAGGTTGAACGAGACGGTGACGGAAGGGAACTGCCCCTGGTGATTGATCGAAAGTGGCGTGTTGATTTGCTTGAGCTGCGTGAACGTGCTCAGGGGCACCGCGTTTGCCGGCGCGCTGGTGGTGGCGTTGGAATTCGTGGTGTTCAATGCCAGCGCATTCATCGGTGCCGTCAGCGTACTGGAAGACGGCGTGTATGCGGCCGCCGACGTCGCACTGTTGGAGCCCGCCGACGCAGAGCTGGCGGAGGCAAACGACGTCGAGGCTCCTGCCCCGCTTGCGCCCGATGAGGCGCTGGCCTGAATATACAAACTCGACAGCTTGCTCGGATCCGTCTGGAATTCGGGCGCGGTCTCAAGGATCACATGATACTGGTTCAACTGCGTGTACATCGTGCTGATCTGCCGCTGGCCGTAGGCGTCGTACAGCGTGTTGTCGATGGTGTAAGGTGCAATGCCCAGGCGCGAAGCCGTGACCCGGTCGATGAGCATCGAAACCCCTAGCCCGTCAGTCTGCTGATCCGTGGCCACGTCCTCTACTTGCGGCAACTTGTTGATCTGCCCCACAAATCGGTTGGTCCACAGGTTCAACTCGTCCGCGTCGGGATCTTCCAGCGTGTACTGATACTGCGTTCGGCTCACCCGGTCGTCCACCGTGATGTTCTGCACCGGTTGCATGAAAAGCTTGATTCCATCCACGTTCTGCAGCTTCCCCTGCAATCGGCGGATCACATCGGAGGCGTTCAGATCGCGTTGGTTCAGCGGCTTCAGATTAATCGAGAAGCGTCCGCTGTTCATCGTCGTGTTAGTGCCATCCGCGCCAATGAACGAGGTGAGGCTCTGGACCGCGGGATCAGCCAGGATCACTTTCGCCAGTTCCTGATGTTTCTGCGCCATGGCCTGGAACGAGATGGTCTCGCTGGCTTGCGAAATGCCCTGAATCACCCCCGTATCCTGCACCGGGAAGAATCCCTTGGGGGCGACGATATAGAGAAAAATCGTCAGTCCGAGCGTCGCCAGCGCAATCAGCAGCGTGACCGTCTGGTAGCGCAGGACAAATTTCAGGGTGCGCCCGTAGAAGGCGATCATCCGCTCGAAAGCGCGCTCTGAGGCGCGATAGAAGCGCGTCTGCTGCTCCTTCGGATTGTAGTGCAGAAGGCGCGCGCACATCATCGGCGTCAACGTCAAAGACACCACCGCCGAGATCACAATCGTCACCGCCAGCGTCACCGCAAATTCGCGGAACAGCCTCCCCACCACGTCGCCCATGAATAGCAGCGGGATCAGCACCGCAATCAGCGAGATGGTCAGCGACATAATCGTGAAGCCGATCTGCTCGGCTCCCTTGAGCGCAGCCTGCATCGGCGACTCGCCCTCTTCCAGGTAGCGCGAGATGTTCTCGATCATCACAATCGCGTCGTCCACCACGAAGCCCGTGGCAATCGTCAGCGCCATCATCGAGAGGTTGTCCAGGCTGTAGCCCAGCACATACATCGCGCCCAGCGTACCCACCAGCGAGATCGGCACCGCAACCGCGGGAATGATCGTGGCGCGAATGCTGCGCAGGAACAGGAAGATGACCAGAATCACCAGCACCACGGTCAGTCCCAGCTCAAATTCCACGTCGGCAACCGAGGCCTTGATCGGCACCGTAAGGTCGGTCATCTGCGTCACTTTGATCGCCGCCGGCAGGTTGGTCTCAAGCTGCGGCAGGATTGCCTTGATGCTGTTGACCACGCTGATGGTGTTGGCGCCGGGTTGCCGCTGAATGTTGAGAATGACCGCCGGCGTCTGGTTCATCCACGCCGCCTGGTTGTTGTTCTCCACCCCATCCACCACCCGGGCCACATTCTTCAGCACTACCGGTGCGCCGTTGCGGTAGGCAACCACCACGTCTTTGTAATCCACGCTGCTTTGCAACTGATCGTTGGCGTCGATCTGGTAATCCTGCCGCGGCCCGTCGAAGTTGCCCTTCGCCGCATTTACGCTGGTCTGGATGAGCGCCGTACGCAGTTGTTCCAGGGTCAGGCCGTAGGAGGCGAGCGCCGCCGGATTCGCCTGGATTCGCACCGCCGGCTTTTGCCCGCCGCTGATGCTTACTAGCCCGACGCCGTTCAACTGCGAGAGCTTCGGTGCCAGTCGCGTATCCACCAGGTCTTCCACTTGCGAGAGCGGCATCGAGTCGGAGGTGATGGCCAGCGTAAGAATCGGCGCGTCGGCAGGATTGGTCTTGCTGTAAATGGGTGGCGCCGGAAGCACACTGGGCAGATAGCTTTGCGCGGCGTTGATCGCCGACTGTACTTCTTCTTCCGCCACGTCAATGCTAAGGCTCAGGTTGAACTGCAGCACAATGACCGAGGTTGTCCCCGAACTTGTCGAGGTCATCTGGCTCAGCCCCTGCAATTGGCCGAACTGCCGTTCCAGCGGTGCCGTCACCGTGGTCGCCACCACGTCCGGGCTCGCCCCTGGATAGAAAGTCAGAATCTGAATCGTCGGGTAATCCACCTGCGGCAGAGCAGAAACCGGCAACTGCGTGTACGCCACGATGCCCACAAGCAGAATCGCCGCCATCAGCAGGGATGTTGCTACCGGCCGCAGAATGAATGGGCGGGACGGACTCACTGCGCGTTGCCCCCGCTCTTGCCGCCGGGTTGGGTTGCCTGTGGTGCCGCCTGCGCGATGACTACTTTTGCATTCGGTTGCAGCTTCTCAAACGAGCTGTTGGCCACCACGTCTCCGGGTTCGATGCCTTCCACGGCGGTCATGCCGCCGTCCGCGGCGCCAGGCTTTACCGCGCGCATCTCCGCAATACCGTTCTGAATCACGTAGACGAACGAAGCCTGCCCATTGTGCTGGATGGCCGAGGTCGGAATCAGCGTCACATCGTTCAGCGTCTTCACCAGCAGCCGCGCATTCACAAACTGGTTGGGGAACAGAGCGTCGTTCTTGTTGTCAAAGATGGCGCGCAGTTTGACCGTGCCGGTGGTCGTGTCAATCTGGTTGTCCACGGTCAGCAGCTTGCCGCTGGCAATCTTCGTCTGTGCGGTGCGGTCAAACGCGTCCACCGTGAGCTTGGCGCCATGCCGGAGCTGCGGTTGAACCTGGTCGAGCGCATCTTCAGCAATGGTAAAGATGACCGTAGTCGGCTGCTCCTGAGTAATCACCACCAGCGGATTCGTGCCGTTGGCCTGCACCACATTGCCGGGGTCAATCAGCCGCAGTCCGGCGCGTCCGTTGAAGGGCGCGGTAATGTGGCAGTAGGCGAGTTGCACCTTGTCATATTGCACCGTGCCCTGATCGGACTTCACCTGTCCCTGGTACTGCGACACGATCTTTTCTTGGTCGTCCAGGGTCTGCTTGGCAATTCCATTCCGGGCCCACGCCGCGCGATAGCGCTGCAGGTCCATGGTGGCTTGCGCCAGCGTCTGCGTGTCCTTCTCCAGCGTGCCTTGCGCCTGCGCAAGCTGTGCCTGGAAGGGCCGCGGATCGATGTCGATCAGCGCCTCGCCTTTGTGCACCAGTTGGCCTTCGCGATAATGCACCGACATCACCAGTCCTGTTACCTGGCTGGTCACGGAACTGGTATAAACCGGCGTGACCGTGCCGATGGCTTCCAGGTAAACTCCGATATTGCTCTTCTGCGCCGTAGCCGGGATCACTGAAATCGCACCGGCTGTGGCGGCGCGCTTTCCCATTTGCGCCGCTGCCTGCGGCGTGTTCTGGGTGCGCAAAACCAACAGGAACAACCCGGCAAAGACCAGCAGAACCACCACCCAGACAATCGCGCGCCGCAGCTTGGAGCGATTCGGCACGGGGCCGGAAGACGGTTCATCGGGACGAACTGGGGGAGTGGGAGGATTTTCCATTTCATCTTCCTTCTTGCGTAGCCTGATAGTTCTGACAGTGTCCCGACTGCGGCCTGGGACTTGGTGCACATGGGATCAAAGAGATTGGTTCGCCTCGAATCACCGTCACGCGGACGCACATCGATCCTAATTCAAACTGTACTGGATAGCTTAATGCCCGATGCGCGGGCGCGCCATCTTCCATCCGCCCGGCAGCCTTCGCTCTTCCTGTTTCTGCAACAAATATCCTTGCGCTGGTCTCGCCCCGTAAGATCTGCGTCATCAACAACCACGGTACGCGCCCACCCAGCGTTTTGCTTCGTTGACTTGGTTAAAAAATGTAAAGGGCCCGCAAAGCGTCCGATGCCTCATCCAAGAGAATTGAATTTGATTCCTGCAATTTCGAGCACGAATCGATCGAGACTCCCCGTTTACGAATGCGCGGGGCGCTCCAGTTCCGTGATGTTGAGCCTTCGCCGCCCTTGGCCTGCTCACGGCCAGCCGCACCCAGAAGATTGAAACCGCCAGCGGCATTATGAACGTAGTGATGATGCCGATGTGGATCTTCTCCGGCATCTTCTTTTCCTATGAGCGTTTTCCCGCGGTGGTCATTCCCCTGATCAAACTGCTGCCGCTCACGGCGCTCAATGACATGCTGCGGGCGATTATCCTGGAGGGCAGTTCGCTCTCATCCCAGGCCGCTCCGTTGGCGATTGTATGCCTCTGGGGCGTGGTCGCGTTCTTCTTTGCCGTGCGATTCTTTCGCTGGACATAAGAACGTAGTGCCCGCCGCCATCCTCGTCACGAAGAGCGCGGCTCGTTGACCAGGGCGCGATATTGGAAGAACATCTCGGTCCGCCAGCGCAAGATCATCCCGAACGCCAGGATAAAAAATAGCGCTGCGGTTTGCTGTACCGAAAGTACCGTATCCAGATAGCCTCGCGCCGCGACCCTGATTCCGGCGAGCAGAATAATGACGGCGAAAAACGCGTGCGACCGCTGCGCCATTACGGTCTCCCCCTCGCGCACCAGGCGTGAGGTCCGCAGCAGCGGATAAGCCAGCCCAATCGCTCCTCCCAGGAACGCTGCGCCCGCCCAGATCCATGGCACCCGAAACGCCGGCACCACAAACATCATGAATCCCGTGGCCATTCCTAACGGCGGGATGATGATCTTCTTCGCCGAGACCGCGGTGCGCGATTCCCGAACCCGCCAAACCATGACCGCAATCGCACCGGCGATTGAGCTGATCAGCGACAGGACATTGAGTGGAGGCATGGTCATGAAAATTCTTCTAAAGGCATGGAAGCAAAGAGCGTAGGCTCGCCAGGATCGCTTCAAACCCACCTGACAACTATTCTAAGGCATATCGGAATTACCTGCACCTCGGCTGGCTTTCACCCACAACCTTGGCCCCTGTCGATTTTCTCAGCATAGAATCCCAGCGCCAACCAGCCTGACAGTTGCGCATCTAACCGAGAGCCGGTGTCCACCAGGTTCCTTGGAGAAACTGATGAAGGCAGTTGTGCTGCACGAGTATGGCGGTCCCGAGAAGCTGAAATTCGAAGACAACGTTCCCGATCCGCAGGTGAGCGGAGATACGGTGTTGATCGCAGCGGCTGCCACCAGTGTGAACCCGATTGACTGGAAGATCCGTTCCGGCGCAAGGCAGAAGGATTTTCCGTTGAAGTTTCCGGCGATTCTGGGCCGCGACGTCAGTGGCGTGGTCCGCACGGTGGGCGCGAACGTGAAGCATTTCAAGCCCGGTGAGCGCGTCTTCGCACTCACCAACGCAACCTATGCCGAACTGGTGGCGGTCCCTGATTCGGACGTGACTCACCTGCCCGACGGCGTCGATCTGGTGGATGCGGCGGCAATTCCCCTGATTGCTTTGACCGGAGACCAGTTGGTCCGCCATACCACCAACGTGCAGAAAGGACAGACGATCCTGGTAACGGGAGCAGTCGGCAGCGTGGGTCGCGCCGCGGTACATACGGCCAAGAAGATGGGGGCAAAAGTCCTTGCGGGCGTTCGCAAAAAGCAACTGGAGGAGGCTCGCTCCCTCGGAGTCTCTGGCGTGCTGGCAATCGATGATGACGAAGCCATTGCCGCGTTCGGCTCGGTAGATGCCATGGCCGATACCGTTGGTGGTCAAGTTGCCGCCAGGTTGATTGCAAAAGTGAAGCCGGGAGGCTCTGTCGGATATGCCTCAGTGTTACCCGAGGGTACGGCGGCCCTGTATCCTGCCGTAAAGATCACCCGCGTCTTTGCTAAGCCTGATCCATCCAAGCTGCGTGAATTTGCCGATGATGTGCGCGATGGCAAGTTCGTTCTGCCGATCGCTCGCCGTCTTCCTCTTCACGATGCGGCTGAGGCACAGGTGCTGGCGGAAAAGGGCGGGATAGGGAAGATCATTCTGCTGGCCCCCGACCCACCACCCTAGAGATCATCTGCCGTTTCATCGCTCATAGCGTTGGAGTCTTAAACAACTCCACGATCGCCGGCTTCGTCACCTTGCCCATGGCATTGCGAGGCAGAACGTCGACGATCAGCAGCCGCGAAGGGATCTTGTGCGATGCCAAACGCGCCTTCGCCCAGCTGCGGAGCCCCTCCAGGTCAAGCACCTGACCCTTGTGCAGCACCACTGCGGCCGCGACCCGTTCCCCCCACTCGGCGTCCGGGACGCCGACCACCGCACATTCCGCCACCGCCGGGTGCTCGCGCAATTGCTCTTCCACCTCCAGCGCTGAAACCTTGTGGCCGCCGGTCTTGAGAATGTCAATGTTCTTCCGTCCTAGAATGCGATAGCGCCCATTCTCCAACACCGCAACGTCGCCGGTTCGAAACCACCCGCGGCGGAAACTCTGCTGGGTCGCTTCCGGTTTGCCCCAGTATTCCTTGAAAACGCCCGGCCCGCGGATTTCGATTTCTCCCGGCGTGTCCGGTGCCACCACTCCCCCCTGCTCGTCCACCAGTTGTACCTCGACCCCGGGCAGCGGCGTGCCAACACTGCCCGGCACGCGCTCGCCTTCCAGAGGGTTCGACAACGCCATGCCGATCTCGGTCATGCCATAGCGCTCCAGCAATGTATGGCCGCTGATCTCCCGCCAGCGGTTCAGCGTGGAGACCGGCAGCGCCGCCGAGCCTGACACCATCAACCGCAGGCGGGCGCATGCCTGGCTGAGAACCGCCCTGCGCTCCGGCGAGGCCGCCTCCCATGCCGAGATGAGTTTGATGTAGATGGTGGGAACCGCCATGAACAGGGTCAGCCTTCCGCTGGCGATCCGCTCCCAGACCAGGTTCGCGTCGAAGCGGGGCAGCATCTCGCAGACCGCGCCCGACCACAGAGCACAGGAAACCACATTCACAATTCCGTGAACATGGTGCAGCGGCAGGCAGAGCAAAATCCGGTCGTCGGCCGACCACCGCCAGGCGCGGACCAGGGCTGTCACCTGAGCCCGGATGTTCTCGTGGGTGGTGACTACGCCCTTGGGACGGCTCGTGGTGCCGCTGGTGTACAGGATCATCGCGCGTCGCCTACTATCGACCTCGGGCAACGGCGTCCCCGGCGAGGCGATGGCCTCGTCGAACGACAGCAGGCGTATGCCGCGTGCCGCCGCCATCGGCCCAAGCACTTCCATCCCGGCAGCATCTGCCACCAGCGCCGCCGCCTGAGTATCGGAGAGGATGTATTCAAGCTCAGGAGCAGGGGAACCGAGCGGCAGCGGGACCGCGATGCCGCCTGCTCGCCAGATACCCCATGTGACGGCCGCCCACGGAAATCCGGGCGTAACCAGGAAAAGGACGCGCTTTTCCTCCAGGTCGTCAAGCCCGTCGAGCAACGCCGATGCCACGCAGGCTGAGGCCTCCAGCAGTCGTTTATAAGTGAACCCGCCCTCGCCATCGATGATCGCCGTGCGCTCGGAATGAACCTCGGCCTGCGCCATCAGCGGCAAGTGAGCATCTGAATCATTCATCTTGAGCCTCGCATGACGACTTGATCGTAACCAAAGTTGATCGTAACCAAAGCCCGCCCCGGCAGCATCCGATTCTAGCAACTCCACCCACCACGCTCGCATCTCCCATGCCGACAGGAGTTTTCGTGGCCGAGCGAGCCATCCCGTTTCCCCCGCAGCATACTTCCACTAAACTCACCCGCGATCAAGTCACAGGATTCTGGGCAGCCTGGACAGGTTGGACCCTGGACGGTATGGATTCCGTCATCTACGCCCTCGTGCTCAGTCCGGCTCTCACGGAACTCTTGCCGAAGTCGGGGATGTCCAATGCTCCGCCTAACGTCGCTTTCGCGGGATCAATCCTTTTCGCGCTGTTCCTCATCGGATGGGGACTCGCATTTGTCTGGGGTCCCATCGCAGACCGCTTCGGACGGACGCGAGTACTGGCCGCCACGATCCTGGTCTTTGCCGTATTCACCGGCGCCGCTGCCTTATCGCAAAACGTCTGGCAACTGGCAGTGTTTCGCCTCCTCGCCGGGATCGGGATCGGCGGAGAATGGGCGCTGGCCGGAACTTACGTGGCTGAGGCTTGGCCCGAGGATCGCCGCAAAATGGGAGCCGGTTATCTGCAGACCGGCTACTATGCAGGATTCTTTCTTGCGGCCGCACTGAATTACACCGTGGGCGCGCATTTTGGCTGGCGGGCCATGTTCCTCTGCGGCTTGGCTCCCGTCGTCCTCTCACTCCTGATCATCATGCGGGTCAAAGAACCCGAACGCTGGCAGCGTGCTGCAAGAGTGCAGCCAATTCGCCGTCGCTCTCCTTTGGCGGAGATCTTTCGCAAGCAGTATCGGCGTCGTACCTTGGTAAACACAGGATTGCTGACCGTAGCCATCATCGGTCTGTGGGCAGCCGCCGTCTACGAGCCGACAGCGATTATTACGCTGGCGCGAAAGGCTGGCTCCTCGCTTCCCGTCGCGGTACGGCTGGCCTCGTTCGGCACCGGCCTCTTGTCGATCGGTACCATCCTTGGCTGTCTGGCCTTGCCGCCGCTGGCTGAGCGCTACGGACGCAAGCGCACCCTGGCGTTCTATTTCGCAGGCATGGGTGCCTGCATTCTCCTCAGCTTCGGCTGGGCCTTTTATCTGCCGCACGGGCTCCATCCGTTTATCGCCCTGCTCTTCTTTCTCGGCTTCTTCGGTGGCAATTTCACCATGTTCAGCTTGTGGCTGCCCGAGCAGTACGGTACTTCCGTTCGCGCGACCGCTTTTGCCTTTGCCACCTCGTTCGGACGCTTCATCGGTGCTGGGGTGAATTTCGCGCTGGGCGCGCTCGTGCACAACATGGGAACCCTCGGTAAGCCGGTTGCTCTCACCGCGATTGCATTTGGAATCGGACTGCTTCTGATTCCTTTCAGCCTTGAAACTCGCGGGAGATCCTTGCCGGAATGACCTTCATCCAGCCAACGCCCTGCAGCCTTGCTTAAATTGCATCCGCCAGGCCGCTGAGCGTGTGTAGTATTTTCCCTGGCTGAATTCCAAGCTCCTCGATTGGCGCATTCGCGCGGTTGATCCAGTATGTCGTGAGCCCAAACCAGGCCGCACCGGTCACGTCCCACCCATTCGAGGAAACGAATCCAATTTCGGTGCGATCCTTCACCTCGAACGCGTCGACTGCCAACTGATAAACCCTGGGAGAAGGTTTGTAGGTCTTCACTTCATCGACGCTGATCACTTTGCTGAGAACGCCTTCCAATCCGCTGTTCTTCACCACGGCCTGGAGCATCGATGGGCTTCCGTTGGAGAGGATTGCCAGAGGAACGCCTGACAATGTCTCGAGAGCTTCTTTCACTTCAGGAAACAGATCGAGCGTGTGATAGGCGTTCATCAGTTGACCGCGCTTTTCGCCACTCAATTCGAGGCCGAGTTTCACGCAGGCAAATACCAATGCGTCCTCTGTCACTTTCCTGAAGTCCTCATAGCGCCCCATCAAGCTACGCAGCCAGGTGTACTGAAGCTGGTTCGTGCGCCACAACCCGCTGAGCTCCGCGCCGTGCCCAGGGAACAACCCTTCGCCCAGCGCCGCCACTGAGTGAACGTCAAAAAGCGTCCCGTACGCATCGAATACCAGAGCCTTAATCCGCGGACGCTCGACTTGCGGAGCTCCGTTCGCCAAGCGTCTGCGGCCGGAGCGGCATCGGTTGCCGCGTACCCTGTCGCCTAGCGTTGGCGCCTGCTCCTGCTCGGCAGGATGCATGCCCACTAATGGCCGCGCCCCTGACTCTCTCTGATCCGTAGACATAATTACCGGCTTTCTTGCAGGGTGAACCCCTCAACGCTCAACAGTATCCCATAGCTTTTCCAGATCAGCGGACCAACCGGCTAACGCCAGCGCGGAAATCCCTTTAGAAACCTTTTAGGAACTTTTCATTCGGCCTTTAGCGCCGCAATGCTCTACTGATTCGGCTGGGAAAGCTGGCTCAAACTCAACCTTGGGCTCAGCCGCAACCACAGGGGATCGTTATGGGTTCAGTGCAGCCAGGGCAGCAACTCGACCATTACTCCATCGAACGCGAAATCGCGTGCAGCGGCATGGCCACGATCTATCTCGCTAAGGACCTGCGGACCGGATGCCAGATCGCAATCAAAGTTCCTCACATCGAGGCGGAGTGTGACGTAGCCTTCTTTGAGCGTTTCCGGCGCGAAGAGGAGATCGGCCAGAAGTTGGATCATCGCGGCGTGGTCAAGGTCTTCCGCAACGAAGGCCGCAGCCGGCTCTACATCGTCATGGAGTGGGTGGAGGGTAAGTCGCTGCGAGCCCTCTTGAACGAGCAACACAAGCTTACGCCTGAGCGTGCGGTGGCCATCACCCTGCAAATCTGTGACGCCCTCGAATACCTGCACAGACAAGGTGTCATCCACCGCGATCTCAAACCGGAAAACATCATCCTCAGCCCCGGCGATGAACCCGGCGATCACGCCAAGCTAATCGATTTCGGCATCGCTGGCTGCGTTGGTGCGCGGCGCCTCACCTTCGGCAAGCTCTCCAACACCATGGGAACCCCGGATTACATCTCACCGGAACAAGTCCAAGGCAAGCGCGGCGATGCCCGCAGCGACCTGTTTGCGCTCGGCGTCATGCTCTATGAGATGCTGACCGGGAGGGCTCCATTTCAGGGTTCAAATCCCTTGGCGGTGATGAACGCCCGGCTGCGCAACAACCCCGTGCCTCCTCGCCAGATCGAACCAGCGATTCCGCCCCAGCTTCAGACCGTCATCTACCGTGCCCTCGAGCGCGATCCCAGGGACCGCTATGCCACGGCGAAGGATTTTGCGTATGATCTCAATCACCTGGACGAGACCGGCGTGGACGCGACCTCAGAAAAACGGGCGGAAAATCCAGCGCACACATCTTTGTCATGGCTGCAAGGTGCTCTCTTCTTTGGGCCGCTGGCGCTGATTCCGATGTTGATCTTTACCTTGCTGTTCTACTTTTCGCGGCACCCATAACATTCACCGTCTTCTCTCTTCCCGCCTCTTTGTGTCACTGACTTTAAACGGGAGAACCCCAGCGGCAAGGCCTCTGGAGACAATCCTGCCCGTTGTGGGCCGGTTGTTGCATATAATGCTGAGTAGTGCCTTGGGAGCGCTGCGGGAGAGCAGAGTGCGAAACATAGAGGTAATGGATACCACACTCCGGGATGGGGAGCAGACGCCAGGCGTCAGCTTTTCGGCAGATGAAAAACTGGTCATCGCCGAAGCCTTGCTCAGATCGGGTGTCGATGCCATCGAAGTTGGCTCAGCGGGGGTTTCCAAAGGAGAGGCGCTCGCCGTTCGGAACATCACCGATTGGGCAAAAGCCCATGACGTCGCCGAAAGAATCGAAGTCCTCGGTTTTGTAGACGGCACCAAGTCGGTGGATTGGATTGTGCAGCACGGTGGCCAGGTTCTGAACCTGCTCGCCAAGGGATCGGAAAACCATTGCACGATTCAGCTTCGCAAGTCCGTCGATGCGCACCTCGCTGACATCCAGCGCACGGTTGAGTACGCCAGCCAGAACGGCCTGAGCGTCAACGTGTATCTGGAGGACTGGTCGCAAGGCATGCGTGACTCCCAGGCCTATGTGATGACCCTTTGCCAAGGCCTCGCCAAGCTGCCGGTCAAGCGCGTGATGTTGTGCGACACCCTCGGCATTCTGGCCCCGGGACAGACGGAAATCTATGTGCGCGCCATGCGCGAGAGCTGCGCCCTGCCGCTCGATTTCCACGGGCACAATGACTACGGTCTGGCGGTGCCCAATGCAATTGCCGCGCTGCGCTCTGGTGCCGGACGCGTGCACCTTACGGTAAACGGCATCGGCGAGCGCGCCGGCAACACCAACCTGGCGACCCTGGTGGTGACCGCACGGGATCTGTTTGACATGAACAGTAATGTCAAAGAGCGCTCGCTCGCTATGCTCAGTGATCTGGTGGCCGGAATCAGCGGTATCGCACCCGCCCCCAATGCGCCGGTGGTCGGACGCATCAGCGCCATCCAGGGCTGCGGAGTGCATGCCGACGGCGACAAAAAGGGCAAGCTCTATCAGAACCGGCTCGATCCCAAACGCTTCGGACTTAAGCGCGGTTACGACCTCGGCAAGACGGCCGGGATCGCATCCATCGAGCACAACTGTAAAGAGCTTGGAATCGAAATCAGTCCGGAGCAGCAGCGCATGCTGCTCGCCAAGGTAAAAGAGTTGGGCGACGAAAAGGTCAGCGTGACCCAAGCCGACATCATTCTCCTGCTGCACGAAATCTTCGGCGAAAAAGAGAATGGGGTCAGGTTGGTTAACTACGAATTCGCCTTGAAAAAAGGATCTCCTCCGAAGGTCAGTCTTGAACTCAGTTGCAACAACCAGCAGCTTACGGCGCAGAGCGAGGGCGATGGACAGTTTGACGCCTTCATCAAAGCCTTGCGCACCGTCTGGAAGGACATGCCTGAGCTCATGGACTATCGCATCGGGATCTCTCGCAAAGGAACCAGCGGAGCGCTCACCGAGGCGACCATCACCTGGCGCAGCGACGGAAAGCTCTTCACCACCCGCGCCGTAGCTCCGGATCAGCTCGTGGCCGCCATGAATGCGACCGTGCGCATGCTCAATTACGTGGAACTCAGGCGGCAGCTCGGCACGCGTGAACAAACCTGGGGACACTTCGCGGAAGTTCCGCATACTTAGTCTTCTGAGTAGGTCGGAGATTCATGGCGCAGACGGCACAGAAGGTACAGTTAAAGTCCGAGACGCTGCAGGGCTTCGATACGTATATTCTCGAAGCCGAAGCCGTCATGGAGCAGACGCTGCACGGAAACAATTCCTTCCTGTGGTCTGACGCTAGTCCGGAGAGAGCACTGCAGCTCCGCCAGGGTAAAATCCTCGCTCAATTCTGGTCGGGCCGAGGCCCGGTCAAAGTGCCCAGCGGTCTGATTCATGACTGGACTGGGACCGTGCTGATTCCCGGCGCCACCGTCAAGCAAACCGTGCGCCTGGTGCAGGACTACAACAACCACAAGAACATCTATCAGCCTGAGGTGATCGACTCCAGACTGTTGAGCAACAAGGGAAACGATTTCCAGATTTATCTGCGCCTCCTCAAAAAGAAAATCATCACCGTTGTGCTCGACACTTATCATGACGTGCACTATTCCTCGCCGGATCACACCCGCTGGCTTTGCCGCTCCTACACCACGCGAATTCTCGAGGTGGAAGGAGCCGGAAGCCAGAACGAAACCATCCTGCCGCCCGACACCGGTTACGGATTCCTCTGGCGCCTGTATTCCTACTGGCGGTTCCAGCAGAAGGAGGGCGGCGTCTTCGTGGAGTGCCGGGCGATTTCGCTCTCCCGCAATGTGCCGCTCGGACTGGGATGGCTGATCGAACCCATCATCCAGAAGCTGCCCCGCGAATCGCTGATCAATACCCTTGACGCGACCCGCCGGGCGTTGATACCGAACGCCGCCTCCGCGCCATGATTGCCTCCCACCTATCGCAGCGTCCATTTTTCCAATCGCCTTAACCGGCGCATGGCACCATAGGAAACCATTTTCCTTATCCCTCCCTCCTACGATACCGTGAGGCGACACGTGGGCTAACCGGGGTGTTGTTCCCGTTATTCCGTCGCCCGGGCCATTCCTCCCCAGCTACCCAGCGAACCTCATCCGCCACATTTGTTGCATCCGGAGCTGTTGCATCCCAAAGCTCAGCGATGATGCGGAGCCGTGCGTTCTTAGGAGAAGAGGGATCGTGATTCCCCGCGTAGTGTCCGTAACTGGCGTCAAAGAGTGGCGCGAAGGCGAAATGCGCCCCGTGGAGGATTACCTCGTCGGCGAGGAGCCGCTGGAAATCCGGGTTGGCGACCGCGCCGTCAGCGTCACCATGCGCACCCCCGGTCACGATCTCGAACTTGCCGCCGGCTTTCTTTTCACCGAAGGCATGATCGTGGGCCGTGCGCAAATCGCTGCGACGCGCCATGATGCAGATGCAACGCAGAACGGAGCCAATCGCGTACGCATCGAACTCGCTCCCGGCGTCACGCTCGACCCCGAAGCCAGCCGTCGCAATTTCTACACCTCGTCCAGTTGCGGAGTCTGCGGCAAAGCTTCCATCGACGCCGTGCGCGTGCGCCAGATCGAGCGTCCCAACCCGGAGTGTGCGGTCGATCCCGAGGTGCTCTGCCGCTTGCCCGATCAACTGCGCGCGGCGCAGCCGATTTTTGGCCGCACCGGCGCACTCCATGCCGCTGGTCTGTTCACGCTCGAAGGTGAGTTGCTCGTCCTTCGCGAGGATGTGGGCCGGCACAATGCGGTGGATAAGGTCGTCGGCTGGGCGCTGGCCAATGACCGTATCCCGCTGCGCGATTCGCTGCTAATGGTGAGCGGTCGCGGCGGCTTTGAGATTGTGCAGAAAGCTCTGGTCGCGGGCCTTCCGGTGCTCGCCTCGGTATCGGCGCCCTCGGACTTGGCGGTAAATCTGGCGCGCGAGTTCGGCATGATGCTCATTGGATTTCTGCGCGGGCGGCGCTTCGTTATCTATTCGGGGGCGGAACGGCTCGCCGCCGGGCAACTGGTCACTAGAGAGGAGGGATGAAACGCTGGAGGCGGGTGCACCAAAACACGAAAAGAAGATACGGCAGTTCGTGGTGAGTTTGCGATCGCAACGACCTTGGCTGGCCCATGGATCCGTTCGGGAATTGTATCTAGAAATGGGAGAATAACCATGGCTACAGATCGTCTCGCAAACCGCTGGGGAATCGCCGTTGCAGCGGTCATCATGCAGCTCTGCCTGGGCGCCGTTTATGGTTGGAGCGTCTTCGTCAAACCGCTGATTAGCTCCACCCACTGGACCCTCACCCAGGTTTCACTAGCCTTCACTTTGTCCGTAGTCTGCCTCGGTGCGGGAACTGTTATTGGCGGACTGTGGCAGGATCGTGTCGGCCCACGCCGGGTCGCCACCGTTGCCGGCATTCTCTATGGCGCCGGCTACATGATCGCCGCCCTCGCGGCTGCCCACCATTCGCTGATTGGAATTTACCTCGGCTACGGGGCAGTGGCTGGCATCGGCATGGGAATGGGTTACATTTGTCCGGTCGCCACCCTGGTCAAGTGGTTTCCCGACCGGCGCGGCCTTATGACCGGTGTCGCCGTCTGCGGCTACGGCGCTGGCGCACTGGTGATGAGCCCGCTCGCCGCCCGCGAGATCCTTGCCTTCGGCGTGCCCACTACCTTCCTGACCCTGGGAATTGTCTACCTGATTCTGGTGGTGATTACCGCCCAGTTCTATCAGAATCCCCCGCAAGGCTGGCGTCCCGAGGGCTGGGTGCCTAGTTCCGCTGTTTCCAAGGCCGCCTCAACCTACGATTTCACAGTGAAAGAGGCAATGTCCACGCCCCAGTTCTGGCTCCTCTGGGTCATGCTATTCCTGAACGTCTCCGCCGGAATCATGATCATCAGCCAAGCCTCGCCGATGGCCCAGCAACTGGTCGGACTCACCCCGGTCGCTGCCGCCGGAATCGTCGGTGTTATCTCGATCTTCAACGGCTTGGGACGCGTCTTCTGGGCCGCCGTCTCCGACTATCTCGGCCGCGCCCGGGTCTATTTCCTGCTCTACCTCATTCAGGTTGGAGTGTTTTTTTCTCTGCCGCATCTGCACACGGCTACGCTGTTCACCATCGCCGTCTCGCTCGTCGGACTCTGCTATGGCGGCGGCTTCGGAACCATGCCCTCGTTCACCGCAGACTTCTTCGGCGCCAAGTACATGGGCGGAATCTATGGCTGGATCTTGCTGGCTTGGGGAGCCGGCGCGATTCCATCTCCCATTCTGATTGCCCGGGTCCGGCAGACCACCGGGACTTATCAGCCCGCGATTCTGGTCATCGCCATTGTGATGGTGTGCTCGCTCGTCCTGCCCCTCACCGCCAAGCGCCCGAAACACGAACCCGGGAAGAGCGTCCCGCTTCCGAGCGCGAAGATTGCCGCCTAGGGCATGCTTGGAATTTCATTGGCCGCCGGGTTTTTACCCCCCGGTGGCCGACGATTCGTGATGATCTGCGCTCGTGCCCGGTGTTCCCATACGGGACTACAATCCTCCATTTGTAAGGACTTTCCAGGAACTTTGCCATCCCCTGCATCCAATAATGTAAGTTGCTGGACGGAGGCGTGGAATGAGGCCCTGGGTTTGCGCAGCCTTTCTGCTGGGGGCGATGCCGGGAATCTGCCGGGCAGAAGCCATCCACCTCAAAAACGGAACCAGCATCTCTGCCGACCGCGTCACCGAGAAGGACGGGCAGGTGGAGTACACCGTCGGCGGCACGCATTACTCCATCCCCAAGTCATCGGTCAGCAGCATCGAGCAAGGCACCACCATTGGCATTTCCGTGGGCACCTCCAAAAGCGGATTGATCGCGCCTCCTGCGGATGCCGGTTCCAGTTTTCCGTCCGTCAGCGGCAGTCATCAGATCTCGCATCGTGAAATTGCCGCGGCCCTGCCTCGGGCTCCGCAACTGCAAGGCGCGGAGACCGCCGCGCTCTACTCCCGCATCGTGAGCTTCAGCCGGATCAATGAACGAGCGCTGTACGATATCGAGGCCGAAGGCATCCCCGCAAAGTCGGCGTCTGCCTACTTCATCGCTGCCCTCTACGACTTCGAACACAGTGAAGGCGATGCGGCGCGAAAATATATGAAACGCTGCGTCGAATTCCAGCCCGAAAATTCCGGCTTGCTGGAGTGGTACACCGTCATGCTGCTCGACGGTGGGCAATTCCGTGAGGCCGTTGCCCAGGCCGAGCACGCCGTAAAGCTTGCCCCGCAGTCCGCCGAAGCCTTGCAGGTACTCGGGCTAGCCGATTACGATTCAGGACAGTTTGCCAAAGCCGTCGCCACCTGGAATCGCGCCCAGCAGTTGCATCCCGACCAAGCTGTCGCCAACTACTTGGCGAAGGCCGAACGTGAAGCTACCGTGGAGGGGAATTTCAGCGAACGTGAGAGCAAGCACTTCCTCCTGCGTTATGAAGGACACCAGGCCGCCTTCCGCTTTCCATCCGAGTTGCTCTACACCCTCGACCGCCAGTACGGAGACCTCCAGCAAGAACTTGGTTTCGCACCTGACAGCACCATCACCGTCATTCTCTACACCGAACAGCAGTTCTTTGACGTCACCCAGGCTCCGTCCTGGGCGGATGGCCTGAACGATGGCAAGATACGCGTTCCGGCCCATGATCTTTCCGGGGTGACGCCGCGCCTGGAAGCCGTGCTCCGCCATGAGATGACCCACTCGTTCGTCCACTCGCTCACCCACGGACGCTGTCCGACATGGCTCAACGAAGGCCTTGCGCAGATGGAGGAACCGCGCAGTTCCAGCCAGTTCGCCGCCCCTCTGGCACGGTTGTTTCAGGAGGGCAGACAAGTGCCGCTGCGCTATCTGGAGGGCTCGTTCATGCACTTCTCGCCCGAGCAGGCGCAAGTGGCTTATGCCGAGTCGCTGGCCGCCGCCGAATACCTGCGCTCTACCTATGGCATGTATGCGCTGCACCACATGTTGGAAATGCTGAATGACGGCGAAACACCGGAAACTGCGTTGCGGAACTCCGTGCAGGCAGATTACGCGGAGTTCGAGCGCGGCCTCGGCCAGTATCTGGCCAAAAACGCGCGCTGAGCCACCAGAATCCGACAGCACCGCAATCTGCCGATCAAGGAAATTTCAGGCCGCTCGGCCCATCGGCATAGCTCACATCTTCGTTCTGTAATATGCAGTTTTGTCCCATGAGATCCGGGCAAAGCAATCGCTCAATCCGTAGGTGGTCTCGGCTGCTCCCAGCAGAAGGTAGCCATCCGGCTTCATCGCAGAGACCAATCGGCTGAGAATTTCACGCTTCTTCTCCACTTCGAAATAGATCATGACGTTGCGGAAAAAAACCGCGTCAAACCGCGGCAGATTGCTCCACGGCTGGCAAAGGTTCATCTCGCGGAATGTCACCATGCTTCTGATCTCGCGGCAAAGAACCCAGTCCGCTCCATCGCGCGTAAAATATTTCGCCAGATACTTCGCCGGTAGACCCCGGTTGACTTCAAGTTGACTGTAGCGTCCGGCGCGTGCCCGCTCCAAAATCGCCGACGACAGATCAGTCCCCAGGATCGAGACTGTCCAGCCCGGCATCCCGCCGAACTCTTCGGCGATCAGCATCGCAATGCTGTACGCTTCCTGTCCGCTCGACGAAGCCGCGCTCCAGAAATTAAGCCGCCGCATGGCCGCGCGATCCGCCATCAGTTCCGGAATGATGGCCCGGCGCAGGGCTTCAAACGGCAGATGATCGCGGAAGAACCAGGTCTCGTTGTTCATCATGGCATCGAGAACCTTGCGGTGAAGATCGCAGAATGAAGTCTGCCGGATCTGCGCGAGCAACTCCTGCACCGAATCCATGCCCTCCCGATACGCCAAGGGCGTCAGTCGCGATTCGGCCAGGTAACCCTTGCCTTCATCCAGCATGACGGCGGAGTAATGCGCCAGGAATTGTCGTAGATATTCAAACTCCCCTGATTCAAGACCCATACTCACCGCCTTGTGCCGGCACCAGCGCACTAACCGGACTGGCCTGCAACGGCCCGTGGCGGCCGCGGTGAACCCTGCGAACAATCTCATTCGCGATCTCCGACAACGGCAGAACGCTGTCGGCGAGCCCAGCCTTAGCCACATATCCCGGCATTCCCCAGACCACCGAACTGGCTTCATCCTGAACGATCACCTGCCCGTGGGCTTGCTTAATCAGTTCGCACCCCCGCAACCCATCCTGCCCCATCCCGGTCATTACGACGGCCAACGCATTCTTCCCGAACACCGCGGCCACGGAACGGAACAGCACATCCACCGAAGGCCGGCACGAGTTTTCCGGCGCCGCCTGAAAGATGCCCAGCCGAACCGACCTCTCCTCGCGTCGCACGTTCATGTGAAAGTCCCCGGGAGCGATCCAGGCGCGTCCCCGTTCCACCAACCCGCCTGATATTCCTTCCTGCACCACTAGCGAAGAAGTAGCCGTGAGGCGCTCGGCCAGAAAACGCGTGAACGTCGGCGGCATGTGCTGCACAATCACCACCGGAACCAGGAAATCTGCCGGCAGATGGGGAATCAATTCCGCCAGCGCATTCGGCCCTCCGGTCGATGTCCCGATCGCCACAATGTCCACTCTCTGATCGTCAATGGGAACTCTGCGCGCCGGGCCTGCCACGGTCGAGGCAGCCGGCGCAGTCGTCGCCGAGTTAGGGAGTGTACCCGCCAGCCTGTTCCGTGGCTCCGGCACCGCAGGAGGCCGGTACCCCCTGCTCTTCCAACACAGCGCTTTGATCTTGGGAATAATTTCCAGACGGATTCGCGACATGCTGTCCTGCACGCTGCCCACGTTCGCTGGCTTCGCCACGTAATCGTCCGCGCCCGCAGCCAGTGCGTCCAGGGTAGCCAGAGCCCCGCGCTCGGTCAGGGTGCTGAACATGATCACCGGCGTCTTGACGCCGCGCGCCCGCAACTCGCGAAGCGTTTGCAGCCCGTCCATCTCCGGCATTTCGATATCGAGCGTGATCGCGTCCAGCGCGTACTGCTCAACCATGGCGAGGGCGATCCGTCCATTCGCCGCAACCCCAACCACTTCCATCTCCGGGTCGCTCTCGATCGATTCCCGGACGATTCGCCGCATCACGACCGAGTCGTCCACGACCAGCACCCGATATTTCATTGGAGCAATCCAATAATCTGCAACTTGTCCAGAATCGAGTCCTTGGTGAACGGTTTCATGACGTACTCGTCGGCGCCCTCTTGCAATGCCCGCAAAACTTCCGCCTGGTCGCTCTCGGTGGTCACCATCATGATCTTCATCTTGTCGCAGCCGTGATCAGCCCTGACTTTTCCCAGCAGTTCTATCCCGGTCATCTCCGGCATGTTCCAATCGATCAGCGCCAGATCAGCGCAATTTCGCGTGAGACAGTCCAGCGCTTCAGCCCCGCCTTTAGCCTCCACCACTTCGAACCCAGCCCCCGCCAGAATGGACTTCAAGACCTTCCTCATGGTGGTTGAATCATCGACAACTAAGGCCTGCATGTTGGCTCCTCTTGCGGCATCGAATCGAAGCACAGCCGGAGAGACAGGTGATCTCCCACGGCTGTGCTTGTCCGGCTCCGGCTTAGAATCGGAACTGCGACACTAGGGTCTGCAACTCGGCCGCCATCTTTTCCAGCGTATGGGCGGACTTCGACGTTTCCGTCGCCCCTACCGTGGTAGCCCGTGCCGCTTCGGCCACGCCGCCAATGTTCTTGCTGATATCGGTGCTCCCCTTCGCCGCTTCCGCAAGGGTGCGTCCGATCTCATTGGTGGTTGCGCTCTGTTCCTCGATCGCGCTGGCAATCGTGGTCTGGATATCGCTGATCTGGCCAATCACCTGGCTGATCTGGCCGATCGCCGAAACCGCTCCATTGGTATCGCCTTGAATGGCTTCGATCTTACGGCTGATGTCTTCCGTAGCCTTAGCCGTCTCCTTGGCGAGTTCCTTTACTTCGTTGGCGACCACCGCGAAGCCCTTGCCTGCTTCGCCTGCGCGCGCCGCCTCGATGGTAGCGTTGAGTGCCAGCAGATTGGTCTGTTGCGCAATCGACGTGATCACCTTGATGACTTGCCCAATCTCGGCGCTGCTCTGCCCCAGTTTGGAGATGGTCACATTGGTTACCTCCGCCGTGCGCACCGCCGAGGTCGCAACCCGGGTTGCTTCCGCCGTGTTCTTGGCGATTTCCTTGATGCTCGCACTCATCTCGTCCGCCCCGGTGGCAACCGTCTGCACGTTGTTGCTCACCTGTTCGGCTGCGGCGGAAACCACATTCGCCTGGGTGGCCGTCTCGTCGGCGTTGGAGCCCATCGACTCGCTGACTTTGTTCAACTCTTCGGCCGAACTCGCCAACGATGAAACGTTGCGTCCAATCTGCTCCAGAGCCGAGCGCACCGTAGTGGATAGCAGGTTGACGGCATCGGCCAGCAGTTCATAATCCCCCGCGTGCTTGGTCGTAACCTGTGCGGTGAAATCACCGCCCGCAAGTTTGGTGAGGATCGCGCTCACGTCCTGTATCGGCGCCACAACTGCGTCGAGTGTATCGTTCACCCCCTGCACGATCTTGCGGTAATCGCCCTGGTGCTTCGAGGCATCCGCACGGGTTGAAAGCTTGCCCTCCACGGCGGCCTTGCTCAGCGTCACCGTGTCGCCGATCATCGCGCCTACCGCATCGATACACTGATTCAGATTGATCTTGATCGTATTGAAATCGCCGTTATAGTGGTCCGTGATTTTGGGCGGGATATCGCCCTTGGAGATCCGGTCCACGTAGCCAGCGGAGAAATTCAGTGGTCCAATCACCGCATCCAGAGTATCGTTCACCCCCTGTACGATCTTGCGGTAATCGCCCTGGTGCTTCGAGGCATCGGCCCTGGTCTCTAACTTACCTTCGACTGCGGCCTTGGCCAGCATCGTAGCGTCGCCGATCATCGCGTTCACCGCATCGATACACTGATTCAGATTGACCTTGATCGTATTGAAGTCGCCATTGTAGTTATCCGTAATCTTGGGCGGGATATCGCCCTTGGAGATCCGGTCCACGTAGCCAGCGGAGAAATTCAGTGGTCCAATCACCGCATCCAGGGTTTCGTTTACCCCCTGTACGATCTTGCGGTAATCGCCCTGGTGCTTCGAGGCATCGGCACGGGTTTCCAACTTGCCTTCGACGGCGGCCTTGGCTAGCATCGTAGCGTCGCCAATCATCGCGTTCACCGCATCGATACACTGATTCAGATTGATCTTGATCGTATTGAAATCGCCGTTGTAATTATCCGTAATCTTGGGCGGGATATCACCCTTGGAAATCCGGTCCACATAGCCTGCGGTCACATTCAATGGGCCGATCACCGCGTCCAGCATGGCGTTGATTTCAGCTAGAAGATCGCGATAGTTGCCTTGGAAATCCTCGGATTTGGCGCGCTCACGCAGTTGTCCGTCGAGCGAAGCCTTCACCAGTCGCGAAATCTCGCCCGCGGCCCGCGCTTCCTCGGAGTTGTCCTCAATTACCTGCACTACCCCGATAACTTTGTTGTGATCATCGTAGCGCGGGGATACAAAAGTACGGATCGGCATCTTGCGCCCCTTGACCACGCATTCGGCGTCTCCGGACATTGGGCGTCCCTCACGAATGACGCGCGACGCCAGGCCCGTTCCATTGCGAATCCCCTCATTGTCAAACAAGTCCCACAGTTTTAGTCCGACGCACGCTTCCACGGCGCTGCCCGCAAGCAGAGCCGCCGCGCTGTTGACGTACTCGATGTTGTACTCACAATCCATCACGATGACTGGCACCGGGGTGTCGTCAACGTAGCTGGCTTTGTTCATGGAGCGGTCGAATTCAGAGGCCACGCCGCGAGACATTACGCCGTCCGCCGGTGTTGCTCCCATGCCGTTCCCGTGTGTGCGACCCACAGCCAATCCTTTTCCTGCCATCTTCGCTTCCCCTTAATTTATTTATGGAGTTTCTGTCACTGACACGCCCGGCCGCTCTCGCTTGCCGATGCGCTGATGTTCACCGAGCGCTGCGTGTCAAGGATCAGCAGCAACTCTTTCTTGAGCTTGTAGACTCCCCGGATGAGTCCCCGGCTGGTGCTGTCCAGCGTTTCGGGTGCCTCCTCGAAATCCCTCTGTTCGACCTCCACCACATCCCCGATTTCGTCCACCAGCAGGCTCACCGCGCCATCTCCGGTGCGCACTACCACGTTCATCGGTAGCGCATCCCCTTGCCGCTCGCAAACTCCAAGACGCCGCCGGAGGTCAATCGCCGTGACGATCTGACCGCGTAGATTGATCAGTCCGGCGACCACCTCCGGCGCCAGTGGAACCCCGGTCATCTCCTGATGCTGGATCACTTCCTGAACGGTTTCCACCTCAACCCCGAACAGTAAGCCCTGAATATAGAAAGTGCAGAATTGCTGCTGATTCGCGGTCATGCGGTTCTCCCTTCGCCGGCAATCGACATCACCAGTTCCGGCACATTGAGCAAGTCCGTAACGCGCTGCTGGATGACGGCAGAACCCAGAAGGTGAGCGTCGTCTCGCTTGGTGATCGTGACGTGTTGATCAACGATGTCGAGGATTTCGTCCACCACCAGTCCAACGCTATGGCCGCCCTCGGAATGCACCACCACCTTGATGGAGCCCTCGCCGGCCGCCTCAACCGGCAGTTTCAAAGCATCGGCCACCCGCACCAGCGGCATGATCTCTCCGCGGTATTGCACCACCTGCCGGTTGCCCGACGTTTCAATTGTCTTGGGGTCAAACTCCTCCAGCCGTGAAACCATGGAGAGTGGCACCGCCAGCTTTCCGTGATCCCCGATCCGGAACAGCAACCACGATTCCCGCTGCTCGGCACTTTCCCCCGATCCTCCTTTGGCAGCCGATACCGCATGCGTACGGGACTCTCCCGCCAGCGATGCATGTTGTGCCAGCCCGAAGGTGTCCAGGATCAGAGCAACCTTGCCATCGCCCATAATGGTGGCTCCGGCAAAACAGGAAATGCCCTTGAGTTGTTTGCTCAGCGGTTTGACCACGATCTCTTCGGTGTCATTGATTTCATCCACCACCAGGCCAAACTGGCGACCGTCGGCCTGCAGTACCACAATGTTGATCGCCTCTTCCGCCGCCTTATTCTTTTCGCTGTTAAGCTTCAGTTCCCGGTTGAGGTAAATGACCGGCAGAAGATTTCCGCGCAGACGATAAACGGATACTTCCTGGATCATCTCGATGCCCATCTCCGCCGTCTTGCCTTCCAGCCTCACCAGCTCCACCAGGCTCACTTGTGGGATCGCGAAGCGTTCCCCGCCGGTCGTAACAATCAGGGCGGGGATGATCGCCAGGGTGAGCGGAATCTTAATCTTCAGCGTCGTGCCATGGCCACGCACGCTGGACACATCCACCGTGCCGCCAATCTTTTCCACGTTCGTCTTCACCACGTCCATGCCGACGCCGCGCCCGGAGATGTTCGTCACCTTATCGGCCGTCGAAAAACCGGCCATGAAGATCAGGTTGCCGATCTCGCGGTCAGACATTTTGGCCGCCTGCTGGGGAGACAGAGTTCCCCGCTCCACCGCTTTTTCCCGGATCGCATCCAGGTCAAGTCCGCCACCATCGTCGGAGATCTCGATGTTGACCTGTCCGCCTTCGTGGAAAGCTCTGAGGAACAGCAATCCTTGCGCCGCCTTTCCCGCGGCGGTACGCTCTGCCGGAGTTTCGATCCCGTGATCAAGCGAATTGCGAACCACGTGAGTCAGCGGGTCCTTGATCGCCTCAATGATGGTTTTGTCGAGCTCGGTCTGCGCTCCCTCCATCTCCAGCCGCACGGATTTGCCGGTCGAGTTCGCCAGGTCGCGCACAATGCGAGGAAACTTGTTCCACACATTCCCGATCGGCTGCATGCGCGTCTTCATCACCCCTTCTTGCAGTTCAGTGGTGATCAGGTTCAGCCGCTGGGCCGTGTTCAAGAACGCCGGATCCTTCTGGTTGGACGTGAATTGCAGAACCTGATTGCGGGCGAGCACGAGCTCACCGACCAAGTTCATCACCTTGTCCAGAAGATTGACGTCTACCCGGATGCTGCTGTTGACCGCATCTTCGCGGGACTCGCATTGTGCCTGGAGCGCATCCTGCACAGCCGTTTGCGGCACCACTCCGCCCTGCACCAGGATCTCGCCGAGACGCCGCGGATCACCGCTCTGCTGACTCTCCAGAGCCGCCGCCACCGTGGCCGCCTCGACCGCGCCCTTTTCCACCAGAATTTCTCCCAGCAGAGTAGGGACAGGTACTTTGTCCGCGTCGCTAACATTTGATTCGGCAGCACGGCCGTTCAGAATCTCGTTGAGAGATCGAATCATCTCGCTCAGATCAATGTCGCCCTCTTGCCCCGTGCTCTCGATCGACGAAAATAGCTGGCGATTGACGTCAATCATCGCCAGCAGCGCTGAGATAATTTCCGCCGTCAGGCTCAGCTTGCCCTCCCGCAGCCGCGAGAGAATGTTTTCGCCGACATGATTGACCGATTCCATTTTCTTCAGCCCGATGGTTCCGCCCGTTCCCTTGAGGGTATGAATGGCGCGAAAAATCCGCGCGATTAGCTCTTTCGAGGTTGGATCTTTCTCCAACTCGACAAAGTCGCGGTCCAGCTGATCAAGAAGCTCGCTGCCTTCGACTAGAAATTCCTGGATAAATTCGTCCATTTGCTTTGGCTCCCACTTACACAGGCAAGTACGGTTCCGCCATGCAGCCGGAACCTGAGATCGTGCGAAGCGCATAGCGGTGTTTTACCTATCGCCGCGGTAATGGCCAGCGGAACCCGTGCCCGCCGGTCATCTGGTCGCATACTCGCCACATCGGAAAATTCCAGGGATACCTTTAGGTCTATGTCTTCTGGCGTGCGTCGGCGAAAGCCGCGGCAGAGCAGCAAACCGGAGTCCAAAGCTGCTTCTACACTGCTCCTGCGCATCTCATCTATTTATGGCGGCCCATAAGCAGATGGCATCTCTTTCTGTGCGACCTCAATTCGAGAGGGCTCTCTTGTGGATTCTCCGCTCACCGCTGCGCATCACCACGGTGGTCGTTCTGTTCGGAGCATCGGCCTGCCTCATGGAGTACCTGATTCATCTGGCGGTCACAACTTCGAGCGCAATGCCCTCGGTGCAAGCCGTCGCGGGCTCCGTGATTTTGGGATTCTTTGCAGCCTTCTTTGGTCTCCTCGTGTTAACCGCCGCCAGGGAGCGCCAGCACAAGGTCCGGGACGACTTGAGGAGGATCGCGGAATTGAACCACCAGGTTCGCAATGCTCTTCAGGTCATTGTGTATGGCGAGTATTCACCCGACAGCTCTCAACATCGAGCCGCCGTTCTGGATGGAGTGGAGAAGATCGAAGCTGCCCTGCGGGAACTCTTTCCGCTGGTTGGTGAGCGCACCGATGACCGCCCTTGGGAGGCTCACAATCGGGCTCGCCTCTCGGCTCATACTGTCGTGCATGATCGCCGCAGGCAGGTAAAGTAATGCGGTAAGGTAGCTCTCAAATATTCTCCACTGCCATGGCTACCCCCATCCCTCCGCCAATGCACAGTGCCGCCAGTCCTCTACGCGCCCGGCGCCGTTTCATCTCGTACAACAGCGTAACCAGGATGCGGCAACCGGAGGCGCCAATCGGATGTCCGATGGCGATGGCTCCGCCATTCACGTTGACCTTCGCCAGATCCCATTTCATCTCCTGATGCACCGCACAGGCCTGGGCGGCAAACGCTTCGTTGATTTCCAGCAGGTCCACATCCTCCACCGTCCATCCAGTCTTATCCAGGCACCGGTGGGAGGCAGGCATCGGCCCCATCCCCATGATCTTCGGATCGACCCCCGCACTGGCATAAGCGGCAATTCTGGCCAGCGGCTTCAGTCCTAATTCGGCCGCTTGCTTGGCGCTCATCACCACCACCGCGGCAGCGCCATCGTTGATGCCCGACGCGTTGCCGGGAGTCACGGTTCCATCTTTTAAAAATCCCGGCTTCAGCACCGAAAGTGATTCCAACGTAACTCCCGAACGGATGAATTCATCCTCCGCAAACATCACCGGCTCGCCCCTGCGCTGCGGAACCGGTACCGGAACAATCTCCTCTTTGAACAGACCTGCTTGCTGTGCGGCTTCGGCCCGGTTCTGTGAGGTCACCGCCAGGGCATCCTGCGCCTCGCGGCTGATGCCGTATTGCCTGGCCACATTCTCCGCCGTGATCCCCATGTGATATTGGTTGTACACATCCCACAAGCCGTCCACGATCATGCTGTCGATCAGTTTGGCATCGCCCATCCGGAAACCTTCCCGCGACCCTGGCAGCACATGGGGCGCGGCACTCATATTCTCCTGTCCGCCCGCCGCCACAATCTCAGAATTGCCGGAGACGATGGCGTCGGCAGCCAGCATCACCGCCCGCAGTCCGGAACCGCATACCATGTTGACGGTCATGGCCGGAACCTCGTACGGCAGCCCGGCCTTAATCGCCGCCTGACGGGCGGGGTTCTGTCCCAGACCAGCCGTGAGCACATGTCCCATTATTACTTCGCTGATCTGCCCCGGAGTCACGCTGGCTCGTTCCATGGCCGCGCCAATCGCAATCGCACCCAGCTCAACGGCTGCAACCTTCGCCAGCGAGCCGCCAAACTTGCCAACAGCGGTTCGTGCCGCCGACACAATGACCACGTCTGTCATGATTTTCCTCCGTTGCGGTCTCGCCCCATCGCATCGTCGGCACTATATCACCGGAGCAGCACGAATCCTTTCCCAGATGCACGTGGTGAACTTGGCGCATGCAGAATGTACGATGCGCAAGCAATCTAATTCCAGCTCTGGATTGATCTTTTCAGTGAAAATCGTGCGAGCGGAACTCCGCCTTGCTGATCTCCAGCGGGCAAATCCTGCGGGCCTTCACCGAGATTACGTTCTCCTGGTTTTGCAGCTCGCCTTCAATCAGCAGAAACTTTTCGTAAATCACCATCTGCTTGAACTGCTCATACACCGCGGGCGTAATAATCGCATTGGCAATGCCCGTCTCATCCTCAATGCTGAGAAAGACAAATCCCTTGGCGGTACCGGGACGCTGGCGGGCAATCACACAGCCGGCGATCTGCGCCGCCCGTCCGTGCGGAAGCCGGGCCAGCTCGCAGGCGGCCAGTACGCCCCTCTGCTGCAGCGCCGCTCGATGAAACGCCATGGGATGCTTGCCCACCGTGACCCCGGTGCCGGCAAAATCCTCCACCAGCCGCTCCTCAATCGTCATCTGCCGCAGCGGTCTCTCGGATTCCTCCTCCGGAAGCTCATTGAGTAATGGTCCCGCAATACGCCCGGCATACTCTGCCTGCCATAGCGCATCGCGCCGGTGTGCAACCTCGCCCAGTGAGTTCAGCGCGCCGATCTTGGCCAGCAATCCGAGATCGCCTTTGCCCAGCTCAGGTACCCGCAACACCAGCTCTTGAATCGATGAAAACCCACCCTGCGCTCTGGCCGCGAGCAGGACCGTGGCCGTCTCCCGCCGCAATCCGCGCGCATAACAGAGCCCCAGGCGCACCGCGAAGCGCTGTCGATTGTCCGGTTCACTCTCCAGCGTGCAGGCAAAATCCGAGTGCTGCACATCCACCGGTTTCACCCGCAGCCCATGGCGCTGTGCATCCTTCACAATCGTTGCCGGCGCGTAGAAACCCATCGGCTGATTGTTGAGCAGCGCGGCGGTAAAAGCCGCCAGATAATTGCATTTCAAATAGGCGCTGGCGTAGGCGATCAGCGCGAAGCTGGCGGCATGAGACTCCGGAAATCCGTAGAGCGCAAATGACGCAATCGAATGAATAATCTCATCCTGCACCTTGGGATCGATCCCGTTCTCGGTCATGCCGCGGCGCAGCTTGCCATCCAGATCCCTCATCCGCGCCATCGATCGCCGCATCCCCACGGCCCTGCGCAACTCCTCGGCTTCCCCGCCCGTGAAGTTCGCCACCATCATCGCCATGCGGATAAGCTGCTCCTGAAACAGCGGAATCCCCAGCGTGCGCTTCAGCACCGGCTCCAGCAGCGGATGATAGTAAGAGATTTTTTCCTTGCCTTGCCGCCGCTTCATATACGGATTCATCATGTTGCCCACGATGGGCCCAGGTCGAATGATGGCCACCTGCACCACCAGATCGTAAAAGCACGTGGGATAATTGCGCGGCAGCGCCGCCATCTGTGCCCGGCTCTCCACCTGGAACATGCCCACCGTGTCCGCCTGCTGCAGCGCCCGATAGGTCGGCGGATCGTTCTGCGGAAGTTGCGCCAGATCCAGCGCCTCGCCGTAGTGCCGCGGAACCAGCGTCAGGCAATCCTTGAGCACCGCCATCATCCCCAGTCCCAGCAGATCCACCTTGATGATCTTCATGTCGGCGCAATCTTCCTTGTCCCACTGGATCACCGTACGTCCGGGCATCGAGGCCGGTTCGATCGGCACTACCGCGTCGAGCTTTCCGCCGCAGATCACCATGCCTCCCGAGTGTTGCCCGAGATGCCGCGGCAAGTCCTGCATGCGCCTGCAAAGCTCCACGTACTTGGCGATGCGGCGGTGCTGAATGTCAAAGCCCGCATCATGAAAATTACGGTCGAGGGTTTCGTCCTTGTCCTTCCACTCCCACGCGCTCACCAGTTTGGTCAGCCGGTTCAGCGTCTCGGCATCAAAGCCCAGTGCCTTGCCTGCTTCGCGTGCCGCCGAGCGTCCGCGATAGGTAATGACGTTGGCGGTCATCGCTGCCCCGAGTTCGCCGTAGCGTTGATACACGTACTGAATTGCCCGCTCGCGCTGCTCGCCGCTGGGCAGGTCAAGATCGATGTCCGGCCACTCCCCGCGCTCTTCAGACAGAAAGCGCTCAAACAGCAGATCCATCCCCACCGGATCGATGGCCGTAATGCCCATCGCGTAGCACACCACGCTGTTCGCCGCCGAGCCGCGTCCCTGCACCAGAATGCCCTCGCGTCCGCAGAACTGCACAATGTCCCACACGATCAGGAAATAGCCTGCCAGTCCCAGCTTGCCGATGAGCCCCAGTTCGCGTTGCGCCTGCTTCTGCGCGCGCGCCAGCAGCCGCTCATCGCCCTTGGGCAGATAACGATGGCTGATTCCTTCCTCCGTGCGCTTCTCCAGAAACGTCTGCATCGGCTCGCCGTCCGGAACCGGATAGTCCGGAAAGCGATAGCCCAGCTCGCTCATCTGGTAGGTGAGCCGCGACGAAAGCTCACGGCTGTTGGCAATCGCCTCCGGTAGATCGCGGAACAACTCCTGCATCTCGCGCGCCGAACGCAGGTAGCGCTCGGCGTTGGGTGCCAGCAGTCGTCCGGCTGTTTCCAGCGTGCAGTGGTGGCGAATCGTGGTGAGCACGTCGAGCACTTCGCGCTCATAAGCCGTCGCGTAGTTCACCCCGTTGGTGGCCAGCAGCGGAAGATTCAACCGCCGGGCAATCCGCACCGCAACCTGATTGCGATACTCTTCTTCCCGTTCGCAGTGGCGCTGCAACTCCACGTAAACATTGCGTGCTCCAAAAATCCCCACTAGCCGCTCGACCTCGCGTACCGCTGCCTCATATCCTCCCCGCGCCAGTGCTGCCGCCAAAGGCCCTTCGTCGCCGCCGGTCAGGCACACTAAGCCCTCCGCGTGCTCGGCGACATCGGCCACCAACGCCGCCCCTTCTGCCTTATTTCCCTCGCGTAATTTATAGCGGGTAATCAACCGGCAGAGGTTCTGGTAGCCCATCTGTGTCTCGGCCAGCAGTGCCCAGCGCACTGGCTCCGGCGGAACCCGATGCGGCAACCATTGCGGAGGACGTACCCGTTCTCCCCCATCGCGCACCGCAATCTCTGCGCCCACGTGCGCCCGCGTGCCTGCCCGCTCGGCGGCCATGTGAAAGCGCGGCGAACCATACAGACCGTTGCGATCCAGCAACGCCATCGCCGGCATCTCCAGCTCCGCGCCGCGTGCCATCAGCCCTTCCGGCAGCGATGCGCCTTCCAGAAAGCTGAACGCCGACCGGGCATGAAGTTCTACGTACATCGTCGCCCCTCAGTCGTACATTCCCAGCACGTACCAGCCGTCGCCCCCCGGCTCATGCGCCAGCCGCAGACAGCGATGGCCTTCGTTCCGCGCCTCATCTTTCACCACCACGTCCCACTCTTCGCGACACCACGCCGGGTGCGTCCACCACGCTCCGCTCGTGCGCCATGGGCCGGAGCACGTCTCTACCGCAAAACGCTTTCCCTCCAGCAACAAATTCGCCGGAGCCGCGCCGTTCATCCCGATGCGCACTGCCAGCGGTGGCCGCAGCATGCGCAGCGCGGATGTAGTGCGCGTGCGCTGTGACCCAGCCTGCGTTGCCTCTTCCGTGGCTGCCGCAAACGGATTCACTCGAAACCCCTCCGGCGCATGACTGTCGAGCAACTCCGGCGCCCCCACGCGTCCTTCGCCCATCAGCTTGCGCAGCCGCGCCAGCAAAACTTCCAGCCGTCCCGCCTCCGGAGCCTGCGCCGCAAACAATCCCTGCTGCACCTTTGGCGCCGGTGCCGGCCGCGCCCGCATCGTGAATCCCACAATGCCCGATGGTGGAGGATGCAGTTCGAGATCCAGCTGAACCAGTTTGAGCAGCGTGTGATAGTCCTGCTCCGGCAGCGCCGGACGCACCGTTCTCCGGTGTTCACTCCGGTGCCCCACATCTGCCGCAGTTAGCAGATGTGAGATCGGCTCACTCCAACTTTCACTCCGATCCTCGGAGTCCGCCGCATCCTCCAGTACCAGGCAGGTCTCCACCGCGGCAATCGCCAGAGCCCGTTCCCGGGCGCGTAGCGTCAACTGTTCCAGAGCCCGGCTCAGCAGAAACAGCAGTGGCTCCAGCAACTCCACCGGCGTATCCAACTCCACCCGTTCCACCAGCTCGGCATCCGCAGCCTCTTGCTCCGGCACCAGCAGATGATCGTATGCACCCCGCGCCATCCGGTGCAGCCGATGTCCATCCTGGCCCAGGCGTGCGATCAGCGGCTGCAGCGGCAACGCCGCCAATTGCCCCACCGTGCGCACTCCCCAGGCCGCCAGAATCTGTGCCTGGGCCGCGTCGAGCGCCAGTACCGTGAGCGGCAGCGGAGCCAGTGCTTCCGCTTCTCCCCCGGATGCCAGAATCGTGATGCCATCGCAGCCCCCGGCGGCCAGTACCGCTGCATACGCATGGCTCGAAACCGCAATGCCTGCCTCGTATCCCAGCCTTTGCATCTCGCGCCGCAAGGCTTCGGCAATTTGCCTGGCGCTTCCCAACAGCCGCTCGGAGTTGGCAATATCCAGCAGGAGACTTGCTCCGGCAGCGCACTCGTCCGGCGAGTCGATGGCCTCAACCCTGGGCGAAAACCGCTCCGCGCAATCCATCAGCTCCGCCAAGGCATGGTCTTCCTGTGCCCGCTCCCGCCGCACCATGGTCAAGCCGGCAAACGATTCGGCTTGTACCCGGCTCATGCCCACTGCCACGCCGATTTCGCGGGCCTGCCGGTTCAGTCCGAAAACCTGCTCCAGCGGAGGCGTGCCGGTGAGAATCGCCAGCGCCCGATGCCGCAGTCCGGAGTGCGCACGCGTAACCGCTTGCGCCGCAAAATCGCGCACATGCAGACAGAGATACAACGCGCTGGCCATCACTCATCCCGACCACGAAGTGGTGCTGCTCCAGATGGTTTGACTGGATAGCAAAGGACGCTGCAAAGGCCGTTGCAGAGTCCGCGCCGAAGCCGCAGGTTTCTTGCCATAAGATTCCAGTGCCAGGTTTTGACTCCCGCCTCGTCTAATGTTCCGCGTAACCCGTGCGCCATAACTCAGCCCGGCCAGCAGCCCGGGACCTGCATCCGTGGCCTGATGCCAGTTCGCTTTCGCTCCTGCACAGCACAACGAAACTGCCGTACAACTATTTGCGCAAGCCGTCCGCGTGAGCAGTAGAAGCAACGTCCGCGACTTCTCCGCCTGCAGCCGGAAGCGGTACCACATCGCCAGCGGAACCCGCCGTGCATGCTCCGGATCAATGTCTCCCATATCAAGAACGATGGCGCGAAAGCCTCCGGTGTTCAACAGCAGGTCAACTGCGCGCAGCGACTGATCCAGTCGCGACCATGGCTTTCGTGCCTTCTGCGCCGTGCGCGAATCTACCGTACTGTCGGGTGCCCCACCTTTGCCGTGCCGCTTTTGCGCAACTTGCTTTCGCGAAACCGCCGTCGTCGCATCGCCGTCTCCGGCGCGCACCCAGAGCAGCCGCTGCAACTCCACCCCCAACGCTGCCGCCGAGAGTGGATCGAACGCATCCGAGACATCCACATAGGCGCAGCTTTCGCCGCGTTGCGTAATCTCCGCCAGAGTGCTCAGTGCCAAGGTCGTGCGCCCCGACGAATCCATCCCCGTCAACTCCGTGATTGCCCCGATTGGAAAGCCGCCTCCCAGCGCCGCATCGACCTCTGCAACCCCGCACGAAACCAGCTCCACCACTGCCGCGGGACGCATCGACAAGGCCGCCGGAATGCGTCCCGCCAGTGCCGATTCCACCTCTCTCCGAAGTTCCGCAGCAGTTCTCATGTTCGCCTTTTGTTCGCCTAGATAAAGTAACGGCATCCGGCGCGCTTGTCAACCATGCACCCTGCTCTGCGGCCTTCGTATCTCGCTTCTTGATTAGCAACTACTCCGTTTGTGCTGAGGCATCTCGTTCCCGGACGCCTACCATCTCATGCCACGTTCTCGACGATTCGCGTGACCATTTAGAGGCATTGCATGGATTTCAGCAGTATCCCGCCTTTCATTGTTGTCCCTGGGTCGAGGCCAAGTAGAGGCCCTAGCCTCTCGTCCGCGCTGACCGCCGTCGAACGGCCGGCGCTTTCCGTTGAAAGGAGCGCAACATGCCGGCAGACGTTCTTACGTTCGGCGCCAAGCCCGCGGTGAGTGATGTACACATCTTGTGGATCACGGCAGGCCTCAGCTGTGACGGCGACTCGGTCTCGGTCACCGCCGCCGAACAGCCCAGCCTTGAGGATGTGGTCATGGGAGCCATTCCCGGCCTTCCCAAAGTCCATTTGCACAATCCCGTGCTCGCCTACGAGGTCGGTGACGACTTCATGAAGTATTTCTATCAGGCTGAACGCGGCGAACTCGAGCCCTTCGTCCTGGTCGTCGAAGGCTCCATTCCGAACGAAGCCGTCAAGGACCAGGGCTATTGGGCCGCGATGGGCACCGATCCCAATACCGGTCAGCCCATCACTACCTGTGAGTGGATTGATCGTCTCGCCCCCAAAGCCCTGGCCGTGATGGCCGCTGGAACCTGTGCTACCTACGGTGGCATTCATGCCATGGCCGGCAATCCCACCGGAGCCATGGGGCTGGCCGATTACCTGGGCTGGGATTGGCGCTCCAAAGCAGGGCTGCCGATCGTCAATGTTCCCGGCTGCCCCGTGCAGCCCGACAACTTCATGGAGACCGTGCTCTACCTCTTGTTCCAGGCTTCCGGAATGGCGCCCATGATTCCGCTCGATGAGCAGCTCCGGCCTACCTGGCTCTTCGGCAAAACCATCCACGAAGGTTGTGACCGCGCCGCCTACTACGAGCAGGATGATTTCGCCACCGAGTACGGCAGCCCGAAGTGTCTGGTCAAAATCGGCTGCTGGGGTCCGGTGGTCAACTGCAACGTCACCAAGCGGGGGTGGATGCGCGGTATCGGCGGCTGTCCCAATGTTGGCGGCATTTGCATCGGCTGCACCATGCCCGGCTTCCCGGATATGTTCATGCCGTTCATGGACGAGCCCTCGGGGGCGCGCTTCTCCACGGCCGCGCTCACCCTGTACGGCAAGATGATCCGCACCCTGCGCTCCATCACCAACACCACGGTCAACCACGAACCTGAGTGGCGGCGTCGCGGTCACCAACTGATCACCGGCTACCAGCCCCAACCCGGCGCCTACGAAACCATCAAGCGCCCCAAAGCCGCTTGAGCGGAGAGGATCTAATCCATGGGAACGATCACCGAGTCATTAACTGAATCTCCGAGTAAGAAACGGAACCTGATCGAGATGAACTGGGATCCCATCACCCGCATCGTGGGCAGCCTGGGCATCTTCACCAAGATCGACTTCGACAACAAGCAGGTAGCCGAGTGCTATAGCACCTCGTCGATCTTCCGCGGGTACAGCATTTTCATGAAAGGCAAAGACCCGCGTGACGCCCACTTCATCACCAGCCGCATCTGCGGCATCTGCGGAGACAACCATGCCACCTGCGCCTGCTATGCGCAGAACATGGCCTTTGGCGTCCAGCCTCCCGCGCTTGGTGAGTGGATCATCAATCTTGGCGAAGCCGCCGAGTATATGTTTGACCACAACATCTTCCAGGACAATCTCGTCGGCGTCGATTTCTGCGAGCAGATGGTGAAGGAGACCAACCCCAGCCTGTGGGAGAAGGCGCAGCACAAGCAGTCCCCGAACGCCGACAAACATGGCTATCGCACCATTGCCGACATCATGACCGCGCTGAATCCCTTTACCGGCGAATTCTACCGCGAGACCCTGATGATCAGCCGCCTCACCCGCGAGATGTTCTGCCTCATGGAGGGCCGCCACGTCCATCCTTCCACCCTGTATCCCGGAGGTGTCGGCACCGTCGCCACCGTGCAGTTGTTTACCGACTATCTCGTCCGGCTGATGAAATACGTGGAGTTCATGAAGAAATGCGTGCCCCTGCACGACGATCTCTTCGACTTCTGGTATGAGGCGTTGCCGGGTTATGAAAAGGTCGGACAGCGCCGTGTCCTGCTCGGCTGTTGGGGCTCCTTCAACAATCCCAGTGCCTGCGATTACCGCTACGAGACCATGTCCAACTGGGGACGTTCCATGTTCGTCACTCCCGGCATTGTCGTTGACGGGGAACTGGTCACCAACGATCTGGTGGACATCAATCTCGGCCTTCGCATTCTGCTCGGCAGCTCGTTCTACGATGACTGGCAGAACGCGGAAACCTTCGTGAAAGCCGATCCTCTCGGCAACCCGGTGGACAAGCGGCATCCGTGGAATCAAACCACCACCCCGCGTCCCCAGAAGCGCGACTTCAATGGCAATTACACCTGGGTGATGTCCCCGCGCTGGTATGACAAGCGCAGCGGCGATCATCTCGCGCTTGACACCGGCGGCGGCCCCATCGCTCGCCTCTGGTCCACCGCGCTCTCCGGCCTAGTCGATATCGGCTACATCAAGGCCACCGGCAACAGTGTCCAGATCAACCTGCCCAAGGGCGCAATGCTGCCCGAAACCAGCTTCGAATGGAAGATTCCCAAGTGGAGCAATGCCATCGAGCGCGACCGTGCCCGCACCTATTTCCAGGCGTATGCCGCTGCCGCCGCGCTGTACTTCTGCGAGAAGGCAATCGAGGAACTCATGGCCGGCCACTCCAAAACCTGGACCCCGTTCAAGGTTCCCGAGGAAGCCATTAGCTGCGGATTCCACGAAGCGGTGCGCGGCGTCTTGTCGCACCACGTCGTCATCCGTGACGGCAAAATCGCCAACTATCATCCTTATCCGCCCACCTGCTGGAATGCCAACCCGCGCGATGTTTACGGCACTCCCGGTCCCTACGAAGACGCGGTCCAGAACACGCCGCTCTTCGAAGAGAACAGCCCCGATAACTTCAAGGGCATTGACATCATGCGGGCGGTGCGCAGCTTTGACCCGTGCCTGCCATGCGGCGTGCACATGTACCTGGGAGGCGGCAAAGTGTTAGAGGCCCGCCACTCGCCGATGTTCGGGCTGGCGGGCGGCAAATGACCGCCACCGCCAATGAGTTCCAGGCCCACACCGAGCGCATTGAGCAACTGGTGCAGCACATCTCCGTCCTTACCGACGAAGATGCGCGCACCACCGCGCTCGAACTCCTCCAGTCGATGATGGATCTCCACGGTGCCGTCGTCTCCCGCATCGTCGAACTGCTCAACGCCAGCGAGGCCGGTCGCGCTTCGCTTGCCAAGCTCGGCAATGATCCTCTGGTCTGCGGTCTTCTGGTGCTCTACGGAGCTCATCCCGTAGCCCTCGAAGAGCGCGTGGCCCGCGCCGTCGAGAATCTCCTTCCGCAACTCCGCAAACACAGCGGAAGCGCCGAATTGATCGGCATCTCCGACGCGGTTGTGCGCGTCAAAGTCCAAAGTTCGGGACACGGTTGTGGATCGTCGCCGGACGCCCTCAAAACCATGGTAGAGCAGGCCATTCTGGAAGCCGCGCCCGAGGTCGTCCAAGTTGTGGTGGAGGGTTTGCCGTCCACCGGATTCGTTCCCCTCAACCTCATCCAGCCAGCCGCCAAAAAGGAAAACCAATATGAAGAATCCGCCGCGTGACATTGATGCTCATACTCCCGGAACCAAACGGGGAGAACAGTGGGCTTATGAGGGCCGCAAAGAGCCGGGACGCGAGGGCAGTGGACGCACCTCCCGCGACGCCACCGGAATCAACGCCGACAAGCGCAAACCGATTGATTCGCGAATGCCGAACTTGCCCCCGGCTTAGGTGCAGGCCCGGCGGGTGGCCCACATCCGCCCGCGGTTGGCGAATGTGGGGCTGTCCGGTTTCAGGTAAGCACAACAGGTGAGCACAAAAGGATGGGCACCGTGATCGACAACACCGGGCGGGGGTCACTCGCGGCCTTGCAAAAACTTGTTCGCAAACCGCGCGCGCAGGCCGCACTCTGCGAACTCTGCGCCGCACCGCTCCCGCCCGTCCACCAGCATCTGCTTGAAATCGAGAAGCGCCGCGTCACCTGTGCCTGTGATCCGTGCGCCATTCTCTTCGGCGGCAACGCCCGGCAGCGTTATCGCCGCATCCCGCGCGATCTCCGCCGCCTCCCCGATTTCGTCATGGATGATCAAGAATGGGAGAGCCTGCTCATTCTCATCAACCTGGCGTACTTCGTCAACAGCAGTGCTGCCGGACGCGTCATCGCCCAGTATCCCAGCCCCGGCGGCGCCATGGAATCCTCGCTCGACCTCGAGTATTGGAATGCCATCATCACGCGCAACCCGGTGCTCAACCAGTTTGAGCCCGATGTCGAAGCCTTGCTCGTCAACCGTCTCTCCAGCCCACGCTATTATCGTGCTCCCATCGACCAGTGCTTCCGTCTCGTGGGCATCATCCGCATGCACTGGCGCGGTCTCTCCGGCGGGCAGGAGGTGTGGAAGGAGATCGACCGCTTCTTCGGCGAGCTTGCCCGAGCCAGCGGTGAAGTCCCGCAAGCCAGCGGCGAGGAACCGCGCGCCAGCGGTGAGGAGCAGTGTGCCTGACCTGCGCTTTCAAGTCGAAGCCGCCGAAGCCACCCCCAACGCGGCCACTCCCACGATCACCTTCAAGGTGCGCGCCACCGACTCCGAAAAGCTTCCCATCCACTCCATCGCCCTCCGCGTCCAGGTGCAGATTGAGCCGCCGCGCCGCCGCTACACTCCCGAGGAGCAGGAGAACCTGAAGGATCTGTTCGGCGAGCCCGAGCGCTGGAGCAAATCCATCCATCCGCTGTTGTGGGCAAACCTTAGCGTCAACGTTCCGGCCTTCGACGGCGGCACCGTAATCGACGTGCCTGTCCCGTGCACCTTCGACTTCGACGTGGCCATCACCAAGTACATCCACGGCCTTGACGCAGGCGAGATTCCGACCACCCTGCTCTTCAGTGGAACTGTCTTCCACGCCGGACGCATGGGTCTCCAGGTCGCACAGATCCCCTGGGACCGCGAAGCCAGTTATCGCCTTCCCGTCCAGCTCTGGAAAGAAATGATGGACCTGTATTATCCCCACACCGCGTGGCTCTGCCTGCATCGCGAAGTCTTCGACAAACTCTACAAATTCAAGGCGCAGCATGGGATTCCAACCTGGGACCAAGCCGTGGAGCGCATCCTCAACCTCACCGAAGAGGTGAAATCGTGAACCGCGAACTCGTCAGAAAGATCGCCGATGCCGTCCTCTACGAAGGTTACATGCTCTATCCCTACCGACCCTCGGCGATCAAGAACCGCCAGCGCTGGAGCTTTGGCATCCTCTATCCGCCCGCCTACGCCGAGGTCCGCGACAAAACCGAACGCTGCACCATGCATTCGGAGTGTCTTCTGGAGACCACCGGCAGCGCTGCGCTCCAGCTCCAACTTCGCTTCCTGCACCTGCTCAGCCGCCAGGTCGCAAAGCCCAGCGACGGGCGTTTCGAACCCGTGCCGTCGCTCGAGGTGGAAGGTCAACTGATTGAGAGTTGGGATGAAGGCGTCGAACGCTCTGTGGACCTCGAACTGACTTTAGCCTTCGCTCCGCCACCGTTTCCGTTCCATTTTCCCGGCAGCAGTGAGACCCAACTGCTGCGCGACGGCCTTCGCCAGTTAGCCGGAATTGTCCGCCGCACCCAGCACGAAATATCCGGAACCGTATCGATCTCCTCCGAGAGTATTCGCCCCGGCTTGCTCAAACTCACCGTGGAGGTCACCAACACCACACCGTTCGAGCACGACCCTCGCGACCGCAACCTTGCACTGACTCGCTCGCTGCTTTCGGCGCATACTATTCTCTCCGTCAGCGGCGGTCAATTCGTCTCCTTACTCGACCCGCCCGAAGAACTGCGCGATGCTGTGAGAGCCTGCACCAACCTCGGCAATTTCCCTGTGCTCGCCGGCGATCCGCCGCAACGTGACCTGCTGCTCTGCTCGCCCATCGTTCTCTACGACTACCCGCAGATCGCGCCGGAGAGTGCGACTGACTTCTATGACGCAACCGAAATGGACGAAATGCTCACCCTGCGCGTGATGACCCTGACCGATGATGAGAAGAATGAAATGCGCCACGCCGACGATCACGTCCGCAACCTTCTTGAGCGCACCGAACAAAGCGCGCGCGAGCAACTCATGAAAACCCATGGCGCCATCCGCGGCCTGCGGCCAGTGCGGGAGGAAAAGTCATGATGGATTGGGATGACTTCTCGCAAAATGGAGAGCCGAAACACCACCCGGTCGAGAGCGTCACCATCTCCGGATTCGCCGTACGCCCCGGAGATCGCGTCCGCCTCTGGCCCCGCAAAAACGCCGACATTATGGACATGGCGCTGAAAGGGAAAGTTGCCATCGTCGAGGCCATCGAAAGAGATTACGACGACTGCCTGCACCTCGCCGTCGTCCTCGAAGACGATCCCGGCCGGGATCTCGGAATGTTACGCCAGCCCGGGCATCGCTTCTTCTTTTCTCCCGAGGAAGTCGAGCCCGAGTTGCTCAATGGAAAGGGAATCGCATGACGGGGGTACGAATGACGGATACCAACGGTCTCATTCTCGTCGCCGGTGTCGGCAACATCTTTCTCGGCGACGACGCATTCGGCGTCGAAGTCGCGCAGCGCCTCGCCGCCCGCGCCTTGCCGCCAAACGTGCGTGTCGTCGACTTTGGCATCCGCAGCTACGACCTTGCCTATGCGCTGATGGACCCATGGGAGCTGGTGATCCTGGTGGATGCCGTCCCCGGCGGCGATGAGCCCGGCACCGTGTACCTCATCGAGCCGGAACTGCCCTCCGGCGGCGAAGCGCCCACGGACTTCGGCTTCGATGCCCATTCCATGAATCCCGTCGCGGTGCTGCAACTCGTCAACACTCTGGGAGGCGAAATGAGCCGTCTGATGGTGGTCGGCTGCGAACCCTCAACCGTCGATTCCGATGCCGACGGTGAGACCGGCCTTAGTAAGCCGGTCGAGGCCGCCGTCGACGAGGCCATCCGCATGATCGATCAATTGATTTCCGAAGTCTCGAAAGCCAAAGCGGCATAGCCGCAGAGAGGAGAAGTTATGTTTGGAAAAGTTGTGAAATGGGGATCTTTGGCCGCAACCGTTTACTCGCTGTACTATTTTCGCGGCGACCTGCAGCGCTACGTCAAAATGAAAATGATGTAAGTCATTGAGGAGTAAATCATTTAAGAGTGTCATCCTGACCGAAGCGAAGGACCCCTACACGGGTGGTGGCCCACATCCGCCATCTTTTGGAGAATGAGGCCAGCGGATGATCGACCCCACAACCAACAGAGGACAGCCTGCGATGGGTGGCCCTTGCGGCCACCCATGCTTCACTCAAGCATGATCGCTCTGCTCGCCCACCGCTTGCAGGCAATCCGCTACCGTACCATTCTCCGCCAGGAACTCCCTGAGCACTCCCACCAATTTATCCGGCTCTGCCAGGAACGAATCGTGCCCGTGCGACGACTTGATGCTCTCATAGCTGCAATCCACGCCCGCATCGCGAAGCTCTTCGGCGAATGCGCGCACGTCGCTGTCCGGAAACAGTACGTCGCTGGAGATGCCGAACAGCAGCACCTTGGCCCGTACCCGCTCCCACGTCTGCCCCGGCCAATCCCGCAGCGGATCCCACAAATCCATCGCCCGCGTGATCGTCAAATACGCATTGGCGTCAAAGCGCTGCCAGAACAGCTTTCCCTGGTATTCCAAATAGCCCGCGATATCGAACCGCCCATCCTCGGACTCCCACGGAGCGATCCCCTTGCGGTCGGCCTTGCGTCCGTGGCGAGCGTGGAACAGCTCCGCCGACTTGTAGGTGCACATTGCCAGCCCGCGCGCCTGCGCCAATCCCGTGCGCGGCCCCGGTCCGTCGTAGTAGTCACCGCCGCGCCATTCCGGATCCAGCCGGATAGCCTCGCGTTGCAGATGGTTCAATCCCAGTCCTAATGCGGTGAGCTGCGTCGTTCCCATCGCCACCACCCGGTCCTCCCACTCCGGATACTCCACCGCCCATTGCAATGCCTGCATCCCGCCGATCGACGGCCCAATCACCGTTCGCAAATGCCGGAATCCCAACTCCTGCAACGCAATCTTCTGCGCCCGCACCCAGTCCCGCACCGTAACCTGCGGAAAGCTCGCGCCGTACGGCTTGCCCGTCGCCGGATCGAGCGAAGCCGCACTGGTCGAGCCATAGCACGACCCGATCACGTTGAAACACACCACGCACTCGCGATCCAGATCGAAGACTCTCTCCAGCAAATCCGGCCACCACTGGTCCACCCGCGCCGAGCCCGAAAGCGCATGGCAAACCAGGGTTACGTTGCTGCCATCCGGATTCGGTTCGCCGTAGATCGCGTAACGCAGGCTCACGCTCGCCAGCGTCTTGCCGTTCTCCAATTCGAATGGACATCGTTTCGTCACCGAAACCGTGCCCTGAGTCAGGTGAAGGGTTGTGATATGACTCGTTGCCATGGCTATTTTCCTGCTCTCTGGCCTGCCGTTTCGGGCCGAGTATGCTTCGTACCGTTCGCTGCTTCAATGGCCTGTGCCAGGTCTTCAAGAATGTCGCGTACATCCTCAATGCCCACCGAGAGCCGCACCAGTTCCGGCGTCACTCCCGTGTCCCGTTGCTCGGCGTCGCTCAGTTGTTGGTGAGTCGTAGACGCGGGATGAATGATCAGTGACTTCGCATCCCCGATGTTCGCCACATGGCTGAACAGCTTCACCGAATCAATCAGTTTGCGTCCCGCCTCGTAGCCGCCCTTGATCCCGAATGTAATCAGCGAGCCGCTGCCGTCCGGAAGATACTTTTTGCCGCGCTCATAGTACTTGCTCGATTCCAGTCCCGGATAATTCACCCACTCCACGCCCGGATGCGTCTCCAGATAGTTCGCTACCTTCAGCGCATTTTCCGAGTGCCGCTCCATCCGCAGATGCAGCGTCTCCGCCCCTTGCAGCAGCAGGAACGAGTTGAATGGTGACAGTGCCGCGCCCGTATCGCGCAGCCCCTGCACCCGCGCCTTCAGGATGAATGCCAGGTTCCCGAACGTCGCCGTGTAGCTGATGCCATGATAGCTCGGGTCGGGATCGACGAAGTCGCGCTGGAAGCGTCCCGAAGCGGCCCAGTCAAACTTCCCCGCGTCCACAATAATGCCGCCGATGGTCGTGCCGTGTCCGCCGATAAACTTCGTCGCCGAATTCACCACAATGTCGGCGCCCCACTCAATCGGACGCGTCAGCGCCGGCGATGCCGAAGTGTTGTCGATCACCAGCGGAATCCCCGCTTCGTGTGCAATCGCCGCCAGCTTTTCAATGTCCGCCACGTCGAGCTTCGGATTGCCCAGCGTCTCGGTGTACAGCGCCTTGGTCTTTTCGTTGATCGCCGCCCGCAGTCCGTCGAAGTCGTCCGCATCCACAAACCGCACCACAATTCCCAGCCGCGGCAGCGTGTAGTGGAACAAATTGTAGGTCCCGCCATAAAGCGAAGTGGTCGAGACGATCTCATCGCCTGCCCCCGCCAGCGTCGTAATCACCAGCGTCTCCGCCGCCTGTCCCGAGGCGGTCGCCAATCCCGCTGCGCCGCCTTCCAGCGCCGCAATCCGGTTCTCAAACACGTCTGTCGTCGGATTCATGATCCGGGTATAAATATTGCCGAACTCCTTCAACCCAAAGAGCCGTCCCGCGTGATCGCTGTCGTCGAACACATAGCTGGTCGTCTGGTAAATCGGCACCGCCCGCGCCTTCGTCGTCTGTTCCACAGACTGTCCGCCGTGCACCGCCAGTGTGTTAAATCGCTGTTTCTTTTCGGTCTCCGCCATCTCGCGAACTCCCCTTTTAAGAATTTTTCCCCATAAACAAAAACGGCCCAGGCAATTTGCCGTGGGTCGTCTGGAATCTCTTGATGTCGCTCTGCTAACGTCTTATCTAAGCTTTTCGCGAACTCTCAAGCGCGCCCACGGCGGTAGGCATGCACATCATGTGCATACACATGGCCATGGCCGTCAGGATGAGGATCGCGTTCAACATCATACCGTCTTTGTACACAATTCCACCCAACCCTGTCAAGTCAGCTGCAAGCTTCAGATCGCGTTCCGCTTCCTTTGTGAAACGCCCGCTCATAGCATGATAGCCTGTTGGCCATGAAAAGGCGCATAGAGATGCATAAAGACTCGGCAGGGAAAGGCTGGTGCTTGAACGGCTGGCAACGCATCGGGGTTGTTGTCTCCGTGGTCTGGGCCTTATATGGTCTCTATCAGGGCAATGAATACGGCCTTCATCAAGGCGATTGGGCTGTAAATGTTCAAAAGCTCTGCTGGGAACAAAAAGGAGCGGATTTGTCCGTTTGTGACGCTCAATTCTCTAGGAATTGGTCCGAAGCTATTCAATATCACTGGCAATATGCGTTTATTTTTTCGCTCGCGCCTATTCCTCTAGGCTGGCTCTCGGTCTATGGGCTGCTAAAGCTCGTCAGGTGGGTGAAGAGGGGCTTTACTCCCCCTCTCCAAACTTAACCCCCGCCCGTGCTCTCGTCTTTGTTGCGACGGGTGGCCCAGAGTTGGCGCACTTCCAACTCTGGGGTTGCAGTGCCCCTGCGTGTGAGATGCTGTCCTGATGGTGACAGCCCCACCTTCGCCGCTGCATTTGCGGCTAAGGTGGAGAAGCAAGACCCTCAAATCACCATGACTTCCTTGTACTCTCCAAACACCTTGCGCATCACGTCGCAGATCTCGCCTACCGTCGCATTGCTCTCCACGGCTTCCACGATTACCGGCATCAGGTTTTCCCCGTTTCGTGTCGCCTCGTCGATCTTGCGCATGGCTTCGGCGGCTTTCACCGGGTCACGCTTGGCGCGGAAGGCCCGCAGACGCTCCACCTGGCGACGTTCCAGCTCCGGGTCCATATGCAGTAGCGCAACCGGCTTCTCGTGCTCCTGTTGGAAGGCGTTCACCCCCACCAGAATCTGCTCCTTGCTGTCCACCGATTTCTGGAACTCATACGCCGCGTTCTGAATCTCCCCCTGCACAAAGCCGCGTTCGATGGCCTTCAACATCCCGCCCATCGCGTCGATCTTCTCCAGATAGTCTGCCGCCCGCTTCTCAATCTCGTTGGTCAAAGTCTCCACATAGTAGGAGCCCGCCATCGGATCGATCGCCGCCGTCACTCCGCTCTCAAAGCCGATGATCTGCTGCGTGCGCAGCGCAATCCGCGCCGAGTCTTCCGTCGGCAGCGCCAGCGCTTCGTCGAACGAGTTCGTGTGCAGCGACTGCGTCCCGCCCAGCACCGCTGCCAGAGCCTGCAACGACGTGCGCACAATGTTGTTCTGCGGCTGCTGCGCCGTCAACGTCGAGCCGCCCGTCTGCGTGTGGAAGCGCAGCATCAGCGCCTTGGGCGCGGTGGCCCCGAAGCGCTCCTGCATGATCTTCGCCCACATCCGCCGCGCCGCGCGGAACTTTGCAATCTCTTCCAGAAAGTTGTTGTGGCAGGCAAAGAAGAACGATAGCCGCGGCGCGAACTTGTTCACATCCAGTCCCGCGTCCACTGCCGCCTGCACGTAGGTAATCCCGTCGGCCAGCGTAAATGCCACTTCCTGCACCGCCGTCGAGCCCGCTTCGCGCATGTGATATCCGCTGATCGAAATCGTGTTCCACTCCGGCACGTTTTCGTTGCAGAATGCGAAAATGTCGGTGATCAGCCGCATCGCCGCCGTCGGTGGATAAATATACGTACCCCGCGCCACGTATTCCTTCAGTACGTCGTTCTGAATCGTGCCGCTCAACTTCTTCGGATCGAATCCATTGCGCTTGGCCACCGCCACGTAGAGCGACAACAACACCGCTGCCGACGAGTTGATGGTCATCGAAGTGGAAACCTTCTCCAGGTCGATGCTGTCGAACAGCCGCTGCATGTCCTCGATCGTATCGATGGCCACGCCCACCTTGCCCACTTCCCCCAGCGCGTACGGATTGTCGCTGTCATACCCGATCTGCGTCGGCAGATCGAAGGCCACCGAAAGTCCGGTCGTGCCCTGGCTCAGCAGAAAGCGATAGCGCTTGTTGCTCTCCTCCGCATCGCCCATCCCCGCGTATTGCCGCATCGTCCACAGCCGTCCGCGATACATCGAGGCTTGCACGCCGCGCGTGTACGGAAAGCTGCCCGGTGCGTTCAACTCTTTTTCGTAATGAAAGTCGGAGAGATCCGCCGGAGTATAAAACGGATTGATAACGATATGAGATGTGGTTTGAAAGACTTTCTCGGGCTTCTTTGTCGCGGATACCTTCTCAGACATGGGCCGGCCTTTCCGGGCTTAGACTCTGGTTCGCTTCCGGCGTGCCCGCCAGAAGGAATTCAATCCAAAATACAAAAACATACTGCCAATCGCGCCCGCCAACACCACCCGCTCCAGTCCCACCTGATGCAGCGCATACTTCCTGTATTCGCGGAAAAAGGCACCGACGACCGTAATGCTAAAGCAAATAAATATCAGACCGCTGACTTCCAGAAACAACACATGGAGCGTGCCCATTACCGTGCCCAGAAAAGCCGTGGCCCCAGATTGGAACCCGCGAAGATATCGCGTGTTCCGTCCCGGCTTGCCACGTAAATGGCGGAAAACTGTTCCCGCGCCTGAACCCAGCGTCCCGCCCAGCGAGGATTGTCTGCCAGAGAACCGTGCATCGCTCATGCCCATTATTGTAACGCCCGAACTCACGCCTCGGGCAGTGGCATTCTTCATAAACAACTCTCTTCCAATGGGTTTTGCCCTCGGCTTCCAGCTACTCTGCTGAATAACTCCAACCCCGACTCTGGCATCTAACTCCCTAGCGCCTTGGAGAATCACCGTGGACCAAAAACTCGAAAGGCTCATGAAGCAGCTCGGCGAAGCCATTAACGATTCCATCTCCAGCTCCGAGCAGATCGCCGAAGTCATCGCTCGCATCAAGAGCGACGGCTATGACATTTTCGTTGTCCTGGAAGCCACCGTGGGCTTCAACAAGCTGGAAGCCGACTCCCCGGCCACTCCGGTCTCTCCCCAGGGTGAACCCGAGTTCCGCATCAGCCCCCAGGATGCCCGTTTCCTCAAGTCGCTCAGAATCTCCGTCGAGCCAAAGTCCGGCCGCAACAGTGAGAAAGCAGCTTGATTCTCGCCGCGTCCTTCAGCCCCGGACGAGAGCTGGTTCCTGTGCTACCATCCTCTGTTACTTGTTCCTTGCTCTGTGATCTTTAAGCGATTGAAATCGCAGCCCAAGGTTCGGCCGTACGGATGCGCTCAATCCAAAACTCTTCACTCAGGAAAGAAGAATGAAGGATACTCTCGGAGTCTTGCTAGCTGGTGGTGCAGGTGAGCGGCTTTATCCGCTGACCCGCGATCGCGCCAAGCCCGCTGTCACCTTTGGCGGCATCTACCGCATTATTGACGTAACCCTGTCCAACTGCATCAACTCCAACCTACGCAAGGTCTACATCCTTACGCAGTACAAAGCGCTCTCCCTCAATCGCCACATCCGCGAAGCGTGGCAGGTGGTCGCCAGTGAACTAGGCGAGTTCGTCGAAATCCTTCCGCCCATGAAGCGCGTCAGTGAGGACTGGTACAAGGGAACGGCCGATGCCGTTTACCAGAACATCTATTCCATCGGCAGTGAGCGTTCCAAGTACGTGCTTCTTCTTTCCGGCGATCATATTTACAAGATGAACTACGAACTCATGCTCGAGCAGCACCGCCAGTCCGGTGCCGATGTCACCCTCGCCACCATTCTCATCGACCCCAGCGAGTCCCGTAATTTCGGCGTGGTCGAGCTGTCCAACGATGGCCGGGTCACCGGATTCCAGGAAAAACCCAAGACCACCGATCTCCGTTCGCCCTACAACCCCAAGATGATCTCCGCATCCATGGGCGTCTACCTCTTCAACACTGACGTACTCATTCCTACCCTGCTCAAGGACGCCGAAGACATGGAATCGCGCCACGACTTCGGCTACAACATCCTTCCCCGCATGGTCGATGACTACAAGATCTATTCCTTCAACTTCGTCGATGAGAACAAAAAAGAAGCTCTCTACTGGCGCGATGTCGGAACCCTGGAGGCTTACTACGAAGCCAACATGGACGTGGCCTCCGTCTCCCCGGTCTTCAACCTTTACGATCAAAGCTGGCCGATCCGCGGCTATCAGCGCCAGTACCCCCCGGCCAAGTTCGTCTTCGCCGAGCCGGGCCGCACCGGCACCGCCGTCGATTCGGTCATCAGCCAGGGATGCATTGTCTCCGGCGGCACCGTCCGTACCAGCGTGCTCTCGCCCGATGTCCGGGTGAACTCCTACGCCGAGGTGGACTCCAGTATTTTGTTCAGCCACGTCAATGTCGGACGCCATTGCCGCATCCGCAAGACCATCATTGACCGCGATGTCCAGTTGCCCGAAGGAACCGTCATCGGCTATGACACTGAAGCCGACCGCCAGAAGTATTTCGTCACCGAGAGCGGCATCACCGTCGTCACCCGTGACTATTCGCTCTTTGAGAGCCCCGTCGCGGTTGATTTCTATACCAGCGACTAACCTGGACGCGACTAACAGAAACCAAAAGCCCCGGAATCTTCTTCCGGGGCCTTAATGGTGTCATCCTGAACGAAGTGAAGGACCCCTACACTGCCCACATCTCCGGCGCGGCTTCAAGCTTTTCAACCAGCAATCGATTTTCCCCAAGCACCGCCCTCACGATACCAGGTGGTAGTACCCGTCCTGCCTCGTGACCTGCACCGGACATCCGAACAGCGCACTCAGACCGTCCGCCGTCAGCAGCTCCGGCTTCCGGCCATCGCCCACGATCCTCCCGCCGCGCATGAAGATAACGCGCTCGATCTCCGGAACCACGTCCGGCAGATGATGTGTAATCAGCAGCAGTCCAATGCCGGATTGCGCCAGCAGGCTCATCGTGCGCCGCAGTTCCATCTGCGCGAAAACGTCCAGACTGTTGCTCGGCTCGTCAAACAGCAAAGCCTTCGGATCATGCACCAGCGCCCGTGCAATCATCACCCTCCGCGCCTCGCCCGACGACATCTCGCCCATCACCCGGTCGCCCAGATGCCCGATCTCCAGCCGTTCCAGCAGTTCGTCGCTCTTCTCGCTCATCCCGGCCTTGATCTCCTGATGCCGCGACAACCCAACGCTGCTGAAGAATCCGGAGAGAACGGCCTCGCGTCCGGTGATGGCCCGCCCAAGGAAAGGATCGATATCGTTGCTCACAATGCCCAGCATCGAGCGTAGTTCGGAGACGTTCCAGGTCCCTTGTCCAAACAGCTCCATCGAGGAGCTCTTGTCGTAAAGCGGATACAGCTCCCGCGTGATCGTCTTGATCAGCGTGGATTTCCCCGAGCCGTTCGGACCCATGATCGCGACGTGCTCGCCGGCTTCAATGCGTAAGTTCAATTCATGCAACACCACCCGCCCACTGCGGACGACGGAGACATTGCATAGTTCAATAAATGGAGGAGTAGGGTTGGTCATCATGGGATATCACATTGTAATCATGCGTGCTCCCAACCCCAAACCCGAGTAACCGAAATCGTCTTCCGGCCGGCTCATCCGAGAGACCCACCTCTTTTTGAGGGTGTCGGTTTTAAGGGTGTCATCCTGAACGAAGTGAAGGACCCCTATTCATTGCCCACATGCGCGGCCCTCAAGCTTTCCAACCAGCAATCCGCAGCCGCTCTAAGGAATATGCTCCGGGGAAACCAGCTCTGCCTCTCCCAATTTTTCCGTCTATTCACCTTTGGCTGTTATCTTGGGAGAATCGGTGTGAGCCGTCCGTCATACCCTGCGCCGCTGAATGGGAGAGAACATGCCGGAAGCTATCATTCAGGCCTCGAAGGTCGAAAAATTCTACGGAGATCATGGCTCTGGCTCCGTCCCCGTCATCGCTCCCACCGATCTCTCCATCGAACCCGGACAGATTCTCGCCCTGCTCGGTCCCTCCGGCTCCGGCAAAAGTACCTTGCTGCGCATGCTCACCGGCCTCACCCTTCCCTCTGCCGGCGAGGTCCTCTGGCACGGCAAAGCCATACGCGATTGCTCCCCCAACGTCAGCATCGTCTTTCAGAGCTTCGCTCTCTTCCCTTGGCTCACTGTCTTTGAGAACGTAGAAGCTCCGCTCAAGGCGCGTGGCGTCCACTCCTTCGAGCGCCGCAAGCGTAGCCTCAAAATCCTCGATACCGTCGGTCTCGACGGCTTCGAGCAGGCCTATCCCAAGGAACTCTCCGGCGGCATGAAGCAGCGCGTCGGCTTTGCCCGCGCCCTGGTCGTCGAGCCCGAAGTCCTTTTCATGGACGAGCCCTTCTCCGCCCTCGATGTCCTCACCGCCGAGAATCTGCGCAGTGAACTGCTGGAGCTCTGGGGCAAGAAAGCCATTCCTACCAAGGCCATCTTCATCGTCACCCACAATATAGAGGAAGCCGTGCTGCTCGCCGATCGCATCATCGTGCTCGGCAAAAATCCCGGCTGCATCCGCACCGATTTCGAGGTTGCGTTGCCCCGGCCCCGCGAGCGCAAGTCTCCCGAATTCACCGGATACGTGGACTACATCTACAAGGTGCTCACCACTCCCGGCCACCCCGACCTCCACGGCAAGCCGGAAGAGTCGCCCTTGCCGGTGCTGCAGCCTCCTGCCGCCCGCCCGCCGCGGGCCACTCGCCAGATGCTCTCTCACGCCCGTCCCGGCGGCATCGCCGGACTGCTCGAACTCATCGATGACCGCCCCAACGGACGGGAAGATATGTACCGCCTCGCCGAAGAGCTTTCCTTTGAACTCGACGATCTGCTCCCCATTGTCGATGCCGCCCGTCAGCTCGGCTTCCTCCGGCTAGAGGAGGGCGATGCCCAGATCACGCCCGAGGGTCACGAATTCGCCAATGCCGAAATCCTTCGCCAGAAGGAGCTCTTCCGCCAGGCCGTCCTCGCCCACGTCACCATCCTCCGCCAGATCACCCGCACCCTCGAAACCAAGAAGGACCACTCCGCTCCCGAGGAACTCTTCCATGATCTGCTCGACGAGCACTTCAGCGAAGAGGAAGCCAAACGCCAGCTTGACACCGCCATCAGTTGGGGACGTTACGCCGAACTCTTCGAGTACGACGCCGACCGCCACCGCCTCTATCTTCATCAGTCCGAGCCGGCCGCCGAAGCCGAGGCCGCCAGGTGATCCGCCGCGTCCGCACCTTCGCCCAGTCCACGGTGCGCGACCGCACCTGGTCGTGGCTGGTCGACCTCACGGTCTTCACCGGAGTCGTGGTCGTCCTCTACGCCCTCACCGTCATCACCCGCTATTGGTTTTCCGCTCCTGTCGTCGAGGCGGTCATCCGGCGCTCGCCCACCGCCCTGCCTGTCTATGCCTTCTATTCGCTCGTGCGCATGGCCACCGCTTACGTGCTCAGCCTCGCCTTCGCCCTTGTCTACGGATACATCGCCGCCTACAACAAGCGCGCCGAAGCCCTGATGATTGCCATCCTCGATGTCCTCCAGTCCATCCCGGTGCTCAGCTTCCTGCCCGGCGTCATGCTGGCCATGGTCGCTTTGATCCCCACTCGCCAGCTCGGCCTCGAACTCGGCTCCATCATCCTCATCTTCACCGGCCAGGTCTGGAACATGGCCTTCAGCTTCTACTCATCGCTCAAGGCCATCCCACGCGAGCTTCGCGAAGCCACACGCATCTACGGCTTCAGCCGCTGGCAGCGCTTCTTCCAACTGGAGCTGCCCTTCAGCACCATCGGCCTCGTCTGGAATTCCATGGTCTCTGTCGCCCAGGGCTGGTTCACACTCATGCTCTGTGAGATGTTTGTTCTCAACAACAGAGACTTCCG
>Ga0181520_10000740_pt1 | contig 70301 bp, 44 predicted proteins | sample PEATcosm2014_Bin_29_FD_132451 | JGI IMG/M metagenome (GOLD analysis project Ga0181520, IMG submission 132451) | Peatland microbial communities from MTU Mesocosm Facility, Houghton, MI, USA - PEATcosm2014_Bin02_30_metaG | ecosystem: Environmental > Terrestrial > Soil > Wetlands > Peat | place... | reverse complement strand
CATAGTCTCGTCCCTGAGACACAAAACCCACGATTCCTCCACCAAAAAGACGCCTTCTACCAAAATCGCTCATTCTACGGTAGATCATTTCCCGCGGGCTGCCTTATACGGGCTGTTCGGCATCCTGAACGTCGAGGGTGCTGCCAACCTCAGCGACGTAACCTACTCCGGGAGCAACAGCGATTTACTGGGCATCAGGAATGGGAGCGATCAGACGGTCGTTTTGACGTTCCAGTTCTCGCCGCTCACGGAGCACACGTTGACGGGTCTGATGACGCCCGGTCAGGTGAACAGCACCAGTTACTCCGGCTCTCTGTCGTCTTCCGGCTCTCTGACGGTTCCGGAGCCTTCGTCCTGCATGCTGTTGGTGATGGCTGGTCTGGGCCTGCTGGCCTGCGCTGGGCGAACGCGGCGACGGACGGCACAGCGTAACGAAGCATATATCATGACCCTGAAGCGTCGGGGTCGATCACGTCAAAAGGTCTTGCGGCCATAACAATCCGAAAGTGAGGCAGCGTTAGCGGCTGGTTCAAACCGTAATAGCCCTCCACGGGAGTGTTTCACGGATACACCCGCATTCGCGGCATCGGGGCCGTGAGCACGACCTACGGCGTGGGCGAACTGAGCGCGATCAACGGCATCGCCGGGGCATGCGCCGAGCACCTCCCGCTGTTTCACCTGGTGGGAATGCCGAGCCTGGCCACGCAGGCGGGACACGCGCTGGTGCACCATACGCTGGGCAACGGCGAGTTCGACCTGTTTCGGAAAATGGCCGAGCCGGTGGTATGCGCCAGCGCCATCCTGACCCCGCAGAACGTCGCCGGCGAGACCGAGCGGCTGATTGCCGCGGCGCTCTATCATCGCCGGCCGGTCTACATGGCCTTTCCCGCCGACGTCGCCAACCAGCCGGCGCTGAGCAGGGCCGAGCCGTGGGAGCCGCCGGCGAGCGATCCGGAAACGCTCCGCTCGGCCTGCGAGGCGATCCTTGCGGCCCTGGAGGGAGCCGGCACCGCCTGCATCCTGCCGGGGCTGCTGGCCGTCCGCGCGGGCCTCGGCGACTCGCTCCAGTCGTTCGTCGATGCTTCCGGCCTCCCCTTCGCCACCATGTTCGCCGACAAGTCGGTCCTCGAAGAACGGCAGCCGGCCTACATGGGCATCTACGACGGCCGGCTGATGGACGAATCGGTGCGGGCCTTCGTCGAATCGTGCGACTGGGTGCTCTCGATCGGGGCCATGATGACGGACTTCAATACGGGGGCCTTCACCGCGCGGCTCGATCCGCGGAAGACCGTCGATATCGGCCATCATCGCACCCGGGTGGGGGCGACCGTCTATCCCAACGTCGAAATGAAGGATCTTCTGGCCGAGCTTACCCACCGCATAGCCCGGCGGGGCGGCAGCACGCCGGTGCAGCCGATTTCGCTCGGACCCGAGGTGGGAAGCGGCGATGAGCCGATCACCGCCGAGGCCCTTTATCCCCGCTGGGCGAACTTCCTCAAGCCGAACGATATCGTCATTGCGGAGACGGGTACGTCTTCCATGGGACTGGCCTTTGCGCTGATGCCCCGGGGAGCGACCTTTCATAATCAGACGCTGTGGGGCTCGATCGGCTGGGCGACGCCGGCGGCCTTTGGGGCCGCGGTGGCCGCCCCCACTCGCCGCGTGGTCCTCGTGACCGGCGAGGGATCGCACCAGCTTACCGTTCAGGAGATCAGCCAGTTCGGGCGTCGCGGTCTCAGGCCGATCGTCTTTGTGCTGAACAACTCCGGCTATCTGATCGAGCGGCTGCTCTGCACGCAGCCCGACATCGCATACAACGACGTGGCCGCCTGGCGCTACGCCGAGATTCCGCACGCCCTGGGCTGCGACGACTGGTTCACCGCCCGGGTCGCCACCTGCGGCGAATTGGACCGGGCGTTGCGAGCCGCGGAGCAAGGCAAGACCGCCGCCTACATCGAAGTCGTTACCGACGCCTATGCCGCTTCGCCGCTTTCCGTGAAGATGCATGAGAGTTTGAAGACGCTCTACCGGTCGTGAGGGGGCGGCGGCACGCGCGGGAGCAGTTTTGCGTTTTGCGCCCGCACCCCGGGGCGCGCGTTTTTGCGAGAATGCAAGTAAACACCATCTGCGCAGGGACTTACGGTCGGTTTTCCGGCGGCAAGCTGGGGAGGTTCCGGGAACAACCATTTCTTGACGTAAGTCCTTGGTGGGAAAGAGATTTCCTGGGCTGCAAAACGCCGGGCAGTGTAAGGAAGGGGAAAGGGGAAGAATGGGAAAAGGGGAAACAAGAGCCGGGGAAAGCGGGCGGAGACTGGGTTGGGGCGGCCGTTGAACTGCCGCCCCCAAGCGGGAACCGCGAGAAATTGGGGATGGCAGTGCGACTGCCATCCAACGAGAGATGCTTCCCTTTTTCCCTTCCCGTTTTTCCCCTTTCCCCTTTTCCCGTCTTACACTGACGTCTATCTCGTCAATCGTTCTCGGTCTCGAAGGGCTTTGTTTGGGCAACACCGACAGGGGACAGCCTTTGCCAAAGGGCTGCCTTCTTCACTCGCTGCGAACAACCCGACGGCGGACCTGGCCGCTTTCCCTGCACGTTCCAGGGACAGCCAGAGAGACACCGTCGGACGAAGGTGGGCCACAAACGGTTGAAGTCTTCGCGCGTTTTTTGCGGCTCGGGCGTCATTTTCGATCCGGGCCGCTACGGCTTATAGAAGACGTCTTGCGCTCGACGGCACACGCAGGCACGAAGGCGGGACTGTTTTATCGCAGTAACAGGTGAAGAGGAGGCCGGGTTTGCGAACCTGGGCGCTCCGGGGCGGAGAACGCGAATTGCCAAGGATCGGCCGGCCGTCGCCGGGGACGAGCACGGCCGTGGGCCGGCTCGATTCACCGGCGAGCATAGCAGAATTGCTGGCCTGATTTCAAGGGAATTTCACGTCGTGTGAGCAGGTTCAGGTGGGGGGCCGCAAAAGAACGCATAGATCACAAAGGTGCGAGCAAAGGCACCGAGCTCTTTGCGCTCCTTGTGTTCTTTGGCGGCTGGTGCCGAGTGGAAATCCATCTGCCCCTTTTTTTCGTTTTTCGGTCTTTCAGTAGAATTTACCCCCTTAGCGGCCTGTTTGACACCCGAATGGCGCGACCTATATTTTTCTTGGACTGTCTTCGTTTCCGGAGGCACACTCCGTGAAATCGGGGCGTCTACGGACGAAGCCGTGATTTTTCTTGCCGAGCGCGGTCTTCGAACCAGATACAACCAACGTCGGTGCCAACATGAAGTCCATATTGGGATTGAATGCGATCTTGCTGGTGTTTTTTTTCGCCATTTGGTGCGTCGTGGATTATTACGCAGTGCAATCCCCCCGGTATCCTGAGGACTGCCATGACGGTGAATGGGCATTCATTTTCATCCCGCTGGTGGCGGTAGCGGCAAATCTCGTCGCCCAACGAAAGCGGGGACTCGGAAGAGCAGTTCTTATGGCAATCGCCGCCTCGTTTGCCGTCTGCGTACTCTTTCTTGTGACGCTCGTCTTCCCTGGGATGTGCTTTCATTTTGGCATCGGTGGGAGACTGTGAACTGGGACCGTTGACGCGACGGAAGGCGAAAGCGGGCAAGACTCCGTTGGGGTGGCAGTTGTACTGCCGCCCCGCGGTGGAATGACGGGAAGTCGGGGATGGCAGTGCAACTGCCATCCCAACGAAGCGGCGTGTGGTCCGTTTCCGCCCTCTGCCTTTTCTTCGGCGCTACTTTGCCGCGGTAACAGGTGAAGAGGAGGCCGGGATTGCGGACTCGGCGCTCCCGGGCGGTGAACGCAAATTGCCAAGGATCGGCCGGCCGTCGCCGGGGACGAGCACAGCCATGCAGACCACCTCGATTTCATCCGCGAGGATAGCAGAATCGCTGGCCTGATTTCAACGGAATGTCGGCCCTAGAAATTTGCTGAGGCAAAGGCGCCAGGACGCAAAGATGGGTTAGTCAACCGGGGCCAGACAAAGGAACTGGGATATCGCCCTTACTCCCGTAACCGATGCCTCTGCCGCTTCGCCTCGTTCTGTGGAGCCGCAAGAGAGTTTAAAGACGCTCTACCGGTCTTAAGTGGTACCGGGACGGCGGCCTGTGCCTCGTCGATGTTCCGCTGATGCTCGGCCACCGGCTGGAACAAGTTCCTCTCGCAAAACGCGGCACAGCCGAGGGCGGTTGTGCCACATGATTGCTTCTGCAACAGCTTCGAGGCTGATTCGTTGCTGGCTTCTTGGCAGTGGGTCACGGACGGGACCCGCCGCGGGGCGGGGCCCGGCGACGTGACCGATTTGTCTCCCCTTCGACAATAGCGTCGCGTGTCGCCGCAAAACGCGATGGCCGGGGAGTCGCTCATCGTCGCGGCACTCAACCTGCGGCGTCTTTGCCGATGGTGCGTCGGTCGACGTGATCGAGGCGCGCAATAAGACGGGCCCGAGCAACGAATATCGAGCAATGAATATGTGGTCGGGTATTCCTTCGCGAGGCGGGGTGTGCTTCCGTTTAAGGGCTGGCTAGCGGCTCCTCGAACCGGGCAAAATTTGGGCCCGGCAGGATGGGTATAGCATTGCTGTCGAGTCCGCGGTATACTTCCGGCCGTGACGCTCAGCGGCTGGCGCGACCCTCCTCTAACACACAGCGCATCAACAATTTATGTCGCTTACCCAGCTCCAGAAACAGACGAAATGGCCGGCGGCGAAGGCGATTTTTTCCCCTTCCGGAACTGGCCCCCGTCTGCTTGCGAAGCTGGCCCAGGAGAAGATTCAGGCGGCAATTCGTAGGTGTCCGGACGCCGGCGACGCGCGAGTTGGCATTCTCACGAAGAATCCGCGTTGCGATGATACCGAGGCGCCGCTGGCCCTGGTGTGCGAGTTTCCCCACCCCGTTTCCGACCACACGCTGGCGCTCTGTCACCGCTTGGCTTGGCTCTTCGTTCGCGCGCCCTTGTTAGTGACCGTCGAGCCGCACCAAGTGAAAACTTGGACCTGCTGCGAAATGCCGGCCACGGAGGAAGAACTGCCATCCGGGCGGGGCGAGATCGCCGAGGCGAGGCTCGATCTGACCGCGAGCCTCAGTCCGTCCGAACAAGCCGCCCATGCCTTACACTGGGTGCGACTGGCGTCGGGGGATTTCTACCGGCAATTTCCCGATCGCTTCCGGCGTGACGAACGAGCCGACCGCCTGTTACTTGAGGGGCTGAAGTACGTTCGCAAGCGGTTGCAGAAGGAAGGCCTCGACGACGACCGCATCCACGATCTGTTGGCGCGGATCGTGTTTAGTCAATTCCTTTTCGACCGCAAAGATTCGGACGGCCGGCCGGCACTCAACACGGGTCTCCTGTCGCGGTTGCACGAAGATGGGCACCTGTAACAAGAACATTCCGGGTTGAGTTCGATCCTGGCCGATCGCGAGGAAGCCTACCGCTTTTTCCGTTGGTTGAACGACAAATTCAACGGCGACCTTTTCCCCGGCAAAGGACACACGCCGGAAGATCGCGAGGCGGAGTGGCAGGCGGAAATGGCGGCCGTCAAGCCCCCCCACCTGAAGACCTTGGCCGATTTCGTGAGCGGCCGGCTTCGTGGCCAGCATCCATGCGGATTTCTTCCGAGAAAACTTCCGCGGCCTCAGCACCGAGAACGACGCGGAGACCTACGACGTGATTTTGGGCAATGCCCCGTGGGACCAGGACAGCGAGACCGAGCACGCAAGAGCATGGGCCGAGAACCGGGCTCACGAATGGCCGATTCCGAACAAGGCCGTCGGCACACTGTTTCTGGCCAAAGCGGCGACGTTAGCCAAGCACGACGGCCGCGTATCCATGATCCAACCTGCAAGCTCACTCCTCTTCAACCGCAGCGGGCCAGCAACACGTTTTCGCGAGAAACTGTTTTCGGCATTCAAGGTTGAACAAATCGTCAACCTGTCTACACTGCGTTTCGAGTTATTCGAGGACGCCGTCTCGCCGCCTTGCATTGTGACCATTCGACCGACTCCGCCGGACGACACGCCGCTTGTCTATATTTCACCGAAGCAGGTCAAGCCCGCTGGCGGTGCAGAGGTAACTGCCACCCAATACACGATTGTTATCGAGCCCCATGATATTTCACGAATCTGGCCCGACGAGGCGATTGGCCAACCGCTGGTATGGACCGCCTTGGCTTGGGGTGGAAGGCGAGACCTCCACTTAGTTCAGCGGCTATCGAGAATGTCGAGCCTCGAAAAACGAGTCAAATCTGGCATTGCTATATGCCGAAATGGTATCGAACGGGGAAGCAAGACGATCCGTCATAGCGAAATCATCGGCCGGCGAATTCTAGAGACGCGTGATTTCCCCGAAGGGACTTTTCTCTTCCTTGACCCATCAGATTTGCCGGTAAATGAGAATCCGTGGACACATCGACTGACGGATCTGTCTGCGTTCTCGGTCCCGCAGGTTATTCTAAAACGGAGTTGGACGAGGGAGGCAGCCCGTTTCCGAGCTGTTAAGGTCGTGAACAACGGCTCGCATCCCGGTGTCATTTGCAGCCAGAATTTCGTTAGCGTCCATGTGCCACCCGAAAACGCAGATCTGACCGATGCGGCGGTCCTCGTTTACAACAGTAAGCTGGCGGTTTACTTCCTGCTCCTGACGAGCGGTCGAATTGCGTCGTACCGCCCAAACGCAGTTGTCAAGGATCTACTGTCAGTTCCTCTCGCGCCGCGTGTTCCCGAGCTTGCGTCCGTTCAAGACGTTGACAGGGTGGATGAATTAGTGCACGACGCGTTTGCCTTCCGTGACGCCGAGTGGACCCTCGTCGAAGATCTTTTTCGATACACGCTACCAGATTTTCAGGGTGACGAGACATCTCCCGGCCGGCAACCGACGACAAGGGTACCGCGATTCACTCAGCCGGCCAAGTCCGAGCCGCACCTTGCCGCCTACTGCCGCTACTTCGTCCGCGTGCTCAAGGCGGGATTCGGCCAGGACAAGCCTGTCTGCGCAACCATCTTTCAGGACGACGCCCAGTCGCCGCTTCCGGTGCGGCTGGTGGCCATCCACCTAGATTGGCCAAGCGACGAGCAGATCGTCGTCGAGTCGATCGATTCCGCGGCGCTTTGCGAGCGGCTATTGGAGTTGGACCAAAAATTGCTCACGAGCGGTCGACCGAATCGCGGCGGCATTCTCTACCAGCGGGTCGCAATGGTCTATTCGGAATTTCAGCACCAACGGCGGTCGATCCCTACAGTGTACATCGTCAAGCCGGACCGCATTCGTTACTGGACCCGGTCCGCCGCGCTACGCGATGCCGATGAGGTAGCTGCCGACGTCCAACTCTGGCGCCAACGGGCCCGGCCCGTTAGCCGAGGGCGAAAATGACACCTTCGACCTACCTCGAACGTCGCTGGCCAGATTCGCCCGTTTTCCAGGACATTGCACGGCACTGGTGCGAGGATCAATCGCGATTGCTCCTGGAACTCGTCTGGCGCGGCTACGACCGGCTTCTCACGCAGGATTTGAGCGTGACCGCGTTCTCCGACACCGACGAGGCGAAGGAGGAATCGCTGAACTTTCTGCTGTGCCTTCAAATTAACCATTGTATGACCGGCGACGAACCCTGTTGCGCTATACACCAGCCGCCCGAGCAGACGAAGCGGAAGCGTGGGCGTGGGCGATCTCCGCAGCCCGATATCGGGTTCACGCTCTATGATTACCCGCGCGCGGTTTGGCCGATGGAAGGAAAAATTCTGCGCCACGATCACGACGTTAAGCCTTACATCGCCGAAGTCGAGTGCAATTTCATCACCCGCCGCTATGCCACGTTTTCTAGCGAAGGCGCGATGCTTGGGTATCTGTTGCAGGGGGAAGAGCCCCGCGCGGCGCCAAAGTCGATTCACAACGTCCTCTCCGGGATGCGATGGCCCGTGCGCCGTTTTTCCGGTGGTATCGCTGCGCTCAACCACCGGCTAATGGCTGGGAACCCTCCGGGTTCGCAGGGTTTGTCTCCCGCTTTTGTTCCGCGAACATGTTCAGTCCGCGGGCCGAAGGCCCACCGTTTTCCCAGCCCAGGGCGCCGCCCTGGGCTGGGAAAACTGTGCTCCGTTGGAGCACCATGGAGCCGCTCGCCCGCTGCCAAACGCCGTACTGGCCAAGAAACGGGCGAAGGATTTGCCGTGTTTTGCAGACTATGTATAGTGTGACGGCTGCCCACAACTGATACGGCGCAGGAAAAGCAACCATGCCGGAAGGCAACGTGGAGAGCTTCCAGTCGGTCTTTGACCGCTATTTTGGCGAGGTCTACGGTTACGTGGCGTACCGGCTTGCACCGGATCGTGATGCGGCCCAAGACGTTACGCAAGAGGTTTTTCTGGCGGCTTGGCAGCGTTGGGACACGTACCGACGGGATGGCCCGGTGCTCTCCTGGCTGCGCGGCATCGCCCGGCGGAAGGTGGCCGACCAGTTGCGGGAAAAAGTCAATGGACCTTGCTCGGCGGAATTGACGGGCTTGGCTGCTGCTACGGGCTCCGGCGAAGCACAAGAGCGGGCGCTGCTGTTGGCCCAGGCGATGCGGTTGCTTCCCGCGGAGTGTGTCGAGTTGCTCGAAGAGAAGTATCTGGAAGGGTTCAGTGTTCGGCAGATGGCCGAGAAGCGGGCGCGGACGGAGAAGGCCATCGAGTCGGCCCTTTCGCGTGCCCGCGACCTGCTGAGAACCGCTTTTCAACGACTGCAAGCGAAAGAGGAGATAGGCAATGGCTGCGCCCGACTTTGAGAACGAACGGCAAATCGAAGCGGCTTTGGCCGAGGCGGTCCGAGCCCATGCGCCACCGGTCGGCCTGCAAGAGAGGATCAGGGAACGATTGTTCGCCCGGCCCCAGGTGGCGGCCTGTCCCGATCCACAGCCGATCGCCGTTTTGGCGGAAAGGAGAGGCATCGTCGGTCAAATCACCCGGAATCGTCGCTTTCAAGTTCTGGCGGGGGCAACGGTCGGCGCGGCGGTCGTGCTGGGAGTCCTGCTGCTCTGGGATGGCAACGCCGTGCAGTCGGTGTCGGCCATGGAAAAAATGGCGGAGAACATTCGCAAGGTGCGATCGGCGCGCTGGGGCCGGACGGTGCAATTATTGAATCCCCCGGCGAAAGCGACCAAACCCGGACAACCGCCTGCCGAGCGTCAGATGTCGTTCACCGGGTACTGGCTCGCTTCCGGCTCGAGACGCACCGAGTCCGACAATCTTCCGAAATGGAAGGGGCCAGGACCACAGTTCATTAGCATCAGCCCCGCAGGGAAGCTGGGCATCAACATCGATCACCGCCGCAAGACGTTCTTTCATTCCCCTCCGTTCCTCCGGCCTTGTCCTACTTCGGCGGATTGGCGATGGGAAGTTTTGGGGAAATTCTCCGGCAAGGCCGACCGTGATCTGGGTGTCAAAACCGTCGAGGGCAAGAAAGTGCACGGGTTCCAGATTGACCGAAAAAAGATCCACGGCCCCGAGGTGATGCCCGGGACGATGGAAATCTGGATCGATACCGAGTCCAATCTTCCCGTCCTCGTCCGCGACGACGAGGAGTTGCCTAACGACGCCGTCTGTACCGTTGTGACCACGGATATTCAGTACAATATCGACTTCGACCCGAAACTGTTCGATACCACACCGCCGCAGGGCTACACGGACGAAACCAAGAAACCGACGCCACTGGATGAGCAAGTCGGCGAGATACGGAAGGCCCTGGAAGCTTGCTCCGCAGCAACCGACGGAACCTATCCCGGCACGATCGATGAGCTGTCTGTCGCGGAGGTCTTCGGCAAGTGGTCGAAGCGGATGACGAAAGCGATCCGGCCGCAGTCGGATAAGGGATTCAACGAGATCGCCGCAATCTGGGAATACAACCCCGATCCCATGTACAATGGCAAGACTGTCCGTGCAAAGGACAAGGACAAAGTCCTCCTCCGCTGGAAGTTGGACGACGGCCGCTACGAAGTCATCTTCGGCGATCTGCGTGCCGAGACCGTTACGGCCGAACGGCTCCACGGCCTGGAAGGGAAGTAGGCCGCAGCGGATCCGCTTCAGCGATCCGCCTGATATAGGTGAACGTTGATCACCGAATCGCCATGGAGCTTGTCCTTAAGATCGATCACCATCAGATTGTTGGCGTAGAGGTTGACGCCGTAATCGTTGCGCTGGCTGCTGACGATGCTGAGAACGTTGCTCCGGGGATCGGCCGCCTTGGTGTCGGCATCGCCGACGCCGACCAGCAGGCCAAGGAAATCGCGGGCGGCCAGGTTGACCGGATTGTGGAGCGTGAAATTCTCGTTGATGAAAAGCTGCGTCGTGTAGCCGGTGCGGGTTTTGGCGCCGGACGCCGTGGCGGCGTAACCCATGTTCGCTCCGGACCACCCCCGCAGGCCGACGGCAAAAAAGGGTTTCTCGTAGACGTTGAGCAACGTTTGATGGACTTCGCGATCCACGCTGATGCCGGCGAATTGTCCGGGGGGACGGAAGTCGAACATGAGATTGAAACCGTCGCGGTCGAAGGGCCAGATGCTGTTGGCGTTGATCTCCGAATCGAAAACTTCGCCGGAGAACAGCAGCCCCTGACCGACGCGCCGCAGTTCCCAGTTGGCGACGCGCTTGCCTTCCGGGCGATCCTTATCGCTCTCTACGACGCCGCGAATGACGCCGTGGTCGAAGTGGAGCACTCGCGTGCGGCAGAGATCGATGATGTAGAGCCGCTGCGCGTCGCCGTCGCGGAAATCGACGAGCAAATCGGCGTTCTGCCCATTGCGCGCGGGCAGATGATCGGCCGGGATGGCCGGGGTCCACGGGTTGTCTCCGGCACTGAGTTGCAGGGTTTCCTGCTGGCGAAGATCGCCCAAACTCCAGGAGACGGCCACATTGGCCGGCCGCGCTGCCCGGATCGTCAAGTTCAAACCCGTGGCGGTCGGATCGAGAAAACGGGAGGTCAGCATGATTGCCGCGTCCGCGGCGGGGGCGGGCGGCCCGACGCCGCGCGGATGGTCGGCCAACGGAGCGGCAAGGCGGGCCCGCGTCCAGATCGACCGGGCCATCTGGTATTGCCCCAACGCCGAAACGTGTACGCCGTCCGATCGCAGCAGGACGCCCGAGGGCAGGCTTTGCTGGAACGCTTCCAATTCCTCCTGCACCGGGACATAAATCGCGCCCGTCTTTTCGGCCACCTCGCGCATGATCGCAGCACACTCGTGCAGGAAGGGGACGGTGCCATCGAGCTCGAAATAGCTCCATCCGCAGGTCGGATCGGTCAACGTCGGTGACAGCAGGAGCACGGTCACGCCCCGCTCTTTCAGCGTGCGGGCGATGTAGGTGAGGCCCTTGCGGTAATGTTCCAGCACCGGCTGCTTGGGCCGTCCGGCATGCCAGACGTTGATCGATTCGTTCATGCCGTACATGACGCTGACGATGTTCGGCTGGTGCTTGAGCACCCGGTCGGCCAGCTTTTTGGGACTGTCGCTCGCCGTGTCGCCCCCCTGGCCGCTGTTGATGACCGTCAACTTCGCTGTTGGGTGAAAGTGGGAAAAGACGCGTGCCAGCATACGGGGGTAAATGTCTTCGGCCGTGATGCTGTCACCCAGACACACCCAACGGTCGCCATCGCGCACGAGGCTGTTGGCCGCCGGCGCCAAGCGGGGTGCGAAGACGGAGAGCAACAGGAGACCGATCAGACGGCAGGAATGCGCGAGCGTTTTCATCCTGGTAAGGGTACAGCCTGGAAAACATGCCCGTCAAGACAAGGGCTACTTCGCCGGCCGTGTTGGAGCACGGCCCGGCGTGACGGTTGACGGGGGACGGTCCCGATTTTCGCGGCGTGCAAGCACGCCGGCTAAACGGGCGACAGCAAATGCTTTGGTGAAGATCAGCAAATCGGCCGGGCGACTGGATCGTCGCGGGCCCCGTTGTTACTATGATGGGACGGTTGCTGCCCGCAAAGTAACCACTACCCGGTTTCTGGCTGTCCGATCACGAAAGGAAGGATTCTCAAGATGCGGCTTCTGCCCAATAACGAGAAATTGCTGCTTTGTCTTGCCGCCCTTGGATTGGTCTTTCCCGCAAGTCTGACCAGGGCCGCGGAAGACAACAGCGCGGGCACGATCGCCCTGGAAACGTCCGCCGATCGCCTGCTGTTCGATCGTAGTTCCGGGCGTCTCGTGTCGCTGCGCGGGAAGAGCGCGCCTGATGTGGAGCTGCTGGCCACTTCGGCCGACGACCCGGCGTTCGCCATCCGCTTTTTGGATAAAGATCGGGCCGATCATTTGCTCGACTCCCGCAACGTCAAAGGGAGGTCCGTTACGTGCAGCGGGCCGGTCGGGGACAAGACGCTCATGCTTCGCCACACGGGTGTGGGCGGCCTGGACGTGGACGTCGCGCTGGCCGTCCGCGCATCGACGCGCGACCGCTTCAGTCATTGGTCCGCCTCGGTGCGAAACGGGGCCGGACTGGCGATCGTCGACGTGCAGTTCCCCTTCGTCGTGGTTCCGCGCGGCCGCGACGGCACGCTGGTCCTGCCGACCTTCCGCGGATCGATCCGCAAGGAGCCAAACTTCCAGCAACTGCCCGACGACGGCATCGGCGCCTGGCGCCTGACGGATAACTATCGCGAGCACTATCCGGGCGGCATGTTCGCGCAGTTCCTGGCGTGGTATACCGCGCGGGGCGGCGTGTATATCGCCTGCAACGACACCCAGGGAAACATCAAGGTCCTCAAGACGCTCAAACGCGGCCCGGGCATTCGCCTGGGCATCGCACATGCGGGCGATTGGCCGGCACGGGGGGAACGCCAACTGGAATACGACGTGCTGCTGGGCAGCTTTTCGGGCGATTGGTACGACGCGGCTGACCTCTATCGCGGCTGGACCCTGCGGCAGAAATGGGCCACCCCGCTCGGCAAACGCGGCGACCTGCCAACGTGGCTGCTGGATTCGCCCGTCTACGTCACCATTCGACCCCAAAGTTATGATGACGACACGTCAACGGAGAAGATCAAGGCATTTTTGCCTTACGAGAAGTGCATTCCGCTGTTGGACAAGATTGCCCAAGGCACCGACACGCCGGTGTGCGCCGTGCTGATGGGCTGGGAACGCGCGGGCTCGTGGATTTATCCCGATTCTTTTCCACCCGTCGGTGGCGAGCAGTCGCTCCGGCGATTCATCGCTCTGGCCCGCCAGCGCGGCTGGCACGTAGGCTCGTACTGCAATGGACCGCGCTGGATCACCACGCACTCGTGCGGTTACGACGGGCGAGAATACTTCAAAACACATCGCGGCGAAGCGACCGTCTGTCGGACCGAGCAGGGCAAGCTCTATGGCGAGGATTGGGGTGGCTGGCGGTACACGTATCTCTGCTGTATCGGAGACCCCGAAACACGGCGGATCGCCACGGACTTCGTCAAACATCTGATCGGCTGGGGAATGGAGTCCATCCAGTTCCTCGATCAAGATGACAATGCGATCACGTACGCCTGTTTCTCCGCCGACCATGGGCATCCTCCCATGGTCGGCAAATGGATGAACACGGCCATGGCCGATCTGCTCAAGTCGTTTCGCTCGGCGGCCGGCGAGTTGCACCAGCCGGGCGTCATCCAATCGGCAGAAAGTGCGTGCAACGAATATTGTCTGCCCCTGCTCCAGGAATGCGACGTACGGATCGAGACGCCCTCCACCTCGTCGTGGAACGATGGGACGGAGTTCGTGCCCATTTACCATTATTTGTTCCACGAGTGCATCGTCACGCATGGGATGTTTGGCACGGGGCCGGCGCCCTACGCGCTGCAGGCGCGTACGGCATGGAACGGCGTGTGGGGGCAACTCTTGGGCGGCATCATGACCGGCGACGGGACGTTCCTGAATCTGGGCGACCACGTGGCATGGGGTCGCTGGGAGGCCTCGGACCGCAAGAACGACGACGTCCTAAAGTTGATTCGCACCAGCAGCGCGATCCGCCGCGGACCGGGGCGAGATTTCCTGGTGTACGGCCGCATGCAGCACCCGGCCAAGGTCTCGGGCTTGGACGTCGTCACCTGGAAAACGGGCGACCGCACGTATGCCGTGCCCGCTCTGGCCCATGCCGCCTGGCGGGCCCCGGATGGCCGTTATGGCGTGGTGCTGGCCAACTGGACGCAGCAGAGCCGTTCGGTGGCCGTGGCCGCACCACAACTGGGCAAATCGCCCCTACTCCATGTGTGTGGCGGGAAGACGACCCGCTCGACGGCTGAATCGCGTCAAGATGGCTGGCAAGTAACGGTTCCCTCTCTTGGCTGCGCCTTGATCGTCAATCAAGATCGAGCACGGTGAGCTGCGGGCGACCGGCGCTTGTGTTTCCGCTGGCGCCGGGCGATACTGATATGCTAGTGACGCCGTCCGGCGACGCGTTGCCCTACCTTGTTTGTCCCCCCGTACCGTCGAGATTTTTCAGGATCAGGAGCCCAGCGATGAAAACGCGAATTATTAGCGACGAACCGACAACCCGGCGTGCATTTCTCGGCAGCGCGGCAGCGCTGGCGGCCTGTGCCGTCGTGCCCGGGCGCGTGTTCGGAGATGAAAGCGCGTCAGGCAAGCCCAACTCCGTGTTCAACGGGGTGCGGATCGGCTGCATTACGTACAGCTACCGCGGCGGCAGCGTCAATTCGGCGGAAGAGACGCTCAAGGCCCTGATTGAGGATGGGCTCAGCGAAGTGGAGCTGATGGGCGGGCCAATCGAGGCCTATGCCGGCATGGGTGGCGGCGCCCGCGGCCGCAAAGGCCGTGCCGCGAAGGCGACCGACGCCCAGCGCGACGCACAACTGGCTAAGTGCCGGAAACTCCGCAAGATGTACAACGAGGCGGGCGTGAACATCCACATCGAGAAGTGCGGCTTTGGCCGGTCGGATGAAGAGATCGACTTCAATTTCCAGGTGGCCAAGGCGTTGGGCTGTGTGGCCATCACCACGGAGCGTTCGGACGACGTCGCGAAGAAGCTCGCGCCGTTCGCCGACAAGCACAAGATCTGGGTTGCTTTCCACAACCATACGGCCAACTACCCGGTGATGAAGGAAACGGACCCCATCCTGTCGTACGGCGAGTACATCGGCTTCAACTTCGACGTGGGCCATTATTTCGCCGGGACCAAGGGGCTGTCTCCCATTCCCGTGATCGAGAAGTACCACGACCGCATCCTCAGCCTGCATTTGAAGGACCGCACCAAGAATGGCGGGAACATGCCCTGGGGCCAGGGGCAGACGCCGATCAAGGAAATCCTCCAGTTGATGAGGAAGGAGCACTGGACGTTCCCGGGCGACATCGAGCTTGAATATCCGATTCCGCAAGGCTCCAGCGCGGTGGCGGAAGTGGCCAAGTGCGTCGAGTACTGCAAGGAAGCGCTCGCCTGAGCGGCGGTCTTGCGGCCGTTGCAGCCGCCATGGCGGAGCGTGTCGGCACCGTGCTGACAGCAGATGCCACGAAGAGAAAAAGAGGGTGTGTATGGGCGTTGGCGCTGGCCGCCCTAAAGCCGTCGGCGGCTTCGTGGACGGACGGTCCGCTACGGGTGGGAAAGTTGTCTGCCCTGAGGGGCCCCTTTTCAAGACTCCGCGCCGATGTCTTGGCGATGGTTTCGTCCCCTTCACCGGGTCTGAAAATTCTTTTTGGCGGTCACGCCGGGCAGAACAGTCATCCTGAGCGCAGCGAAGGATCTCGAAGGGTGGGCGATAGGCGAGATTCTTCGCTACGCTCAGAATGACGGGCTGCTCGTGGTCGCCAAGAAATGTTGCCACGCCCCTTCCGCCTCCCAACTCCCATGTCGGGTGGGTCGTCATATTACTGCAGTTGCACCTCCTCTGGGCAAGATACGTGAAATTTGCACGGCGAATTACGCTCGCAAGACGTATTAGCCGATCCGCCCGATATTGGCATAATGGGGGAGCCTTTTCGCGAGGTTCTCGCACAGCACCTGGGGCAGACCGCCAGCCACGCAGGTGAGCCGGTCGAAGCGGGCAAACCAGCACTTGCGAATGAGTGCGGCAGGCCGAGTTCACCGATGTATTGTCCAATGACTACTGTTGGAAGAGGACGGCAATGACAAAGGTACTAGTCGTCGACGATGCGGTTGATACCGTTCGGGTGTTAACCCAGGTGTTGAGAAACCAGGGTTATGAAGTGCTGCCGGCGTACAGTGGGCGTGAAGCCTTGGACCTGGCGGCGGCTGAATGTCCGGATGCGATCCTGCTGGATGTCATGATGCCGGAAATGGACGGCATCGAGGTGTGTCGGCGGCTGAAGGCGGATGGGCGACTGGCCACCATCCCCATCATTCTTGCGACGGCCAGGGATCTGGATGAAGATATTGTGGAGGGCCTCGATGCGGGTGCCGATGACTACGTTGCAAAACCGTTGAACCAACGGGTTCTTACGGCCCGCCTGCGTGCCGCAATTCGCGCCAAGGAAAGCCGCGATTTGCTCGCGCAAGCCAACGGCAATCTCCGCGCGGAGATTCGGCAACGGCAACAGGCGGAAGAGACGCTGCGAAAAAGAGACGAGGAACTTCGTCAATCGCAAAAGCTGGAAGCCGTCGGGCGATTGGCGGGAGGGGTGGCCCACGAATTCAACAACGCGCTGCAAGCGATCATCGGTTACGCCGAGGCCATTCGCGAAAAGCTGCGCCCGGCAGATGCCACGTATCGGTACAGCGAAAAGATCTTTGAGGTCACGAATCGGGCGGCGGCGATCACCCGCCAACTGCTCAGCTTTAGCCGCCAGCAACGACTGGAACGCAAGCATGTCGATGCCAACCAGGTGGTCGCCGGCCTGGCAGAACTCGTGGGGCATACCCTCGGCGAGCGTATCGAAGTGCGCGTCGCCCTGGAGGCGAACGCGGCAACCGTCTATGCGGATAGCGCGGGGCTCCAACAAGCGTTACTGAATTTGTGTCTCAACGCACGAGACGCGATGCCCGACGGCGGGCGGCTGACCCTGAGCACGACGAATGCGACGGCGCGCGAGACCGGCCGCGAGTCGGACGCCGGTGCTGAAGTGGACGAGTGTTTGCTGATCGGCATTGCCGACACCGGATGTGGGATGCCCCCCGAGGTCGTCGAGCATATCTTCGAGCCCTTTTACACCACCAAAGAGGTTGGCAAAGGGACCGGGCTTGGTCTGGCGCTCGTTCATGGAATCGTGCAGCAGCACGGAGGCAGGATTCGGGTGCGCAGCGAACCAGGCAAAGGCACGGCGTTCACGATTTGTCTGCCGACCAAGAACCTGCCCCCCGAGGGCACGGCCTCGAACGATGGACCGCAAAATACCTTTGTAACCAACGATAGGTGAACGGCATGACTACGCGCTGACGAGTCATCGGCAACCGCTGGACTTCGTAGCACGGTTGGCATTCCTGCGGGGCACGCGGCGGGTTTCCGCGGGGAAACGGCCGATTCAGCGGTCTGCCACGCAAAGCTTTCGGCGACTCTCGTGCCCGCTGGAGAGCTCTCGCACCGCGATCTGCCAATCGCCCCGGGGATGGTTCATGGCCGGGTGCAAGGGGAACTCCAGCGCGCCATGCGTGGTGACGTAACTTCCCGTCCATTCGGAAAAAGGCCGCCCGGCTTGTGAAATCTCCACGTGGAGCGGCTGGCTGCCCGGCATCGGTCGGCCGTCGTCGCCTTGCACGACCACTTTGACCTGAATCTGATTGCCCGGCGCGACCTTGGCGGGAGTCTCGATTTTCACGGCCGCAATCCGTCGCCGATAGAGCGCCACCAATTGGCCGCCCAGGCACGGCATCGAAGCGCTGAATTGCACGCCGTCATCGATCGGTTGGGCGTGAATTTGCTGCCCGCGCAGCACGTCGTAGGGCACGTAGCCCGACGGGATTCGCACGGTGGCCGTGAACCGGCCCGAATGCTCCCGATCCTTGGCGTCGAGATACGCGATGGCTTCCCGTCTGGCCTGCTGGGGATGGTCGGGACGGCTTCCCGCGCCGATCCGCGGCCGCAAGTATTCATAGTCTTCGTGGCTGTGGACATGAACGAGCCAGAGGTAACGGATGCCGTCGGCTTCGGCCTGGCGGCAGACCAACTCGATCGAGGAGGAATCGATTTCCGGCCGGACGAAGCGAGACACGGCCACACGCACCGCCGCGACGCGTTCGGGCAGCAAGTAGTCGTGCAGCCACGGATAGTCAAACGAGGGCTTGCCACCGGCGGATCGGGTTCTGTTCGGCCCCATGGCCAAATCCACGCCAAGTCGCCGGCTGCCGGGGATCTCCAGCGCGGTCGAGGCATCCAGCAGCACAGTGCCGGTGTCGCGGGCGTATTTCGTCAAGGCATCGTAGGCTTTCTGGCGGAGCCATTTTACGCCGTGGAGCAAAATCACCCGATAACGGTTGGCGTCCCCGCTGATCAGCTCCTCTTCGCACGTCGGTTCCACGTCGACGTGGGCGGCCAGCAGATTGGCATAGGCGTAAATGACGCGCGCGGTGTAGTCGTTGTCGTGGATCACGTGGGTATGGGGCAACAACAATCCGACGGCGTGGCGGCTTGGCCGCAGGCGTCCGAGAAGCGGATAGTAGGAGCGAACGATCCCCGTGCCCAGGCGGCCGATTTCTGCCAGCCCGCGGGGCCGCCGCTCGCCCTCGCCATAGGTGAAATAGTTGAACCCTTGCACGCCGCCTGCCATGTGCAGGAAGAACTTGTTGCGATAGTAAGTCGGCTCATCTTCGCCGGCCATCCCGGCGGTGACCACCAGCGGCAACTCGCGGTTGTTCATCCGCGCGATTTCGTCCCAATAGAGGGTTCCCACCAGCGGCTGCCAGTAGTTGAGGTAATAGTAATACCAAAGGCAATTGAATCCCCCCGCTCCGAAGTGGTGCGGCGGGTATTGCCCCGGCAGCCACAACGGCCACTGCATGCCGCCCGGCACCGGGCCGAGGCGAATTTCCGGCAATACGCCCTGCGCCGCCTCCAGCAACGCATGGTTGTAGCCGCCGCCGATGTCCCGGGTGGCGAAGGTATTCCACCGCAGCCACGGGTCGTCCTCGGGAATAATGCCTTTGGACGTTTGTGGAGAAGTAGCAAGGCCGACTGACACCCGAGGAGAAGGCCGAGCGGTTCGACGTGGGCGATGTGTATCTGTGGACGGCCCTGGATCAGGATACCAAGCTGGTGGCCAGTTTCATTTTGGGAAAGCGGTCAGCCGACAACGCCCGCCGGCTGATGATGGACCTGTCGCACCGGCTGGTGTTCCCTCGGCCGCACCAGAGCGATCCGCACGGCTACCAGACCGGCGGCTACCTCCATATCACCCAACTCAGCACTGATGCCCTAGCAGCCTACCCGGAAGCGGTTGACCTGGCTTTCGGCCCCTACGCCAAGTTTGGAACCATCAAGAAAGACGACCGGAACGCGACCCAGCCCGGCCGCTACGCCTCACCAGAAATGGTCGGGACTGAGCGGAAGGGCATATTCGGGATAAACGAGCAAGAGGAGCGGACGATATGCACATCGCACGTCGAGCGGCACAATCTGACGATTCGTACCCTAATGAAGCGGTTCACTCGGCTCTCGCTCGGCTTCTCCAAGAAGCTGGAAAACCTGGAAGCGGCCTGCGCGATGTTTCTAGCCTACTACAACTTCGTTTGGCGGACCCGCGAGCCCGACCAGAGCAATCAGCCTGGCAAGCATCGGTTGCCGGCCGCGATGGCTGCGGGCGTGGTCGATCGGCTGATGAGCTTTGAGGATTTATTCGATGCCGTTATGGGCGAAGGGTACGCGATGGCGGCCTAGCTCACGGTCACCGTCCACATCTACGCTATGTCGTCCGCCCTCGTCGTCGCCATGCGTGGGCGAGTAGGCTGACGGCACCGGCTACCAATATGGCGATGCTACCGGGCTCAGGAACAGTCGAGAAACGCACGTCCGGTATTTGTCCTCCGCCATAGGTAAAGCTGAACTCTCCACTGTAGCTAATGTTCGCCCCGGGCGTCACGTACATGACGGCCAGCAGAGTATCATCGATCCCGGCGTTGGTCTTGCCCGGAGTCGCCCACAGATTGTCGCCGGACGGACTTGCGCCGGGCGGCATGGCGTACCACGCACCACTGTTTGATGTGAAACTGCTCCAATAAGCGCCCGAGGCGGTCCGCGCAAAACCAGAACCCGTGGGTGGCGCGATGTCGTCGAAGTTGATCCAAGACTCTCCGACGGTCGGATCGTCGTTCGTCGTATAGGGCACCCAGGTCAGTCCAGTGCCGCTGTCGAGTCCAATTCCAGGCGAACCGCTGCCGAGGGCCGTCCATGCACCCGAAATCGCGTTGATCGACGATCCCAAGGCATGCCCCGACAGCGATGCGATGTTAAGGTCTAACTCGTCCCAACCGTCAACGCTTGTCCGCGTTATTTTAAGCGTGCCCAAACTGGTGTTGTCATCGGTATCCATGATGCTTACCGTGATCGGGCCGGCGCTCGCCGACAGCACGCCGCTCAGGAGGCAGACACCGAAAATCGCAATTCGTTTCATGTACAGTTCTCCTTCAAATGACTCGATGGGCCCATCCGCGGTGTACGAAGGCACCGACACGTCAATCCTACGGCTGTTGCGTTGCCTTGCGCGAAGGTACGAACCTCCCCGCAATAAGTTTGGAACCGGTCCACTGCATGTGAACCAAAGAGTGCGCGCCGCGACAAACTAGCGTCGAATCAGCGACCCGTTTGCCGGCGTGCTAAAGCTGCCTCGTGGCGACCGTGAGAATCAGCGAGATTGCCTCTAGTCTACTAAGAGGCTGGAAAGGCGTCAAGTAGCCCATCCGGCGGGGATACCACAGGTTTTTGCTTTACTCCGCCTCTTTTTCGGCCAAACTGTACCACTACCCTTCTCCGCCCATCCTTGACGCCCTTTGGCGGGGCTGATAGACTTTTCAGTTTCGTTTTGCAGGCGCGGTGCCGGGCTGACGTTGAGCCTCGCCGGCGCACAGTGCGCCGGCGTAGCGAAAAATATGCAGAAACACTGATTTTTTTGTGACATCTCAAGAAGGAAGTTCCCCATGACCACGAAATACGTTTACTTTTTCGGCCCCCAGGGGACCGAAGGCGACGCGTCGATGAAAAATGCGCTGGGCGGCAAGGGGGCCAACCTGGCCGAGATGGCCAAGCTGGGCCTGCCCGTCCCCGCCGGCTTCACCATCAGCACCGAGTTCTGCACCGTCTTTTTCGCCGAGGGACGCCAGTTCCCGCAATCGCTCCGCGACGAAGTGACCGCCGCCATGCGGAAGACGGAAGAGGCGATGGGTATGAAGTTCGGCGACGCCGAGGATCCGCTGTTGTTGAGCTGCCGCAGCGGCGCCCGCACCTCGATGCCCGGCATGATGGAAACCGTCTTGAACGTCGGCCTCTGCTCGGCGACGATTCCCGGCCTGGTGAAGAAATCGGGCAACGAGCGGTTCGTCTATGACGCCTATCGCCGGCTGATCATGATGTATTCCGACGTGGTCATGGAAAAGGCCGAAGACATCGAGCCGGCCGAGGGCAAGGGCATCCGCGTCCAGCTCGAGCACTTGATGGCCAGACTGAAGAAATCGAAGAAATACAAGTCCGACACCGAGCTGACGGCTGCCGATCTGAAGCGGCTCTGCGCGAGCTTCAAGAAGAAGGTGCAGGAGGTGCTGGGCCGCGAGTTCCCCGACGACCCCGACGAGCAGCTTTGGGGCGCCGTCGGCGCGGTGTTCAAGAGTTGGGAAGGCCGGCGGGCCGTCTCCTATCGCAAGATCGAGGGCATTCCCGGCGAGTGGGGCACCGCCTGCAACGTGCAGAGCATGGTGTTCGGCAACCTGGGCGACACCTCGGCCACGGGCGTGGCCTTCTCACGCAATCCGGCCACGGGCGAGAACAAGTTCTACGGTGAGTGGCTGGTGAACGCCCAGGGCGAAGACGTGGTGGCCGGCATCCGCACGCCCAACCCGTTGAACGAAGAGACGAAGAATCCGCAGAACCAGAACCTGCCCTCGCTGCAGACGGAGTGGCCGGAGCTGTACAAGGAACTCGACGGCATCCGCAGCAAGCTGGAGCAGCACTACCACGACATGCAGGATATCGAGTTCACGATCCAGGACAAGAAGCTCTACATGCTGCAGTGCCGCAATGGCAAGCGGACGGGCACAGCGGCCTTGAACATGGCCATGGACATGCTGGGCGAAGGGCTGATCGACGAGCAGACGGCCGTCACCCGCGTGCAGCCGGCCCAGCTTGACGAGCTGTTGCACCCGATCATCAATCCGGCCTCGGAGAAGAAGGCCGAGGCGTTCCTCTCCGGTCTGCCGGCGGGCCCCGGCGGAGCGTGCGGCAAGATCGTCTTTACCTCGGTCGACGCCGTGGAATGGGCCAAGCGGGGCGAGACCGTCATCCTGGTCCGCGAAGAGACCAACCCGGAGGACGTGGAAGGGATGCGGGCGGCCGAGGGCATTTTGACCGCCCGCGGCGGCATGACCAGCCATGCGGCCCTGGTGGCCCGCGGTTGGGGCAAGTGCTGTATCGTCGGCGCCGGCGATCTGAAGATCGACCTGGGCACCAAGCGGCTCACGGTCGGCGACGTAAAGCTCAAGGAAGGCGAGCTGATCACGCTGAACGGCACGAAGGGCAAGGCCTATGCCGGGGCGCTGGAGATGATGGACGCCACGGAGAATCCCCGCTTCCAAAGCTTCATGAAGCTGGTCGACCAGTTCAAGAAGATGGGCGTGCGGACCAATGCCGACACCCCGGCCGACGCCACGGTCGCCCGGCAGTTCGGCGCCGAGGGCATCGGGCTGTTCCGCACCGAGCACATGTTCTACGGGGCCGGCGCCGATGAGCCGCTGTTCCTGCTGCGGAAGATGATCCTCAGCAAAACGGTCGAGGAGCGCAAGGCGGCCGTGGCCGAGTTGTTCCCCTTCGTCAAGCGCGACATCAAGGCCACGCTGGAGGCGATGGACGGACTGCCGGTTACCATCCGCCTGCTCGATCCGCCGCTGCACGAGTTCGTGCCGCAGGATCCGGCCAAGCAGAAGGAGCTGGCCACGGCGCTGGGCATTCGCCCCTTCGAGATTAAGAAGCGCGGCGAGGCCCTGCACGAGACCAACCCCATGATGGGCCACCGCGGCGTGCGGCTGGGCATCACCTATCCGGAAGTGACCGAGATGCAGATCCGGGCCATCTTCGAGTCGGCCGCCGAATTGAAGAAGGCTGGCAAGTCGCCCAAGCCCGAGCTGATGGTCCCGGTGACCTGCGACGTGAAGGAATTGGACGCCACGAAGGTGATTTTCGACCGCGTGCAGAAAGAGGTCCAAGAGCAGATGGGCGTGGAGTTGCCCTGCCTCTACGGCACGATGATCGAGATTCCGCGGGCCTGCCTGTTGGCCGACCGGATGGCGAAGACGGCCCAATTCTTCTCCTTCGGCACCAACGACCTGACGCAGATGAGCTTCGGCTTCAGCCGGGACGACATCGGCAGCTTCCTGCACGACTACCTGGAAGACAACATTCTGGAGGCCGATCCGTTCCAGACCATCGATCAGAACGGCGTGGGGCAGTTGATCCAGATGGCGGTGCAAAAGGGGCGCGGGACGCGCAGCGATCTGAAGATCGGCATCTGCGGCGAGCAGGGCGGCGATCCGGCCAGCGTGGAGTTCTGCTTCCGCAGCGGGTTGAACTACGTCAGTTGCAGCCCGTACCGCGTGCCGATCGCCCGCTTGGCGGCCGCCCAAGCGGCGATCAAGGCGAAGAAGTAACCCGAAGATGCACGCCGGACACGCTGCCGATGTCGACCGACGTCCCGACTGAACCTGCCGTCACGACGGATGAAGAGACCTTTGAGCCGGGCGAGCGCCGCGTTTTGCTGCCGGTGATCTTGCTGCTGGCCACTTGCCTGTCGACGTTCTGGGTGGGGGCGGCGGCGTGGAAGCCGATCGTCCACTTCGCGGAGTTCTATCACGCGTTTCGGGTAAACTTGCCGCAAGGTTCCCCCTGGCGTGCGTTGTGCGAAGCCCTGGCGGTGACGCCGCTGGACTGGCGGCAAGGGCTGTTGTACATGGGGCTGGTACTGGGCATTCTGCTGGCCCACGAAATGGGGCACTTTCTCATGGCCGTGCGCTATCGGATCCCGGCCAGCCTGCCTTATTTCATCCCCTTGCCGGTGGTCCCGTACGGAACGCTGGGCGCGGTCATCGGCATGGAGGGGGAGCTGGCAAAACGTCGCCAAATGTTCGACCTGGGCGTGGCGGGGCCATTGGCCGGTCTGGTCGTGGCCCTGCCGATCATGTGGATCGGCATTCTGCAGCTTCCCGCCGCGCCTCTGCCCGGCGAAAGCTTTTGTTTCCACAATCCGTTGCTCTACCAGTGGCTGATTGCCTGGATTCGGCCCGACTATCTGACGCCGCAGATGTTCTATCTGAACCAGTTCAACGCATTCTTGATGGCCGGTTGGATGGGCATGCTCGTGACGGGTCTGAACATGCTGCCGGTCAGCCAGTTCGACGGCGGCCACGTGGCGTACGCGTTGCTCGGAGAGCGGTGGGCCCACAATCTGGCCCGGGCGCTGCTGATCGGGGCCATCCTGTTTGTTCTCTACTCGGAAACGTATTCGTGGATCGTCCTCCTCATCCTGGTGATCCTGCTAGGGGTCGATCATCCGACCACTGCCGAGGAGGACGGTCAGCAGTTGGGTTGGCCGCGTACGCTCATCGGCTGGGCCGCCCTGTTGATCCCCATCTTGTGCTTCCCGCCGCGGGGCATCACCGCGTTGGTTCGGTAGAGGCGCGGGGTCGAGCCGGCGGGGTTATGGCCGGCGATTGACGGTCAAGAAATCGATGCCGTTTAGCGGCTGGCAGCGCGCCGGCCCAAAGGGTTCGTCTCGCCGTCCACGCCGCGTGGACGCGGCGGCTAAACGGGGCGATGAATGGCTCTCTCGTCTGTGTATTTACCCCAGTTTCACGACTCGTCGACCCTGCCCTCCCGTAATTCCCAGCCAATCGGCATGGTGGAGCGGTGCGGCTTCTCATTATAATCTGCCCAAATTGTCTTACCGTACCATAGGCGGGATTGACGATGGTCGGACACGGAAGTCCGAAAACATCGCAGGGACGTCCTCCGCCGGCCGGGCAAACTACGGCCGCGCGGCGCGGCTTCGGCTATGCGCTGGTGCTGCTGTTGGCGCTGCTCGGGCGGCCGAGTTGGGCCGAGGAGCTGCACCTGCGGATTCATTGGGGCGGAGGCCCGGAACGCACCTGGCGGGGAACCATCGCCGTCAGCGACGGCACACTCGCCGAGCCGCAAGCGTTGGGCGTCGAGGCCGACGAGCCCGGTTCGATGTGGCTCGACGGCGATCCGGGCAGCAGTCGCAAACTGGTCGTCCGGCAACGCAGCCCGCGAAACTACGATGGCGTTGATCTGCACGTGACCGCCGCCGAGGGCGCCATGCTGGTCGTGCAACTTTCGGCGACCGACCACGTTTCGGGAGTGCAGCCGATCGAAGTGCCGGTGGCCGATCTGGCCGGGCTGGCCGGCGAGTTCATCAGTAAGCAACTCGATTCGAGCGGCAATCGCCTGCTCTTGATGCGGTCGCCGGGCGATTCGCTGCGGATCCACCTCGCCCGCGATAGTTTGGTGTTCGGCCCCGGCGAGGTACTGAAGGCCACGCTCGAGCCGCATGCGTTACCCTTGCCGGAAGGCGGCCGGGCGCGGCTGAAGATTCAACTCCTGGGCGGCGGCCGCGAGTTCTGGTCGCAGCAGCGCGACGTGCAGGCGGGAGCGGCGACCGACATCCCCTTGGAAATCCCCTTGCCGAACGAAGAAGGGGTGTACGAAATCCTGATCGTGGCCGTCAACAATCCGCCCTGGTCACAGGCGGTGCGACAACCGTTGAACTGGAAACGCACGATTGCGGAGCGGAGCGTGCAACTGCTGGTGCTCGGCCCGCAGCGTCCGCCCGACCAGCGTTTCGAGCGGGAGTTCACTCCGGTCGCGGAGATTGACCCGGCCAATCCGCGCTGGTACGAAAAGTTCAACAAGCTGCCGCAATGGTCGCTCACGAAGGCCCGTTTGCCGCGGCTGTGGAAGGGATCGGTGGGCAACGACTGCTTCCAGACGCGGTTGCACGCGTCGCTGGGGGAGTTGGCCGAGCTGAGCCCGAATGCCAGTTCGCCGGACGTAAGTTGGGAGGCCTATTGGCTGCCCGTCTCTCAGCCCGGCCGGCCGCACATCGTGGAGGTGGAGTATCCGAGCGACGTGTCGCAAAGTTTGGGGATCAGCATCGTCGAGCCGAACGCCGCGGGATCGCTGATGCCGATCGGTCTGGATTCGGGCTTGGATCGCGGTGCCGAAGCGGTCCGCTGGGGCGGCGCGGCGTGCTGGCAGCGGCACCGCCTGATCTTTTGGCCGCGGAGCGGCTCGCCGCTTTTGCTGTTGACCAACGGCCGCGAGCATGCGCCGGCCGCGTATGGGAAGATTCGCGTGTTCGCCGGGGGCGAACGCTTGTCGCCGGCGCTGCCCGGCCGCAGCGCGCCCACCGAACGGCTGCTGGCCGCTTATCTCGACCGCCCCGTGATACCTGAGAATTTCTCGGCCGAACAATGCCTCGACAGCGGGCGCAGCCTCGACGATTGGCGCACCTTCTACCAGGGCGGAACGCGGCTGATCGAATACCTGAACCACGCGGGCTACAACGGCCTGATGCTGAGCGTGTTGGCCGACGGCAGCACGATTTATCCCAGCAAGCTGCTGATGCCCACGCCGCGCTACGACACCGGCGCATTTTTCACCACGGCCCAAGACCCCGTCCGCAAGGACGTGCTGGAGATGCTGCTGCGGTTGTTCGATCGGGAGGAGTTGCGGCTGATTCCCGCCGTCGAGTTTGCCGCGCCGCTGCCCGAGCTGGAGGCGATCCGCCGGGCGGGTGGGCCCGATGCGCAGGGCATCGAATGGATCGGCGGCGAAGGGACGGCCTGGTGCGTCTCGTCGCCCCCGCAACGCGGACTGGCGCCGTATTACAACGTGCTCCATCCGCGGGTGCAGGAAGCGATGCTGGGCGTGCTGCGCGAACTGGCCGAGCGCTACGCCCGCCACCCTTCCTTTGCCGGCATGGCCGTGCGGCTTTCGCCCGACGGTTATGCGCAACTGCCCGGCCCGGACTGGGGACTGGACGACGCGACGATCGCCCAGTTCGAGCGGGACACGAAGCTGGTCCTGCCGGGCGAAGGCCCGCAACGCTTTGCCCAGCGATCGGCCTTTCTGGCCCAGCCGGCCAACCGTCCCACGTGGCTGGCGTGGCGGGCCGCTCAACTGAGCAAGTTCTACCGCCGCGCCGCCGAAGAGTTGACCGCGATTCGACCGGGCAGCCACCTCTATCTGGCCGGCGCCGGGATGTTCGGCGGTGCTGAACTCACGGCCGAATTGCGGCCGGCACTGCCGCGGCGATCCAACGTGGCCGAGGCGCTGCTGAGCGTGGGCATTGACGGGCGCGACCTTCAGGATGATGCATCGCGGATCGTCCTCTTGCGGCTGGAACGGGTGCTCTCCGAGGCCAATCTTGGGGCCCGGGCGGCGGACATCGAGATCAGCCAAATGGCCGATTTCGACCGTTACTTTCAAACCGCCGGCACGACCGGCAGCCTGTTCTTTCATCAGCCGTCGGAGACCCGCGTGCCCTCGTTCGACCAGCGCGGCCCGTTCCGTTCGAGTTATGCGTGGTTGGTTTCGCAGCCGGTACCGGCCGGAGAGCAAAACCGGCGGCGTTTCGTGCACAGCCTGGCCACGCTGGACGCCCAGGTGATGATCGACGGCGGCTGGCTGTTGCCGATGGGCCAGGAAGAGGCGATCCGCGGCCTGGTGGCGGCCTATCGCGCGTTGCCGCCGATTCGCTTCCAACCGGTAGGCAACCGGCAAGGGAGCGATGTGACACAGCCGGTCACCTTCCGCAGCGGTGTGTACGGGGGCCGGACGTATCTGTACGCCGTCAACGACGCTCCCTTTGCCACTACGGCGCGGATCCATGTCGCCGCCGGTCCGAACTGCCGCCTCGAAGAGCTGACCGGCGCGCGGAAGATCGAGCCGCTGCAGGCGGATTCGGGCACGGGGCGCTACTGGGAAGTCCGCCTGGAACCGTACGACCTGGTGGCCGCGCAGTTGTCGGAGCCGAACGTGCAGTTCTCCGCCGCCCAAGCGAGTTGGTCCGGCGCGGTGGAGACGGCGTTAGGGGTGCAAATCCACCGTCTCGGGGCCCGGGCCGCCGCCCTGCGGAATCCTCCGCCGCTGGACCTGCTGGCCAATGCGGATTTTGAGCAGCCGGCAGCCGGCAACAGCCCCATTCCCCATTGGGCCTTCACCGTGGGGAACGGCGTCGACATTCAACTGGACAACACGCAGAAACACGGTGGCCGGCAATCGGTGAAGATGACCAGCCGGGGCCCGGGGGCCTGCCTGGCGAGCCGGCCGTTTTCGCCCCCCGCCACGGGCCGGCTGTGGATGGGCGTCTTCCTCCGCGTAGCCGATCCGGATCGACAGCCGCCGTTCAGATTGGGGATCGAGGGAAAGAAGCTCCACGGTCGCGACTATTATAGCTACGCCCCGGTGGGGCTGGAGCGGGTCCCCGGCTATCCCCCGGCTCTGATCGCCGGCCAGTGGAGCCAGTACGTGGTTGAACTCTACGACCTGCCACTGGACGGGCTGACCTCGCTCCGCGTGCGGTTCGACCTGATGGGACCGGGCGAGGTTTGGATCGACGACGTGCAATTGTTCGGCTTGGCCTTCAAGCGCTCCGAGCTGGTCGAATTGCAGAAACTCATTACGCTGGCCGACGTCAAGCTGAAGAATGGCCAGGTGGGCGATTGTCTCCGGCTGCTGGAAGGCTACTGGCCACGATTCTTGGATGAGAACGTGCCGGCCCCGGCGGCTGTGCCCGCCGCGGACGCGGTGACCGCCAAACCGCGTGCCCCGGAAGAAAGACAACCGGAGCGCACCGGTTTCCTCAACCGCGTGAAGGACATGCTGCCCGAGTCGCTGCGGTTCTAACCCCGCAACTCGGTCACGACCTGCACGATCCGCCGCACGGCTTCCTCGATCTCCAGAGATGTTGTCGTGGCGCCAAAACTGAAACGCAACGACGCCGCCACCAGCGCGTTGGACAAATCCATCGCCCGCAGCGTCGGCGAAAGCTCCGTCGAGCCGCTGGAACAAGCCGAACCGACCGAACAGGCCACGCCAGCCAGGTCGAGCGCCATAAGGAGCACCTGCCCGTCCAGACCCGGAAAGGCCACATTGCACGTCTGCGGCAGCCTGTCCACCCCGGCGCCGTGGACGACCACGTCGGGGAGTGCCGCACGCAGCCCCGCCTCGAAACGGTCGCGGAGCGAGGACAAACGCCGGGCGTGCTCGTCCTGCTCCCGCTGCCAGAGGTCCAAGGCGGTGGCCATGCCCAGGGCCAAGGCGGCCGATTCGGTGCCCGGCCGCAGCCCCGCTTGCTGATGCCCGCCAAACATGAGCGGCGCCAGGGAGACGTCGTGGCGGACCAGCAGCGCGCCGATGCCCAGCGGCCCTTGGAACTTGTGCGCGGCAATGCTCATCGCCGCCACGCCCAGCCCGCGAAAACTGACCGGCAGCTTGCCCACGACCTGAACGGCATCGGTGTGCAGCGGCACCTGGGCCTGGTTGCAGATTGCTGCCAGTTCGGCAATCGGTTGCACCACGCCCGTCTCATGGTTGCCGAGCAGTACGCTGACCAGCCGGGCGGTCGCCGGTTCTGCGGCCAGCAGCGGGGCCAACTGGTCCACGCGGACCACGCCCTCGGAACTGAGTCCCAAGGTGTCCAGCCGCCAGCCCATTTCCAGCAGGTGCTCGGCCGGCTCGATGACGCTCTGGTGCTCGCCAGCGGAGATGATGATTTGCCCCGGCAGCCGGGACCGCGTGTCTTGCCCCAATTCTGCTGCTGCGGGCGGGATGACGGCGCTACCGCTCGCCCGAGCTATCCCCAGGATGGCCAAGTTGTTGGCTTCGGTTCCACCGCTGGTAAAGATGAGCCGGTCGCGGCGGGGAGGAGCCAAATCGGCGCCGAGAATCTCGGCGATCTGCTCCCGGGCGTCTTCCAGCACGCGGCGGGCCTGCTGGCCGGGCCGATGCTGGCTGGCCGGATTGGCGTAATTCTCGGCATAACACCGCCCCATGGCCTCCACCACTTCCGGCCGGGTCGGCGTGGTCGCATTATGGTCAAGATAGATGGACTGCATGAGCAAATTGTAGCCGATCTTGACCGAATACGTGAGCCGGGCTATCATCCCACCTTCGCTGGTGGCGAGTGGGGTACTGTTGTGCGCGCAAGGAGGCGTGGCTGGTCATGCGATCGTCAGCAGCCGTCGCGGGTCGGGCGTTGATCATGTTGGCGTGCGTGGTCGCAATTCCCGCCGTGGCGTTGTGGGGAACTTCCTGGTCGGACGTGGTGAAGCGGATTGAGGATTTCCGCTTGCCGCAGCAGTGTCTTGATTTCCTCTCGGCATCGAGTTCGACGTCGTCCGACGATCCCTCCCACAGTACAACCCCTGGCGCCGTGACCGCCACGACGGAGTCTTCTGCGCCCGGACCGCTGGCCTCGGCCGTGCAGGGCACCGGCGATACGCGATCGATTGCTGCCACGCCCCTGAAGCCGGTCGCGGCCGCACCTTCGGCCGTCGTTCCCATCGGATATCAAGCCTCGACCGGAGCATCTCCCGTTGTTGCGCCGGTCACCGACGCTGCCGGCCAAGGTGCCGGCGGTGCGGGAGCGGCCGACCAATTCCGGGCCATCCAAGAGCGTCTACGGCAGTTGGGGGCGACGTACTATTTATTGGAGTCGTGGGGCAACCAGCAGCAGCTCTACCGCTTCTACTGCAAAATGGCCGTCGGCGGCAGTGCCCAGTACACTCGCTGCTTCGAGGCCACCCATGCCGACGCGCTGCAGTCGATGGTGCAAGTGTTGCGGCAGGTGGAGACGTGGCGCAGCGGTGGGCCCACGAAGGCGGAAAGCAGCGATTAGGCAGGGTGCGTGAAACGCACCGCCACAACGGTTACGGTGCGTTTCCCGCACCCTACTTCTTCACGGCCTCTCTGGTCTGAAATCTGGGCTTGTCAAAGGCCCCCTTAGCCGCATAGGCTTTGTTCCATGAGGCTGCCGTTTTTGGGTTTAGGGCATTTGCTGGGGAGTGTCGCGGAGCGATACCGCCACCCCTGCGCGGTAGGGCTGGGGGCGGGCGACCGGTTCCGGAAAAAAAGGTCGGCCCGCTTTCCGATCGGGCGGGTGGACGCTAACTTTGGGGGGGTAGCTCCTCCTGATGACCAACTGGTGCGGCTGGAGGCCGTGTTTTTTCTGTCCCAGCAGCCGCAAACCAGCCGAAAACTAGCCCAGTTAGCCGGCTTGGCGGACGGCACCAAAGCGCGTACACTAGTTCGAACCTTGAACCGTCGATACGATGCAGAAGGAAGTGCCTTTCGCGTAGAGGAGGTGGCAGGCGGTTTTCAGTTGTTGACCCGGTCGATGTTCGCCCCTTGGCTGCGTCGGCTCCACTCCGCACCCGCGGAAGTCCGTCTGTCGGCCCCGGCCATGGAAACCCTGGCCGTGGTCGCTTATCGGCAGCCGGTGTTGCGAGCGGAAATCGAAGCCATCCGTGGGGTGCAGTCGGGCGAAGTGCTTCGCCAGCTCATTGAACGCGATCTGGTGCGGATCGTCGGCCGTTCCGACGAGTTGGGCCGGCCATTCCTCTACGGAACCACCAAGCAGTTCCTGCGAGTTTTCGGACTACGGCACCTGGACGAGCTTCCCCGGGCCGACGTCTTGCGAACTTGCCCGTCATCGGTTACACCTCCAAATGATCCAAATCATGATGTCCACATCGGCGCTGATGCCGATTCACCGAATCCATCCCATCAATCCCCCGTAGCGGAAGAGGAGACGAACGTGAGCACCCTCATCACGACTGAACCTTGGCAGAACACCCTGGCCGAAGAAGAATGCCCCACGGCAACTCGGCCCCGCCATAATGACCGGCCCGGCACGCCGGCCATCTGCGATGCGAAGAACGAGGAGGAGGAAGAAGACTTTGAGGACGAAGACGAGGATGACGAGGATGATGACGATGAAGACCTCGATGACGAGCCGTGGGAAGAAGTGGACGATGACGACGAAGACCTCGACGAAGACGAGGATGAAGACGAGGATTGGGACGAAGACGAAGATTGGGACGACGAAGACGAGGACTGGGAGGACGAAGACGAGGATTGGGACGATGAAGAGGACGAGGAGGAGGAACCGGAAGACTGAGGCGGCAGGCCGTTGGTCCTCGTGCTTTTCTCTCCCGCGATAAGCCCATGATGCACCACTCCGCGCCTGGGCCGGCGAGCGTAATTTGGACCATCGGGCATTCCAATCATCCAAATGACGCTACTCGACAAACTGCAACGCCGCTATGGCCGCTACGCCGTGCCGCACGCCACCGAAGGGCTGATCGTCTGCCAGGCGCTCACCTATCTGTTCTGCCAGAGCCAGCCCGAGTTTTTGGCGCGCATCGCGCTGGTGCCGCGTTTTGTGCTGGCGGGCGAAATCTGGCGGCTGGTCACGTTCCTTTGCCAGCCGCCGCCCGTGGTGTGGTGGCTGGCGATCTTGTTCTGGTACGTGTTTTACCTGATGGGCACGGCCCTGGAACACACCTGGGGCGCGTTCCGCTACGACGTCTACCTGTTGCTGGGCTGGCTGGCCACGGTGGCCGTGTCGTTCTTGCAGCTCGACGCGGCCGCCTCGATCGGCTTTCTGCAAGGGTCGGTGTTTCTGGCCTTTGCCCACCTGTTTCCGGATTTCGAGTTTCTGTTGTTCCTCATCCTGCCGGTGAAGGTGAAGTGGCTGGCGCTCCTGCAGTGGCTCGGGTATCTGTACCTGATCGTCGCCGGCACCCCGATGACGGCCCTGTTGGTGCTGGCCTCGATATGCAATTTCCTGCTCTTCTTCGGGCGCGACCTGTGGTCGCGTTTGAGAAAGGGACGACGGCGGATCACGCAGCGGGCCCAGCAGGCGCGGCAGGCCAACACGCCCCGCCACGCCTGCGCCATCTGCGGCGTGACGAACCTGAGCGATCCGAAGATGAGTTTTCGCTACTGTTCGAAGTGTGCGGGCGCGCCGTGCTATTGTGCCGAGCACATCCACGCCCACCAACACGTCATTGACGCGGACGAGTGAAATCGCCGCCGCCCGACAACGTTCAACGGCCGTTCTTTGCGGAAAACGCCAACTGCGGCGGACGGCGAAGAATGTAAAACCACAAGCCGGCGGCGCAGGCGAACAGCAGCAGGCTGACGTTCTGCGAAATGCTCATGCCCGTGCTGAGCACCGCCGCTTCGTCGGTCCGCAGGCTTTCGATGAGAAAGCGTGTGATGGGATAGATCGAGATCAACAGTGCGAACAGCTCCCCATCGCGGCGATGAAAGCGGTCGAAAACGAGCAGCAAGAGGCACAGCGCCAGCCCGTCGATGACGCTGTAGATCTGCGTTGGATGCACCGGCAGGCTGCGCGGGGGAGGGGCGATCGCCGGCAGAGTGATTTCCGGCCGGTTGGCCACCTCGATCCGCAGCGGCTGCCGCTCATGAAAGGCCCGCGCCAGCGCCCAATAGGCCTGCTCGTTGGCCGGCAGCTTTTCGCCGTTGATGCTTTGCAGGCGATCGCCCGGCTTCAAACTGGCCTGCTCGGCCGGCGAGCCCGGACGGATGGAGAGCACCCGCGGCTCGGCCGTGGATTTTCCGCTCAGGGTGAAGCCGTACAACTGGCCGCGTTCGACTTGGGCGCGATAAGGGGGCGTATACTCGGGGGCTTTTCCGGCCGGAAAGGTGATCGCCCAAGGATAATCGCACACCGCACCGTAGCAGCAACCGTTCATCAGGCAGCCGATCCGCCCGATGGCCAGCCCCAGCGCCATGCTGGGGGCGAGCAGGTCGGCCAGTGCCAGCAGCGGCAACCGCCCGCGGCGGACGAACAGCAGCAAGCCCGCCAGGCCGCCGAGAAAGGCGCCGTACACCACCAATCCGCCTTTAGCCACGTTGATCACCTCGCCGAGGAACGGCCCGAGGCCGCCGTTGGGATCGGTATACGAGCGCCAATAGTCGGGCCAGTATTCGATGACAAAGAAGGCCCGCGCGCCGATGATGCCCGGCACGAGCATCCAGAAGGAGACGGAAAAAACCAGATCGGGATCGAGTCCCAGCCGCTTGGCCCGCCATGCGGCCAGCGAGACGGCGGCCACCACGGCCAGCATGATCATGACGCCGTAGCCGCGGATGGGAAGCCCTTGCCGTTCGCAGAGCGCCGGCAGCACCCAGGCGATGATGGCCCCGATCAGCAGCAGGATGGGCAGGTAGCTCCACGTGTCGGCACTGAAGCCTTGTCGCCGCACCAGCCAGGCGAGCAAGGCGACGCCGGCCACGGCCCAGACGGCCAGCAACAGACCGAAACCGAAGACGGGCCGGCCGGCGAACTCGGAGGGAATAAGAAACAAGGTTTGGCACATGGGGATTAGGGACTCGTAAAGAAATAACTTGTGCAGTTCATGCAGCGGTCATTCTGAGCGCAGCGAAGAATCTCTCCTGATTTCCCGCGAGATCCTTCGCTGCGCTCAGGATGACTTCGGTTCATTTCGTCAAATCGTTGTTCTACGGCAACTAAGGTTCGAGGAAACAGTTGTCGATCAACCGCGTGTTGTCAATTTTGACGGCCAAGGCGGCCAAGGTGCGGCCGGTGATGTTTTCGATCGGTTCGAGCGTCTCGGGATCCACGACGGCGACGTAGTCGATCTGCGCGGGTTCCACGGTTTCAATTCGATCGCGCATCTGCGCGGCGATGACCGCCGCACTCCGCTGGCCGCCATGGACCAACTGGCCGGCGAGTTCGAGGCCCTGCCAGAGCACCAAGGCCCGCTGGCGGGCCGCCGGGCTCAAATAGCGGTTGCGCGAGCTCATGGCCAGCCCGTCGGGCTCGCGCACGATGGGACAAATGCGAATCGCCGCCGGCAGGTTCAGATCGGCCGCCATGCGGCGGAGAATCAGGGCCTGCTGATAGTCTTTCTGGCCGAAATAGGCCGCCTCGGGCTGGACCATACCCAGCAGCTTCAGCACGATCGTGGCCACGCCGCGGAAATGCCCCGGCCGGCAAGCCCCTTCCAGCAGCCCGGCCAGCGGGCCCACTTCGACCCACGTGGCGTGACTGGGGCGGTAGACCTCCTCGTCGGTTGGGGCAAAAACCAGGTCCGTGCGGCAACCGGCCAGCAGGCTGATGTCATTTTCGAGCGTGCGGGGATAGCGGCTGAAATCCTCTTGCGGCCCGAACTGGCTGGGATTCACGTAGATCGACACCACGACGCAATCGCATTCGGTTTCGGCGGCGCGGACCAGGCTTAGATGCCCCGCGTGCAGCGCGCCCATGGTGGGCACAAAGCCGATCTTCTGGCCCGCGCGGCGCACGGCGGCCAGTGCTTCCCGCAATTGGGCGACGGTGGTAACGAGTTTGGGGCCTGACCGATGCATGTGTTCCTCGAAGGACACAGTTTATTCCATCGCCCGCACGGCGGCCAGCACCTCGGCGAAGATGGCCTCCGAATCGTTGCCGCGGGCAAGGAGCACGGGACCGACGTCCGGCTCGCTGCGTTGTTCGCAAAACGCCCGGCGAAGGCGATCCAGTAGTTCGACGGTCAATCGCCGTTCGCAGGCCCGGCCACGCTCGCGCACGCGCCGCAACAGTTCCTCGGCCGGCGCGTCCAGGAGCACGACGAGCTTGGGCCGGGCGACCGTGTGCCGGAGCTGGTCGTATTGTTCGACAAAGGCGGGCCATTGATCCGGCGCGAGCCAGGCCTTGGCAAAGGCGGCCGATTGACCGAGCCAGAAATCGCTGACGGTCCAAGCTCGATTTGGCTTCGCTACAACAGTGGCCGGGAAAGCGCTTTGCAGAAGGCGAACGCGCTCGCGCAGGAACTCGATTTCCATTGGCCAAGCGTGACGAGCCGGATCGGCATAAAAACTGTCGAGCCGCTCCCAGTGGGGTTGTTCGACGATCAGCCGCGCGGCCAGGGCGGCCGCCAGCCGCCGGGCCAAGTGCGTCTTGCCGGCAGCGATGGGCCCGGTGACGGCCACGTAGCCGGCAGCGGAGTCGAGATGTTCCAACAGTCGAGCCACGGTCCAGCCGGTGCTCGGATGAAGCATCGTGCCGGCCACCTCGGCCGCCGGCTTCAAGACGAAACGCCGCCACGCCATGCGCGGGTGTGGCAGCACCAGCGACGGCGTATCGAGCACCAGCGTATCGTAGAGCAACAGGTCGAGGTCCAGAGTTCGCGGTCCCCAGCGTTCCGCGCGGCGGCGGCCGAGACGGTCCTCGATCCGTTGCAAGCAGCAGAGCAGAGCCTGTGGCTCGAGCGAAGTTTCCGCCCGCAGCGCGCCGTTGAGAAAGGGTGGCTGTTGCGGCGGCCCGCCGATGGGCGCGGTTTCACACCAGGAACTGACGGCGGCAACGGCGAGGTGCGGCTCTCGGGCCAACGCGGCCACCGCCGCGTCGAGGGTCGCGTGCCGATTTCCTTCGTTCGACCCCAGGCCGATCAGGCAGACGGGCATGACGCATGAAAAGCTGTTTTAAGACGAAAGCATTGGGGGGGCCGTCCGGACCGCGACCCGTTTTTTTTCTCGCCGCCGACTGTCGTTCCCTGCTGTTTGCGCCCCCAATACTTTCGACACTGGTCATTTTCCGAGAACCATCCGGATTGTCAAGCCGGGTTGAATGTTCTACCGTCATAAAGCCGAGAAACAGAATGGCAGGTTTTTTGTTTTGGAATTCTGGGAGAATTGATTAGAATGAAGGGGCTGTGCCCAAGGGGAGAACCTGCATGAGATCCATCGCTTCTCGCGTCCCGCTGATCCTGGCCGGGGTGGTTTTGCTGTCGACCGCAGTATTGTTGTCGACCGGTCGGCTGGAATACTGCGGCCAGCCCGAGGCCCTGCAACCCCGGGTCGAAGCGGTGGTTGCGGCGAAGACCGCGTGGCCCACCCTGGCACCGCCAAGGAACGTGGTTTTCATTCAGGTGGAGACCGATAAGCCGGATCTGGAAGTCGGCTGGGCGAACAATTAGCTGATTTTTTCGCGGCTGAAGGAGCACCCTACCGGTCAGCCGCGGCCCGGCACATCTGGGCGAATCGTCCCAGCACCTCGGCGGCCAGTGCTTGCAAGCGCGGCAATTCCGTGGGCGTCTCGGCGCGGATGCCCTGCGGATCGATGTAGTCCAAACCGGCCAACTCCCGGCAATTGCCGGCCTCGGTAAGCCAGTCGTCGATCATGGCGGCGGTCATTTCGATGTGGAACTGCAAGCCATAGGTGTCCTGGCCATAGCGAAATGCCTGGTTCTCGCACACGGGGCTGCGGGCCAGGTGGATTGCCCCGGTGGGCAGGTCGAACGTATCGCCGTGCCATTGGAAGGTGGTTCGCTCGCCGCTCTGGGCAAACAGCGGATCCTGGGCCGCCGCGGCCACCAGCTTGACCGAGTACCAGCCGATTTCCTTGCGCGCCGCGGGATAAACTCTCGCCCCCAAGGTCTTCGCCAGCAGTTGCGCGCCGAGGCAAATGCCCAGCACGGGCAGGTGCCGCGACAATGCGCGCTCGATCCACTGGACGTCGCGGGCCAGGAACGGATACTGGTCGGTCTGGTCGACGTTCATGGCCCCGCCGAGCACGATTAACCCGGCCGACTCATCGAGGGGCAGCCGAGGGGGGATCTCGCGGAACAGATCGACATAGCGGAACTCAAGGCCGCCGTTGCCGAGGGCCGTTTCCAGGGTCCCCCCCGGCTCGTGCAGCATATGGCGAAGGATCAGGACGGTCGGTTTCATGTTACCCCATCAGCGCCGCGAGATGAAACCGAAGTCGAGTCCGCAGACCCAGACCATCAAGCCGATGATGAGAATCAGGCCGATGTACGTGAGCACCACCTGCACGCGCTCGTTGGCCGGCTTGCCGCGAATGCCTTCATAGGCCAGAAACACGAGGTGTCCGCCGTCGAGCACGGGAATCGGCAAGATATTCAGCACGGCCAGGTTGGCGCTGAGCATGGTGAGAAACATCAAGAAAATGGCGGTGCCCTGGTCGGCATAGGCCAGGGCCGTCTTGATGATCATCCACGGTCCGCCCAGCTTGCGCGGCGAGACCTGGCTGGTGCCGATGGCGCGCAGGGTGCGAAAGACGAACGTCAACTCGTCGAGCGTCTCGCGACCACCCAAGGCACAGGCGTCGGCGAAATTCTCCGCCTTGCGTTCGAAGGTCAGGGGTTCGAAGATGAAACCGCGGTCCGGGTCGAACCAATCCCGTGCTTCGACCGGCTGCAGGACCACCGTCCGCGCTTGTTCCGACCGGGAAACCGTCAACTCGACGCGTGTGTCCGGCAAGGTCATTTGCAGATTGCGGAGCAGCAAGGGCCAGTTGTGATTGGTCTCGGTGAACGGGATTTCGATTGCCGGCTGCTCGAACTCCAACTTGCGGAGGATTTCCTTATCCGGCGGAAGCAGTTTGGCTTGCACGATCACATCGCCCGCCGCTACGCCGGCCGTCGCGGCCGGACTACCGGCAATCACACGATCGACCTCGTTGAGCACCCGGCAGGCAATTCCCAACGAGGGAACGTCGACCGGGCTGTCGGGCATGTCGGAGGGCGAGAACTCCGCGGGCGGGCGGGCCCGAACCGCCACGACCAAGTTTTTTTCCTTCCGGCGAATGCTCAAGTTCACCGTCTTGCCGGAAGCCTTGACTTGCTCGGGCAGTCGCAGGGGATCGCCCACCGGCTTGCCGTCGACCTTAACGATCAAATCTCCCGGCCGGAGCCCAGCCGCCAGGGCGGGTGAGCCGGCTTGGAGGGCCGTGATTTCGCCCATTTTCATCACCAGCCCCACGGTCCGCATGAGGTTGGGCTGCACCTCAATCGTCACGCGCCGGTTTTTTTCCGTCGGCCGACCGGCGACTTCTTCCTCCGCCCGCTCCACCGTAACCGCAATCTTCCGATTGGCCCGCCGCATCAATTCCACGCTGATTTGCGCGGCGCTCTGGATCGGCACCTCGTCAATCTGCACGATCCGATCGCCGGTGTGAAAGGCGGGCTTGGTCAGGGCGGCCACGGAACCGGGAAGCACGGCATGACGGTTTCGCACCAACCAGGTTGTCCGATCGGTGGCCAATTGGGCCGTATGAGCACTCAGCACGCCGATGAGGAACTGCCCCCGCGAGCTGTCGGGCTTCACCGTGATCGAAAGCGGTTCTTTCACGCCGGGCCGAGCGACGAGCACGGGCACGCCCTTCTGGGTATCGATATCGCCCAGCGAGATCGTGGCGATGAGATCGCGGAATTGCTTCATCCTTTTGCCGGCAATCTCCAAAATCGTATCGCCGGCGCGCAGGTCGGCTTGCCATGCGGGATCGCCCGGAATTACCTGGCCAATTACGCACGGCGACTGTTCGACGCCGAGGTACGATGCCACGATCGCCATCAGGAAGGCGAAGATGACGTTCATGATTACGCCGGCCGAGATGATGGCCATGCGTTTGGGCACGCTCTGGGCGAGAAAACTGCGGGGATCGTAGAGGGCGGGATTGGGGACTGGGGAACCGGCGCTCGGCACCGGCGCACTGGAGTTCGAAGCCGGAGGCTGACTTCCCTCACCCCCGTCCCCTCTCCCAGCGGGAGAGGGGAGAGACGTAGCTTCGCCCGCTGCCGGCTGCGGCGCGCCTTGCCTCGCACGCTCCATTTCTTCCTGCAAGCGGGCCGGATTGTCCTCCTGACCGAGCATCTTGACGTACCCGCCCAGCGGCAAAATGCCGATGCCGTATTCGGTCTCGCCCCAGCGGAACTTGCAGAACTTCAGACCGGCAATATCGAAGCCCAGGTAGAACTTCTCGCATTTCACGCCGCACAGCTTGGCCACCAGGAAGTGGCCCAGTTCGTGAACGAAGATGACGAACCCCAGGCCGACGGCGACCATGAGAATGACGACGGACAAGCCGATTACGTACGACAACGCAACACCTCCTGGCGGGCCCAACGATCGGCCTCGAGCACTTGCTCCAGGCTCGGATCGGGTTCGAAATGGTGATTTTCCACAACGCTCTGGCAGGCGGGAACGATGTCGCGGAAGCTGAGCCGGCCCTCGAGAAAGGCAGCTACCGCGGCCTCGTTCGCACCGTTGAGGACGGCGCCTGCCGTGCCCCCCGCCGCGGCCACCGCCAGCCCCAGTTTCAAGGCCCCGAAACGCTCGAAATCCGGCGGCTCGAATTCGAGCGACATCGCCCGGCTCCAATCTAGTTTTTCCGCCACCCCCTCGCGCCGCTCGGGCCAGGTCAACGCATACTGGATCGGCAGCTTCATATCCGGCGGGCTAAGCTGGGCAATCACCGAGCCGTCCTTATATTCTACCATTGAATGGACGATCGACTGGGGGTGAATTACCACCGCGATCTGGTCCGCCGAAAGGTCGAACAGCCAACGGGCCTCGATGATCTCCAAGGCCTTATTCATCAGCGTGGCCGAATCGACCGTTACTTTCGGTCCCATGGCCCAAGTGGGGTGATTGAGAGCAAGGGCCGGCGTAACCTGGGAAAGCTGGTCGATGCTGAAATTGCGAAATGGCCCCCCGCTGGCCGTAAGTATGACCCTCCGCACCTCTTCCCGCCGGCCCGCCTGCAGGGCCTGAAACAGGGCACTGTGCTCGCTGTCGACGGGGAGAATTTTTGCCTGTTTTCGCCGGGCCAACTCGGTCACCAGCGGTCCGCCCACCACCAGGCTCTCTTTGTTGGCCAAGGCCACCGTCTTGCCGGCCTCCAGCGCGGCCCAGGTGCCGCGCAGTCCGGCGCTGCCGACGATGGCCGACACGACAATCCCCACGTCGGCGTCGGCGGCCAACTGGGCGACCGCCTCCGGTCCGACGAGCAGCTCGGTCCCTTTCGGCAGTGCCGACCAATCCTGGCCAGCCGCCGCCACGGGGTCGGCGACGACGACGATGCGGGGTCGAAAGGCCTGCGCCTGCCGGAGCAATAGGGGGGTATTTCGGTGCGTCGAGAGCCCGATCGCCCGCTGTCTTCCACCGGAAGCGGCAATCACTTCCAAGGTATTACGGCCGATGCTCCCCGTTGAGCCTAGAACGGCGATGTTGGTAGCGTGATCGATCATGCGGGGGGCGAAGGGCCAAAGGACGAAGAATCGGGGTCATTGTACGTGCCCCTCCCGCCGACGACAACGGCCACCGGGCTGCGGGCGCTGTGGCGGATCGTGGCGGTCGGCAACGGGACATGAAAACAGCCACCGGCTCAAGAGCTTCTCCATTTTGACCACAGAAAGGTAGGGCGTCGGGCTCGGCGGCAGCGCCTCCCGCTGGAAGTGGGGTATCCTCCGCAGCCACTACTGCAACGTGGTAGAATGTATGGGCGGCATCTGCCGCCGAAGGAGCCTTTTGCATGAATCATGAGCAGCAACCCGAGTCGCCGCGCCCCTCGCCCGAGCGCAAAATCCCCGCCTGGGGAGGAAATATCGTCTGGTACCTCCTGGCCGTCGTCTTGATCACGCTTTTCCTGTTCAGCCAGATGGAGGACCACAACCAGATCGAGCTGAGCTACATGGATCTGGTCCGCTTGATCGAGCAGGGTGCCCCCCAGGTCAACCCCAAGGCCCGCATCGACGTGCACGAGAACGTGGCCGGCAAGGACGAGATCGCACAATACTCGAACCTGGACGCCATCATCATCGGCCAGCACGAAATTACCGGCACGGCCACCCGCGAGGTGGTCGGGCCGCCGCACGCCGACCGCGCCAAGGCGGAAGCCCGCGCCAAGGCCGAGGCCAGCGAAGTTTCCTTCAAGACCCCGCGCATGGGACTCGAGTCCGACAACAACTACCTGTTCAATTTGTTGCGGGAAAAGAAGTTTCCGCACGTCACCGGCGGCAAGGAGCCCAGCGGCTGGCGGAACATGATGCCGATGTTCTTCTTCACGCTGCTGTTGCTGGCGATCGTCTTCATCATGATGCGGCGGCTGGGCGGGGCGGGCTCGGCGATGGCCTTCGGCCGCAGCCGCGGCAAGCTCTACGCCCAGGAAGACATCGACATCACCTTCAACGACGTGGCCGGCATCGAGGAGGCGGTCGACGAGCTCCGCGAAGTGGTCGACTTTCTCCGCTCGCCCGCCAAGTATCAAGTCCTGGGCGGGCGGATTCCCAAGGGCGTATTGCTGGTCGGCCCGCCGGGCACCGGCAAGACGCTGTTGGCCAAGGCAATCGCCGGCGAGGCGGGGGTGCCCTTCTTCAGCCTCTCCGGTTCCGATTTCGTCGAGATGTTCGTCGGCGTGGGCGCGGCACGCGTCCGCGACATGTTCCAGCAGGCGCAGGCCAAGGCGCCCTGCATCGTCTTCATCGACGAGCTGGACGCCTTGGGCAAAACCCGCGGCACCAGCATCGTGGGCGGGCACGACGAGCGCGAGCAGACCCTGAACGCCTTGCTGGTCGAGATGGACGGCTTCAGCTCCAACAGCGGCGTGATCGTGATGGCCGCCACGAACCGGCCGGAAACGCTTGACCCGGCCCTCTTGCGCCCCGGCCGTTTCGATCGCCACGTGCTGGTCGACCGGCCCGACGTCAAGGGTCGCGAGCAGATCCTCAAGGTCCACGTGGCCAAAGTGAAGCTCGACGAGTCGGTCAATCTGAACGAAGTGGCGCGCATCACCTCCGGCTTCGTGGGCGCCGATTTGGCGAACCTCGTCAACGAGGCGGCCCTGCTGGCCGCCCGCAAGGCCAAGCCCGCCGTGACCATGGACGAGTTCAACGAAGGCGTGGAACGCGTCACCGCGGGACTGGAGAAGAAGCAGCGGGTCATGCACGCCGACGAGAAACAGCGGGTGGCCTATCACGAAAGCGGTCACGCCCTGGTGGCTTCCAGCCTGCCGAACACCGATCCGGTGCACAAAGTTTCCATCATTCCCCGCGGCTTGGCGGCCCTCGGCTACACCATGCAGCGGCCGGAGGGCGATCGTTACCTGATGACGCAAAGCGAATTGGAGAGTCGTATCCAGGTGCTGCTGGGAGGAACCGCGGCCGAGGAGCTCATCTTTACCGAGGCCTCGACCGGCGATCAAAACGACTTGGAGCGGGCCACCGAAGTGGCCCGCAGCATGGTGATGGACTGCGGCATGAGCCGGCTGGGAAAGGTGAACTTTCGCGAGAGCCGGCGTTCGGCGTTCCTGGCCGGCGGCGAGGATTTTCCCCGCGAGCGCGCTCACAGCGAGCAGACGTGCCGGGAGATCGACGAGGAAATCGCCCGCATCGTGGACGAATCGCTGTGCCGGGTCCGCAGCATTCTGGAAACCCGCCGCAAGGCGCTGGTGGCCTTGGCCGAGCGGTTGATCGAGAAGGAAGTGATCGACAACGAGGAGTTGCGGCAGATCATCGAGGCCAACGCCCCCAGCGTGGCGATTGTCCCCGGCACGGCCGACGCCGCCATGCGACGAGTCGTCGAGGAGCCGATGGCCGGAGCGGAGGTCAAGAAGGCCGAGGGCGGGTGACGCGCGCGACTTCTTCGTCCTTTGGCTTTCGTCCTTGCTTCGTCATTTGGCTTTCGCCCTTCGTCATTTCATGCCTCCCATTCTCCCCGCCTCGCGTCCCCTTTTTCTCTTGACGCGACCAGCCGGGGCCCGCTAGAATCGCCCCCATGTCAAAAATCATCATTCAACGTGTGACGACGGCGCAGCAGAAAAAAGACTTTCTCGAGTTCCCTTGGACGTTGTACCGGGGCGACCCCAACTGGATTCCGCCGCTCCGCATCGATCAGAAGGAGCTGGTCGGCTACCGGCCGCACCCCTTCTACGCGCGGAACTCGGTGCAGACCTTCGTGGCCTATCGCGGCGAGGAGGTCTGCGGCCGGATTGCGGCCATCTTGAACCAGGGCCACATCGTTCGCTTCAACGATCGCCGCGGCATGTTCGGCTTCTTCGACTGCATCGACGACCAGGAGGTGGCCAACGGACTGTTCGACGCCGTGCGGCAGTGGTTCGCCGAGCAGGGCATTCATCGGCTGCGCGGACCAGAAAACCCCTCGATGAACTACGAGTTGGGCTTGCTCGTCGACGGTTTCGATTCGCCGCCCATGTTCATGATGACCTACAACCCGCCCTATTACGCGCGGTTGATCGAGAATTGCGGCTTCCGGAAGAGTCAGGACTTGTATGCCTTCTGGGGCCACATCGAAATGCTGCCGAAGATCAGCGAGAAACTGCGGCCGGTCAACCAGCAGATCATCGAGCGCTACAACATCAACGTCCGCCCGTTGGACAAGAAGCACTTCAAGCAAGACGTAGAGTCGTTCTTGTCCATCTACAACCGTTCGCTGGGCAACACGTGGGGCTTCGTGCCCATGTCGGAGGACGAGGTGCAGCACATGGCCAGCGGTTTGCGCTATGTGATGATTCCCGAACTGGCCATCGCGGCCGAGATCGACGGAAAGATGGTGGGCGCCACCTTCGGCCTGCTCGACTACAATCCGCGGATCAAGGAGATCGACGGCCGGTTGTTCCCCTTCGGCTTCATTCGCCTGCTGCGGAACCGGCGGGCGATCAAGGCCATCCGCGTGATCAGCACGAACGTCTTGCCCGAATATCAGCGGCTGGGCATCGGCCTGGTGTTGATGGCCGGACTGGTGCCCAAGGTCTTGGAGTGGGGCATCCAAGAAGCGGAGTTTTCTTGGGTCCTCGAATCCAACCGCCTCTCCTATGGCGCTCTGAAAAAAGGCGGCGCCAAAATCATCAAGACCTATCGGCTCTACGATTGGGAAGCGGCAGAGGTCGGCGGTCAGGGGGCAGAGGTTGGAGGTCAGCAGGGAGAAGTTGGAGGCGGGAAGGAGGCTGCGGCGACGGCCGTCTCGTCCTCGCCCGCCGTGATCGCCGCCCCCTTGGAGATTCGTCCCGTCGAGGGCCGCGGCGATTTGCAGCGGTTCCTCACCTTGCCGTGGCGGATCTACAACCAGGACCCGCAATGGGTGCCGCCGCTGTTGCTCGACGTCAAGGAGTTTCTGAACCGCCGCAAGCATCCCTTCTATCAGCATGGCGACGCCGCGAAGTTCCTTGCCCTGCGCGGCGGGGAAGCCGTGGGGCGGGTGCTGGTGAGCGACGATCCCCTTTACAACGAGCAGCGCGGCGAGAACCTCGGCTGCTTCGGCATGTTCGAATGTCTCAAGGATCCGCCGGCCGCCCAGGGCCTTTTGGATGCGGCCGCCGATTGGCTCCGCGCCCGGGGCCGGACGGCGATTCGCGGCCCGATCGATTATTCGCTCAACTATCCCTGCGGACTGCTCATCGACGGTTTCGACACGCCGCCGCGGATCATGATGAACCATAACCGGCCCTATTACGCCGGGCTGTTGGAATCGTGGGGCCTGCGGAAAGCAAAGGACCTGTACGCCTGGTGGTTCGACGATCCGATGGATTTGGTGGCCAAGTGGCGGCCGGTGGCGGAGCGCCTGGCTCGCCGCGGCAACATTACCATCCGCCCCTTCCGCACGAACGATTTCGAGGCCGAGGTGGCCCGCTGCCAAGCCGTCTACAACGGCGCCATGGACGAGCTGTGGGGCTTCGTCAAACTCACGCCGGCCGAGTTTCACTATCTGGCCAAGCGGCTCGAGCAATTGGCCATTGCCGACCAGGTGCTGCTGGCCGAGGTGAAGGGGCAAGTGGTCGGCTTCTCCATCACGCTCCCCGATATCAACGAGGCCATCCGGCCGTTGAATGGGCGGTTGACCCGGTTCGGCCTCCCCTTGGGACTCCTCAAGCTGCTCCGCCGCAAACGGCACATCAAGACCGCACGCATGGTCGTGCTCGACGTGCTCAATGGATACCGCCGTCGGGGTGTCGCCGAACTCCTGATCCTTCACACCCTCGATTACGGCAAAAACGTAATCGGCTATACCGGGGCCGAGCTAGGGTGGACACAGGAAGACAACGAAGCCGTCAATCGCACCATCGAGTCCGTCGGCGCCCGCCGCTACAAGACCTACCGCGTTTATCAGAAAGACGTTTGACATCCCGGCAGCGGGCCGTTAGTCTAGGTAAATGTAAGGGTTTGTGACGGTTTTGCACGGGATAGCACGGAACACGTCCCACCGAGCTTTTCTTTGGGCCGCGATCGGCACGTCGTTCGGCCAGGATGTCATTGGGAGCCGCTGATGGCCAAACGCAAGGGCGATTACACGGAGATCCTCATCCGTCAGGGCCTGATTAGCCCGGAACAACTGGCCGAAGCCCAGCAGATGTCCGGCGATTCGGGCATGAAGCTGGGCGACGCCCTGACGCGGCTGGGATACGCCACCAGCGAAGACGTGACCCGCGCCCTGGCCGAGCAACACGGCTTGGATTACGTCAATCTGAGCGAGGTGGTAATACCACCTTCGGTGGTAGAGTTAGTGCCCGAATCGGTCGCCCGTGAAAACGTCGCCATCCCGCTGGCCGAATCCGACGGCAAGCTGACGGTAATCATCAGCGACCCGATGGATTATGAGACCTTTGACAAGCTGCGGTTCATCCTCAACCGGCAGATCGAAATCGCCCTGGCCCCCCGCGAGGCGATTCTCGAGGCCATCAACCGTCACTACGGCCAAATGGTCGGCGAGAGTGCCGACTCGATGCTTCAAGAGTTCACCGATACGGCCATCGACTTCACCGAGACCCTCCAGGAAACGGAAACCACCCAAGAGGGGGTGGACGATGCCAGCGCCCCCGTCGTCCGGTTGGTGCAACTCATCATTACGGAAGCGGTGCAGCTCCGCGCATCCGACATTCACATCGAGCCATTCGAGGACCGCATCCGCATTCGCTACCGGATTGACGGCGTGTTGGTGGAACGCGATAGCCCACCTAAACGGTTGCTTGGCGCTATTCTGTCGCGAGTCAAGATTCTCTCGAAACTCGACATCGCCGAGCGCCGCCGCACCCAGGACGGCCGGATCAAGGTGACGGTGGGCGAAAAAGATCTGGACCTTCGCGTCAGCGTGATCCCCAGCAGCCATGGCCAGTCGGTGGTGATGCGGATCTTGGACAAAGACAACATCAAGGTGGGGTTGCGCCAGTTGGGGTTTTCCGAGACGGACTTCCAAAAGGTCAAGAACCTGATCCAGCGTCCCAACGGGATTATTCTGGTGACTGGCCCGACCGGTTCCGGCAAGACAACCTCGCTCTACGCGGCCTTGAACGAGTTGAATACCCCGGACAGAAAGATCATTACGGCCGAAGACCCGGTCGAGTACTACTTGCCCGGGGTAAACCAGGTGGAGATTCGGCACGACATTGGGTTGGACTTCGCGCGGGTGATTCGGGCGATGCTGCGTCAGGCCCCAAACGTGATTCTGGTGGGTGAGATGCGCGACCTAGAAACAGCGCAGGCTGGAATACAGGCATCTTTAACTGGACACTTAGTTTTCAGTACATTACATACGAACGATTCGCCCAGCGCTATTACACGTTTGATCGACATGGGCGTACAGTCCTATCTGGTCTCCAGTAGCGTGGTGGCCATCATGGCCCAGCGGCTGGTGCGGGTAATTTGCCAAAAATGCAAGCAACCGTTCACCCCTCCTGCGGCGGCTATAGAGGCGGCAGGCATCACACCGGAGATGCTCGCCAACGCTACGTTTTTCAAAGGACGCGGGTGTGGAAATTGCCACGGCGGCGGCTTCCGCGGGCGAATCGGCATCTATGAACTAATGATGATGTCGCCCAAGATCCGTGAGCTGACCTTTAATTCCGCCCCCACGGAGGAGATCCGCCGGGCTGCGCTGGCCGAGGGAATGAAAACCCTGTACTGGGATGGCATCGATAAAGTGCTTCGCGGCGTCACCACGCTGGAAGAGGTGTTGGAATCGGCGAAACGGGTTGAGGGCGACTAGTCATTCGGTTGGGGAGAAACGGGTTGAGGGCGACTAACGGTTTTTTGAGGCATAAAAATTGGCAGCCGCCGCCCGGCTGCGAATAATCTATGCGCAACCCCGACGCTTTCGGAACAGGGCGCTGGGCAAGGCTTCTGCCGGGCTCCGGGTGCGCACACCATCTACGGAAGGTCACAGGCAGATGTCTACTATCCTTATCGACAAACTGCTCGAAACGGTCGTTGCCCGCAAGGCGAGCGACCTGCACATTACGGTCGGCCAGCCCCCCGTCTTGCGTCTCGATGGCCAAATGCAGCGGCTGGAGACCAAGACGTTGGAGGCGGAAGACACGGTGGGCTTGATGAAGAGCATCACGCCCGAGCGGTGCCAGCAGGAATTGCAGGAAGTCGGCGGCAGCGACTTTGGCTTCGCCTTTGGCGACAAGGCCCGCTTCCGCGTTTCGGTCTTCAAGCAGCGCGGCTACGTGGCCATGGTGCTGCGGCAGATTCCCATGAAGTTGCTCAACTTCAAGGATCTGGGCACCCCGCCCGTATTGGCCGACTTGTGCAAGCGGCCGCGGGGACTGATCCTCGTCACCGGGCCGACCGGCTCCGGCAAGACCACCACCCTGGCGGCGATGATCGATTACCTGAACGAGAACTTCCCCCACCACATCATCACTATCGAGGACCCCATCGAGTTCTATCATCCGCATAAGAAATCGACGGTCAACCAGCGGGAACTGCACGTGGACGTGCACAGCTTCGCCGAGGCCATTCGCCGCGCGTTGCGTCAAGACCCGGACGTGATCCTGGTGGGCGAAATGCGCGACCTGGAGACGATCGAGGCGGCGATTACGGCGGCCGAAACCGGCCACGTCGTCTTCGCCACGCTGCACACCACCGGCGCCCAAGGTACGGTGAACCGCATCATCGACGTTTTTCCCACCAGCCAGCAGGAGCAGATCCGCACGCAGTTGTCCACGGCCATCATCGGCATCTTGTCGCAGGCCCTGCTGCCCAAAATTGGCGGCGGCCGAGTGGCGGCCTACGAAATGCTCGTGGTCACCTCGGCCATCGCCAATCTGATCCGCGAGAACAAAACCTTCCGCATCACGTCCGCGATCCAGACCGGCCACAAGCAGGGCATGCAACTGCTCGACGATCACATGTTCCGCCTGTGGAAAGACGGGATCGTAGAGAAACGAGAAGTCATCATGAAGGCCAACATGCAGGAGGATCTGGCCATCCGTATCGCGCGGGCCGAACGCGGAATGGCGGACGAGGAAGAAGAGGACGGGAACGGCAAAGGGAAGAAGGGAGCAGCATAGGTGTAACTATGGCCATTCGGCGTATCGGTCAGATTCTGGTGGACCTGGGCTTTCTCGCCCCCGATCGCTTGCCGATGTTGCTGGAAGAGCAGCAGCAGCGGCCCGGCGAAATGCTGGGGCAAATCGCCATCAGCCTGGGGCTCATCAGCGACGATCAACTGGCCCAGGCGCTGGCCGAGCAGATGGGCATGCAGGTGGCCGCCTTCGGCGACTCGGTGGTCGCCCCCGAGGTGCTCACGAAGATCACCGAGCCGATGGCCCAGCTTTACCGCATCATTCCCTTGAGCTTCGAGGACAACACGCTCACCATCGCCATGTGCGATCCGCAGAAGCTCTCCATCATCGATGAGCTGCGGAGTTTTACCGGCTACGACATCAAGGCCATGGTGTGCACCGAGAAGGAGCTCTTGAAGGCCCTGGATCGCTACTATTCGGCGGGTGGCGAGAGCGTGGAGACCTTGATCGCCAACATGGAGCAGGACGCCAGCCTGGCCGCGGCGGTCGAGGCGGCCGAGAAGACCACCTCCATCGACTTGACCAGCGTGGAAGCCCTGGCCGACAGCGCCCCGGTGCGGAAGCTGCTGAACATGGTGCTCTTGATGGCGATCAAGGACCGCGCCAGCGACTTGCACTTCGAGCCGTTCGAGAGCGAATTCAAGATTCGCATCCGCGCCGACGGCATTTTGTACGAGATGGTGCCGCCGCCGCGGCACCTGGCCTTCGCCATCACCACCCGCATCAAGGTCATGGCCGATCTCGACATCGCCGAGCGGCGGATGCCGCAGGACGGCCGCATTCGCCTCAGCGTGGGCGGGCATCCCGTCGACCTGCGCGTGAGCGTGCTGCCCACCATGTTCGGCGAGAGCATCGTGATGCGGATCCTCGATCGCTCGGTGGTCATGCTCGATCTGGACGCCATCGGCATGCCCCCCGTGATTTTGCAGAACTTCCGCGAGGCGATCCGCCGCCCCAACGGTATCGTGCTGGTGACCGGGCCGACCGGCTCGGGCAAGACCACCACGCTCTACGGCGCGCTCAACGAACTGAACTCCATCGAGGACAAGATCATCACCACCGAGGACCCGGTGGAATACGACATCGACGGGGTGATCCAGATGCCGGTCGACGCCTCGATCGGCAACACCTTCGCCCAGTGCCTGCGCTCCATCTTGCGGCAAGACCCGGACAAGATCCTGGTGGGCGAGATCCGCGACCTGGAGACGGCCGAGATCGCCGTGCAGGCGTCGCTGACCGGGCACATGGTCTTCAGCACCCTGCACACCAACGACGCGGCGGCCACGGTGACCCGGCTCCGCGACATGGGCGTGCCGCCGTTTTTGATCACCGCCACGCTGGAGGCCGTGTTGGCCCAGCGGCTGGTGCGGAAGATTTGCCGCGACTGCCGCGAACAGACCATGCCCAGCATCGAGACGATGGCCCAGCTCGACCTCACGCCCGACGACGTGGTGGGCAAGAAATTTTATCGCGGCCGCGGCTGCGCCAACTGCAACAACACCGGTTTCAAGGGGCGCACCGGCCTCTACGAGTACATGCCTATGAACGATCAGCTCCGCGAGCTGATCGCCCGCGGCGCGTCGACCGAGAAGATCCGCGATCTGGCCCTGCGGACGGGCACCATTCCCTTGCGGGCCTCGGGGTTGGAGAAGGTTTTCGACGGCGTTACGACCATCGAGGAAGTCATTCGCGAAACCGTGGCGGAAGGGTAAGCAGAGGGGAGAGAAGAGAGGGGAGAGTTGAGCCGCCGCCGGCAGGGCGGCGGGCGCGGGTAACCGTTTAGCCGCCGCGTCCACCCGGCGTGGCGGAAGGATGAGGACAGGAGGACAGTCATGCCGACCTATTACTACGAGGCCATGGATGCCACGGGCCAGGAGATCAAGGACGTGGTCGAGGCCGCCAATCAGGATGAGGCGCAGGCCACGATCCGGGCGGCCGGCTACTTCCCCACCAAGATCGCCATCAAGAAGCAGCGCAAGTCGGCGGCCCAGAAAAAAGCCGCCCGCAAGGGCAAATCGTTCGCCCTCGGCGGCGTCAAGTCGAAAACCCTGACCACCTTCACCCGCCAGCTCTCCATCCTGCAGGACGCCGGGCTGCCCATCCTCCGCAGCCTGAAGATTCTCGAACAGCAGTCCGCCCCCGGGGCGCTCAAAAACGCCCTGATCGACGTCTGCGACGAAATCGAGGGCGGGGCCACCCTCTCCGAGGCCATGGCCAAATCGCCCAAGGCCTTCGACCGCCTCTACGTCAACATGATCAAGGCCGGCGAGGCGGGCGGTGCCCTGGAAGTCATCCTCCAGCGGTTGGCCGAGTTCCAGGAGCGGTCCGAAGCCCTGCGCCGCAAAGTCAAAGGCGCGTTGGTCTACCCGATCACGGTCGTCACCTTCGCCTGCGGCATCCTGGTCTTCATCATGATGAAGATCGTGCCCTCCTTCGAAAAAATCTTCAAGGATTTCGGCACCGAGCTGCCCGCCATGACCGTGGCGCTGATTGGCATCTCGAACGCCACGGTGCGTTACTGGTACCTGCTGCCCGGTATCCCCTTGTCGATCTGGCTGACGATCAAGCTGATTCGCAAGTTTAGCGGGGGGCGGATGGGGTGGGACATGTTCCTGCTGAAGATGCCCATCTTCGGCCCCCTGATCGAGAAGAACATCGTCGCCCGCACCACCCGCACCCTGGGCACGCTGGTGGCCAGCGGCGTGCCCATCCTCGAGGCCTTGCACATCACCAAGGAGACGGCCGGCAACGCCCCCTTTGAAAGCCTCTATCAAAAAGTGTACGAGGCCATCCGCGAGGGCGAGTCGATCGCCAAGCCGTTGAAGGAGAACTCCCGGCTCTGGTTCCATCCCATGGCCTTGTTCTTCTGGGCCTTCTGGCCGCCGGCCATCGGCATTCTGCTCTACCTCACCAAAATGACCAAACGCATCGTCGACGACATGGTGGTGAACATGGTCGACGTGGGCGAGGAGACGGGCGAACTGGACACCATGCTCTACAAGGTGGCCGACACCTACGACGACGAAGTGGCCGTCTTGACCGACAGCCTGATGAGCCTGATGGAACCGCTGTTGATTATTTGTCTGGGCGGCATGGTGGGCTTCATTGTGATCGCCCTCTTCTTGCCGCTGATCGCGCTGATTCAGAAGTTGAGCTAGGAGGAAGAGGTCAGGGGTCAGGGTTCAGGGTTCAGGGTTCAGGGTTCAGAGGTCAGGGGTTAGGGGTCAGGGAAGAGGGCAGAACGAGAGAAGGAGATAGCCGGGGGCTAACGGCCGCCGAACTTGGTCCCCTCTCCCTCCGGGAGAGGGCTAGGGTGAGGGCGGCAGTTGGGCCGGTGTTGGGGTCAATACCGTTCAATTAGTCGTAACTGGTGTAATGCCAATGTTTTGTGAGCGCGAACTAGCTGCGAGCGAATGGCGGCGTCTCCCAAGGGCGTTTACGCCCTTTGCCGGCGCAGCCGGTATTAGGCCCGGCGTTTACGCCGGGTTCGAGGGGCTGCGTGTCTCCTCTCTTCCAGCTCTGTTTATCTGCCTGTCAGCCGCGTTTACGCGGCTCATGGCCGGTGGCAAGAGCCCGGTGAACCGGGCTGACAAAATCCGCGAATCGCCGCTCGTTCAACCCGGCGTAAACACCGGGCCTAAACCGCCTTCGGCGGAAAGCCCGATGAATCGGGCTGCAAGCGATTCCATAACACTCCGTCGTGTCAGTATTTACGACTAATTGAACGGTATTGGGGTTAGGGTGAGGGCCGGTCGACGAGCGCGGTTAATTCCATAGCCGGCGGTCGAGGGCAGAAGCGTGAATCGCTCGTCATTGCGTCGATGTGTGCGAATGGGAGATATCCCCCGATGTTGACGCGAAAGTCTCCACTGAACGCAGGAGAGGAGAGAGAGTCGGGGCTCGGCGCTCGGGGCGTGGGAATGGCGCGTGCTGCGGTTCCCTCTCCCCTCTCCCCTCTCCTCTCACCCCTGCGTCCGGCCTTTACCCTCATCGAGTTGCTGGTGACGATCACGATCATCGGCATTTTGGCGGGCATGATGCTGGGGGCGTTGCAGATGGCCCGCACCTCGGCCCGCGAAGCGGCCACCAAGGCCACCATCGCCAAACTCAACACGATCATCATGCGAAGGTACGAGTCGTATATGACGCGAAGAGTGCCGATCAGCACGTCGGGGCAGGCACCCTCGGCCGCCGCAAAGATGCGTGTCGATTGCATCCGTGACCTGATGCGTCTGGAAATGCCAGACTTCTTTACGGACATCTACGACTTGGCAAAGAATACCGGCAACACCAATCCGGTAACGACCAAGACCTACTTCTACTGGAACTCGGCCAGCGACAACAACATGCCGGCCCTTTGGAAGCTTTACAACACCATCTACGACCGCAAAACGCACGCCCCCGGGACCGATCCAGCCGAAAACGCCAAGTGCCTTTATCTTGTCGTCAGTGTCGGTAGCCCCGAGGCGATGGAGCAGTTCAGCGAGAACGAAATCGCGGCCGACGCAAACGACGGTTTGAGTTATTTTATCGACGGATGGGGAAAGCCGATCTACTGGTTGCGGTGGGCGCCGGGTTTCAGCAGCGGAGCAACTCCGCCCGCGCCATCCGATCTCCAGACCATGGACGCGACCAACGATCACGACCCGTTTGACCCGCGGAACGTGTATACGAGTGCCTATCGTCTCGTGCCGCTGATCTACTCGACGCGAGGCAACAATCAAGTTGGCATCTCGTGGGGGACAACGGGGACAGATTGGACGTACAACGGCGATCCTTACCACCAATATAACGATCCGCAACAGGGCCCGATGTACCTCGGCTCGATTGTTACAAAGGGCAGCGCCGCGAACGCCGGTTTCGGAATCATCTCGAACCATCACATTGAGCAGCGGTAACATGGGATTCTCGGCGGCGGACAACGCGAGAGGAAAGAGGAACGGAGCAGCGGCCCGTGGCCGCCGGTCCGGCTCGCCGAAGTCCCCGTCCGCCGTCGTTCCGGCGGTTGCTGACGGCATCCAATCGTTCATCCCGGAGGGACGTTTGACAGTAGCCCAGCACTTCAGTGCTGGGAAGACCGGCGCACCACAAACATCTTTCGTCCCGGAGGGACGATTGAAACTCGCCGCGAAGGCCCGCCGTTCCGTTGTCCCTCCGGGACAAATTGGCTCTTGTCGGGCTCGATCCCCAGCGATGAATCGCTGGGCTATTATCCATGGCCCCTCCGGGGCCAGCAGCCCGGCCGCCGGCATCTCCCCTCGCCCGCAAGCGGGAGAGGGGGCGGGGGTGAGGGCGGCCGGCATCGGTCTTCGGGCGCCAATTGCCCTCACCCTGCCCTCTCCCGACCAACCTTCGGTCGGTGCCCGGAGAGGGGACGGCGTCACCATCTCCCCTCGCCCGCAAGCGGGAGAGGGGCCGGGGGTGAGGGCGGCCGGCATCGGCGCCTCGTCCGTGCCCGGCGGCCGCGCGACTTGTCCTCTCGCAAAGGCCGAGAACCCGTTGCCGTGGTCGTTTATATCCTCACGTCTTCTTTGCGCCGTTGCGGCTTTGCGTGAGGTCTCTGGTTGGGGCGGCAGTTGCACTGCCGCCCCCTGGCTAGAGAACGGGGATGGCAGTGCAACTGCCATCCCAACATGCTACGGTACAACGGCCGCCCCCGCGTCCGGTCCGCGCGGCGGGCAAGCCCGCCGGCTAAACGTTTGCCGTCCCGCTTTCACGCTGATCGAGATGCTGGTCGTGGTGGCGATCATGATGCTGCTGCTGGCGGCGGCGGCCACGCGGATGAAGCCGGCCAACGAGTCGCGGCGGATTCGCGAGTCCGCCCGCGCCTTGAGCATCTATCTGAGCACTGCGCGGAATCGGGCCATGGAGACCGGCCGCCCCTGCGGCGTGATCCTCCATCGCTTTGCCGGCGCCACGTCCGCCGTGATGGGCCTCGACCAATGCGAAGTGCCGCCATGCTACTGCGGCGACACGACGAATGCCGCGCTGACGTTCACGACGGTCAACGTCGCTCGCGGGGTGGCCACGATCGCCACCAAGACCACGCCGGCAGGCTCGTTCAACCAGGCCATGGTTTCCGTAGGGGACCTGATTCAGTTCAATTTTCAAGGCCCGCTTTTCACTATCAATGGTCTCGGTCAGGCGGCCGTGACCGCCACGCTCGACGTGAGCCAGGGCCAATCGATTCCCTGGAGCACGACGTCGCCGGCGATTCCGTACCGCATTTACCGCCTGCCGAGCAGCACCAGCGCCACCACGTTCAAAGGCCAGGCCCAGTCGTTGCAACTGCCGGCCAGCACCGTCGTCGATCTGGACGGGTCGGGCATCGACGGCGCGGCAACGCCATTTAACCAGTTCAGCGCGACAACGAACGACGTGGGGATTCTCTTTAGCCCCAACGGCAGCGTCTACGGTGCGTATTATGTCAACGGCGCATCAACCTACGTCACCACCCCGATTTTCCTATTGGTCGGCAAACGGGAACGCGTCGGCGCGACTCCCATCGCCAATGATCCGGCGACCTGGTCCAACTGGCAAGACCTCACGAATCTGTGGGTCGTCATCAACCCGCAAACCGGCCTGGTCACGAGCGGGGAGATGGCGGCCGTGCCGGCTTGGAACAGTACGGTCACGTATGCGGCGGGACAGTACGTTTTGGTGACTAGTACCAACACCGTCTGGTGCTGCACCACAAACAACACCAACCAACAACCCCAGACCGGCTCAACGTATTGGACTTCGAGCGATGCCTTTACGGCCGCCCGCGTGCTCGCCCGCGACGCGCAGAGCATGGGAGGGAAATGACGTGAAAGGGATCAGGGATCAGGGGTCAGGGGTCAGGGACCGACGGAAGGCGGAGAGGGCGCGTTTAGCCGGCGGGCTTGCCCGCCGTTTGTGTCCCGGATGTTTCCCGTCTTTCGTCCCGGAGGGACGTTTGATAGTAGCCCAGCACTTCAGTGCTGGGAAGACCGACAAAATAACCACGTTTTTCGTCCCGGAGGGACGATTGAAAGCCGATGTCCGTGGCCGCCGTTCCGTTGTCCCTCCGGGACAAATTGGTTCTTGTCGGGCTCGATCCCCAGCGATGAATCGCTGGGCTATTATCAGTGGCCCCTCCGGGGCCGGCAGCCCGGCGGCAGCCATCTCCCCTCTCCAGCAAGCGGGAGAGGGGCCGGGGGTGAGGGCGGCCGGAATCGGCGCCTCGTCCGCCTTCCGCCTTCCCCCTTCCGCCTTCCCCCTTCGGTCTCGTTCCGGCCTGAGCCTGATGGAGGTGTTGATCTCGGTTTTCATCCTCTCGATCGGGCTGTTGGGCGTGGCGGCCCTGATTCCGGTGGGCAAGCTGGCGATGAAGGAGACCGAGGCCTCCGACCGCACCGGCGCCCTTGGCCGCGCCGCATTGCACGATCTCAAGGTGCGGGGATTGCTCAACCTGACCTGGATCCCCGGCTACACCTACCAGCCAAACACGCTGGTGATGCCGCGGTCGCCCAATGGTTATGCCTATATCTGCACCACCGCCGGAACCAGCAGCGCCACGACCGAGCCCACTTGGTCCAACGCAGTGATCGAGGGAAGCACCGTGACCGACGGCACCGTAACGTGGACGTGGGCCGGCTCGGTATTCGCCATCGACCCGCGGGGTTCGATCGCCAACCCGGGCACGAATTATCTCAGCGTGAATACTTCCGGTACTATAGATCTTTACCGGGGCAATCTTGCGGCCACGTCGGCGGCCACGCCAACCGTCGCTGCCGCCCTGGCCGACGCGATCTTTCGCTCGCAGGATGACCTCATGTTCTCGCGGCCGGAAGAGATAATAAAGACCGCAACGGTTACTCCCCCGCCCGCCGGTACGCGACCGGTGCCGTCGGGAGGCACGCTGACGAGCGAGGGCAACGCCTCCTGGTTCCTCACCGTGGGGATCGATCCGCTGCAGCCGACGCTGTTCAACGTGTCGGTCGTCGTCTGCTACAAGCGTGACGTTTCCAACAACGGAGCGGACGCCGCCCTCCATAACGTAACCGCGCTTAGTTACGGCAGCGGAACGGGTGGGGCGGTCATCCAGGTCCCCGGCAAATGGCCCGCCAACTGGGCCTTGAAGAACGACGACTGGGTCTTTTTGATCGACGACAGCGGGGTGGCCCCATCGGCGCCGATCGTGCAGGCCACCTGGTATCGAGTGGTGGGCGCAGGCTATGACGGCAGCACATACACGAACATCACGCTGGTCGGCCCCGACTGGATCAGCCCTAACACGAGCAACCTGACGGTCGTCCACGTCCGCGGCACCACGGGCGTTTATACGGAGACGGTGCAGTTGAATTGAGAGGGGCCAGGGGTCAGGGATCAGGGATTAGGGGTCAGGGGTCAGGGATTAGGGGCTAGAGAGAGAAGCGACGAGTCTCAAATCCCCGATGCAGGCCCAAGGGCGAACGAGAGTGTGAAGAAGGAATGGAGCCATGAAGAAACACAGAGGAGGGGAGAGGGGAGAGATGAGAGAGGAGAGGGAAGCCACGACAAGCCGTTGGGGTGGCAGTTGCACTGCCGCCCTGTGGCGGGAGAAAAGGAATGGCAGTACAACTGCCATCCCAACGAACTGTACAGCGGCCATCCCAACGAGCGGGCTTGTGCTTGGGACCGGGCGGCGGGCGAGCCCGCCGGCTAAACGTTCCCTCTCCCCACGCCCCGCTCCTCTCTCCTCTGCTTCTCGTCGGGGCGTGCTGTTGTTGATGATTCTGGCCCTGTTGTCGATGTTCGGGCTGATCGGCGTGGCGTTCGTGGTCTTGACCGGCCATGCCCAGCGGGGGGCCAAAAGCATCGAGCGGATCGGCCAGAGCGAGGTCCTGGCCACCGCCGCCCCCACGCTGTTGCACCAGGCCGCCATGCAAGTCTTCCGCGGGCCGAATACGCCGGCCACCGTTAATTACCCGCCTCCAGGCACGGGCGCTCACAGCCTGCTGGAAGATATGTACGGCAACGGGTACGTCACCGGAACGATCAGTTCCGCATCCGCGAGCGGATTCGCGCAATTGTTGCAGGTGACGCCGAACATTGCGGGGGCGTTGACGACGGCCGAACTTGCCCGCCGGGGCGGTTGCGTCATGACCATCACCAGCGTACCGAGCGGAAGCACTGCAGCGCAGCTTGCCCTGGTCGGCCAAAGCACGCGGATCATCGGCGGGAACATGACAGGGATCTTCGTTTCGGCATTTCCGAACGGCGCGAGCCCGCCAAGTGGTGCCGGCTTCACGATCAACGGCGTACCTTTTAGCGGCACGGGGTTTGGGTACAACGCGACCACGCAAACGCTGGAACTGATGTACAACTCCGGATTAACGCCGCCGGCGATCGACTCCACCAAGAAGATGACGGATTTCAGCACGACGATTTGGCCGGTGGCACTCCTGCCGAATTTGCCACTTTCAAATTACTACAACGCGACCACCAACCCGTTGAGCAATCCGCCGGGCGGGGCCAACCCAGACTATACGGCGCCGGATATCCAGCACACGCTCTTGGCCGCGCAGGTTTTCAACGGGACGGCGGTCCAAACCCTTCCCTCGTTCCACCGCCCGGCGCTTTGCAGGTACTGGACAAACAACACCAACGGTCTCGGTCTGAGTCTTAGTGCCACAGACTTCTCGACCCAATCAACGCTAAACACGCAGATATGGAGCGTCCTGACTCCCGCCAAACTCGCCTTACTGCGGGCGATCATTCCTCGCCCCATCGGTAGCTTTGCCGGCAGCGGCGCCGATCATCCCAATTTCACGGGAAGCAATCCGAATTTCAATCCGTTTTGGGATGGCGTTACGGCGGGGGGCCAGTGGGACGTGGACAACGATGGCGACGGGGTCCCCGACAGCGTGTGGGTCGATCTGGGCATGCCGGTTCGTTCGACCGCCGATGGTCACTTGTACAAGCCGCTCTTCGCCATCCTTTGCACCGATCTGGATGGCCGGCTGAACGTCAACGCCCACGGCTCGCTCGCGCAGACCGATACGACGAACTATAACACCTTTGCCTCTCCTTCGAGCGGAGTTTTCGTCGGCACGGTGACGGCGGCGAATGTCGCTCGCGGGGCGGGTTTGGGCCCGGCTGAAATCAACCTGACCCCGGTGCTCAGCACCAATTATCAGCAGGTTCTTACGGGCGGGACGGTCAACGGCACCGCGTACCAGGGTCGCTACGGCTCGGGGAAGAGGCCGGGGGATTCGGTGGCCGACCAGTTGAGCATCAACAAGTGGTTTGAATATGATGGCCAAAACTATGGGCAAAACTTCTGGAGGTTTATGACGAGCCCCGGCACGGCGACGGTCAACGACGCCGGCTCCTACGGTTCGCCGCCCGATGCGTTTGGCGTTGGCGCGGTGGGCCTGGACCAAGCCGGCCGGCCAACCTACGTGGGATTCAACTACCAGGGAAACAGCGCGAACTACGTCGGTTTCGGCAGCAGCACGCAACAGAACCCCTACGAAATCAATTTCGGTTCCGGCGTTTCTCGCGGCCTCTCCAGCGGCAGCACGGCGTCCAACAATCCGTTCGGCGTCGCGGAGTTGGAGAGGATCTTGCGGCCTTTCGACCGCGACGCACCGAACCTGCCGGCCCGGCTCGCGGCCTTGGCGCCGACCCTGCTGCCCACGTCCGGAACCGCCAAGCGGCTGAGCGTCACCACGGACAGTTGGGACGTGCCCTGTCCGAACGTCGAAACGCCATCCAATCTTACGGCGACCCAGCTAGCATTATTAACGAATGGCCGAGTTCAACACGTTTCCGACATGCTCGTAGCCCGTAGATGCCCAGCGAGCACGACGGATACCAACGGGAACCTCGTCTGGCCACAACTGTTGTCGGCGGATGTGCTGGCTGGTCTGAAGATGAACATCAACCGCCCGTTCGGCAACGGCCACGATTACGACCAGAAAACGGGTGACGACGCGACCACGGCCGGCGTGATCGACGCCGACGTGCCGGCGTTGGCGTTGCCGAAACAAGTCACTCTGCCCACGAGCGCGACGGCTACCGCGCCGTTTTCCGTGAGCTACGACGGCACGAACTCGCTTGCCACCACACCGCTTCAGGCCCGGCAGCTCGAGGCGCGCTATTTGTACGTGCTGATGTGTATGGTATGCGACTTGAATTACCTCAACGGCGCATCGGCCTTCAACGATGCGACCGGGGCCACGACCGCGCGTTACATCGCCCAATGGGCGATCAACACGGTCGATTTCAAGTCGCGCGGTTCGATCATGACACCGTTCGACTATGATCCTACGTTCGCCAACCCCGCCACGTCAATCACCGGTTGGAATCCACCAGGACCGGGTTCGCCGGGGTATTGTCGCGTCTGGGGGTGCAAGCGGCCGGACTTGCTGATTAGCGAAACTCTGGCCTTTCACGACCGACGGACGCAGGACTTGGCCACCGACAACAACACCTCGGGCATATCCCCCCACATGACGACGACCCCGGCGCCCAATGCCGACTCGACTTACGACCAGGCCTACCGTCCGCAAGGCTCGCTTTTCGTCGAGCTCTACAATCCTTCCTCGCCGACGGAGCCGCGATCCGGCGATCTTTACAACGCGCCGCCAAACGGCGGAATCAACTTGGCGCAGGTGGTGTCGAGCGGCGGGCAAACGTCGCCCGTTTGGCGCATGATAATCACCGTTCCAGCGGGGGCCGGGGGCATCCCAAACGCGGAACAGCCCGATCCCGACGAGCCGAACCCTGCTAACGCGTTGTACCTCCCGCCGGCCAGCATCGAGCGGGTCGTCTACTTCGCGAGTGCCGCAAACTTCAACACTTACCAAACCGGCATCGGACAGGTGACCTATTGTCCGAGTTCCGCGCCGACGGCGGCCGTTGCCCCTGGCGGTTACGCGGTCATCGGTTCGGGCGAGCAAGGCGCGAATGTGATCTCCGCCGTAGCGGACCCTACGTGCACCTACATCGGCTTTGTTACGGGGCAGCCGAAGGGCGGGAGTTCCGCACGCAACATTAACCTCGCTCTGCCGGGGCCCCCGTCGGTGCCCCTGCCGGTCCTTAACAACACCAACAGTCCGGCGGATCCCGGCGCGGGCCAGGTGAATGCGCCGGCGACTTTGGTCATTGACTCGAAAATCGTGGCGGGGGTGGCGCAGCCACAACGGATGAGCGTTTCGGAGCCAACGGCCGGCTACGACGGTTCTTTCGAGACAAACGGCGGCCCTAGCCCCGGCACCGGAATGTACGCTACCGCCTACGACGCCCCCTTCGACGCCACCCGGAGCGACAGCGGCGCAATTTTCAGTAACCTCCCCCTTCTGCAATATGACGGCACCATTCCAGCGTATCGTTTCATCTACCTTCAGCGGCTGGCCAACCCGCTCCAACCGTTTGACGCTACGAATAACCCGTACCGTACGATTGACCAGCAAGCCGTGGACGTAACGGCCTTCAACGGCGTCTGGGACGACACCGGCGCGTCACAGACGCCGAATGACCCCGATCCGCAGCTCACGAGTCCGGCACCGCCGACCTATCTTGTGTCGAAAGTGTATTTCCAGAGCCGCCAGCGAGGCGACCAGAACGATTCGCCCGATTCGAACGGCTTTAACACGAACCTCTGGAAACAGGAGCCGGTCGCGAAGACTACGGGCTTTGCCACCCTGCCGCCTCTCACCGGGTTTTATTTCAACGCCGCCTTGAAGCACAGCCTCGGCTACTTGAATCACCAGTTCGGAACGCCCCAGGACGGTACTAACGGCGCCCAGTATGTTGGCACTCCCTCGGGCATTGGGGGCGCCGGGCCGCAATGGCCGTTTCCGTGGCTGGCATGGAACAACCGGCCGTTCGTTAGCCCGTTGGAACTGCTTCAAATACCGACGTGCAGTTCATCGAAATTGTTAGTCAACGCGGGCGTGAACACCACTGATATCAACTACAACAAGTACTTCCGGTTCGTCAAGGCTGCCATGTCGCCTTACAAACCTGCCGGCCTCATTGCGGGGACGTTGTTCGGCACCGACGTGCCCTACCCGCACCTGTTGAACTTCTTCCAGTCCGACGTTTCCACCTCAAGCTTGTCGCCACAGTTCCACCGTATCTTGGAATATCTCGGCGTCCCTTCGCCGTTCATAGGGACGGAGACTTGGGCCAATCCGACGATGGCCACCGCGCCTTTCCTGCCGCCGTTTAACCGGATTTCGGCCTACCGCGAGCCCGGCAGGGTCAATATCAATACGATCTATAGCCAAGATGTCTTCAACGGCTTGATGGCCGCGTTCCCGGACATGGCAACTACCGCCTTCTGGCAAACGTTCGTGCAAAGTCGTCGCGGCGACGCGAACACCGGCGTGCTGGCCATGCCCGCCACGACGGTGCCGACGGAGTTCGGCCGGCCGTTCCGTTCGTTCGGCGGCTGGAGCATGACGCCGAACGTCGGCAATTTGCAGCCGCCGCGGGAGATCGATTGCACGCTCCTGCGCGAGTACCCCGACAACTCCGGCCAGCCACTATTTCAGTCGCCGACGCTCTCGACTCAGTCTTACAACGACATGAACCGTAATTCGTCCTTCCGCTATCAGGGTTTGCAGCGGCTGGGCGATCTCGCCACCACGCGGTCGAACGTCTACGCCGTGTGGATCACCGTGGGATATTTTGAAGTTACGCCGTGGACGCCGGGAACAGACACCGCGCATCCCGACGGCTTCCAACTGGGCCAGGAATTAGGGAGCGATACGGGCGAAATCGAACGGCATCGGGCCTTCTATATCTTCGACCGCACCATTCCCGTCGGCTTCCAACGCGGACAGGACCTGAACGTCGAAAAAGCCATCTTGGTGAAGAGGTTTATTGAATAAGGGGCCAGGGGCCAGAGGTCAGGGGTCGGGGGTTCGGGGGTCAGAGGTCGGGGGCCAGAGGTCAGGGATTGGAGGCTTGGACGACGAAATGCGGATCCCCTCCAGCCCCGGATTCCCGAACTGGACCAAGAACTTGTCTGGCAATCAGATGATCGAGCCCTATAATCGGTTTGTGATTGTCTCCGCTTCCTAAATCACGTATGTCTCCCAAAATGACGGGGCGACCATGAAATTGGAAAATTCACGGGTTGCTGACCAACTCCATCCCGGGGCAAGTGGGGAGATGCGAGAGGAGTGGACAGCCGAACGCGGAGCCGCCCCTGCACCCGAAACCTTCAACCAAACGACCAAGCGACCGTGGAATTGGAAAATCCGAGATTTGCTGACCAACTCCACGCGGCGGGGAGATATGGGCGGAGTGCTGACCCCGAACTCAGGTTCCGCGACGCGCACCGGGGGGTAACGCCCGGCTATTTGCTGAACCCTGAACCCTGACCGCCATGAACAGTTCACAAGCTGAAGCGTTGCGTGACTGGGTCGCCCGCTGGAAAGTCGCCGGGGCGCGGATGGAAGCGTTGCGCCTGGAGCGGTTGCGACAGACCGACACGCAGCAGGCGCTTAAGAATCTGGCCGACGCCTTCGAGTCGTGCCGCCTCCATCACAAGCCGGCCCCAACGTCAGGGTTGGTCGAGCAGCAACGTTGGCTGAGGAGAGTCGCCCGGTGATTAGCCTGTTTCAACTGGCCGAGCGGATCCAGGCCCTCTGCCTTGGGCATGGCTGGCGATTCTGTTTCATCGGCGGCCTGGCCTTGCAGCGATGGGGTGAGCCGCGCGTGACGGCGGACGTCGATCTGACCTTATTGACGGGTTTCGGCGGCGAGGAAGGATTCGTGGACGAGTTGCTGCGGCACTTCGCGCCTCGCATCCCGGATGCCAAGCAGTTCGCGCTAATCAACCGCGTCTTGTTGCTGGAATCGGCGGATGGCATTGGCATTGACGTGGCCCTGGGTGGGCTGCCGTACGAGGAACTGGTCGTATCCAGGGCGACGCCGTTCGAGTATTTGCCCGGCGTTTCCCTGTTGACCTGCTCCGCGGAAGACTTGGTGGTGCTCAAGGCGTTTGCCGACCGGCCGCGGGACTGGGAAGATGTGCAAGGCATCGTGGGCCGACAGACTTTGCTCGATTGGGGCTACATGGAGGCGCAACTGCAGCCTTTGGCGGAAGCCAAAGAAGCACCGCATATTCTGGAGCGGCTCTTGCAGCTAAGGCGCGGCCCATGATGGAAGGGGAAGTGAACCGATGGACGCCAAGAAGCAATCCGGGCGGAAGACGAAAGGCACGGTGCGGATGTCGGCCACCAAGCTCTCCCGTCAGGAGTTAGACGAAATGTCTTCCTCGATGATCGCGCCGTTGCAAAAACAAGACAAGAACACTGATGGTCGCTAATCACCGCTCATGGTTTCGATCAGTGCCGATCAGCGGAAATGAGTGTTCCGTCGTCCCCTGAACCCTGAACCCTGACCCCTCTTCATGTACCGCAACCTCCGCCAGTGCGTCAACGATCTCGCGGCCCACGGGCAACTGGTCCGCATCGACGAGCCGATCGACGCCAAACTGGAGGTCGCGGAGATTCAGCGGCGGGTGTTTCGGGCGGGCGGGCCGGCACTGTTCTTCAACCACGTCGCCGGCTGCCGGTTTCCCATGCTCGGCAACCTGTTCGGCACCATGGAGCGGGTGCGGTACATGTTCCGCGACACGCTCAAGCGGCTGGAGCAGCTCGTGGCCTTGCAAGTCGATCCGGCCGATCTGTTGCGGCGGCCGCGGCTCTATTTGCGGGCGCCCTGGACCGCGCTGCTGACGCGGCCCAAGCCGGTCCGCACGGGCCCGGTGCTCGCCCGGGAAACCAGCATCAGCCAACTGCCGCAGTTGCAGTCGTGGCCGGACGACGGCGGGGCCTACATCACGCTGCCGCAGGTGTATAGCGAGGACCCCGACGAGCCGGGCTTCGCCCACAGCAACCTGGGCATGTATCGCGTGCAGCTTTCCGGCAGCGACTATCAGCGGGACCGCGAGATGGGGCTGCACTATCAGATTCAGCGGGGCATCGCCGCCCATCACGCCGCGGCGCTCCGGCGGAAGGAGATGCTGCGGGTGAACGTGTTCGTGGGCGGGCCGCCGGCCATGACCGTGGCCGCCGTGATGCCGCTGCCCGAGGGCGTCAGCGAGCTGGCCCTGGCCGGTGTCCTGGGCGGGCGGCGGGTGCCGATGATCCGCCGGGCGGGCCAACTGCCCATCCACGCCGAGGCCGATTTCTGTCTGACCGGCTACATCGATCCGAAGGGGCTTAAGCCGGAAGGCCCGTTCGGCGATCACCTGGGCTATTACAGCCTGCGGCACGATTTCCCCTACATGCACGTCGAGCACGTCTATCATCGCCCGGACGCCATTTGGCCGTTCACGGTGGTGGGCCGGCCGCCGCAAGAGGATACGGTCTTCGGCCAACTGATTCACGAGCTGGTCGGGCCGCTGGTGCCGAAGCAGATTCCGGGCGTGCGGGCGATTCACGCCGTGGACGCCGCCGGCGTGCATCCGCTGCTGCTGGCCATCGGCAGCGAGCGGTACGTGCCTTACGAGGAGCGCCGCCGGCCGCGCGAGCTGTTGACCTTGGCCCACGCCTTGCTGGGGCACGGGCAATTGTCGCTGGCCAAGTATCTGTGGATCGTGGCCGCCGAGGACAATCCGGAGCTGGACGTGCGGCACGTGCCCGACTTCCTGCGGCACGCGTTGGAGCGGGTCGACTGGCGGCGGGACCTGCATTTTCAGACCTGCACGACGATCGACACGCTGGACTACAGCAGCGGGCGGCTGAACGAGGGGTCGAAGGTGGTGATTGCGGCGGCCGGGGCGCCGCTCCGCACGCTGCCGGTGGCCTGCGACAGCCGGCTGGTGCTGCCCGAAGGGCTGGGCTTTCGCCGGCCGCGGGTGTTTTTGCCGGGGATTCTGCTGGTCGAGGGGCCGCCCTACAAGGCCGCGCCGGGCGGGCCGGACCAGTTGGTGGCCCAGTTCTGCGGCTGCTACAATCGCCGCGACGCGATCAACGGCTTTCCGCTGGTGGTGGTGGTCGATCAGAGCGACGTGGTGGGCAAGACGCTGGAGAACTTTTTGTGGACCACCTTCACGCGGAGCAATCCGGGGAGCGACATCTACGGCATCGAGGCGTTTTGGCTCGACAAGCATTGGGGCTGTTTCGGCTCGCTGGTGATCGACGCGCGGAGCAAGCCGCATCATGCCCCGCCGCTGGTGGAAGACCGCGCGGTGACGCAGCGGGTGGACGCGTTGGCGGCCCGGGGCGGCCCGCTGCACGGGATCATCTGAGGCTCGTACTCCTCACGCTCCCGCGTGAGCGCGAAGCGGTCTTGCCGTGCCGTGTTACCACGCCTACCATACATGGCTGCCGGATCGCGAGGAAGGTGTTGTGCGGCATGAGCCCCCGGCTATTCTCATTTCGACGGACGACGCATTCATGAAGAATCTGCCCACCCTGCACTGGATCGGCGGCTTGGACGGCTGCCTGCGGCTCGTCGATCAAACGCGGCTGCCCGTGGAATACGTGGAGATCGATTGCCGTGATGTGGAAGCGGTCTGGGAAGCCATCAAGACGCTGCGGGTTCGCGGCGCGCCGGCCATCGGCATTGCCGCGGCGTACGGCGTGTGTCTGGGCGTGCAAAACGCCGCCGGCAGCGACGAGGCCGCTTTTTTTCAGCGCCTGCACGAAACGGCCGACTATCTGGCCAGCAGCCGGCCCACGGCGGTGAACCTGTTTTGGGCCCTTAAGCGGATGACGGACGCGGCCGAGCAGCTCCGCGGCCGGCCGACGGCCGAAATTGCCGCCGCGCTGTTGGCCGAAGCCCGGGCGATCCACGAGGAAGACCGGCAAATGTGCCGCGCCATCGGCCGCCACGGGGCCGAGCTGCTCCGCGACGGGCAAGGCGTGCTCACGCATTGCAACGCGGGCGGGCTGGCCACGGCCGACTACGGCACGGCGCTGGCCGTGTTCTTCGCCGCCGCCGAGTCGGGCAAAACGCTGCACGTCTACGCCGACGAAACGCGACCCCTGTTGCAGGGCGCCCGCCTGACCGCCTGGGAGCTGCAGCAACGGGGAATCGACGTCACGGTGATCTGCGACAACATGGCCGCCCAGGTGATGCGCGAAGGGCGGGTGCAGGGCGTGGTCACGGGGGCCGACCGCATTGCGGCCAACGGCGACGCGGCGAACAAGATCGGCACCTATGGCGTGGCCGTGCTGGCGGCCGCCCATCACATCCCGTTCTACGTGGCCGCCCCCAGCAGCACGTTCGATCTTTCGCTTCCCAGCGGCGCGGAGATTCCCATCGAGCAGCGCGATCCGCGCGAAGTGACGCACGGCTTTGGTCGGCAAACGGCGCCGACGGGTGTGGCCGTGTACAATCCGGCCTTCGACGTCACTCCGGCCGAGTTGATCGCGGGGATTATTTGCGAGCGCGGCGTGATTCGGCCCGTCAATCGGGAGACGATTGCGGCGATGTTGGGGTAGGGCCGATGGATACGGATCGTGCGAAGCCGCAAGCGGCTTGTCCAAGCGTCTGTTCGGCGCTGCTGGACAAGCCAGCAGTGGCACCCTGCCGCACCCCGCTCCCCACCATTGCCTGGCCGGTATACAATTGCCAGGGATGTACGAGATTTTCGAGCATACGGCCGACTTGGGCATTCGGGTTTGCGCCGGCAGCCTGGATGAGCTGTTTGCCGACGCCGCCCGCGGGCTCTTCGGCGTGATGGTGGCGAACGTCGAGGGGGTGAAGCTTGTCCAAGAGGAGACATTTCAGCTCCCTGGCAGCAACCGGGAGGAGTTGCTGCATGATTGGCTGAGCGAACTGCTGTATACGTTTTATACGCGTCGACTGGTGCTGGCCGAGTTCCACGTGCAAGTCGGCGCGGCGGGAATTTCGGCCACGGCCCGCGGCGAACCGCTCGATCCCCGCCGGCACGAGATCAGCGGTGAAGTGAAGGCCATCACGTGGCACGGCTTGAAGGTCGAGCAACTGGCCGACGGATGGCGGGCCGAAGTGATTGTGGATGTGTAGGGGAGCATTGCCATGGCACAAGCAGGATATCACGGGCCGCTGGAACAGATCGACGAATGCCGCTGGCGAATTCCCAAAAGCTATAAGATCGGAATGCGCGTGGAGGGGCAGATTTTCGCCGATGAGCGGCTGATCGAGCAGATTCGCACCGATCAGGCGCCGGAGCAGGTGGCCAACGTGGCGTTCTTGCCGGGCATCCAACTGGCCAGCCTGGCCATGCCCGACATCCACTGGGGCTATGGCTTCTGCATCGGCGGCGTGTCGGCCACCGATCCGGCCGAAGGGGGCGTGATTTCGCCGGGCGGGGTGGGCTATGACATCAATTGCGGCGTGCGGCTGGTGCGGACCAATCTGATGCACGAGGACGTTCAGCCGCGGCTGGGGCCGCTCATGGAGGCCCTCTTCCGGCAAATCCCGGCCGGCGTCGGCACCGGCGGGCCGTACCTGTTCGGCGGCAAAGAGATGCGGCGGCTGCTGGCCGAAGGGGCGCCGTACCTCGTTTCCCGCGGCTGGGCCACGCCCGGCGACATCGAGCACACCGAGGCTGGCGGTTGCCTGCCCGACGCCCAACCCGATTCTGTCAGCCGGCGGGCGATGGAGCGGGGCGGGGACCAGTGCGGCACACTCGGCTCGGGCAATCATTTTCTGGAGGTGCAGGTCGTCGACGAGGTGCTGGACGAGCCGGCCGCGCGGACCATGGGCCTGAAGAAGGACCTGGTGTGCGTGATGATCCACTCCGGTTCGCGGGGATTGGGTTACCAGGTATGCGATGACGCGCTGGTCGTCCTGCGCAAGGCGCCGGCCAAATACGGCATCGAGCTGCCCGACCGGCAATTGGCCTGCGCGCCCGTGCATAGCGACGAGGGGCAAGCGTACCTGGGGGCCATGCGCTGCGCGGCCAACTACGCCTGGGCCAACCGGCAGTTGCTCATGTGGCAAACTCGGGAAATCTTTGCCGAGTTCTTCGGCCGCAGTTGGGAGTCGCTGCAAATGAACCTGGTTTACGACGTGGCCCACAACATCGCCAAGATGGAGCAGCACGAGATCGAGGGCCGCCGTCGCCTGGTCTGCGTGCATCGCAAGGGAGCGACGCGGGCGTTCCCCCCGGAACACCCCGAGGTGCCTGCCCAGTACCGCCAGATCGGCCAGCCGGTCATCATTCCGGGCGACATGGGCCGGGCGAGCTGGGTGCTCGTCGGTCAGCCGGGCAGCATGCGGCTCAGCTTCGGCACCACCTGCCACGGCGCCGGGCGGGTGATGAGCCGCACGGCGGCGGTCCAGCACGCAAAGGGCCGGCGGATCGACCGCGAACTGGCCGAGAAAGGCATCATCGCCAAGTGCCGCAGTTGGAAGGGGCTGGCCGAGGAGCAACCGGCCGCCTACAAGGACGTCAGCCTGGTGGTCGACGTGGTCCATCGGGCCGGGCTGGCCCGCAAGGTTGCTCGCCTGCGGCCGATCGGGGTGGTGAAAGGATAAGGCCGGGCTTCAACTCATTTTTTGCGAACACCACCCTTCCGTTTGAGTCCGAGGCCGGTAAGAAAAAGGTCTGCGGCATCTAGACGACCGTCTGATCGAGCCCGGAGAATGCCCACTTCAACGAGATAATCGATCAGTTCACGGCCATTCTCGACAGGAGGACGAACCGAGCTATCACTTTCACCCCAGTTGCCCTTCCAGTTTTTGGCCAGAAGATGCTCAAATCGCTTGCGATCGCAGGGAACAGTCTCGTTCTTGATTCGTTTCTTAAGTCCGAAGAGCCAAGGCCACTCGTCTAAAGAGTGTTGGACTTGTTCCTCGGAAACCTTGTCCAACGCTCTTCCGAGCGAGGTCGGCAGGATTAAACGCGGCCAGCCAGCCAATCGGGACGAATCTTGTTGAATTTTGGCGGCGACTTCAACCAGTCGGACGAGTGGCCGAGGGAGAGCTCTCCCGAAACCGTCACGGACGTAAGCGTCCGCCCGATCCATGCTTGACGGCTGTAGTAGGCTGGTGGCATTCAGTCTTAGCTGGCAAGGAGTCACGTTATGGGTAAACCCGGTCGGCCTGGTCCGAGTCTTGACGACTACTTG
>Ga0181520_10000738_pt1 | contig 70515 bp, 72 predicted proteins | sample PEATcosm2014_Bin_29_FD_132451 | JGI IMG/M metagenome (GOLD analysis project Ga0181520, IMG submission 132451) | Peatland microbial communities from MTU Mesocosm Facility, Houghton, MI, USA - PEATcosm2014_Bin02_30_metaG | ecosystem: Environmental > Terrestrial > Soil > Wetlands > Peat | place... | reverse complement strand
GGAGTTGAAGAGCGTGGGATACTTCAACGGCTTGTCCTCGCCCTCGGTCACGCTCAGCAGGACCCCGCGAATCTTCTCGCCCAGGTCGTAGCTCGACGGGCAGACCAGGTTGCCGACATTCTCAATGAAGAGATAATCGAGCCCGCCCAGCGCGACACCCTCCCAGCCGTCGAGGTACTTGCCGATCATCTCCGCGTCGAGGTGGCAGATGCCATGGGTATTGATCTGGCGGACCGGAGCGCCGCTCGCCGCAAGCCGCCGCGCGTCGTTGTCGGTCTCCAAATCGCCGACCAGCGCGGCCACTCGCGCGCCCCGCGCCTTCAATTCGCGCAGCGTCCGCTCCAGAAAGGCGGTCTTGCCCGTGCCGGGGCTGGAGACCAGGTTCAGCACCAGCACGCCGGCAGCCGCGTAGCTCGCGCGAAGGCCCGCCGCCAGCTCGTCGTTCTTTTTGAGAATTCCCCGCCGCAATTCGACAATACGCGTGGTCATGTGCACTCCCTATCAACAACACTGATTGAGACCTGAATCTTCTCCATCCTTTCACCATAATTAGCGAGGACGGGTTACCCTTTTTAGCAGGTTAGCCACCGCTTCGCGGTGATCGCAAGTTAGCAAGTTAGCGGGTTCATGGCTGGAGTAACTTGTGCAGCAGATTAGGCTTCTCATTCCTTCACCTCGTCAATCTCGATCGAATCGATCTCCAACTCGCGCCCCTGGCGTATCTCGCTGCATGGCTGGCCGCAGCGCGGGCAGCGAAAGCTCTGCACGCCCTCCAGCTCCGAATCGATCCCGCACAGCGCGCAATGTACCACCACCGGCAGCACATTGACCACGAGCCGCGAGCCTTCCAGCGGCGTGGCTTCGCTGACAATGCCCCAGCAGAACTCCAGCGACTCGGGAATCACCGAGGCCAATGCGCCGACGCGCAGCCGCACCTCAAGCACCCGCGCGCCCGGATTGGCGGCCAGTGTCTCGGTTACCGTTTCGACGATGCTCGTCACCAGGGAAAGTTCATGCATTGAATCCAAATTTTACGCTGTCGCCGCCGGCTCCGCCGTAATCGCTCGTATCTGTAAGATAAAAGTACAAGGAAAATCCCCATGCCCAACCCCGCCGCCGACCCGTCCCGCCTCACCCTCAGCCAGCTCGCTCCCGCAACAATTCAGTCGGAGATTCGCGCGATGACTCTGGAGTGCGACCGCATCGGTGGCATCAATCTGGCCCAGGGCATCTGCGACACGCCCGTCCCCGCGCCGGTCGAGGAGGGCGCGATCCAGGCGATCCGCGACGGCCAGAATATCTATACGCGCCTCGACGGCATCCAGCGCCTGCGCAACGCCATTGCCGCCAAGCAGCAACGCGACTACGGCCTTGAATATGACCCGGAGAGCGAAGTCCTGGTCTCCTCGGGCGCCACCGGCGGGCTGCACGCCGCCGCCATGGCCCTGCTGAATCCCGGCGACGAGGTGCTGATCTTCGAGCCGTTTTATGGCTACCACGTGGCCACGCTCAAATCGCTGCGCGTGACACCGGTCTTCGTACTGCTCGCCGAGCCGGATGGGGTGCTGGATATGGACGCCCTGCGCTCCGCCGTCACACCGCGGACGCGTGCGATACTCTTGAACACTCCGGCCAACCCTAGCGGCAAGGTTTTTACGCTCGCTGAAACTGAAGCCATCGCCGCCGTCTGCCAGGAGCACGACCTCTTTCTCATCACCGATGAGATTTACGAGTATTTTGTCTACGACGGCGCGCGGCACATTGCGCCCGCTATGCTGCCGGGGATGAGGGAGCGTACCATTGTGCTTTCCGGATTCAGCAAGACTTTCTCAGTCACCGGCTGGCGGCTGGGTTATGTAACTGCCGACGCCAAATGGATGGGCGCGATCAGTTACTTCCACGATCTGACTTATGTCTGCGCGCCCTCGGCCTTGCAGCACGGCGCAGCAGCCGGGCTGGAACAGCTTCCGCCGAGCTTCTACACGCAGTTAACCAGCGACCACCAATCCAAGCGCGCCCGCATTCTGAGCGCGCTCGGCGACGCGGGTCTCGAACCCAGCGTCCCCGCCGGGGCTTACTACGTTCTGGCCACTGCCGCCCATATCCCCGGCAAGACCGCCGCGGAAAAAGCTCGCAGCCTGTTAGCCTCGACAGGAGTAGCATCCGTGGCCGGCACCGCTTTCTTCCGCCCCGGCCACGGCGAGAACTTGCTGCGTTTCTGCTTCGCCAAAAAAGATCCTGAGCTGGACGACGCCTGCGCGCGGCTGCGGCGGCTGTAAACCTTGTCTATGCCCCTCCAAAGGGTGTTAATAAAGTGGTAAATAGTATTGGTTACCTGACCGAGGTTTTTCATCAATTCACTTGATTAAGAAAAAAGTACTTGACAAGTTTTGGATATTTGTGGAAAACTATTTAAACTTTCAAGGCCCCCTTGCCTTTGAAAGATGACCGAACAGTTTGCAGAAAGCTGTATTCAATATTCAACCAAATATTTTCAGGCGCGGAATCCGGTTTCAAGAAGCGAATCAGTCCGGCAGCGTATCTGAGAAACGGATGCATCACTTCCTCATTCGCTCTACCTTCACAGAACCGCGGTCGGTCGCTCCAATTTTGTAATCGCGGGCAGTGCAGGTGCAACTCATCTTCAGCCCCATGGGAGATGCTTATGCAGCAATTCTTCGCATACCTGACCGGATTGGCCGGTCTGGGAGCATTCTGGATCATCCTTCTCATCGCGACGGGAAAACATCCCTGGGCGCTGGTCATCGGAGAGGATGGTCGGCCCAGCACCAGCAAGTTTCAAATGATGGTATGGACCGCGGCGGTTGTTTTTGCATTTCTAGCCATCTACCAGATTCGATTCAGCGCTGGCTACGGCGACGGATTGCCCGGCCTACCCAACAATTTACTGATCGCCATGGGCATCAGCGTCGTCACCGCAGTCAGCGCCAAGTCCATCGCCATCAGTTCCCAGGCGAAGAGCACGGCTACCATCGCTGCCGCCGCCGCTGCCGGCCTTCCGGCGGCTCCTGCGTCCCTGCCCAGCCAGAGCGGCCTCTTCGCGGACGATACTGGCGCCCCCGATTTGGGCAAGGTGCAAGTTATTCTGTGGACCGTGATTGCCGTCGGGGTTTTTCTCGCGGAGGTCTTCGCCATTATTCACTGGCCCGATAACCCGCCCGGATCAATTGCTCACCAGGGCCTGCCCGATATCGGCCCGACACTGATGATCCTCATGGGCCTCGGCAACGGCGCATATATCGGCAAAAAGATTGCCGAGAGCTAACTGCCCCAACGAGTAGACAAGGTTAAGTGAAACTATCACGCAATCCGCATCCGATGCAGGAGGTCAATCAACGAAGTATTAAGGAGAAAGCGAGGGTGTAGTTATGGGATTTCCAACAGGCGCGGTTCCGGGTATCGATGTATCGAACTATCAGGGCGTGGTGAACTGGGCCACGGTAGCAAGCGGCGGCGAACAGTTTGCCTACGCCAAGGCAAGTGAAGGCATCACGGTCTCCGACCCATACTTTGTGGATAATTGGGCGGGAATCAAGGCGGCGGGGCTGTTGAGGGGCGCATATCACTTCTATCATCCAAACGACGACCCGGCGGCGCAGGTGAACAACTTTCTTCAAAGCCTCTCCAAGGCGAACGGCGGAAGCCCGGCGCTTGCCCCAGGCGATCTGCCGCCTACGCTGGATATTGAGTTAACCAACGGCGTTGCCACTGCCGATCTCATCGCGGGCGCCGCATCCTGGCTGGCGGCTGTGGCGGCGGCAACAGGCAAAACGCCCATCGTGTACACGTTTGTTTCTTTCTGGCGGACCACGCTCGGCAATCCAACAGATTTGTCGAATTATCCTCTTTGGATAGCCGAATACGGCGTCAATGCACCTATCATTCCCGGCGGATGGACTAACTGGCTCTTCTGGCAGTTCGCCATGCAGCAGTTGCCCGGCGTTCCATCTCAAACCACCGATCTGGACGCCTTCAACGGCTCCCCGGCGGATCTGCAACAACTCGCAAGTTAGGTCTTCTTGCTTGTTTTGAGAGCATAAGCCAGTTAGCGATTTAGAGAGATGTCAAGCGTTCAATCAGCAGATACTGCCGGGGCTGGTTGGCAGGTATTCCATCCAACTGTCCCTGAAACTAAACCGCATTGCAACCCGAGAGGAGTACTCCATGTCCGCAGCTTCAGCCGATTTCGTCGCCACCACCGGAGATACCATCCAATTCACCTTTACTCCCCAACCTGGCGGCTTCGCCTATTTTGCAGGCGCTTCCCTGACAGTTCAGAGCTCCGGGAGTTACACTGCGCTTACCGTTACGGGCAACAACACCTCTTTCAAGCTTCCGAAGGACGATTCCTTCATTCAGATTGCGATTGTCGACGGTCCTGTTCCGGAGAATGGAACTCTCTCTTATTCAGTCAACGGAGCAGCAAGCATTGATCTATGGACTAACCGTCAGCTTTTCCATATGCCCGGAGCGTTTTTCGGATTTGGGGTCTAGATTTCTGATCGTGTAATTCTGTATCTCCCACCCTAGCCGCAATAGAAGTACACGGCTAGGGTGGGGCACTTATCTTAGGCACAACAACATACGGTCAAAGACCGAGGAAGACCAATGAAAATCCCCCTGAAAGCATCGCTCTTTCTTGCGCCTTGCCTGGGCTTCGTCATGGCGCGTGCCCAAACGGCAGCTCCCGCCGATCAGCCCAAGGCACAGCCGGCGGCTCAAGCCTATTCATTTGATACCGATTCGCGCGCCTCGGTGAAAGCATTCAAACAGGAGTTGCAAACTTATTACAACGATAGCCAGAATAAATCGCTTGACAAAAAGGTAATCAATGAAGATTTCAGACAACTTCGATTTGCTGCCACGGTCAGAACGGCGACTACGATGCTGAATTCCGGTATGCAGATACTCGACCTTGACAGTGCTTTTGCTAATGTTGTGACCGGTCTATCTCAGGCTCGCCCCGACAAACAGGTTGCCGCGCAGTCATCCTCCGCAGGAAGCACCTCACTGGTTTCGAAAGCTGGCGGCTCCAGCATCCTGGCCATGGCGGTCGATTCTGGCGCCCTTACACAATCTTCAAGCGGAACCACTTCGACGGTTAGCGGCAATCTGGAGGGAATCGGTTCCCTACTGCTTGGTCAGGCACCAATCTCGATCGATCCTACTAAGCAGAATTGGCTGCGCAAGACCGCAGGCGACGTCAACCTTTCGGCATCCTTCGCTCTGGCCCAGCCCAGTTCCCAATCCACAGCTTCGACCCAGCCGGCAACCGGCACTTCGCCTCCGGCAGGCACGCAAGTTAATATACCTTCCAGTGTCGGCAAGCTGACCGGAATCACCGCTCAGTTTGCAATTCACAATCCCTTCGATCCTCATTCGGCGGCAATGAGAAGCAGGTGGGAAGCCACGAAGAAACAAGTGATTAATGCCGCTGCTTCGGAGCTTCTGGCTGCGAATCCTGTGGTGAGAGCGTTGAATTGCACTGCTTGCGACCAGGATTGGGTCGACGCACAAAAAGATTTCGCCACGGCAGCGTCAAATAGGAATCAGCAGGGATTGGCGGATGCTTTTGATCTATTTATCAAAAAAATTACCGCGGATGCCAATGCGTTCGATGCGAATTTTGAATCTGAAGTAGTCGCTGCCGCCAAGGCGACTGCTACCTATCAGAATGCCGCGAGGACAGCCGTCGACAACACGCTCGGCAACATGTTTACGGCGGAATACGACTACTCCAAGCCGGCGAATCAGCCGGAGACTCATGATTTCAAGCTGGTATACGGCTACGCGATGAATAGCACTACTGCCATCAATACGCTGCTGACCTCAGGCAGCGGAGCCAAGAGCCTATTCACGGCAAACGCGGACATCTCCATCTATGGCGGCACGATCCCGGCATCGGCAAAATACGGGCGCTTGCACTATGGGCAGATTTCTGCCGAGTTCGATACGCCCATTCTTGGAACGCCACCCGCCAAGCTGGCTGTCTTTTCGCTGGCAGGTTACTGGCAATATCAGCCTGACCCTTCCATGCTCAACATCACGCAAAGCGACGTGGCTCCAGGGACTTCGATTCCCGCGCCAACGCAGGTTCTGGTCGGCACAGCCGGTTCTTTGTGGGTCGCCCAGGCAAAGATCACCGTCAAGAATGGAAAGTCCGGGATCAGTGTTCCATTCGGAGTGAAGTGGTCGAATAAATCCGATTTGCTCTCCGGCAACAAGATAGGCGCGCAGGTTGGAATCAGCTATGACTTCTCTTCGCTGAACAATCTTTTTGGAGGGAGCAATTAGCATTGTCTTTCAAACGGCTGAACTCCGTCCCTCGGCGATTGCGCTTCTCACTTTGGCCAGCTCCTGCGCCGCTCCGGTAGACTGAGAGGGCGATGAGTTTGATGCACAGAAATCAATGGGCGGCGCTGGCTGCCGCGCTGGCTGCTGGAATAGCCTTGGCCGGATGCGGAATGCCTGGCGCGCCGCTGCCGCCCTCGCTCAACCTGGCCGACCCGGTGGCCAACCTGGCAGCCAGCCGCGCGGGCAGCCAGGTCGCGCTCACCTGGACCATGCCCAAAAAGAACACCGACAAGCTGCTGCTGAAGGGCAGCGTCACGGTGCGCGTCTGCCGCAAGGAAGGCGCCGGAGGCTGCGAGACGGCTGGCGCTGAGCTGTCGCTGGCTCCTGGAGCGGAGGGCGCGTTCACCGATACATTGCCTGCTCAGCTGGCCGCCGGAGCGCCGCGCCCACTGAGCTACTTTGTCGAACTCAAGAATCGCAATGGCCGCTCGGCCGGCCTGTCGAACGCCGCCGTGGTGCTGGCCGGCGAGGCGCCCGCGCCGGTCACCGGCCTCTCCGCCGAGGTGCGCAAGCAGGGCGTGGCGTTGCGCTGGACTCCCGCCGAAGAATCCTCTTCCTCAGCCGTTCGCCTGCACCGCAAGCTGCTGACGCCGCCGGCCACCAAGCCTCGCGAGGGTCTGCTGGCGCCCCAGCCAGAGCCGCTTGAGCAGAACCTGCTGGTGGACCGCTGCGCGCCGGATGGGCGCAAGGGGGACTGTCGCGCTCTGGACACGAACATCCGCCTCGGCCAGAGCTATGAGTACCGCGCTCAGCGCGTGGCGAGCGTCACGCTGGAGGGCAGGGTGCTGGAGCTTGCCAGTGAGTTCTCAGCGCCAGTTCAGGTTGAGGCGAAGGATATTTTTCCGCCCGAGACGCCCACCAATCTGGCCGCCGTGGCCACGGCCGGCGAAAACGGAGCCGCGCCGGCAATTGACCTGAGCTGGCAGCCCGTTACGGATGCCGATCTGGCCGGCTACTTCGTCTATCGCCGTGAGGGCGAGGCCGCGTGGCAGCGCATCTCGCCGCCCGAGCCCCTGGCGCCGCCGGCCTTCCACGACACGCAGGTCCAACCCGGCCACACGTATCGCTATGCTGTCAGCGCCATCTCCCAGAGCGGACTCGAGAGCGCCCGCTCCGCCGAAGCCGTGGAGTTTGTGCCCAACCCGTAACGGCCGTGGCCGCGCATGGAGGATTACCGATGCAATACTGCCGTTTTCGCTTCGAGAATCAAACTCTCTACGGCGCTGTCGAAGATCGCGCCGGCGAGCCTTGGATTTTTGACCTTGCCCCTGCGCCCGGAGAAGATCTGGCCTTCCACCTGGAACACAATCGTGCTACCTCCTGGAGTTTCGACTTCGAGCCGATGCCCCTCAGTGCCGCCGAGCTTCTCCCGCCGGTTACGCCCGCGAAGATCATCTGCGTGGGCAGCAACTACCGCGCTCATGTGAAGGAGATGGGCCACCAACTGCCCGCCGAGCCGCTGTTGTTTTTCAAGCCGGTCTCCGCGCTGCTTGCTCCGGGCGGAGTCGTCCGAATGCCCGCCGTCTCATCGCGCGTGGACTTTGAAGGCGAGCTGACGCTGGTGATCGGACGCCGCGTCCGCAATCTGCAAGAAGAAGAGTGGCGCTCCGCCCTGCGCGGCTACACGCTGGCCAACGACGTGACCGCACGCGACCTGCAAAGCAAAGATGGCCAATGGACCCGCGCCAAAGGTTTCGACACCTTCTGCCCGGTTGGCCCCATCGTCAGCGACGAGCTGGACCCCGCGGCTGGCCTGACCCTGGAAACCCGCGTCAACGGCGAGCTGCGCCAGCACGCCTCGACCCTCGACTTTATCTTTCCCATCCCAAAACTGCTCGCCTATATCAGCTCTATCCTCACTCTTGAACCAGGCGACCTGGTGCTGACAGGAACTCCTTCCGGGGTGGGTCCGCTCAATGCTGGAGATTGCGTAGAAGTCAGCATACCCGGCCTCGGCGTGCTGGCCAACACCTTCCGGCCGGATCAACACTCCACCTGAACCCTGACATGTTGTTGTTTTATGGCGCATGGAGGGGGAGTATTGCCGTTCCATGCTGCTCATTTTGCTGGCTAGTGATTAGGCTTCCTGAATGCTACCCCATTCCATCCACCTGCCACCGGAGTTGCCGTTGCGCTTCGTTGTTCAATCCGACATCTATAAAAGCTCGCCGGATCGCGGATGCCTTCAATCTGTTTTGCAACCTGAGACGAAGCCGTACCCACTCCGAACCGAAGGCCGCTGGCCCCACCGCAGTACAGATGGGGCCGTGCTCAGCCGAGCGATTGCAGGCTGGCTTCGGCCTGGCGGATGCGGGCGAGGCCGACATCGCGGCCGAGGACGGCCATGGTTTCAAAGAGCGGCGGCGCGTTCTTGCGTCCGCAGACTGCTTTTCAAGCGGCGGCTTTGCTGGTGGGCATGGCCTGGGCCACCAAACGCACGCCGAACGCCGCACAGACGCGACTGATGGTATCAAAGCGCGGCGCGCTATTGGGGCGAAGGGCTTTGTAGAGAGCTTCGCGGGTAATTCAGGCGGCCTTGGCGGTCTCCGTCATGCCGCGCGCGCGGGCAATGTCGCCCGCCGCGGGGTTAGAATGGGTTGCGTATTCATTGACGCCTCGATGAGCACAGAAGCGGTTGAAACTGGAAGACCGGTCGAGCCGATTGCATCCCTGGGGCATACGCTCGGGCTGCTGGCGATCATTGCGGCTTTTGCGGTTGCGGGCCGGATTTTGGTCGGCAACCAGCCTGGCGCAGCGATAGAACACTTCGGGCGTGCAAAGATTTACCTCATCGCTTTGAGCAGCGAGTGGTTCCTCTATCTATACATTCGCGCCGGAATGCGAGGGCAACCCAAAAGTGTCAGGCAATTCATCGATGAAAGGGCTTGGTCGTTCGGCCGATGGCGCCTTTACGCTCTCATCGCGTGTGGAGCGGCAGGTGTCTGGGCGTGCTGCGGATACGGCCTTGGCATGCTATTGAAGCCGGAGCCGCAGAAGATCGCGCACTTAATGACACTGCTGCCACACAGCGACATTGAGAGGATCTTGTGGGTTGCACTCTCAGTGAGCGCCGCGTTTTGTGAAGAGTTCATTTATCGCGGCTATCTGCTCAGGCAATTCCAAAGGTATACCGGATCCCTGGCTGCGGGCCTCGTCCTGCAGGCGGTGATTTTCGGAGCCGCTCATGCCGCATTGCCATGGGAGGTGGTGGTATCGGTGACGTGTCTCGGCCTGGTCTTTGGCGGGACAGCCGTGCTGTCCAAAAGCCTCGCTCCTGGAATGCTCTTCCACGGCGCGTTCGATGTTCTTCCCGGATTACTCTTTCATCTATAAGGGCTAGCCGGATCGCGTGTGCCCTAAATCCGCTTTTACAACCTGGGATGAATCCGTTCGCGTTCCGAAGCGAAGGCCGCTGGCCCCACCGCAGTACGGATGGGCATGTGCTCAAACGATCGATTGCAGGCTGGCTTCGGCCAGGCGGATGCGGGCGAGACACGTCTCGCGGCCGAGGACGGCCATGGTTTCAAAGAGTGGCGGCGCGTTCTTGCGTCCGCAGACGGCGACGCGGATGGGCTGGAAGGCCTGCCCGGCCTTCAAACCCAGGTGTGCGGCTGCCGCTCGAAGCGCCTGATCGAGCGAATCGTGATCGAAGGTGACGGCGGGCAGAACTTCCAGCGCGTGCTGGAGGACTCGGCGGGCCATCGCCGCATCGCCGCCCTTCTGCGGGATCAACTCTGCTGGGTCGTAGGGGGCGAGTTCCTTCAGGAAGAAAAAGTCGGCGGCTGCGGGGGCTTCGCCGAGCAGCTTGATGCGCTCGCGGATGAGCGGGGCGACGGTGAGTATTTTTTCGGGCGTTGCCTCAAAGCCGGCCTGCGCGAAGAAGGGCTGAAGCTGGCGGCTTAGCTCGTCGACGCTGAGGGCGCGGATGTGCTCGGCGTTGAGCCAGACGGCCTTGGGGTCAAACGGGTCTTCCTCGGTGAAATTGACGACGGCGTTGGAGCGGTTGACGTTTTCCAGCGTGAAGGCTTCACGAATCTCCTCAAGCGGCATGAACTCGCGGTCGTCTTTGGGCGACCAGCCGAGGAGGCAGAGGAAGTTGATGAAGGCACGTGGGAGGAAGCCCGCATCGCGATAGGTGGTGACACTGACGACAGGCCCATGTTTCCGTTTTGACAGCTTGGCGCCATCGGGGGCGACGAGCAGGGGCAGATGCGCGAACTGGGGCGGCGGCGCGCCGAGGCCTTCGAAGATCAACAGGTGCTTGAAGGTGTTGGTGAGGTGATCCTGGCCGCGGATAATGTGGGTGATGCGCAGATCGGCGTCGTCGGCGCAGGAAGCCAGGTGGTAGGTCGGCATCCCGTCCGAGCGCAGCAGGGCGAAGTCTTCCACCTCGTCGGCTTGCTTGGATTGCTCGCCATAAACGCTATCGACGAAGCTGAGGGTGCGGCCTTCACCGCGGGGAACGCGATAGCGGAGGGCGAAGGGCTCGCCACTGGCGGCGCGGTAGTCGGAGTCTTCCCTGGACAATTCGCGCATACCGGGGTTACAGAGCCATGCGCCTTGCGCGCTGGACTGCTCGCATGAGTCCGCGTGCGCGGGGGTGAAGTCGCGATAGGCCAGACCCTTGGCGAAGATCGCTTCGGCCTGCCGGCGATGCAGGGCAAGGCGTTCGGATTGCTTGTACTCTTCGTCCCAGTCGAGGCCCAGCCAGCGCAGTCCCTGAAAGATGGACTGGGCGCTGGCCTCGGTGTTGCGCTCGACGTCGGTGTCGTCCAGGCGCAGAACCATGGTTCCGTGATTGTGGCGGGCGTAGAGCCAATTGAAGATAAAGGTGCGCGCGCTGCCCACATGCAGGAAGCCGGTGGGCGAGGGCGCGAAACGAACGCGTGGAGTCTTTGCCGAAGCGGGAGCGGAATCAAGCATCGTAATTGTATGTTACCAATCGCAGCGCGGACAGCGCAGATCCCCATTGGGATAAATCCATCAAAGCCGGGAGGCGCGATCCCGGACGAAGCGACGCTGGATGGAAGTAACTTGGCGGTGCTGACGGCGAAGCTCAGCAAACGCAAGACGGGTTGAACCGCGGGCTGACCCTGACTTCGCAACTCGCGTATAGTTCTCCTTATCATAAGATAAAGAGCAAACATATAGGGCCCTATTTATAACGGACACTATGCCACAGGCATGCGCCTCAGTCTGAGCAATATGGAACACACGAAAACTTCAACTTACAATTCATTGCGACAGGTCAATATTGGTCAGCTATTGATTGCATGGCAGGCGATACTGGCATTCAGTACACGTCACGGAATTGAAGCTGCCGGAGTCTCCGGCGTGCGAACTCTTGTGAAACCGACAACATCAAGAGGCCGCATACTAACCGCCGTGCTAGTGAGTCGGAGGAAGTAATGGAGAAACAAATGACACTGCTCAAAGGTTTTGGAACGGGATTGTGCCTCACCGTGCTCTGTGTACTCGTCGCGCCGAAAGCCAAGGCCGACGATTTCAACAGAAAGTCAATCGTAACGTTTAGCGCGCCGGTCGAAGTTGGGGGCTCCGGCGCCCAGGTATTGCCAGCGGGAACCTATGTATTCAAGGTCATGAATCCTGGAGCGTACAGCCACATCGTTCAGATCTCCAACCAGGATGAAACCCATGTCTTCACCCTCGTCATCGCAATGCCCAACTATCGTTTGAAGTCTACTAACAAAACGGTCATGACTTTTAGCGAGCGGCCAGCCGGAGAGCCGGAGGCTCTGAAGGCATGGTTCTATCCGGGCCGTGAATGGGGCGAGCAATTTGTCTATGAAAGGTCCAAAGCCATCCAACTGGCCGCGGAAACCAATGAGACAGTGCTTTCGACTCCCGCCGTTATCGCGGCCGCGCCCGTTGAAGTCTTGACTGCGGCCCCTGTCGAGGCAGTAACTCCAAAAGGAGAGACGGTTGAGACAGCCCAAGTTGTTGAAGCGCCTCCCGCGCCCGTAGCGGCGCCCGTGGCTGCCGCACCGACGCCCGTGGAAGTCGCATCTCTGCCCAAGACCGCCAGTAATCTTGGCTTGATTGGACTGGCCGGCATGATGCTGCTCAGTGCTGGATTGTTACTTTCCGGCTTTGCCAGGAAAACCACGTAAACCAGTAACTCCTTCCTTGCCCTCCCGGCCATTCGAGTTGGCCGGGACAAGTCATTGGATGAGGCGGTGCGCGAGTATCGCCTCTGTTGTTCAGTGGAGCACAGACTCCGATCAATTGTCGGGACGCATCAGGTTTTTTCAAATGACAAGACAGATGACTAGGAAGACCGCGTTTGAGAGATATCTCAGCAAAGGAGCCAACTTGTCTGTCCCTGAACATTTCCGGACCGGAAGTTGCATTGGACTGGAACGAAAGCATTCACTACTGTTCCTGCTGGTTCTTGCTGCTGCGATTTATTTGCCTCATGCAGCCGCATCTCAGGATGCCAATTCGGCGCAGAAGAACTCCGGCGGCGACTATACGCTCAGAGTCAATGCCAATCTGGTTATCTTGAGCGCCACTGTCCTGGACCACCACAATGCTTTAGTTTCAGGACTCGATAAAGACGATTTCCAGATATTTGAAAATCACGTTCTTCAATCGATCAAGCATTTCAGCCATGAGGATATTCCGGTTACGGTTGGTTTGGTCATCGACAACAGCGGAAGCATGGGTCCGAAGCGCGCAGACGTAATTGAAGCGGCATTGTCGTTTGCCCGTTCAAGCAACCCGCGGGACCAGATGTTTGTGGTCAACTTCAATGAGCATGTATCGTTTGGCTTGCCGGCGGATATTCCTTTCACGGATCGGCAAGATCAGTTGCAGCGCGCTCTTGCTTCGATCCATACGATTGGCGAGACCGCGCTCTACGATGCAATTGCCACAGCCCTCGATCACCTCAAGAAAGGCGGATGCGACAAGAAGGTTCTTATCGTGATCAGCGATGGCGGCGACAATGCCAGCAAGCTCAGTCTTGCCCGGGTTATTGAAATGGCTAAAGCGTCCGATGCGATCATCTATGCGATCGGCATCTTCGATGAGCGGGACGGCGATCAGAACCCTGGCGTGCTTAAGCGATTTGCGAAAGAAACCGGCGGCGAAGCATTCTTTCCGGAATCATCGAATGAGATTGCATCCATCTGCGCAGGGATTGCCCGGGATATACGCAATCAGTACACGCTGGCATACGCTCCTTCGATCCTGAAGCAGGATGGCGAATATCGAGTCATCGATGTGAAGGTTAGCGCACCGGGATATGGGCGCTTATCGGTCCGCACTCGAACTGGGTACATCGTGCCATCGGCACTCCTAACACCGGCATCAGAAACGGTTGGCCATGATCTCCATCGCTGAGAACGAGATGTTCGCCAGGCGCGGCCAGCGGTTTATGTGCTGGACGCGACGAATTCTCATGCTCACAGGTGTTTTAGCGCTCGCCTATGTCGCGCTCACATTATTTAATGCGAGGCTCTTTCAGGACGCCGCAAACCACACGCTGGAACAGCAGATTCGCGCCGCAGAACAGCATACGGCAAGCCCGTCAAGACCTGCCGTGAAAGAAGGGGATGTTCTGGGAAAGATTGAAATACCGAGGCTTGACTTCTCCGTAGCGGTATTGCAAGGAACCACCTCGAAAACTTTGCTGCTCGGAGTTGGGCATATCGCAGGGACCGCGCTGCCTGGGGAAGCGGGAAATATAGGTATTGCCGGGCACCGGGATACCTACTTTAGAGTTTTGAAAGATATTCGCCGGAATGACGAGATCCGCCTTCAGACCGCATCTGGGGTCGCCCGGTACGAGGTAGATTGGATTCAGATCACGGCTCCTCGCGACGGCGACATCGTGTCCCCCACGAGCGAATCCGCTCTAACCCTCGTTACCTGCTACCCCTTCTACTATGTCGGCGCGGCTCCGGAACGATATGTTGTACATGCTCATAAACTATAGAAATTGGTTATCCTATTTAATCCTATCCATTGTTTCTCGTTCACGACGCCTCGTGACTGAACCGTTTTGCTCAGTCTCAAAAGGAATGTTAAAAGCCCGGAACAAATCTGAAGGCGATGATACCGAGCTACTTTGACCAGCCTAGTATGGTGCAAATCTGACAGGATCAGTATAGGCTGACTTGAACGCCAGCATGTCATTGACAGCGTTGCGTATCGACGAAACACGATGCAGATCGGAGGAAAGACCTTGACGCCATTCATGGAAAAACGGAATTCGCAGTCTTTGTTTGTCAGCTGCGGCGATCTGGCGGGCAGACTCGGATTCCGATCGATCAAAGAGCCTATTGACACAAAAGTCCGGAGGGTGATGCTTCTGCTGCTGGTCGCCGTAGTCCTGGCAGGTTTGTCAATGACGGCAAGACCGCAATCGCCGATCAATTCGGAAGACTCCTCAGGTACTGGAGCGAGCACGACCGCTCCGCAACTGGACCTGGTCTATGTGCGTCCGACGCAAAGAATCATGGCCAGAAACTACGTCTTCGACGGATTCGGGCCGTTCCCTATTGTTGGCGCGGCATTCACGGCTGGTATTAACCAATTGGGCAATTCTCCACCAGAGTGGAATCAAGGCGTTGAGGGCTATTCCAAGCGGTTTGGGTCCGACTTAGGGATTGCAGCGGTCGGGACTACGACGCGTTACGGGCTGGCAGAAGCTTTCAAGGAAGATACATTGTATTACCGCTGCGAATGCCGCGGCGTATTTCCGCGACTGAGCCACGCCGTAATCTCGACATTGACGGCGCGCCGCGGCGAAGACGGCCATCGCGTCTTCTCTTTCCCCGCGCTGGTCGCGCCTTATGCGGGCTCAATGACCGCGGTCTATGCCTGGTACCCGAATCGCTACGGCGCGAAGGACGCATTCCGCATAGGCAATTACAGCATGTTGGCCTATATGGGCGAAAACATTTCACTGGAGTTTATCTATAGCGGACCCCACTCCCTGCTTCATCGCATGCATCTGAACAATGCGCACGGCTCTCCCGAAAAAGGACCGAACAAATGAGCGATCGCGGAGTTATTGCAGTTGAAGGCTTCAATCCGCCAATTCCAAAGCGGCGATCCGAACCCGCGCCTTCTGTTATAGAATCCGTTCCGAATCCGATTAATGGCTTCTTCGAGTGGTTTGGCAGCTTTGGCATCTTTTCCTGGCAGGTATTCAAGGCCGCGGTTACGCCGCCGTATGAGTGGCGCGAGTTAATTCGCCAGCTCGACGAAGTTGGATCCAAGTCATTTCCGCTGGTAGCTTTGGCAGGCGCCGCAATCGGTGTGATCATCTCGCTGGAAGCCCGCTACAGTCTAACTCGATTTGGCGCTAAATCGATGTTTCCGTCCACTCTTGTTTACTCCGTGATTCAGGTAATGGGACCGATTATCACCGGTTTAATCGTATGCGGTCGCGTGGGCGCCGGCATTGGCGCGGAGCTGGCGTCGATGAAAGTCTCCGAGCAGATTGACGCCATTGAGGCATCGGCGATCAACCCTTACAGGCTTCTGGCTGCGACCAGGATTCTGGCTTGCATCCTGATGCTGCCGCTGCTCACTCTTGCCGCCGATGCATCGGGTTTGTTGACAGGCTGGTTTGCGCAGTCTCTGGTAGAGCCGCTTTCGTTCCACCAGTTCATTGCAAGCGGCTTCAAAGGCGCCACCTTCAACGCCTTTTTGCCGCAAACCTTCAAAACAGCGGTGTACGGCCTGATCATCGGACTTATCGCCTGCTTTCAGGGAATGCGCACGCGGGGTGGCGCTGAAGGTGTAGGCCGTGCGGCTACCAACTCGGTTGTGCTCGGCTCGCTCTTCCTTATTCTGGCCGATGTTGTTCTGGTGAAATTCATTCTGGTTGTCTTCCCTTAACTATTAACAGGAGATCCGAGGATTATCCATGGCCACTGCCTATGACATCGCGATGAAGGAAGCGGAACCTGAACAGGAGGGCCGCGCGCCTGTTGTCGTAGTCGAGAATCTGCGAAAAACCTTCGGAATCCATAATGTTCTCAATGGGATTAATCTAAGCGTGAATCGTGGCGAAACTTTGGCTGTGCTGGGACGCAGCGGCACAGGCAAGAGTGTTTTACTCAGGCTCATTATCGGCCTTGAAACACCGGACTCGGGTTCGATTCGCATCCATGGCCAGAACATCGCCGGTCTGGCGCTTGATCGAATGGGTGAAATCAGAAAGAAGATGGGTTTCCTGTTCCAGCATGCGGCGCTTTACGATTCGCTCACGGTTGCTGAGAATGTGGCGTTTCCCCTCGTTCACCACCGGAAAGACATGTCCGGGTCCGAGCGCGGCGAGCGGGTGAAACAGTTACTGGCCGAGGTGGGCATGGAAGGCAGCCTTGCAAAGATGCCATCCGATATCTCGGGCGGAATGCAGAAGCGCGTGGGTCTGGCTCGCGCGCTCGCGCTGGAACCCGAGATTCTGCTTCTCGACGAGCCAACGGCAGGCCTCGATCCTATCAGCTCCGGAGAGATCGACGATCTGATTCTCAAACTCCAGTTGGAGCGTCAGATGGCATCTATCGTAGTGACGCACGATCTGCACAGCGCCAGGACAATAGCGAACAGCCTGGCCCTCCTGGATCAGGGGAATGTCGTGATCGAAGGCACGTTTGAAGACCTTCAGGAAAGTGGCATCGAGTTTGTAAAGGAATTTCTCAAGCAGTCGTAGGAGGAGTTATGTCGAGAGTGGCAAGGCTGGGAGCGTTTATCGTGGGGACATTGGCAGTTCTGGCTGCCGGGATCTTTGTCATCGGGAGCAAGGAGTATCTGTTTCGTTCCACGTACCAACTCAGGGCGGAATTCGACAATGTTGCCGGTCTGGAAGCGGGAGCCGACGTGCAGGTGGGTGGAGTTCACAGCGGAACGGTGCAAACCATCACTTTGCCGCACAAGCCCGGCGATAAGGTCATGGTACTCATGAATCTGGACAAAGCTACGCGCGAGATTATCAAGGACGACTCTGTGGCCTCGATCGAGACCGAGGGAGTGCTGGGCAATCAGTTCCTCGCCATCTCGTTCGGTTCCGAGGGTCAAGCCGAGGTTAAAGATGGAGAGATTATTGAGAGTGAATCTCCACTGGTATTGGCGGATATGCTCAAGAAAGCCAACGACATTCTCAATAGCAGCCAGCAAGCTATTCAGAACACCACCCAGGCGACGGCGCATCTGAATTCGGTGAGCGCCAAGATCGATTCGGGCGTCGGTACTATGGGATCACTGGTCAACGACAAGCAGCTCTATAACAACCTGGAACAGAGTACCACTATACTGCAATCCACAATGCTCCAGGCGCAAACCGGAGTGACGGACTTCCAGGAGAATATGGAAGCTCTGAAACATAACTTCTTCTTGAGCGGGTATTTCAAGAAGCGCGGATACGAAGATTCCGCAGATCTTCAAGCGAATAGAATTAGTGCCCTTCCGGCGAGCGCGCCGCTCAAGGCGTTTACTTATACAGCCAAGCAGCTCTTCGATACTGCCGATTCGGCCAAGCTGAAAAATCAGAAGTCCCTCAATGCCGGGGGAGAGTTCCTGGCGCGGAACCCGTTTGGATTTGCGGTTGTTGTTGTTTCCGCCGGTTCGGAAGGCGACACCCAACAGGAACTGGTACTCACCGAGGCCCGCGCCATGGTTGTGCGCGAGTATCTTGTAGAGAACTTTGGATTTGACGATAGTCAGCTAAAGACCTTGGGTTTGGGCAAGCAGGCGGGATCGAGTCTGGACGCCGGCTGGGGATCGATCCAGATTCTCATTTTCCCAACAGGTATCGAAATACCGGCTGACATACTTCCCCCAGCCAGTAGCTCCACCATAACGGATGTCGATCGGCCAGTTCAAGTTACTACGGCGGCAACTCATCTGCCATAGTGCATCAAATCATGTGCAATCTTACCAAGCTGCGAATACGACGCGGGAATGGAGAAAAAATGACCGGAAGCAAGTACAACCATGAAGGAAACAGCAGCGACAGCGGCGAGCCTGATCCTGGCCCTTACTGGAGGCGAATGCATCGTGACTGGCGCTTCTGGATCGGCGCAATCTTCATGATCTCTGCGATTGCCATCTATGTTCTGAGTGGAGACCTGGCGTGGATTCCGCGTGGGCAATAGCAACTATCGTATCCGGTGTGCATAATAGCACAGCTATTTGCCCGGTAATTTGGAATTCTTAGGGGAAGAAGGATGACCGTTCTCCTTTTTCTTCTGTTTCTGAGCGAATGAAGACCATCGGACATAGGCTCCTAATTTCCGCCACGGTTATGCAAGAACACGCCGCATCAATTCCATGCCCTTGAAGGCCGTCTCCTTGAAAACAAATGCCAGAGTGAGACGGACATGACACAAGCAATTCAACACGACTCGATCGATTAGCTCGAAGATGCGCTGAGTTCGGACCGGGTCCAAGCAAATGATTGGAGAGAATGAAATGCCACTCGTCACTGTTGTCATCACGCTAGCCGTGGTCGGCCTGCTGCTATGGCTGGTCAACCGCTTCATCCCCATGCAAGGTCAGATCAAGGGCATCCTGAACGGAGTTGTCGTCATTGCCGTGGTTCTGTGGCTCCTGAAGATTGTCGGTCTCTTCGACAACCTTTCACAATTCCATATCGGAAATAACATGCCGCTCGTCACTGTTTTGATCACGCTATGCGTAGTCGGCCTGCTGTTATGGCTGGTCAACCGCTTTATCCCCATGCAAGGTCAGATCAAGGGCATCTTGAATGGCGTCGTTGTAATCGTCGTCGTCCTGTGGCTTCTCAAGGTATTCGGCCTCTTCGACTACCTTTATCAGTTCCGCGTGGGACATTGAAGGATCAGCCTGTCGAAGCCTTGAAGTTACTGACTGATAAAGAAACGAAAGTCCAACGCAGTAAGGCAGAAATTGCCTGTAGGAGGAATCTTGAAGCGCATACTCTTGTTCGCAATGGGAAGTGTCCTCAGCTTGAGCGCGATCGCTCAAGCCGGTCCGCAAACGGCGACGGTCCTCGAAACCGCGGGCCCTGTATCCACCTACCGCGTGATCGTAATCAGTCGATCAGTCCAGGCGGTCAACTATCAGCATCGCAGCGGAGCTTCGGATGTGGATTTCGCCGGGACCGCTTTGTTGCCTTCGGCAAGTGGAAAAGCCAAAGTGCGCAGCAAGCGCGGCACGATGGAAGTCGAGGCGGAATTCGGTAACCTGCAAAATCCCACAACCTTCGGCAGCGAATATCTCACTTATGTCCTGTGGGCTATCTCACCCGAAGGCAGGCCAGTCAACCTTGGAGAAGTGCTGGTTGGCGGCAATGACCGGAGCAAGCTGACTGCAACCACGGATCTCCAGGCTTTCGCTCTAATTGTCACAGCGGAGCCTTACTATGCCGTCCGCCAGCCCAGCGACGTCGTCGTCCTTGAAAACGTCCTTCGCGCAGATACAAAGGGAACAAGCGAGGAAGTGAATGCGAAGTACGAGCTTTTGGAGCGTGGGGGCTACATACCCACCGGCTACAAATTCGACCCCGTGGTTCTGAACGCCAACCTGCCGTTGGAGTTCTACGAGGCGCGGAATGCGCTCAGGATCGCTCAGTCCGAGGGAGCGGAGACCTATGCAGGCGCGAGTTACCAGCATGCTGTACAATTGATGAACAGCGCCGATGCGTATGCGATAGACAAGCGGGTCGACAAAAAGCCCCTGATAGCTGCCGCCCGAGCGGCGGTTGAGTCTGCCGAAGACGCGCGAGAGATCGCGGTCAAAAGAATTGACGCGGATCGTCTGGCGAATGAGCGCCAGGCATCGAGCGACGCGCAGGCTAGTTCGCAGGCTCAGGCTGACGACGCAACACGCCTGAAGGAGAAGGCGCAGGCCGACGCCGCAAAGGCGCAAGCCGACGCGGCAAGGGCACAAACCAGCGCGGCAAATGCGCAGGCCAATGCAGCACAGGCGCAAGCAGACTTGACCGCCAACCAGGCAGCATCGACAGCCGCAGTTACTGCAGCCCAAGCAGATGCTGAACAAGCTCGCAAAGACGCGCAGATCGCTCAACAGGGTCAACAGCAGGCGGATTCCGACAAGGCCGCAATGCGCGCCAAACTGTCAGAACAGTTAAACCAGATTCTTGCAACTCGAGATAGCGCCCGCGGACTGATTGTCAGTATGTCCGATGTGCTGTTCGACACTGGGAAGTACACATTGAAGCCGGGTGCGCGTGAGAAGCTCGCGAAGGTTGCCGGAATTCTCATCGCCTATCCTGGCCTCAACATCGAAGTTGGCGGTTATACAGATAACGTCGGCGGCGATGAAATGAATCAGAAGCTATCGGAAAATCGCGCCGGCGCGGTACGCAATTATCTGGTCGAACAGGGCGTAACGACAAACTCAGTAAGCGCCAAGGGCTACGGCAACACGCTGCCGGTAGCTTCCAATGACAACGCGGCGGGCAGGCAGGAAAATCGCAGAGTGGAACTGGTTGTGTCCGGTGATGCAATCGGCAGCCCCGTCAATGTGACGACGGGAAGCTTGCGCTGACAATGTTACGTAACCGCTGCGGTCTCGAAGAGAGGCCGCAGCGCATTTGCCGCGATGCATCCTGCGAGCAAGGTGGCGAGGGGTGAATATGCCTGGAACCATATTGATCGTGATTCTTGTCTTGGCACTGATGGGCGCTTGCTACGCTGGCCGCATAGCGGCAGGAGTTGGGGATATTATCCGAGCGAGGAGTTGGACTGGTCCTTCCGATTATTGTCATACTTCTGATTCTCGGCCGGATTTGAACCAGAAAAGAGGACAGGATGCCACATTCCAAGAAACTGCAGTACGATAATACAGCCGCAGACACTGACCCTGAGATAACTCCGCTTCCCGCGATAAACGCGAACCGGCTGCCTTTGCCAACTCGCATAGCGTTTATTGGAAACTATCTTCCGCGCGAGTGCGGCATAGCCACTTTTACAACAGACCTGTGCGCTGCTTTTGCCGCCGAATATGGAGAAGGGCGGCTGTTTGCGATACCTGTCAATGATCCCGATTCGAGTTATGACTATCCAAAGCAGGTCCGCCTGGAGATTACGCAGGAAGATGTTGTTTCTTATGAGCGCGCCGCCGATTTCCTTAATTTCAACGGCAACGATCTTGTCTGCCTGCAGCATGAATATGGGATCTACGGCGGAGACGCCGGCAGCCACATACTCACGTTGCTGCGCAAATTGAAGATGCCGCTCGTCACTACGCTGCATACGGTTCTGCGCGACCCTGACCTGAATCAAAGGATTGTGCTCGAAGAGATTGCACAGCTTTCAGATCGTATGGTTGTCATGAGCGAGCTGGCGGCCCAACTGCTGCGTGATGTGTATGCGGTTCCCGGCGAAAAGATCGATGTAATTCCGCACGGCGTGCCGGATATTCCCTTCATGGATCCCAATTACTTCAAAGACAAGTTCGGCACAGAAGGTAAATCCGTCCTTTTAACGTTTGGGTTGCTATCTCCGAACAAGGGGATTGAGAACGTGATTCAGGCACTGCCTGCGATTCTCGCGAGGCAGCCAAACGTAGTGTATATAGTTACCGGAGTGACTCATCCGCATCTTCGCCGGCGCGAAGGCGAGCGCTACCGTGAAGAACTGCAAGCGCTGGCAGAACGGCTTGGCGTTTCGGATCACTTGGTTCTCAACAATCGCTTTGTTAGCGCGGAAGAACTGTTAGAGCACGTGGGCGCAGCCGATATCTACATCACGCCGTACCGGCATGAGGCGCAGGTCGTTTCCGGCACGCTTGCGATTGCGCTTGGAGCTGGAAAGGCGATTGTTTCCACGCCGTATTGTCACGCAAAGGAGCTGCTTGCGAAGAAGCGGGGCGTAATCGTTCCGTTCCAGAATCCCAATGCGATTGCAGAAGCAATTCTCGCTTTGCTGGAGAACGATGCTGAGCGCCATGCTATGCGCAAGCGCGCTTATGTTTACGCCCGCGGCACCACATGGGAGAAGACAGCGCGGGCTTATATGGCTAGCTTTCAACGGGCACGCTTCGAGCGCTCGCTGCATCCAAGAGCCGCCCATATGGACGATCCCGCAATGAATCCAATTGATTATCTGCCTTTGTTGAACACCGGCCATCTGTTGAACATGACCGACGACACAGGAATGCTGCAGCACGCCATCTTCTCGGTGCCGAACACGCGTGAGGGCTATACTACGGACGATAACGCGCGGGCGCTGATCGTGTCGGTTCTACTGGATGAAAACACGGAGTATGCAGATCGACGAGAATGCCCAAACCTCTCTCATCGCTACCTTTCCTTTCTTTGGCTTGCCTTTCATGCCGATTCCGGAAGATTTAGAAACTTTCTCGGCTACGACAGAAAATGGCTTGAGAATATCGGGTCGGACGATAGCCATGGGCGTGCATTGTGGTCGCTTGGGAAGGTGCTCGGGGTTTCGCGAAATGCTGGATTGAGAGGCGCGGCTGGCAGGCTTTTCGAAGCGGCTGTCCCCGCGACACTTACATTTACCAGTCCACGCGCCTGGGCGTATAGCATCCTGGGCATGCAAGCATATCTGGACTGGTTTCCTGGAGACAGAGCCATTCAGGGTGCCCGCAACGAGCTTGCGAATCGACTCTTTGACATCTACGAACGGTGCCATTCCGAAACGTGGAAATGGTTTGAAAAGAGCCTCTCCTACTCGAATGCAAGGCTCTCGCAGGCGCTCATATTAGCAGGCTGGCGAAGCGATAACCAGAGGATGATTGAAGCTGGAATGGATTCCCTGAAGTGGCTTGTTGCAGAACAGCACCGTTGCGACGAGAATGTATTCGTTCCGATCGGATCGAATGGATTCTTCATTGAAGGATGTGAAAAGGCGCGCTTCGACCAGCAGCCAGTCGAGGCATGCGCAACCGTCTCAGCCTGTTTAGAGGTGTACCGGCTAACGGAGGAGCGACAATGGCTTGAAGAGGCGCGCAAAGCATTCAGTTGGTATCTCGGAAAAAACGATCTGCAGGTTCCCCTGTATGATGCAGAGACAGGCGGATGCAGGGATGGCCTGCATCCTGACCGGGTAAACGAGAACCAGGGCGCAGAATCCACGCTCTCGTTCCTCATGGCGCTGCTGGAAATGCAGGCGGCCAAAGTTGCAAGCGTTGAAGAACTGCATCATGAAATGGGAATCTCTCTTTGAATCCTCTCAATTCTACTGGCGTAGCGGCTGAGGCCGTTGTTGTGAAACAACAAAAGCCGGGAGCGTGCGCGGATCGTCCACTGTTTACGCGCCATCCCGGCAACCCTCTCCTTAGCCGCGATCACTGGCCCTATCCCATCAATAGCGTTCTGAATGCAGGCGCGGTGCAGTTACCCGATGGCGATACCCTGCTTTTGTGCCGCGTTGAAGACAGAAGCGGATTATCGCATCTGTGCGCTGCGCGTTCCGCCAACGGCATCGACAATTGGCGCATCGACTCCCAGCCAACTTTGATGGCGAACCCAAAAGAGTTCCCGGAAGAAATATGGGGCATCGAGGATCCGCGCATTACATATGTTCCGCAACTCGAGCAATATGCTGTAGCTTACACATCCTTTGCGCGAGGAGGTCCCGGAGTATCTCTCGCGTTGACCAAAGATTTCCGCAGCTTTGAGCGTTTCGGAGTAATTATGTCACCGGAGGACAAAGATGCAGCATTGCTGCCTCGCAGGATCGGCGGCCGATGGGCGCTCATTCATCGCCCGATGACGGCTCTGGGCGCGCATATGTGGATTTCTTATTCACCCGACCTGCGGCATTGGGGAAGCCACAAGATTATTCTCGAAGCGCGGCGTGGCGGATGGTGGGACGCAAACAAAATCGGTCTTTGCTCTCCTCCGATTGAAACCGCCGAAGGCTGGCTGATGATTTACCACGGCGTGCGGCAAACAGCTTCGGGAAGTATTTATCGGCTTGGCCTCGCGCTCTTTGATTTGGAGAAGCCGGAGGTTTGCCTGCGACGGGGAAATTCATGGATCTTCGGGCCAGAGGCTCCCTATGAACGGAACGGCGATGTGAACGATGTCGTCTTCCCTTGCGGACAAACCATCGGAACCGACGGAGACTCGATCAACTTGTATTACGGTGCAGCCGATTCCTGCATCGCTCTGGCCACGGGCAGCATCCGGGGTCTTCTCTCCTGGCTGGACTCAAATGGAAGTCAAGCAGAGAGTCGGGCATTCTAGCGAACGCGGCGATAAGTCCGGAAGGGGGCAAACATATGAGAAATACAAGCCAGAACTGGCCCGATTGGCTCCCGCATCCGCTGTGGATTCGCCGAGTGTGCCCGCGCTGCAATTCCGTCAAATTCAAACAGGCGGAGTTACGGTCATTCGATGGCCTGCTGGCGATGTTCGCATTGCGGCCGGTTCGCTGCATGTTTTGCTGGCGACGGTACTACTGGATTACTTTACACGGCGCGAATGCTGGATAACTTCTCGGCTCTTCCAGTGATTCCGAAACTGCCGCATTCAACTGCAAGCGCGGGTGGAATTGAGTATGAGTGTCTTTGTCCAGCAACCGGCTCAGATACCAGCGGCGCACGCGCAGTCATCGCTGGCGCCGCACTGGCTAATGCATCTGGGAGCGCTGGGTCTTTTCTTCGTTGCCGTGGTCGATTCCTCGGTCGTCCCTCTGCCATTGCCCGGGAGCACCGACTTACTTCTTCTGTGGCTTGTGGCGCATAACGGCGATCCCTGGCTGCTGGCTCCTTGCGCCGTTGCCGGCAGCATCCTGGGCGGATACACCACCTGGCACATTGGCCGCAGAGGCGGCGAAGATGCGCTGCGCCGCTACGTGCCGGCTCGCCTCCTTGGGCCTATTGTCGGATGGGTCGAGCGCCACCGGATCCTGGCGGTGTTTGTTCCCGCCTTGCTTCCACCGCCGATTCCACTGTTGCCGTTTGCACTCGCCTCCGGCGCGCTGGGCGTTTCGCGCAGACGCTTCCTGGCCGTATTCGGCGCGGCTCGCAGCCTGCGTTACTCCTTCATCGCATGGCTCGGGGTAACCTATGGGCGCAGGATCGTCCGTATGTGGTCGGGAAGCCTTCAGAAGTGGTCAACTCCTCTCCTATGCGTTTTCGTGGGCCTTCTAATCGCCGGCACATGCTTCGCGATATGGAAGATACGCGGGCTGCGCAAGATTGATGCCGCGCAGAAACTGGCGCGACCTAATAGATATGCCTGTGCCAAAGGATAGAGTCTAAGATGAATCATATTTTATCTCCCCTAAGTCTCGCGCAAATCTGTCTGTTATTGACATAACACATAAAACGGGCAATAATGCGGCCGGGGAGGTGATCCCCGGCTGGTAACGGACTTATCAAACAAGCAGAGACTTCATGCAGCAAGACGCCTACTTGCACTTATTGCAATCGGCATCCGCCGCTGAATTCTTCAATCCGAGCTTCACGTGAGCGTCGAGGTGTACTTCGGTGCCCTCAATGGCATCGCTCACCGCCTCTTTCGCCAAGCCCCAGGCGCCCTCGGCCTTGCCCTTCACCTGCTGAGCCATACCCTCAGCTTGAAGTTTGGGATTGTCAGTCAGTTCGCCCGCTTTGCGCTTGGCGCTTCCCGCCACTTCGTCCATCATGCCCTTCACTCGATCCTTATTCACAGGCCCACCTCCGTGGATTCAACATTTGCAACTTCGATATTGATTCAGCTTAGCGGCCAAAACAATCGCGGTCTGAGCAGATTGGACCACGCGCGGCGTGCATGGCCGATTCTCCAAAGATGGATTTGCGCGATCTCCTGCGGCTGGCGCGGGAGCATGGCTGGTCAGAGTGCAAGCTTAATTACGAATTGCGGCGGGAGCGTACTCGATGGCCACGCGCTGGTACTGTGACCGGTAAATTGGCTTTTGAACGGGCTTATCCTGGGCGCGGAGCGCAAAAGCCCGGATAAGATTCGCGTGCCTAGGCCGGGCCGATCATCAATCTTTCCCCACTCTCTCGTATCGTTCGCGCGGGATAGACGACAGAGGCAAGCCTCGTATGCCAGCCCCTCATCCTGGTGCGGGTTAAATCGCGCCAACCAGCATCAAGACAACAACAACGATGAGGATAAGTCCAACCGCACTGGTCGGATAATAGCCCCAGTTTCTGCTATGCGGCCAGGCTGGCGCCGCGCCAATCAATACAAGAATCAATAACACCACCAAGATAATTCCAAGCATATGATTCTCCCGGCGCCGCCGCATGGCGCGCATCCGGCTCATTTTGTGCCGAACTGTAACGGTGAATCGAGTCTTTCACGTGGCGAACGGATAGTCTGCTCAATTGAATACAATGAGCGACGCCGCTCGGAGGACTTGCTCTGAGCTTCAAGAGTGATTACGCGCCTACTCGGGCAAGCCCGAAGACATCTTGATCGTTTTCAGCCAAGCCTCTACGAGTCCCGGCCAGTAGTGGACAGGAAGTCCGTTTTTGCGCAGGCCGTAGCCGTGGCCGCCTTCCGAGTAGATGTGCAGTTCGGCGGGAACCTTGGCGTTTTTGAGGGCCATGAAGTAGATGACCGCATTCTCGACGTGTGCCGGGTCGTCCTCCGCTTGCAGGATGAACTGGGGCGGAGTCTGGGCGGTGGGATTGATGTCAGGGTTGGGCGCGAAGTTTTTGTCGGCCAGGGCGAGATAGCCGGGGTAGATGATGACGGCAAAGTCGGGGCGGCAACTCAGTTTGTCGGCGGCGTCGATGGCGCCGTACAGGCGCTGGTCGTAATGTGTGCTGAGGGCGGCGGCCAGGTGAGCTCCGGCGGAGAAGCCGAGAACGCCGATGCGTTTGGGATCGATCTTCCACTCGGCGGCGTGCGCGCGCACCAGGCCGAGGGCGCGCTGGGCGTCCTGCAGGGCGGCCGGCGACTTGGGGTAGGGGCCGGTATCGGGGACACGGTACTTGAGCAGCACACAGGTGATGCCGGCGGAGTTCAGCCAATCGCAAACTTCCGTGCCTTCCAGGTCGATGGCCAGAATCCGGTAGCCGCCTCCGGGGAAGACTACGACCGCAGCGCCGGTGCTTCCATTCCTGGGCTGGTAGAGGGTGAGGGTTGGCGAGGAGACATTGCCCAGGCGAATGAGCGGGCGGCCGGCGATCAGGTTGTCCTTGGCGGTCGTGGTGTCGGCCTCGGCGGGCAGATTGGCGGGTGCGCCGGGCGCAGCGCCGGGCCAGAGAGCGATGGTAAAACGGTCAGCCGCCGGCGGCCAGCCGGAGGGTTGCGCCGCAAGGGTGAGCGAAGAGGCCGCGATGGCCGTGCAGAGAAGAAAAACGCTGTTTCTCATTCCAGAATCCTCCCATGGAAAGCTTCGCTGAAAGGATTGCAGCCAAGGGGGCTGAGATGCAAATGGAATGCGGGTCAGCCTTCTCGCATGGGGCGGGAAAGCGCGCGGATTCAGTGCTAGGCGCTGGGCGGTATCAACAGCATGATGGCATGGCGCAAAAGACCGGTATCTTCTTATGGATAGAGTGAAAAGGACGGAGATGTGGAGGGGGATGGTAGGCGAGGCGGGGCTTGAACCCACAACCCCCGGCTTAGAAGGCCGGTGCTCTATCCAGTTGAGCTACTCGCCCATGCTTCTTCTCATTCTACCGTCGAATGGCTCCCAAACGCATCTGTCAGCGCCGTCAGCGCAGCCGCAAGCGTCCATTCCGCCTCCGCGGAAGATGAGCCGCAGGAGGTCAGGTAAACGGTGATTCCCAGGTCCATCCTGTCGGCGGTGATGAAGGCGCGGCGAATGACCAGATCGGCGCGGCAACAACCGAGCGGTACGGCGCGCAGCAGGCCGCACACACGTTTGCAGACGGCCTCTGCGATGTCCGGCCGCACCCATCCCTGGCCGTCTCTGGGAAGCAGGTCGATGTAACAGCCCATGGCGTGGGTAATGCAGCCGGGCGGCGCATCCAGCTCGCCGGCGTCCAATTCATCCGCTTCAAGGCGCGGCCAGAAATCGCATTTGGAGGTCCAGACAGGCGAGGCAGCGGCATTCAGCTTTGCCAGAGCTCCGGCCAATGCGGGCAGCTGAGCGGTCTCCGGCAAATGCCCGGCCAGTTCCGGGGCGCGGTGCAGATCGACAAACCCCGGCCAGAGAGCGTCGATGACCGGCGCGGCAAGGCCTGCCGCATCAGGGCCCACCTCGAACTCCCAGTCAACTTCCATACGCCTCGCCGGTCACCATCATCAGGAAGCGCATCACCGTCGCCTCCGCCCAGTGAATCTCGTCGCCGGGGTCGCGGGAAAGATAGCCGCAGTGGCCGCCGTGACGGGTCTCGACCAGGATCACGCACGGGTTGGCGAGCAGTTTGGCGCGCGTCTCCGGCAGCAGGCGGATGAAGGGATCGTCCTGAGCGCGCAGAATAAGCGTGGGAACCGCAATCTTGTCCACCACGCGGGCGCTGGCGGCGCGATGGTAGTAATCGTCGGCGTTACGGAAACCCCAATAGCGGGCCAGGATCTTGTCGTCGAACTGGCGGATGGAGCGCACCGGCCCGATGCTCTTTGGGTTCGCATAGATCGCCGGAAAGAGCTTCGCCTTGCGCCGGTAGCGTGCCAACAGGCCGTGAAGGAAATTCCATTCATAGCCGCGGTTGAGCGGCTCGTGCAAGGCATCCGCGCCGACGGCCAGATCAATGGCCGGACAGACCGCGGCCACGGCAACCAGCGGCGCCGCTCGGCCCCACTCTCCGGCCAGCTTCAGCACCATGTTGCCGCCCATCGAGTAGCCCGCCAGCACCAACCGCTCCAGGCCGAATCGCCCGGCATAATGGCGTACCACCGCGCCCACGTCGCCCGAGAGTCCGGAGTGATAGAGCGTGGGCGTCAGCGTCTCCGTGCCGCCGCAGGTGCGCATATTCATCCGCACGACGTTGCAGCCGGCCTTCCAGGCGCGGGCGGCGATGCCCAGAATGTAGCGCGACTCCGACGAGCCTTCCAGGCCATGAACCAGCACCACGGTCACCCGCTCGGCAAACTTGGGATCATTCTGCCAATGGCAATGACAGAGCACGCGGCTGCCATCGGCCGGGTTGACCTCGACCGTCTCCGCTACAGACGCGAGCCGGAAGGCCGGCCGGGGAAGAAAATTTCCGACGATGGTCTGCAAGTGGGCGTTGGCCAGGCCGCGTCGAGGCTCAAAGGCCGACAACCACCCCGGCGGCAAAGACCCGTCGCCCGGAGCCTCGCGCAAACCCGCCGGAACTCCAGAGGAATTATTGTCAAACCCTGTATTTTCTTTGCTATTTGGGATCACGAAGATTCGCCAATTCAATGGGACGGAAGTTGCAACCCGTAAAGATTGGGGCGGCGGGTGGGGATCGAACCCACGACATCCTGAGCCACAGTCAGGCGTTCTGCCACTGAACTACTGCCGCCATCTATCCCTTTGATTGTAGCATTGAATCAGGTGATTTGGCTCAGCCGCAGGTTCGGAGATCACAGGGAATTCCAGTCCATGGAAGCTTGTTCCCGGCCGCGTTCGCCGCGCGGAGGATGGCGTGGTGATATGGCTCCCTCAGAACTGCGTCAGGCTCAATACATTCCCATCCGGGTCGTGAAACCAGGCGACGCGCGCACCGCTGGGCGAGGTCCAGATGCCGAGCGGGTTGGAGTCATTCATGCCGGGATAGCGCAGGAATTGAACCCCGGCCGCGGTGAGCCGCTCGACGGTGGCTTCGATGGCTTCAACCTCCCAGCCCAGCACCGTGCCAGGCGCTGGTTTGTGCTCGCCTCCGGGGGTCACGCGCAGCATGGTTCCGTTGGCGTCGAAGACCAGAGCGAAGGGCTTTTCCTCTTCCACCAGGCGAAGTCCCAGCACGTCTTGATAAAAAGCGCGCGCCCTGGCCCAGTCTGTTATGTGAACAAAGGCTACGATCTTGCTGCCTCCTAGAATCGACCCATCCATTGCCACTCACCTCAATTACAATTCTCCACTATAACGCGGCTTTCTCGTAATGACCCGGTCATTACATTCTGCTATACTGGATTTTTGAGGAGGGCTTCTCATGCCGGCGCTTCAACAGGAAAAGCTCAGGCGCGATACGCTGAACCTCCGCATCAAGCCGGAGCTGCGCGGGCTGATCGACCGAGCGGCGGGGCTGACGGGCAAGAATCGGACGGAATTTGTGCTGAGCGCCGCCCGTCACGCCGCCGAGGATGCGCTGTTGGACCGCACGGTTTTTGCGGTCAACGCCAAGGCATACGCCGAGTTTCTGGCGCGGCTTGATGCGCCGCCGCAACCCAATGCCCGTCTGCGCCGCACCCTCCAGACGGCCGCGCCATGGGAGAAGTAAGCCGCATACTACCGCCTGAGCCGTTGGCGGAGGCCCACGACTTTGCGGATTTCCGCAGCGGGGAGGCCTCGCTCGAAGACTGGCTGAAGCGCCGGGCGCGCGCCAATCAGGCGAGCGGCGCCTCACGCACCTACGTTGTCTGCGAAGACAGGCGCGTGAGGGGCTATTACGCGCTGGCTTCCGGCATGGTTATGGTGGAGAATGCTCCCGGCCGCTTCCGGCGGAATATGCCCAACCCGATCCCGGTAGCCGTGCTGGCCCGCCTGGCCGTGGACCAGGATTGGCAGGGGCAGGGCATTGGCCGCGCGCTCTTTTGTGACGCCGCGCGCCGCGTGGCGCAGGCGGCCGATGCGATTGGCATTCGCGGCATTGTAGTTCACGCGATTTCGGAGGAGGCGAAAGGCTTCTATCTGGCGCTTGGATTCGACCCAAGCCCGCTGGAGCCAATGACGCTTATGGTCACGCTCGCCGACGTCAGGGCAGTCGATGAAATCGGCCAAAGGAGAAGAGTTTGAGCGAAAAGATGGACAACGACGCCGCTGCGACCGCTGCACGGCAGGGTCATGAGCCTCCCTCGGCGATTGCGGTCGAGGGCTGGCGCTATCACCACATGGGCATTCCCACGCGCGTGCCGCGGCCGGACGAGGTGCACGTTCCGCATCTGAAGATTCACGTAGCGGGATTCGAGTCCAGTCCCTGCGGGATTCAGTGGATGCGCTTCGACGAGGATGCGCCTTACCCCGAGATCATCATGACCGTGCCGCACGTGGCCTTCGAGGTGGATGACCTGGCCGCGGCGCTCGTTGGGAAAGAGATTCTGACGCCGCCGAACTCTCCGAGCGAGGGCGTCATGGTAGCGATGATCCTCGACCAGGGCGCTCCGGTGGAGCTGATCGCGTTCTCGCCGGCGCTGAAAGCGGCTTCGGACGAAGACGGCTCCGCTATCCGTCCAGATGAGCGCGAAGGATGAGAATGCCGACGTAGCGATCCATCCAGGCTGCTTTTTCCGGAGCGATCTCGCGGAGTTGCCCGGTGACGGCAGGCTCGTCCACCGCATCGATGCGCAATCCGGCCGCCGCAATCGCGTTGATGTAGTCGCAGACGCGCGGCATGGCGTGCTCCAGCAGCACCTCTTCCTTCCACGGCGAGGGATAGCGATAGGGCGTGGTCTGCTGGTAGGCGTGGCCATGGCCCCAGCCCTCGATCTCGTTGCGCAAAATGGCGAAGCGGAAGGGGTGTGGCACGGAAATCACCAGCTCTCCGCCGGGAGCCAAGAGACAGCGCAGCAATTGCACCGCCTTCGCCAGGGTGGCCGCGTACATCAGCGCCTGAAAGCAGACGATCAGATCGAAGTTCCGCGAGGCGACCGCGGGCAAGGTTGCCAGGTTCTCAAAGCTGCCCAGCGCAAAGGAGAGATTCAAGCAGTCGGCGTGGCCCTTCCAGTTGGGAGCAAAGCCCTGACTGGGATCAACGCCGACCACGGCCGCAGCGCCATGCTCCGCGAAAAAACGGGCCTTATCGCCGGTCCCGCAACCCACATCCAGGACGCGCTTGCCCTGAAAGTCGCCACACATCTTGAGTTGAGCCGGCCATTCGATGAGCTGGTCGGCAGAGACCTGCCGTGAAGCCGCGTAGACCTGCGCCAGCTCCTCCCAGGCTTGTGTGCCGTTCGGTTCGGAGCATTCGTCCTGCATGAACTGAGTTTAGAACGGCGGCGTCAGGGAAGTAGAATCGAGTCCAGTGGCAGAACAGCTCTCAACTCAACCTTCTCAGCCGGCGCGGTCCAGGTGGGCGCGGGGCCTGGGGTTGCTGCGCCCCTCGTATGCGCATACGGCCTTCACTGCGACTCTGGTGCTGATGGCCTCCACGTTCCTGTCGCGCATCATCGGCCTGGTGCGAGTCATGTACATCGCCCGGCTTTTTGGCCGCGGCATGGCGGCCGACGCATTCAACGCCGCCTTTGTGCTGCCGGATATGATCTCGTATTTTCTGGTGGGTGGCGCGGCCTCCATCACCTTTGTCACCATCCTCACGCGCTATCGCGAAAGCGGACGCGAGGACGAGGGGCAGCGGTCGCTCTCGGTGATTTTGACCACCATGTACCTGGTGCTGGGCACGGCCATCGTGCTGGCGGAGATCTACGCCCCGTGGTACGTCCACCGAATGTTCCCCGGCTTCGACGCCGAAAAAGCGGCGGTCTGCGTGCGGCTGACGCGTATCCTGCTGCCCGCGCCGTTATTCTTCTTTGCCGGCGGTGTCTTTGGCGCCGTACTGCTGGTGCGCAAGCAATTCAGCGTGCAGGCCGTGACCCCGCTGATCTACAACCTGGGCACCATCGTCGGCGGCCTGCTGCTGGTGCGCCGCATCGGCGTTTCTTCGCTGGCTATCGGCACGCTGGCGGGAGCTTTTCTGGGGCCGTTTCTTCTCAACGCGATCTTCGCACGCCGGGCGGGCTCGCACTACCGCCCGATTCTCGACTGGCACGACGAGGGGTTGCGCGACTGGGTGCGGATGTCGCTGCCTTTGATCGCCGGCGTTTCGCTGGTGACCGCAGACAGTTGGATCATCGCCTACTTCGCTTCGGCAACCAGCGGCGCAATCACGCTGATGACCTACGCCAAGCAGCTCTTCACCGCTCCCATGGCCATGCTCGCCCAGGCCGCCGGCTTGGCCTCCATGCCGTTTTTTGCCAGCCTATGGAGCAAGCAGCGCCACTATGAATTCGCCACAGGAGTGGCCGACTCTGTCTCGCGCGTGACAGCTCTGGGACTGCTCGTTGCATCTGGCATGGTTGCCTTGGCCACGCCCCTGGTGGAGCTGCTCCTTACGGGCAGGCGCTTTTCGCTAAGCGATGCACGTGAGTGCGCCGGCTACTTCGCCGTCTTCTCCATCAGCTTGTTTCTGTGGTCGGCGCAGGCGATTTATTCGCGCGCCTTCTATGCCGCGGGGAACACGCTGCTTCCCATGGTGGCGGGCACCATGGTCACGCTGCTTTCACTGCCCATTTACTACTCGCTCTATCACGCGCATGGAGCGATGGGGCTGGCGGCTGCCTCCGACGTGGGCATCGCGATGCAGACCGTGGCGCTGGCTGTGCTGCTGCACCGGCGGCGCATGGTCTCGCTGGCCAGCCTGGACTATGCCGAGATGGGCCGCTGCTTGCTGGCCGCCGTCGCGAGCGGCGCGGGGGTTGGAGTGGTCTCTTGGTGGCTGGGCGGCGCGCTGCACCGGGCGATGCCGGGCCGCACTCAATGGATTGATCTGGCGGTGCTCGTGGCCGGAACAGCTCTGTGGGTGGTCATCGTCAAATGGGTGCTGGAAAAGACTGGCTCGGCGCTGCCCAGGGTGGCGATGAAACGGCTTGGGATGGGCTGAGATATTTTGTATTCATTTTCACTTCATATTATTCTATTTATTTTATAAACAATGATTTACAAGACGTCGTTCTCATATCATTATTTCTTCATCTTTGAATTTCATCTCTGGAAATCCGAACGATTTCTCCTGAAAAACACCCTCTGCCAACAGACACAAACGCCCCCGCGTCGGCAGGGGCGCTTGTCTTCGGGCTGAACAAACGGTTGGGCTACAGTTGGATCGGTTTGGGCACCTCCGGCGCGACCGGGACCGGCGCGGGAGCTGCCGGCTTGGTTTCGGTTCTGCGGATATCGATGCCGCCCTTGAAGAAAGCGCCATCCTCGATGCTGATGCGCGCCGCGGCCACATCGCCGGTCAGCGCGCCCTCGGCGCGGATGTCCACACGGTCGGAGGCGGCGACGTTGCCGCGCACCTTGCCCAGAATCACGATTTCACGGGCGGCGATGCTGGCTGAGACCTGGCCGTTGCGGCCTACGGTGACACGGTTGCCGGGTAGGTTGATGCTGCCCTCGACCTTGCCGTCGATGAACAGCGACTCGGTGCCGGTGATCTCTCCCTTGACGATCAGTCCCTTGCTGATAGTGGCCTGGTCGCCGGCCGTAACCGCAGGCCGGTGGACGGGTTCAGCGGCGGGTGCGGGCGATACCGGGCGGGAGGGTTCTGGTGCAGGGCTGAGCTTAACGGGGCCGGGTTGGCTGGGTTTCCACATAGCGCTCACGAGAATTCCTTTTCTGTCCTGAGAGGACGGGGGCTTGCAAGGCAAGGGCCTTTGCCTTGTGCCCAAAATCAAAATGTGCGGAGTGCCGGGCCTAGGGCCCCGTACAACCCGCGTACGGCCACAACTAGAATGTTACCTCTTCGCGGTCCACCGGTGTACCGTAATGCCGTTATTCTAAGCCAACGCGCGTTGGAGAATCGAATGCGTGGGCAAGGTTGAGCGGAGGGAGCCAATTTTGACAACAGCGGACCGGCCGGACCGAAAGGGGAAGCGCTGAGGTCCGGCCACGCTCACGGCCGGGATGAGTTGCGCGAGTCAGAATTCGCGCCAGAGAAGAGTTTCAACAGGCACTGCAATGCCCTACTCTTGAGTTATGACTGATCGAGAACTACTGGCGCGGATAGCCCGCTCCGCCGGACAGAAGGCCGGATACAAGCAACTGGTGCGCGAGTTGAGCCTGGGCGGCGGACGGGAGCGGCGTCTGCTGCTGGAGCAGTTGGCGCGGCTGACCGTGCGCGGCGTGCTCGTCACGCTCGACCGCGAGCATTGGAGCATTCCCAGGCCGCTCGGCGCAGGCGGCACGCGCGACAATCTGGCCGCCGGACGATTGGATATTCATCGCGACGGCTACGGCTTTGTGCGAAAGAATGCGCGACAGGCGGACAAGACGAGGGAAGTGCAGGAAGATATTTTCATCCCGCCCAACGAGATCAACGGCGCGATGCAGGGCGACCAGGTGCTGGTTGAAGTTGAACCGCCCAAGGCCGACGGACGCCGCATGGGCAGGGTTGTGCGCGTGCTGGAGCGGCACAATCCCACCGTCGTTGGAGTTTTTCATTATGCGCGGTCGGATCGGGCGGCGGGACACACGGTCGTTCCCTTCGACGAGCGCATGACGCAGCCGATTCTGATTCCCGAAGGCTCAGAGCTTCCCCCGGCCAAAGAAACGGCCACGCCGCATCGGGTGCTGGGCAGCCAGGCAGCAGCAACCGCAGCCCACGAAAGCTTGGAAGGCCTAGTCGTCGATGTGGAGATCACCAGTTGGCCGACGCCGACGCGGGCGCCGGTGGGCCGGGTGATCGAGGTACTGGGTGATCCGGATGATTTCGGCGTCGATGTCGAGATGATGATCCGCAAGCACCAGTTGCCGCACGTCTTCCCGGAAAATGTGCTGGCCGAGGCGCGCGCCGTGGCTCACCTCGACCTCTCCGAGGTTTTAACTCGTCAAGATTTTCGTGATTTACCAATTGTCACCATCGACGGCGAGACGGCGCGCGATTTCGACGACGCCGTGCTGGTGACCGAGCGCGGCGACGGCGGTTACGAACTGCAAGTCCACATCGCCGATGTGGCCGAGTACGTGCGCGCCGGAACGGATCTCGACCTGGAAGCGCGCCTGCGCGGAACCAGCGTCTACTTCCCCGACCGCGCCATTCCCATGCTGCCGCAGGAGCTATCGACGGGCATTTGCAGCCTGCGTCCCGGCGAAGACCGGCTCGTCCTGAGCTGCATCATCCAGCTCGACACAAACGGCCGCATCACGAGCTGTGAGATCGTCGAAGGGGTGATCCGCTCGGCGGCGCGCATGACCTACATGGAAGTTCATGCCATCCTCGAAGGCGACGCGGAGGCTCGCGCACGCTACGCCAGCCTGGTTCCGGACTTCGAGCGGATGCACAAGCTGGCCGTGCTGATGAACAAGCGCCGCAGTGAGCGGGGCAGCATCGACTTCGACCTGCCCGAGCCGGTGATAGAGTTCGACGAGCAGGGGCAGATGCGCGGCGTGACCAAGTCCGAGCGCACCTGGGCCAACCGCCTGATCGAGGAGTTCATGCTGGCCGCGAACGAGTGTGTCGCTACCTGGCTGGAAGACCTGGGGGTGCCCTCGCTCTATCGCATCCATGAAAAGCCGGAGCCGCGCCGCGTGGTGCAGTTCGAGGAGCTGGCCGCCGCCTTCGGCTATACGCTCGGCCTGGGCGCGCTGCCGGTTAAGCGGTTGCAGATGAAGAGCGACCGGCGCGAAACCCGCGGCACGGGACGCAGTGTCCGCACCCACGAGGTTGCCGAGGACATTCCCGTAACGCCGCGCATGTATCAGAAGCTGGCCGCGAAGATTGAGGGCAAGCCGGAGGAGCGGATTCTAAGCTACCTGATGCTACGCTCGCTGATGCAGGCGCGCTACTCGGAGATCAATGAAGGCCACTTTGCGCTGGCCGCACCCACTTACACGCACTTCACCTCGCCCATTCGCCGCTACCCCGATCTGATCGTCCATCGCATCGTGAAGGCGCTACTGCGCGAGGGCGTGAGCGGCGAGGGTGTGGTGGTGGAGGGGCGGCACAACTCGCCTTGGACGCATCCGAATGAGGGAAGCGGATATGGGTTAGTGGTTTCCCAGGTCTCAAAATCGAGACCCGGGCCACCCAGCAGGATGGTTTCCCACCCTAGCCGCAAAAACAAAGACGCGGCGAGGGTGGGGCACCCAGAGAGAAACGCAGGTCCTTCGACGCCGCTGCGCTCCGCTCAGGATGACAAGCATTTATTGTGCGAGGCACCGATCCCAGAGCCGGAGCTGGCGCAGATTGCCGAGGAGACCAGCCAGACCGAGCGCCGCGCCGCCGAGGCCGAGCGCGAGCTGGTCGAGTGGAAGAAGGTGCGCTTCATGCAGGACAAGGTCGGCGAGGAGTTTGCCGCGCTGGTGCTGAACCCGGCCAAGTACGGGCTCTTTGTCGAGCTGACCGACCTCTTTGTCGAGGGGCTGGTGCCCATCGATTCGCTCGCCGGCGACCGCTATACCTGGCGCGAGAACACCCACGAGATCATCGGCGAACGCACCGGCCGCCGCTTCCGCGCCGGCGATCGCGTGCAGGTGATTCTGGACCGCATCCTGGCGGCTGAGCGCAAGCTGCAATTCTCGATTGTCGAAGAGGGCATTCCACTTACCGGCAAGAAAGCCGCGCCGGTCAACTCGAACAAGCCCAAGAAGAGCAAGCGCAAGGATGCGGCTGCTCCGAGAGCAAAGGGCAAGAAGCGCTTCGGCAGAAAGGTCAAAAGGCGGTAAAGAAGAACAGTCTTCACGCAGGGACTGTTCTTCTATACCGCCAAGGCCGGAAAACCTGTTGCCTATTTGGCCAGCTTCTCGGATAGATCGCCAATCACCGGCAGCTTGAAAAGCTTCCCGTTAAAGGCGTTGATCACAGGCACCAGCCAGATGGCCAGCCAGCATAGCTCGATCAGCCTCCAAATCAGTCCATAAACGAAAAACCCGAGGAAGAGCAGGGTAACTCCCAGGACAATTCCAAGTGCAATGTCGATGACAACTGCCGCTAAGAACAGCAGAATCGACTGCCATGCGTGGAAGCGAATGGAGGATTTCTGGTTGTAGGGCGCGACAAGTAGAAAGATAATCGCAGGGATAGGGGTGAAGTAGGCGAGAGCGCCGGCGGCGTTGTCGCTTAAGCCAGTTTGCGGAGTTTCTTCGGGCATCGCTTCTCCTTTGGACGCGATCAAACGACTTTGATGAATTGCCCAGGTTCGGGATAACGCGGAATGCGGGAGGACGCCAACCGCGAGGATGAGACGGATATGGGCACGGCCGCCGCGTGGAGGCCGTGCCCGTGCTTGATACTGGCCTTCGGGGAGCTACCCGTTGGCCTGCCGTTCGGCGAGGGCGCCAAGAATCGGCAGCTTGATGCGCTTGCCATTCAAGGCGCTGACCGCGCAAAAAGCCCACACAAGCAACCAGAAAATCGCGATCAGCCATGTGGTGGGCAAAGCCAGGAATACGCCAGGCGCTCCGCACCACCCAAGAATATAGCTCAGCGCATAGCTGACGACCAACGTCAAAAAGTTGAGGTAGACGGATTGCCAGGCGTGGAAGCGGACAAAGGGGCTCTTCTTGTAGGGGACAAGGATCAGGAAGGCGACTGCCGGTAGGAATGTGATGTAGGCGATCGCGCCGGCTGAATTGTCAGAGAAGGTGGACTGTTTCGGTTCGGACATGAGATTCCTTTCTTTGTCGAGACTGGAATGGTACAAACGATTGCTCCGCACCCTGGCCAGACTCAGCCATCCAGGGGGAAATCCGGATAGCCTTGCGCGGAAGGCGTGGAATTGAGACGAGATAAGAAGAGCGCCGGCGCTAGGCAATTGTCAAGTGGAATCTTGCGAGGGGGCGCGGATGGTTACCCGTAGCGAGGAAATATCCCGGCGGGAGCGGCGAACATAAGGACGGCCTCCAGGCGTAGGCCGTCCTTGCGTTCGCCATGGTTGGGGGAGGGTCCGTTACCGGTTGGCCTGCTTCTCGGCCTGCCCGCCGATGATCAGATTGTGAACCTGGCCGCGAGAATCCGTCAGGTCAGAATTGCTCAAGTAGCTGGGGATCGTTGTTGCGGACGTTTCCCACGCGGCCGCTGACCGGCCAGGCCAGCATTTTTTCGGCGGGAAACGGGCGGAGCAGATCGATGGGCGGCCGGTCCGGGTCGCCGGGCACAAGCCAGCGGTCGTAGTCGCGCGGCTCCAGAATGACCGGCATGCGGTTGTGGATGGGCTGCATGATTTCGTTGGGGCTGGTGGTGAGGATGGTGAAGGTCTCCAGCGGCGCGCCTTCGCTGGGTTGCCAACGTTCCCAGAGTCCGGCGAAGGCATAGGGTTTGCCGGAGTTGAGGGCGATGGCGAAGGGCTGTTTTGTCTTGGCGTCAACCTGTTGCCACTCGTAAAAGGCGTCGGCGGGTACCAGGCAGCGGCGCGACTTCATTGCCTCGCGAAAGGCGGGCTTGCGGGCGGCTTCCTCGGCGCGTGCATTAAAGGTCGAGAAGCCGAGCTTGGCCTCCTTTGCCCACGAGGGCACCAGCCCCCAGCGTTGCAATGTAAACTCCCTGCGGCCGGAATTTGGATTGAGCCGCACCACAGGTTGAACGCTTTGCGGGGCGGCGTTGTAGCTGGGCGCGAAGAAGGGCATCTCCTCCAGCGCGACGCCAAACCAGCCGGCGAGGATATTGTGCGGAGATAGTCGGGCGAATCGGCAGCACATACCCGGACAGGATATTCGCTCGCGGCCAGGGATGGCCAACCGGCGGGGCGGCGCGCCCGATCCCATACAATGAAGCCAGGAGCATGACGGATGGCACACACGGTATTTTGCGTTCGCTACAAAAAGGAGATGGAGGGCCTGGAAGAGCCTCCCTTCGACTCGGAGTTCGGCCAGAAGATCTTCAAGAACGTCTCGCAGGCAGCCTGGGGCGAGTGGGTAGACCGGCAGAAGATGCTGCTCAACGAGTACCGCTTACAGCCCTGGACCCCGCAGGCTCAGCAGTTTCTGGTCGAGCAGATGGAGCAGTTCTTCTTCAGCGAGGGACTCGGCCTGCCGCAAGAGTTCGTTCCGCCGACACACTGAGAGACAGAGATCAGGGATCAGGGGTCAAAGATCAGCCGCTGCCGATGGCCGGCCTACTTTTTGGAGGATTCTCAGGATGCGCGCGAGCGCACCGAGGCCGCTCTCGTGTAAACTATGGACGACCCCAACAGCCGGCTCCCCGCGAGCCGGCTCGATTGTGTCGGGACGTGGCTCAGCCTGGTAGAGCACTCGCTTGGGGTGCGAGGGGTCGGCAGTTCAAATCTGCCCGTCCCGACCATTTTTTCTGAATTGTTGACTCAAGAATAGATTGGGCCGCGCCTACACTGGCGCGGCCCAATCTGCTTTATTAAGACATCCGCTCGTTTCGCTGGCCCGACTGTTACATCTTCTGTTACGCCCGGTAGAGGAAGCGGGTTCGCGCCACGCCCCCGGCCAGCAACGCCAACCCGGCGCCAAAGGCCCAAAAAGCGGGAGGCTCGGGCACCGGGGAAGGTTGAGACTCGCGTGTGACTATGGTATCGACAGCGCCACTAACGTCCGGATAAGTCGTGATCGTCACCGTACCGTCCGGCTCCACCGTCAGCGAGGCCGACGCACCGCTTAGGTTGGTCGACAGCACGGGGGTCGAATCGTCGTTGGCATAGAAACTCAGCGCGAACCCGCTGTTCGCCGTGCCGCCTACCGGGTCGGAGAGGGCAACCTCAAATTCGGTGAACGTGCCGAAGGCAATCGCCTCGTTATATTCGTTTAACCCAGAGCTGTTCAGTGCGCCATTTAGGATAGTCACCGTGCTGGCCAGATCGCCCGAGGCATCGCCTATCAGCGTGACGGTTGCAGCGCCTCCCAGACTCCCGTTCGTCGAAAACCCGGTGATGGTAGCCGTCGAGGCTCCTGCACCGGCATTCCCTGCGTACTGCAGGTCGATATATCCGCTCCCAGAAAGTGAGGATGTATTGGTCTCGACGAAGAAGATTGAACTGGCTCGCGCTCCGGTAGTCGCTAGCATGGCGAGCGCGAAGCAGGCAGCCCAAAGGACGCCGTTCCGAATAGTTCCAAGCATAAAAAAGCCTCCCAATACGCGGTGATCAAGGCCAAAATCAGGGTTCTGGCCAGGTTTGCTTATTCGGTTTCTATATTTTGAACCTATACCACAGACGACGAGCATCTGGGAAGCGTCAGTTTATGCCTGGATGAGGGAAACAGGGCAGGCCATGCGATATCACTCCAAGATCAATAGAAGGGGCCGCGCCATCATTGACGCGGCCCCTTCCGCTTCCTGCCTCCCACCCTGGCCGCAAAAACAAAATCGCGGCGAGGGTGGGGCACTCAGATTCCAAAATGATTTATCGGTTTGTGTCCTGCGCCTCTCCCGCGATCAATTTGAGGGTGATCTGCTTGCGCCCGCGATAGAAGGTTACGCTGATGGTGTCGCCGGCCTGATGTTTTTCCATGATGACGTCGACCTCCTGGGAATCGCTGACCTGCTGGCCATCGATGGCCACGATGAGGTCGCCTCCCAGCAGGATGGGGGTGTTGCCCACATAGGCCTGCTGGTTGCCGCCGCGCAGGCCGGCCCGCTCCGCTGCGCCGCCGGGGATGACCTGTTGGATCAGGATGCCGGAGTCCACCGCCAGACCCATCTGCGAGGCAAGATCGGGGCCAATCGCATACGAGACGATGCCCAGCGAGGGCCGCTTCACACGCCCGTAGCGGGTCAGGTCGTTCAGTACCGCTTTGGCCGTGTTGATGGGAATCGCAAAGCCGATGCCGGAGCTCTGGTCGGCGCCGTTCGAGGCGATCATCGTATTGATACCGATCACCTCGCCGCGCGAGTTGAGCAGCGGGCCGCCGGAGTTGCCGGGGTTGATCGCCGCGTCGGTCTGGATGGCGTTCTCGATGGGCGCCCCCGACGATCCGCCTATCGAACGTATGGAGCTGATGATGCCGCGCGTCATGGTGCCGGCCAGGCCAAAGGGATTGCCGATGGCGTAGACCTTCTGGCCCACGGCAAGCCCACTGGAATCGGCCAGTGTCACCGGCTCCAGATTCGGCGCGTCGATCTGTAGCAGCGCCAGGTCATGCACCCGGTCGGTGCCCACTACCTTGGCCGAATAGTTGCGCTTGTTGCTCAGCTTCACTTCAATGCCGCGGTTGGCGCCCGCGATGACGTGGAAGTTGGTCAGCACATGGCCGGCCTTGTCGAGGATGAAGCCCGAGCCCTGGCCCTGTTGCGGTACGGGTTCAAAGAAGAAGTTATAGACCAGGGACTTGGAGGTGATGTTCACCACCGAAGGCAGCACCCGTTTGTAGATGGCGATGTTGTTCTGCTCTTCGGCGTCGTAAGAGGGCGCGGCCTCAGCCTCGCTGAGCTGGAGTGCAGAGCCATCACTAGAGCCGGCGGAGTGAAAAAACCGGCCCAAAGAGGAGCGGTCAAGGCTGGAGGGAAGATGCGTGGTGAGGAACCAGAACCCACCCACCAGCAGAACAACCAATAAAACACGGCGAATTTTCATAGGATTTCAACCTCTACAACCTTTAGAATGCAGCGATTTAGCGGAATAGCGGAGTTAGCGGGGTTAGCGTAGTTAAGCGAAAGCCGCTAATACGCGCGAAGCGCAGCTTACTCCGCCAACTCCGCTATGAACAATCCTTCTTTCCTATTCTAAAGACTCATTCCGCGGAGATTTGTTGCTCTCGGCCTGAAGTTGCGGCCACAGCGCTTCCACCTGGGCGCGAAGAGCCGCCAGATCTCCTGCATTTTCCAACACATAGTCGGCGCGGGCAGCCTTCACCGCGTCGGGAATATGGTAAGTGAGACGGAGCCGTGCCTGGGCCTCGGCGATCTCGCGACCCTCCCCATCCGGGCAGATGCGGGCGGCGTAGCGGGCGATCTTCAGCTCGTCGGGCGCGTTGACCACGATTACCCGGTCCATGCGCCGCCGCCAATCGGCCAGTAGCGTCTCGCTTTCGCCGCGGACGCGGGCGTCGCGTTCAACTTCAAAGATCAGCGCCGACTCAATCACGGCCACGGCGGCTGAATTGCAGGCAAAGACTTGCTCCATCCAGCGCTGCTCGGCGTCGATCACTGCCGGATGCACAATCGCGTTCAGCTCTTGCAGTCGGCCTTCCTTGAAAGCCATCTCGGCCAGCCGCACGCGATTCAGCCGTCCATCGGGGCCAACGACCTCGGGACCGAAGACGCGGACGATCTCGGCGAAGACCGGCTGCCCCGGCTCCATCAGCGCCCGGCCCAGCTCATCGGCCTCGACGACCTCCGCGCCCAGCGCGCGCAGCATCGCCGCAACGGTGCTCTTGCCGCTGCTTAGACTGCCGGTTAGACCCACTCTCAGCATCGGCTATTGCTCCCGTCGCATCTTGGCGGCGCCTACGGTGTTTACCGTCAGCATCTTCTTCTTTGAGGCCGCATCGGGATGGAAGCCGATCTGCCGGGCCGGTTTCTCCGGCGGCATCGCGAGCACATGAATCGCCTTGATGATTTCGTTGATTGTGTTGTCGTGTGTTTCCAGCTGTTGTTCCAACTCGGCAAGTTTGGCGGTGAGCGCCTTGTGGGTGGCGAGTGCCTCACGCAAGCGCAGGAAGGCGCGAACTGCGTAGATGCTCATCTCCACCGCACGCGGTGAGTTGAGTACGCTGACGGCCATGATGGCTCCGTGCTCGGTAAAGGCATAGGGCGCGTAGCGGCGGCCTCCACGGCTGCTCTTTGAGGTCACAAACTGTGACCTCAAAGCCTCGTTCTCTTCCGCCGTGAGTTGAAAGACGAAATCCACAGGGAAACGCTCCTCGTTCCGCTTGACCGCCTGATTGAGCACCTTGACTTTTACGCAATATAGTACTGCCAAGTCGGCGTCGAAAAAAACCTTCTGTCCGCGAACCAGATGGATCTGATTCTCAATGGAACTCAGTACTAGGGCGCTCTGGCTGGTCATTTCTCCTCCCGGTTTGAAATCACAAACTGTGATCTCAAACCGAAGATGATTGGCCGGACTTTACAACAGGATAGCCCGCACAGTTCCGTTGCCGATCGACAACAATCATAGCCCCCGCCGCATCTTCGCGGCGCGGACGGTGTTGGCCATCAGCATGGCAATCGTCAGCTTGCCGACGCCGCCGGGTACGGGCGTGTACGCTCCTGAAATCTCGAAGGCCTTCGGATCCACGTCGCCCATCACCACAGAACCATTCTTGGCGAAGGCAGCTTCGCGCTTGGCATTGCCCGCGAAAAAGCGCTCAAACTCGGCGTGATCGGTAATGCGGTTCATGCCCACGTCGATGATGGTCGCGCCCGGCTTGACCATCTCCGGCGTGATAAACCCGGCTCGGCCTATGGCGGCCACCAGAATGTCGGCCTGGCGGGTGATCGCGCCCAGGTCGCGCGTCTTCGAGTGGCAGATGGTCACCGTGGCGTTCTGATGCAGCAGCAGCAGTGCCGCCGGCTTGCCCACAATGTCGCTGCGGCCCACTACCACGGCGTGCCGGCTGGCGATAGGAATGTCGCTGCGCTTGAGAATTTCGATGATCCCGGCTGGCGTACAAGGCACAAGCGCCATCCGCCCTGCCATCAATCGGCCCGCGTTCACCGGGTGGAAGCCGTCCACGTCTTTTGCCGGGTCAACCGCATCAAGCAGCGCCTTCGTATCCACCTGCGCGGGCAGCGGCAACTGAATCAGGATGCCGTCGATCTCGTCACGGGCGTTGAGGGAGGCCACCAACGCCAGCATCTCTTCCGTTGTGACGGTGGCGGGCGGCATGATCAGATCGCTGAAAATGCCCAGCTCGGCGCAGCTCTGCACTTTGCTGCGCACGTAGATCTCCGAGGCGGCCACGTTGCCTACCAGCACCGCCGCCAGGCCCGGCCGAACGCCCAATGCGGCCAGCACCCGGACCGCTTCGGCCACCTCCTGCTTGATCGCCGCTGCAATCGCCACGCCATCGAGTATTCTCGCCATCTTGCGCTCCTCAGATTCATCGTATCGCTTTGCGCCTTTGCTGCGGAGCTTCCATCGCTTTCCACACTGAAACGTAGAGACGCTCCGTTCTGGCGAGCACCCCGCATTCTGCCCTTGTGTGATTTCCCTCACATACAACCATGCCCTTCCTTCGCTTAGGGTTGAAGTTGCGAACGGTGATCTGGCTCACATTGGACGCCGATTCGATTCCGTCCCCGTCAGCAGCATTTTGTGAGGGTTGCATGAGCGTCTTCAAGGATGCAGGGCATCTTTTCCGGTTCGCGGGGCTCTTTGTCCTCGCCTTTCTGGTCTTTCTGGTGGTGCGCCACTACGTAGTTCCAAAGAGCTTTGGGCAGTATGGGCACTATCGCGGGGCGGCTATCGGCGAGATCGCACAGCACCCGGCGAAGTTTGCCGGGCACGAGGTCTGCGAGAGCTGCCACTCCGACGTGGCGGAGAAAAAGAAGGCCGGCAAGCATGCGCACGTGAACTGCGAAGCCTGCCATGGCGCGATCTTCGAGCGCTTGCCTGTTGCGGAGCAGCCCAGGCCGAACCTCTACCAGCGCGCCGTGGCGTTGATTGTACGACCGATCCAGCCAGACTCGCCGCTCCTCCGCCATGCCGAGGATCCAACGGTGAAGCCGGTCTTGCCGGATACGGCGGTGCTCTGCGCCAGTTGCCATACAGCCAGCGCCGCCAAGCCAAAGGGTTTTCCGCAGGTGGTTCCCGCGGAGCATTCGAACGGAATGCCGTGTGAAACCTGCCACAACCCGCACAGTCCACAGATGGATGCCGGAGGTGCGAAATGAATCTATCACGGCGTCAAATGCTGATACTGTTGCCGGCGGCGGCGGTGGCATGGAAATCGGTGCTGGCCGGAAGCCCTGAGGAGTCGCCTAACTACAAGATGACGGACCACTGGTGGGGCATGCTGATTGACATTCCCAAGTGCATCGGCTGCGGCAACTGCGTACGCGCCTGCGCCACCGAGAACGATGTGCCCGACGGACACTTTCGCACCTGGGTGGAACGCTACCACAGGTCGGACTGGCCGATGACCGAATCCGGGGAGGTTACGGCTAACCCCTTGATCGTCCCCGAAGTCATCTCGCCCGACGGCGGCAAGGAAGGATTCCCGGTAGCCACCGATGAGCGCGGGAAGTACTTCTTCGTTCCCAAGATGTGCAATCACTGCGCGGATTCGCCCTGCACGCAGGTCTGCCCGGTGGGCGCGACCTTCATCAGCCCGGATGGCGTGGTGCTGGTGGACCAGACATACTGCCTGGGCTGCGCCTATTGCGTGCAGGCCTGCCCTTATGGCTGCCGCTACATTCATCCCACCAAGGAGGTGGCGGACAAGTGCACGCTCTGCTACCACCGGATTACCAAGGGCCTGACCACCGCTTGCTGCGAAGCCTGCCCGACCGGCGCGCGTCAACTGGTCGATCTGAAGAATCCTAACGATCCGATTCACGAGTTTCTGAAGACGCACAACGTGCAGGTGCTGAAGCCGCAGATGGCCACCGGCGCGAAGCTCTTCTACAACGACCTGGACGGCTCGGTGCGGTGAGACAGTGAAGAAGTGAAACAGTGAACGAGTGAATAAGTGAACATTCAGGCAGAAAACGGGTGAGGGGTTATGAACGGTGTTGAAGGCTACATGTATCCCAACGAAATCACACTCTATTGGAGTGTGCTGATCGTTTTGTATCCCTATATCACGGGGCTGGTGGCGGGCGCGTTCATTCTGGCCTCGCTGGAGCGAGTCTTCCGTGTCGAGGCGGTCAAGCCCACGTACCGGCTGGCGCTGCTGACGGCTTTGGCCTTCCTGCTGGTTGCGCCCCTGCCGCTGGTCTTGCACCTTGGCCACCCGTTCCGCTCGCCGGAGATGTACTTCACCCCGCACAGCACCTCGGCGATGGCCATGTTCGGCTATGTCTACCTGTGGTACCTGATGGCGGTGCTGGTGCTGGAAATCTGGCTCGACTACCGGCGTGAGATTGTACTTCTTTCACAGTCCAGCAAGGGGCTGCTGCGTTTTGTCTACCAGGTGATGACGCTGGGCTCGACGAACATCAGCCCGCGCTCACTGGCCATCGACGAGCGGGCGGGTTGGATCGTGACTCTGATTGGCATTCCCTCCGCCTTCCTGCTGCACGGTTACGTCGGCTTCATCTTCGGCTCCATCAAGGCCAATCCCTGGTGGTCCTCACCGCTGATGCCGGTGGTCTTCATCTTTTCGGCGATGGTCTCGGGCATCGCCGGGGTCATGCTGCTCTACATGGCGATCACCAAACTGCACAAGCAGACCATCGACATGCGCTGCGTGGACTCCATCGCCATGTACATGTTCTATATCTTCATCATCGACTTCAGCCTGGAGATGCTGGACCTGGTCCACCGCATCTACGAGGCCGACGAATCCTTCAACAGCCTGAATTTCATGGTTCATACCAAGCTCTACTTCTCCCAGATCGTCCTTCAGATTTGCCTGGGCACCGTCACGCCGCTGATTCTGCTCTTCCTGACGCAGGTGGTGAAGCTGCCGGAGATCGCCCGCAAGTACATGTATGTCATCTCCGGATCCCTGGCCCTGATCGGCGTTCTTGCCATGCGCTGGAATGTTGTGATCGGCGGGCAGTTGTTCTCCAAGAGTTTCCTCGGCTACACCACCTACAAGATGGCCCTGGTGACGCGCGAGGGTCTGCTGGTGGCGATTGCGTTGACCCTGCTGCCGCTGCTCTTCCTGTGGGTGCTGATCAAGCTGCTGCCACCGTGGTCTGAGAAGAGCGCAGCGGCGCCGGCGATCGGGGACTAAGGAATCGCATATTTCGGGTGGAGGCTATGGACGTTCTTCCCGACGCACTCGAAGAGCTTACAGCGCGCCTGCAATCCCTGGAGCGGCGCGTCGACGCTCTCGAACACCCCTCCGCGCCGCTGATCGCCCCTGAGCCGGTCGCCTCGCCAGCGGCCGTAGTCAGCGAAGGGTTCTCTCTGGCGCAGAGCGGCAGCGTCCTCTCCGTGCTGGCCTATGCGCTGCTGGGCATTGCCGGCGCTTACGTCCTGCGCTTCATCGCGGAGTCCAGTTCGCTGCCCAAACTGACGATTGCTGCCGTCGCCATCGCCTATGCGCTCCTGTGGCTTGTGGGAGCGGCCCGCGTTTCGGAATGGTTTTCCAGCGCCGTCTACGCCGGAACGTCCGCCCTGATCCTTGCTCCCATGCTCTGGGAACTGACCCTGATCTTCAAAGTGCTGCCGGCGCAGGCCACCGCGGCCATCCTCTGCGTGTTTGTGATTGCGGCCACCGCTCTGGCCTGGAAGCGGGATCGCGCGCCGGTCTACTGGATGACTAACGCAACCGCGGCGGCGGCGGCGCTTGGGCTGTCGATCGCCACGCACCAGTTCCTGCCCTTCCTTGCGACGCTGCTGATGATGGCGTTCACTTGCGAGTACGCGGCCGTGCGCAACCACCCGTGGAGTGTGCGGCCGCTGGTGGCCGCCGCGGCCGACCTGGCCGTCTGGGCGCTGATCTTCATCTACTCCAGCCCGCTGAGCACGCGCACGGATTACCCAGCGCTGGGCGCGGCATGCTTGCTCGTGCCCGGCTGCCTTCTGCTGTTGATTTACGCCGTCAGTGTCGTCGTCCGTACCACGCTGCTGGGGCAACGAATTGCCGTCTTTGAAACCGGCCAGACGATCATCGCCTTCCTGCTGGCTGCATGGAGCGTGCTGACCTTTGCGCCGGGCTGGGGCGCACTCGTTTTGGGTGCGGTCTGCCTGCTCTTTTCGATTGCCTGCTATGCGGCGGCCTTTCTGCTCTTCAACAAAGCTGGCGCGGGCCGCAACTTCCAGGTGTATTCCGCATGGGCCGCCTGCCTGCTTCTTGTCGGTTGCCTGTTATACCTGCCGCCCTTCTGGCTGGTGGCGTGCCTGGCCCTGGCTGCGCTGGCCGCTTTTCTTGCGGAGTCTCGACTGGCGCTCAAGCTGCATGGCCTGGTCTTTCTGCTGGCGGCAGCAATAGCATCGGGACTGATGGAGTATGCCTTCCATGCCCTGACTGGAGGCCTGTCTGTAAGCGTCACGGTGAGCATTTGCCTGGTTGCCGCGTGCGCGATCATTTGCTCCGCGGCCGGAAAACGCGGCTCTCCCGAAAGCTGGATGCAGCAGTTGATCAATCTGGCAACGGCGGCTTTGGCAGTCTTCGCGCTGGCGGCGTTGCTGGTCGAGGGCCTGTTGCGCCTCGTCGCCCTGCGCTGGCCTCCTGAAGCTCATCACGTCGCCTTCATTCGCACGCTAGTTCTCTGCTCGCTGGCCCTGGCGCTGGCCAAAGCCGGCTCCCGCTGGCGTCGCGTTGAGCTGACGCGCATCGCCTACGCCACGCTGGTGCTGGTTGCGGCCAAGCTGCTGCTGGAAGACCTGCCCCTCGGCCACCTGGAAGTCATCGCCGCCTCCATCTTCCTCTTTGCAATCACTCTGATCGCTCTTCCGCGCCTGGCGCGTATCGAACTGGAGATTTAGGGTGCGGCAGCAAGCAGCCATCATAACCTCATTACCAAATAAATCTGAATATCTGCTATTCTGAATATCGGAGATTCTGAAATGCAGACAGTTCTGATCGGCAAACGCGGTACAGTCGTGATTCCTGCCAAGCTACGCAAACGCTACCGGCTGGATGAAGGCGGCACAATGCTTATCGAGGAGCGCGAGGACGGCATCTTGATGCGTCCGGCGGTGACCACACCGGTTGAAGTCGAGGTTTACACTCCCGAACGGCTGGCCGAGTTCTTCCTGAACAATGTATTGACGAAGGCTGGTTACTTGGAAGCTCGCAAGGACGTTGAGCAGATGGGCATTGATCCAGACTCTATTGACCATATCCGGTGGCCTGAATGACATCTCCTCATGGCCCGTTGAAGATCATGTTCTTTGATGCCAATGTGCTGATCTCTGCTGCGTGGAGGGAAGGCTGCGAGGTCGCACAAATCTGGCAGATGGAGGGCATTCGATTCATCACATCAAATTATGTGATGGGCGAAGTCCAACGCAACTTGCTTCAAGTGAGCCAGATCGAGCGGTTGCGCGGCCTGATGCGATCGGTTCAAATTGTTTTCTTCGATAATCTGCCGGAAATTCCCGAAGTCCTCGTAGTGCCGGAGAAGGACCGCCCGGTTCTAGCTGGAGCGATCCAAGCTCAAGCAGATTATCTGGTTTCAGGTGATAAAAAGCACTTTGGTCCTTTATATGGAAAAACTATTTGCGGTGTACGGATTACGGCGCCTACTGAATTGCTAACGGTTCTTCGTCTCCGTCTTTCCTAGCTTCATCCTTGCGCATTCTCTGCGCAGAAGTCAGAGACCACACTCCAATAATCAAAGTCCGGCCGCCCGATGAATCGCGAGCAGCCTTTCCAATAGCGGCTTGAGCAACTTCAGGTCCAGCGCATTGGCGCCGTCGGATTTGGCGTTGGCGGGGTCGTCGTGGACTTCGAGAAACAGGCCGTCGATGCCGGAGGCAACCGCGGCCCGCGCCAGCAGCGGAATGAACTCCGGCTGGCCGCCGCTGACGCCATTGGCCGCCGACGGCTGCTGCACCGAATGAGTGCCGTCAAAGACCACCGGCGCGAGAGCGCGCATCACCGGCAGTGAGCGGAAATCGACGACCAGCGTGTTATAGCCGAAGCAGGCGCCGCGCTCGGTGAGGAAGACGCGCTCATTGCCCGTCGAGCGCACCTTTTCCACCGGGTGGGTCATATCCCACGGGGCGACAAACTGGCCTTTCTTGATGTTGACGGCGCGGCCGGTATGGCCGGCGGCTACCAGCAGGTCGGTCTGACGGCAGAGGAAAGCGGGGATCTGCAGCACGTCCACAGCCTCGGCGGCCACAGCGCAGTGCGCCGGCTCATGCACGTCAGTCAGCACCGGCAGGCCGGTATCCTTGGCCAGCCGGCCCAGGATGCGCGTGCCTTCGACCAGCCCCGGCCCGCGAAAGCTCTTCACGCTGGTGCGGTTGGCCTTGTCGTAGCTGGCTTTGAAGATATAGGGAATGCCGAGGTCGGCCGCGATGCGCTGGATCGCCTCGGCCATCGTGCGCGCGTGGGCCTCGGACTCAATGACGCAAGGGCCGGCGATCAGGAAGAGCTGGCCGGCGCCCACATGGACGGGACCGATTTCAAAGGAGTTGCTCACGGATTCGATTGTAAAGGCTCCGGGAGTCGTAAACTTGTTTCACAGAAGTTTTCCGGCAATCCGCAACTTCCCTGATATTCTCACCCGATTTTCAAGGCACATCACGATGAAAGACATCTACATCGCCGATCTGGCCAACTTTGACGAAGGCAAGCTCTTCGACGGCTTCTTCCTGGTCCTGCTCAAGCAGCAGCGCACCACCAAGTCCAACAAGCCCTACCTCAACCTCATCCTGGGCGACAAGACCGGCCAGCTTGAAGGGCGCGTCTGGGAGCCCGGAGACCCGCGCATCGCCAAAGACTTCGAGCGGGGCGACATCGTCAAGGCGCGCGGCTCGGCTTCGCGCTTCGACGACCGCCTGCAGATGAAGATTGACCAGCTCCGCGTGGCCCGGCCCGAGGAGGTGGACAAGAGCGATCTGCTGCCCTCGACCACCTATGACGTGGCCGAACTCTGGCGTCAGCTTCTCGGCTTTGTGGACAGCTTCACCAACCCCGACCTCAAGCTGCTGCTGTCCACGCTGCTCGCCGATCCGGCGCTGGCCGAGGCCTACCGCGAAGCTCCCGCCGCCAAGCAGCTCCACCACGCCTGGCTGGGCGGATTGCTGGAGCACGTTGTCAGCCTGCTCACGCTGGCCGACCGCGTCGCACCCAGCTATCCCATCCTCGACCGCGACCTGCTGCTCACCGGTGTGATCCTGCACGACATCGGCAAGGTGCGCGAGCTGAGCTGGGAGATCGGCTTCGAGTACACCGTCGAAGGCAGTTTGCTGGGCCACATTCAGATCGGCGCGGCGCTGGTGGAGCGCACCATCGACAGCCTGCCCAACTTCCCGCCCAAGCTCAAGCTGCTGGTGTTGCACATGATTCTGTCGCATCACGGCAAGCTGGAGTTCGGCTCGCCCAAACTGCCCATGATTCCCGAAGCCCTAGCCTTGAGCTTCCTCGACGACCTGGACGCCAAGATGCAAGCCGTGGCCGGCGAGTTCGATAAGTGCATTCGCGAAGGCAAGGGGCCGGAGGAGCTGACCGGCAAGGTCTGGGCGCTGGATCAGCGGCAGTTGCTGAATACCAAGCGGTGGCTGGGGGAGAGCAAGGAGGAAGGGCGATGAGTGACCCGGTGCAAAATGCCATGCTTGTCGTACAGTTTCTTGGGCTTCTAGGGCTGGGCTGGTACACCGTCGAAACGCGCAAAATGCGGAAAGCTGCGCAAAAGCAGGTGGAGATATCGCAAGACCTAATCAAAGCTGCAATGGATCAGGTTGAGGGTCTCTCGAAGCCTTGCCTAACAATTTGGTCGGATCTGCGCGATCCGGCAGACATTATTCTGGAAACCGGACGAGCTGTTGGCAGCACAACAGCGCGAGGAGATCAAGGCAGTTTTGTTATCCAGAACATTGGGAATGGCGTCGCGCTCAATGTCAGTTATAAGTTTGAACAAATCAGTGTTCCGGCAGGGCAACCCAGAATACGTGACGAACGTTATGTACAGAACGTCCTGGCGAGCCAAAAAGTCACTATGGTTGAAACGCTGGCATCCGCTAGACAAGCTAATTTTCGGATCATCTTCAATTATCATAGTATAGGCGGTAGAAAATATCGAACAACGATAACTCTTATGAACCTCGTGCTCACGTCTCTTATTTTTGAAACTCCCGAATCCTGAGAACGCAAGCTCGGTAACGCAGTTCCAATGAGCGAGACCTGGGCACCATACGACCTAATTACGGATTCTGTTCGTCACTGGAGACTCTGCTTCGGTAGTCCTCCGGCGATTCGATGAGAAATGCCGTTTGTCCGACTAGCGCCAGCAAATCCTCGTCGCCCGTCACCAGCAAGTCAGCCTTGCCGCTTTGCGCCAGATCGAGCAACGGCTGGTCTTTTGGGTCGCGACAGAGAACCGGGCAAGATCGCACGACCTCGACTTCCTCGCAATATGGAAGATATTCGCTCAGAGCTTCCAATTGCTCGATTGCAGTAAGCCGGAACTTCGGGTAGGCGAGAATCCGCGCCAATTCCGCTGCCGTGGCGCGCGAGAGGAGCGGCACGCAATCTCCGGCCTGCCAATGGCCAACAAGCCAGCTCAGCCGGCCATGCGTAAACAGGAGTGCGGAGAGGACGGCATTGGTGTCGAAGACGATTCTAGCTTTGGCGGCAGCACTCACGGGTTTTGACGCGCCCAGGCGATTGCGTCGGTCACATCCTGCTCGGTGATGCCAAGCTTGGCGAGTTTGTCGCGCACCTCATCCAGACGACTGCGTCGCAATGGCTTGAGCGTAATCGCGGAGCCATCCGTGCTGACATCGAAGTGCTCCACGCCTTTAAATTGCATGACGACGGCTTTGGGCAGGGTAAGCTGATTTTTGACGGTCAATTTGGCCAGCATGATTCACCTCAAACAAGGAAGTAAGGAAATCTTACCACATTGTTTCCTTACTCGACAAACCACTCCCACTGCTCCTCGGTCAATGGCACCACCGACAGCCGCCCGATGAGGACCAGCGGCGAGGCGGCGAAGAGCGGCTCGGCTTTGATGGCGGCCAGGGTCTTGGGCCGCCTGAGACGCTTGCCTGCCTTGACTTTGACGATGGGAACCTTGGTGTTGGTTGGGTCCACGCTGACCACGGTTCCCGTCCCGACGGCGGTGCGCTCCTCGCCGGTGTGGTAAAAGATCCACTTGGTTTCCGGCTTCATCTCGCGCAGGTGCTTTACGGCGGTGGGATTGGTTACGCCATCCCAAATAGTCTCCCGGTCGTGCAGGAAGTCGTCGAAGGAGTAGACATCGGGCTCGGTCTTGAAGAGGAAGTAGCTCATGCTATTTATCGTACGCGCGGGACTCGGGACCAGAAAAATGGAAAACCACGACCTTACTTGTCTGACTTGCTCACCACTCACGTTTGTTTCTAGTGGGGCCGTCCAGATTTCGTTTGACCGGCGCGGCCTTGCGGGGCTACCATCCGATACGATCATGTTCGCAGCCGCGATCAACCCAGCCAAGCCCTTCCGCCGAAGGCAGTATGCCCTGGCGCTCCTTCCCGTTGTGGCCGCGCTGGCGCTCACCCATTGTGCCGCTCTCCAGCACAACGGAATGCCCCGGACGCAGCGGCACGAGAGCCACCACGAGATCTTCCAACTGGAAGAGGCCTGGCGAACCGCCGTACTGAAGGCAGACATTCCTGCCCTGGACGCCCTGCTGGCCGACGACTACATGGGCATCACCCCCAACGGCACTTTGCAATCCAAGGAGCAGTCGCTGGCCAATCTCCGCAGCGGCGCAACCCATTTTACGGCCCTCGAAATCTCCGACCGCAAGGTGCGCTTCTACGGGACAACGGCTCTGGTGACCTCGCGGGCCGATGTGACCGGCACGAACGCCGGGGGAGACTTCTCCGGGAGCTATCGCTACACCCGCGTCTATGTGCGGAATGCGGAGGGCAAGTGGAAGGTTGTGAGCTTTGAGGCCAGCCGGATTCGCTTGCCCGGCGAGCGCAAATAGCCGCGGACCGCGCCGGAAGACAGATTCACTTACAATAGACCGATGCCCGAGCTGCCTGAGGTCGAGACCATCGCCAGCGGCGTCGACGAGCGCCTGCGCGGCGACCACATCGTCGAGGCCTGGTTCGGCAGCCACCGGGAGCCCTTCAAGACGCCGCCGGCGCGCCAGGCCAGGGGTCTGGAAGGACGCGCGATTCTGGCCGTGCATCGCACCGGAAAACACATCGTATGCGAATTGAGTGCTTTGGTCGAGGATTCTGGCGCGCCAGCCGCCCAATGGATTGTCCATCTCGGCATGACCGGAAGGCTGCTGGTTACTACTCCCGATGCTCCTCTCGCACCCCACACGCACACCCGGCTGAGCCTGGCCAGCGGCCGGGAGCTGCGCTTTGTGGACCCGCGCCGCTTTGGACGGCTGGAGTTCCGCGACCTGAGCCGCGGCCCCGCCTTCAGCGCGGCAGGGGCCGACCCATTGACCGTGACCGCGGCAGAGTTTGCCGCGCTCTTCCACACCCGAAAGCTGCCCATCAAGGCGGCCCTGCTCAACCAGAAGCTGCTCTCCGGAGTGGGCAACATCTACGCCGACGAAAGCCTTTTTCACGCCGGCATTCGCCCGCGCCGGCTCTCTTGCCGACTGACCAGGGCTGAACTCGAAGCTCTGCGGCTGGCCCTGCGCGAGGTTCTAGAGCACGCCATTCGGCTGGGCGGCTCTTCGGTCTCCGATTACGTGGATGCCGACGGAGTGCGCGGCTTCTTCCAACTGGAACACTGCGTCTACCTGCGCTCCGGCCTTCCCTGCCGCCGCTGCCAGACGCCGATCCGGCGTATTCTGCTGACTGGCCGAGGCACGCATTATTGTCCGCAATGCCAGCGATAGGGAGAAGCTTCTATGGTTTTCGGAATTTATCGCGCATTAGAAGTCCCATAATCAAGACAAATCCCCCATTGAGAAATTCTCAAATCATTGAAAATAAAGAATGTATAAAACGGTACAGTAATTGCTATTAGTTAAGCGCCAGTGATGTACAGGCGCTGGAAGATTTCTGCCAGCCCAGTTAACACAGATGCCCGGCAAGAGCAACCGCCAATGCAGCGGCCCTCAAAAGGGATGAACCAGCCGGGAAGGTATGCAAACAAGCACGATGGAAGACCATCGGCTATAGGATAGCTGGGAGGCCAGTGACCAGCACAGGGACAGAGAAACGCCACTCTTGATGAGTGGCGTTTCTTGCGTTTGGCCTTTGGTTGGGGTAGGCACTCATCCAGTCCGGGGCCGGCATACAATTGGTAACTTGCCAGCCGCGGGAGTTCGCTGTAGTATCAAAGTTGCCTATCAAGCGGCTGACGCGAGCCACCCGAAAGGGGCAGAGCAAGCTCGCCGCATGCAAGGAAACTTCGCCAGACCGTTCATTTCATAGCATCTACAGGCGGCGAAGCTTCCCATAGGAAGGGCATCACCTGAGGAAGGCGCCGCTCTCACCGTCACGATTCTGACAACCGGATGAGTTTACCCCGGCTCTTGTGTGCGCGGCGGCAAGAATGCAATTTCGCAGAGGTCTACAGAGATCGTTCCGGGCAGCAGAGGCTGAATAGGCTCCGCACGCTGGAAGCGCCGGTTGATGGGAATTCCGGATAAAGCCGGAATCTGTGAAGATGCACAACGCCTCTGGGAATTGCTGTTGATTGCGCTGAGAACGGCTTCAGCGCAGTTTACACAGGTTCCTGCGACGATTATCCGCCGCATTCCGCCGGAATCCACGTCCTGAACTGGGCGGCGGCGGGCAAGGGAAGTTCATCACCCGGCAAAAAAGGGCTGAACCAGGAAACGCAATGCAGCAGAGCGCAACACACCAGGAAGTTCACGCATGACGACAGAATTGACGCAGCCCCAAACTGAATTGGGGCCGGACCCGGCCAACGGCCAGGGACAGTCGCAGGGGCATCGGCGCCGCCGGCGCCGCCGCAAAAACAAGAGCAGCCAGGCAGGCGCGGCTCCCGCGCAGCAGCTTCAGGCCCAACAGCCTTCGCCTCAGGCGCAACCGCAGGCTCAGGCTCCGCCGCAGCCTCGTCCCGCCAAGCACAAGCAGGCTCAGCCGCACCAGGGTGGGCAATCGGGCGGCCGCCAGGGCGGACACCAGAATCAGGGCCGGAAGAAGAAATTCTCCCAGAAGGGATCGTCTTCGGCGGCCCAGCCCGGCAACAGCATTTCCTCTCCGCCGCAGGGCAAGCGCAAGATGAAGCAAAAGGGGCCGCGCGAGTTTGTCGGCCCGATGGACCACAGCTACCGTATCGTCAACGGCAATGTTGCCGACGGTCCGCCCTCGACCATCCAGATGAGCAACGGCCACGGGGACTCTTATCTGGACGACTACCCGCCGCTGCCCCCGGTCGCAATCCGCGCCGACGCTCCCACCCGCATCTATTGCTTCATTGACGATCTCTTCTTCCTGGCCAAGATTCAGGAGACGGCGCGCAAGCTGGGCGTGAAGGTGGAGTTCGTGAAGGGCGACAAGGACTCCGTTGCCCGGCTGATTGACCTGCCGGAGGCCGAGCGGCCCAAGCTGGTGGTCTTCGACCTGAACAATCTGAACGCCAAGCCCTTGGCGCTGATCCCGAAATTCAAGACCAGGTTCAAGAAAGCGACTTCGATCGTTGGCTATCTCAACCACTTGCAGGGCGAACTGAAGGCCAAGGCCATCGAGGCCGGCTGCGACGCGGTGATGCCGCGGTCGGCTTTCTCGCAATCCCTGCCCACTCTTCTGCGCCGCTATGGAGTGGAAGAGGAAGAAGACAATATGCCGCAACCGGCTTGAGGCGCGCAGCCGTAGGACAAAAAGGCGCTTCCATTGCGGGAGCGCCTTTTCGTGCGCGGGAATCTATCCTGGCGGCCAGGTGAGCGGGCGGCCGCCGAGCAGGTGAACGTGGAGATGATCCACGGTCTGGCCGCCGTCCTCTCCGGCATTGACCACCACCCGGTAGCCCCTGGCGAGTCCTTTGTCGCTGGCGATCTGGGCCGCGATCCACAGCAGGTGGCCGAGCAGCGCGCGATCCCCTTCGGCGCAGTCAGCCAGCGATGCAATGTGTTTACGCGGCGTGATCAACACATGCACCGGCGCCTGCGGGTGAATGTCGGCGAAGGCGTAGCATTGCTCGTCCTCGTAGACCGCGGTGGAGGGGATGCTTCCTTCAACGATCTTGCAAAATAGGCAACTCATAACGACACCAGTGTACAGGAGAGCGTTCGTTACGCGGATCGGGTTCTGGAAAATCCCCGTAATCAGCCAACGTAAACAACACTTTAATGCACGGGAAACCTTCCTGGGGTGTATAAGTATGTACGCGGACCGATCGAGAGAGAATACCTGTATTTGCGGCTCACTCTTTCCCGGCATACAACACTACGGCTCGCATGGAGGACATCATGTCGCCACGTACCTTCTTCCTGAGCAGGCTGATCGGCCTGTTCCTCATTCTTGTCGTGCTATCTCTGGCGGTGCATAAACAAGCCACAGTGGATTTGTTAACGGGTTTTTTTCACAGTCCCGAGATGATGTTTGTGCTAAGTATCATCACACTGGCCGCTGGGCTGGCGATGGTTCTGGCACACAATATCTGGTCGGGCGGCGCGCAGGCGGTGGTTGTGACTCTCGTCGGATGGTTAACGATGATCAAGGGCCTGCTGTACCTGCTTCAATTCCACGAGATGGTGGGGGAATGTATCCTGAGTTGGCTCCATCATCCGCTGGTTTTCTACCTGTGGTTAACTCCGTCCTTGCTGATCGGCATTTACCTGACTTACGAAGGGTTCAGGTCGAGGCCAGCTTCATAAAACGGTTCGTAGACCACAACTGGCGTAGTCGAGGATGATCTTCCAGGCGACGGTACCCTTGCCAATGGAGCAGCTAGTTTGCTTTTGTTTCCGAGGTCGCGCCTTGACCGCATGCCTTGGCGAGCCGGCGGAAGGCCAAAAGGGTTAGAGCCGTAAAAAAAATCGTTTGCGCCCCGTGGAGCCAAAACCAGATGTCTGCCCCACCATCCCAGACCAACCGCCGCGCGGCATCGAACGGCCACACCAGCGTGAAGAAGATCAGCAGTCCGATCATATGCCCCGGAATGGCCGACAGGATGGACTTAGTGAGGTAAGCTGTCGCGCCGAAGACGACGCCGACAAGAAAGTAGAAGAGGAGCTTGGGCCACAGAAAACCCTGCGTCGGCCCGTGCGCCAGCGCAAACAGGGCCGAAGAGATCAATACGGCAGACGGGCCGCTAAAGTTGCGTTCCAGAATGACCTGGCAGTAGCCGCGGAAGGCTGGTTCCTCGGTGAAAGGCGCGGCCACCGAGCCCATCAGAATCATCGCCACCACGGTGGGCAACGGGTAACGAGAAAAGTCGGGAAGGGCGTTTCCCGGCATCTTGACGAGTTGAAACATCACGATCCAGAGCCCCGCAAGGGCCACAACCGAAAGTGTGCCCGCCAGCATCGCCCAGCAAAAGGCCGGGGTTGACACGCGGCTGGCCCGAAGACAAAGGCGGCGCGCCTGTGAGGTGCTGTACGGCCAGCCCTTGCCCCCCAGGTACATCCACATCAGCAGTAGCACCAGAAGCATAGCCGGGACCGCCCAGGGAACTGCCGGTCTGGCGCTGAGATTAATTGCGACCAGAGCAGACCAGACACCCGCGCCGATCACGAGGATAAGGAAGCCCAGGAGTCCCGCCCAGGCTACCGCCAGGATGCGGCCAAAGAATGTACGGATACTCATACGCCTCCTTGCCGGCGTTCAACCCGAGGATTGGCTTGCCTGCCCTCCAGAGTTCCTCCACGGAGGATTCTGTCTTCTGAAACATGTTGAGATACGAACGAGTTTAATTCATTGTTCCAGCGATCTGGTCATAGTCTGCGCAAGCGACTGCCGCGCAGTTCGCGTGTTCGAACGCGATTTTCCAATTCCGCGTCTCTCGCACCGGAGGCAGGGAACGACGCCGCATCGAGAGCCCTGTCTCCGATTGCACAGTGCGCCGTGCGACCGGGTGGAAGACTCTTCATACAAGTGTTCTACGCGCTTGCCTGAAAGGAAAAGACCATGCCCCAGAGTGAACATTCCCAAGCGGCGGAACTCCACAACCACGCAGCTCATGCACACGCGGTAGCCGCCTGCGGGCACAGCACGGGCGATCACGCTTCCGATCATGAATTGACCCAACAGGCCTACGAACGCTCCCAGGAAGCAGCTCTGCTTTCAAGAAAGATTGCTAAACAAGAGCCGGAATCTCGGGCAGCCTGAGCCGCGCCAACGAGACCGTAAAGGCGTGAGACACCAGTCTTCCGCGGCAGGGCGATTTTGCGCATTCTCTAAATCCATCTTCCCTCACCTTATGCGGCTGCCCCCTCTTGCCCAGGCTTACAATGGCAGCATGTCAGCCAAACGGCAGAATGGAGAACGAGGATGAGGCGATTTCTTCTAGTGTGCGGGATCTTGTTGGGCAGTCTGTCTTGCTCCGCGCAGGCCGGCAGCGTGGCGGGAGAATGGCGCGGCATCTGGACGGACCCAACCGGGTATGCCTTTACCGTCACGATTACACTGGAGACCGGTCCCGCTTGCAAAACCTGCGCTCTGGCGGGCAACGGGTCCATCCGCGGCAAGATTGTTTGGACGCTGCGCAAAACGCCCACGAACGCCACTCCGGATCTGGCCGCCAAGGTGGGCATGACCGGCACGGAGTTGGTGAAGGGCGAGAGGAAGGGCGAGGGCCTGCTGGTGCTGAACGGCTATCAGAAGGACGACCCCAACAACATCATCGGCCTCGACCAGTACCGGCTGGCCATCTCCGACGACGGCAAGGTCATCGGCGGCATCACGCTGAATTACGGCCCGTGGACGGGCCAGCTCTTCGCCGTGCGCGCGCAGTCCTGAGCGCAAACATTCCGGTAGCGGGCCGTGCCAATCCCCCGCCTGTGCTGATAGAATCTCCGCATGGAAACCATCCAGTACAACCTCCCGCCCAACCGCATTCCTCTTGCCTGGTACAACATTGCCGCCGACCTGCCCAAGCCGATGGCCCCGCCGCTGCATCCCGGTACGCTTCAGCCCCTTGGGCCGGACGACCTGGCGCCGCTCTTTCCGATGAGCCTGATCCTGCAGGAAGTGAGCCAGGAACGGGAGATCGAGATTCCCGGCGAAGTGCGGCAACTCTATGCGCAGTGGCGTCCCTCGCCGCTCTTCCGCGCGCGCCGCCTGGAGAAGGCGCTGGATACGCCGGCGCACATTTACTACAAATACGAGGGCGTGAGCCCGGCCGGCTCGCACAAGCTGAATACCGCCCTGCCGCAGGCTTATTACAACAAGAAGGAAGGCACCAAGCACCTTTCCACGGAGACCGGAGCCGGCCAGTGGGGTTCGGCCCTGGCCATGGCCTGCGCCTTCTTCGGCCTCGATTGCAAGGTCTACATGGTGCGCGTGAGCTACGATCAGAAGCCCTATCGCCGCGCGCTGATGGAGGCCTTCGGCGCCTCGGTGACCGCCAGCCCAAGCAACGAAACGGAGTCGGGCCGGGCGATTCTGGCGGTGCATCCGGACTCGAACGGTTCACTGGGCATTGCGATTTCCGAGGCCGTGGAAGTAGCCGCCAAGGATCCCAACACCAAATACTCGCTGGGCAGCGTGTTGAATCACGTGCTGCTGCACCAGACGGTGATTGGCCTGGAGGCGATTGAGCAGATGGCCCTGGCCGATGACGATCCCGACGTGGTGATCGCCTGCGCGGGCGGCGGATCGAACTTTGCCGGCCTGACAATGCCCTACGTGGGCCGCAAGATCAAGGGTCAAAGCAAGGCGCGCGTGATTGCCGTGGAACCGGCCGCCTGCCCCAGCATGACCAAGGGCAGATTCGTTTATGACTTCGGCGACACCGGCCACCTGACGCCGCTGGTGAAGATGCACACCCTGGGCAGCAGCTTCGTTCCTCCGGGTATTCATGCCGGCGGGTTGCGCTACCACGGCATGGCGCCGCTGGTCTCTCACGTGCTCGACCTGGGATTGGCCGAAGCAACCACCGTTCAGCAGCTTGACGCCTTTGCCGCCGGCATTCAGTTTGCCCGCTCCGAGGGCATCATGCCCGCGCCGGAGGCCAACCACGCCATCGCCGCGGCCATCTCCGAAGCCCTGCAAGCCAAGCAGGAAGGCAAGCAGAAGACGATTCTCTTCAATCTCAGCGGCCATGGGCACTTCGACATGCAATCGTACATTGCCTACCAGGCCGGGAAGCTGGAGAACTACGAGTATCCGGCTGAGGAGATCGCGATGGCGCTGGCCGGATTGCCGGTTGTGGGGTAGATGACGGAGGGAGGCGGGGTTTCAACCCCCGCATGTAGCCAATGAAATAACTCTGGCTATAGCCGCGGAGGGATGATTCTAGCCAACTTCACACGCAATTCGTCAACAATGATCGGACAATAAAAAGAACCTGCGGATGGCTTGAGGCCGCAGGTTCTTTTGTTTGTCTATTGCTCACCAGCACAGCGGTGCGAGCGGCTTTCCTAATGCAGTCGGGCGAAGCCTAATTGACCGTCATCACGAACGTCGTGTGCTGCGTGATGGCGGTAACGCCGTTGTTCGTCTGCGCGGTGACGGTGACCGTGTACGTCCCAGCCGGGGTCGGCGGATTGGGAACAGGGCCGTGGTGTTCGTAGCTGTAGCGCGGATTGCATCCGGTTGTGCCCAGCAGGGTGACCAGGCTTACCAGGGCCACGAGCGAAAGCCGGCTGAGCCAATGGCGGACCACCCCACGGACGAAGACCTGTCCGCGGGGACCCCGGCGTCGCCGCGTTCCCCAGGCGAGACCGCCCAGGCCCAAAGCGCCGGGTAACAGAAACGCCCAGGCGATGGGAGAGGAGCCCTTGCCCGATGGGGTTGCCGGCGAGGCCAATGCTGTGGATTGCGCGTAGGTCTGAAGCACCATCGAGCTGGTTACTGCCGAATTCTGGTCAGGCAAAATCTCGAGGCTCTCCGGCGTATAAATGCAGGAGGCTTGATCGGGCAGGCCCGAGCAGGAGATGGTGATAAACGCCGGAGCCGCCAACGTGGATACATACTCCTGCAACGGTGTAACGCTGATCGTGCCCGTTCCCGCCTCACCCGGCGTCAGGGTCAGGGTGTTCGCGGCACTCGTCGGCGTCAGATTGGATACCGTCACCACAAACGGGGAATCGCACTGATTGCCGATGGTCACGGATGCGGCTGCGGAAGAGGAGGTGAGGAAATCGGCGTTGCCGGCATAGACCGCGCTCAGCGAGTGAGCGCCGTCCTTCAGGGCAAACTGGAAACTGGCCTTCCCGTTGGAATCGAGATCCGCGCTGGCCAATGGGGCTGAACCATCCTCAATGCTGACAGTTCCGGCCGGCACGCCAGCCGCGCTGGCCACGCTCACCGAGAGGCTGGTCAGCGAACAGGTCTGCGCATCGGATTGCGTGATCTGCGTGGTCTGCGGCGCGGTCAGCGTCGTTGTCGTGGCTACGCCCGCAGGCGCCGCCAGCGCGGGCCAGGCCAGCGCGATACCCAGTCCCGCAACCAATTCAAGCCGCAGACCGCGGCGGACAATGCCTTTCACGTGTACCAGCTCCAAAAGTCAGAATCGTCTGCCGCCTGTCTGCCGCAGTCCAAACCCTATTGTATCCGGCCAAGGCGGACCGGAGCTAACCGGCACGCGGCGATCTGCCGGAAAAGAAAAAGCCACTCCGGAGTAACACCCGCAACAGTTGGACGCGGAACGCCGGAAATAGAGAGTCGAGATCCGAATAAGCCCGAAAAAATGGTATGCTTTTGCTATCCAATCTCCCCTCCGGCGCCAGACGCGAAAGTCGGAGAGAGCGCCATTAATACCTGTCCTGTCTGTGATACACCTTATTTGGACAAGCACTCCGTCTGCCCCGCCGACGGGGCGGTAGGAGGTGACTCACACGGGAAGAAAGATCATCCAAGGAGCTCAAGGGGGCACACGATGCGTAGAAGCGAATGGACAGGATGGGTGCTTGCCGCGGCCATGGCGGTCGCGGCCTCGCAAGCCTTGGCGCAGCAGGATGAGGGTCCGATTTTGCGCCCGAAACCGAAGCCGGCGGCCAAACCAGCTGGCACAACGCTGCTGGTGCTCTGCGATCTGGCTTGTGACTGGACGCTGGACGGCGAGGCGAAGGGCCACATCCAGGCCGGTGGTTCGGTTAAGGCGAATGTCGTCATCGGCCAACACCTAGTGGTTGCCGACACCCTGGATGGTCTGGACAAGGTGGAAAAGGAAATCGACATTGAGACCACCAAGCAGACTCTGGTACGCATCGAACTGACGCCTGTCCACGATGCCCGGCTCCAGGTCGAACAGGCTGCGAGTGACAAGGCCGCGCAGGAGGCGAGGGAAAAGGCCGCGCGCAAACTAGCCGCGCAGCAATTCACGCAGGCGATACGTCTAGACAACCAGAAGCGCTACGAGGAAGCCCTGCCGCTCTACCATAGCGCATGCTACGGCGGCGTGGCTGGCGCCTGCAACAATCTCGGCGTGTTCTACGTTAATGGCCAGGGTGTGAGCCAGGACTATGCGCAGGCGCGCACGCTCTATCAGAAGGCCTGTGACGCCGGGGAAATGATGGGTTGCTCTAATCTCGGCGAGCTTTACGACAATGGCCAGGGTGGGGCCCAGGACTACGTGCAGGCGCGCAATCTTGATCAGAAGGCCTGCGATGGCGGCAGCATGGCCGGTTGCTTTAATCTCGGCCATATGTATGAGAGCGGTGAGGGTGTGACCCAGGACTACGTCCAGGCGCGCACACTCTACCAAAAGGCCTGCGACGGCCGGTATATGACCGGATGTTTCAGACTCGGCGTGCTTTACCACAGCGGCGCGGGTGTGGACCAGGACGATGCCCAGGCGCGCACACTCTACCAGAAGGCCTGCGACGGCGGAGATATGGATAGCTGCCGCGATCTCGGCTTGTTCTACCAGAACGGCCAGGGAGGGAGCCAGGATTCGGCCCAGGCGCGTGCCTTGTTTCAGAAGGCCTGCAACGGTGGCAACCAGATTGCATGCAGGAACCTGAGCGACCTCCCATGAGGAACAGTGAGAGGCCACGGCCCAGGCAGCTCCTCTTGCTCAGACTGCTCGCTGCGACCTATGAGATTGCTGCCAAGGGCGCGGCGGCTGGGGATTCTAAGATAGAGGCATCATGATCGCTCATCTGCGCGGAAAGCTCATCTACAAGCAGCCCGGCCAGGCCATCGTCGAGGCGGCCGGGGTGGGATATGACGTCACCATCTCGATTCCCACCTTCACGGCGCTGCCCTCGCTGGGCGCAGAGGCCGCGCTGCACATTCATACCCAGGTCAGCGAAGACCAGATCGCGCTCTTCGGCTTTCTCGATCGCGAGGAGAAGCGCCTCTTCGAGCGGCTGATCACCGTCAGCGGCGTCGGCCCCAAACTGGCCATCAAGATGCTCAGCGGCCTTTCGCCGGAGCGCACCGTGCAGGCGATTCGCGGCCAGGACCACGCGCAACTCACCCGCATTCCCGGCGTCGGCAAAAAGCTGGCTGAGCGGCTGGTGGTCGAATTGAAAGACAAGCTCGACGACTTTGCCGTTGCGCCCGTGCAGTCGTCGGTGCGTGGAGCGGCGGTGGACGATGTGCTCTCCGCGCTGGTCAACCTCGGCTACCAGCGCGTCGCCGCCGAGAAGGCCATCGAACAGGCCGTCGCCAAAGACAAAGCCCTCGCTGCCGACTTCGACGGCCTCTTCCGCGGGGCGCTGAAGGTGATCCGGTAGCCGCCTGCCGGATCTTCGCAATTCTTGAGTCTGGTGGTGCGGCGTACAATGCTCAACATTGAATGAAGATGAAGATTGGAGAACGGTTTGTCTCTTCTGGAAGATATTCTTGCCAAAGGCTACTTCCCAGCTGAGTTGCCTCCTTGCTTCACAACGGCAACATTCGCTGCGGCCTGTGCTTTTCCGAACGGTGCCCCACAGGGGTTCCAAAGACCGAAGATGGCTCAACTCTGCAATTTCAGCTTGGCCAAAGCGGGAAATGCCAGGTTCCGCAGGCGATTGTCGCTAGTGAATCCCATCAATTTCTTTCAGATTGCGACCCTCGTTGCTTCAAATTGGGCTGTTCTGGAGAGACACATGAGAACGTCCGTTCTCAGCATGAGCCGAGCTGTATACCGACCGAATGGGGCTAGGGCTCTGTCTCATCTTTCTTATAGTCCTGCTAACCGCGTTGACAGGCAAGCAAAAGACCGTGGCACAGCAAAAGCCCTCTTAGTAGCCGACATTTCGGAGTTCTACCACTCAATTTACACCCACTCGATTCCGTGGGCGCTCCATACAAAGCCAATCGCAAAAGCAAACCACACTCTGAATCTCCTGGGCAACCGCTTAGATCGAGCGATTCAAAATGCCCAACACGGGCAGACAATTGGAATTCCGATCGGACCCGATACATCGCTTGTTATTTCAGAAGTGATCCTTTCCTCGTTAGAGACGAATTTGCGCTTACGAATACCCTTCCTCAGGGGTTCCCGCTTTGTGGATGATTTTGAACTGTCTTTTCCTGACTACGCATCAGCAGAGAATGCGCTGGCCATTCTACAAGAAGAACTGTTGCAATTTGAACTCCGACTGAATCCGCGAAAGACTTCAGTTCGAATTCCTCCCGTGGGTTTGGAACCGGAATGGGTGTCCGAGTTGCGCAAATTCAAGATAAGGAATAATGCTGGCGAAAGGGGCGACCTGATAGCGTATTTCGATCTCATGACGCGGTTTTTGCTGCTGCATCCAAATGACCATGTATCGAAGTACGGATTGCAGCGATTCAAACAGTTTCAACCGCGTCTGGCCAACATTCCGCTCTATCAGTCGTTGCTTTGCCATATAGGAGTTGTAGAGCCTGGATCGATTAGGGAAGTGATTTATGCCCTATTATTTCTTCGTTCCAATACTCCCTTCCTGCTTGATGCCCAGGTGCTCCAAGAGACTTTGAATGCAGTGATTAAGAGCAGCACTCCGCTGGGCCATCAATATGAGGCAGTGTGGGCCCTCTGGGCGGCAATGCAATTTAATATCCAGTTAGACCAGGAGACAATAGCTGTTTTGGACTGTACAGATAATTCTCTGGTCGGAATTCTAGCTTGCGACGCTTTTGCTAAAGGATTCGCCCCAAATCTAGACATGACTCGCTGGGCATCACGGATGAACGCACAGGATCTACGTGGAGAAGAATGGCTTCTGAGCTATGAGGCAAATGTACATGGGTGGCTCGGCACGGTGGGCGGAGGGGACCATGTAGCAGCGGACTCGGAATTCGGCTATTTGAAGGCAAACGGGGTGAGATTCTACGTTCCTTGAGGCGAATAGTCGGGTATTCTTCGATAATGTCGAAAGTTTTTGTCAAGCGCAATCGTCCTTGGTTGTGCGGCTACACCACCTGTCTTGTCAGAGCTTGAGGAAGTTTTTCGACGGTCACCGCGCTACACTTCTCTTGTCATGGTATCCAAGAAGAAAACCGCAACCAACGCACCCGCCGCCCACCTTCGCCCCGAAGGGCTCGCCTTTCTCCGCAATCTCGCCCGCCACAACGACCGCGCGTGGTTCACGCCGCGCAAAACCATCTTCGAGGCCGAACTCAAGGAGCCGATGCTGGCCATCATCCGCAAAGTCAACGAGGCGATGGAGGGTTTTGCGCCGGCCTGCGTGAGGCCGCCGGAGAAATGCCTCTTCCGCATCTATCGCGACACCCGCTTCAGCAACGACAAGAAGCCTTACAAGACTCACGTCGCTGCGTGGTGGATGCCGAAGGGCTTTGCGAAGACCTCTGGAGCTGGATTCTACTTTCACGTCAGCGCCAAGGAGGTGGTGATCGCCGCCGGTGCGTGGATGCCGGAAAAGGATCAACTGGCCGCCATTCGCCATTGGCTCCTCGACCACCACGCCGAGTTCCGCAAGGTCTTGCAGACGGCAGCCATACGGAGGACTTTCAGCGAGTTTGAAGGCAACGCGCTCACCCGCCCGCCGAAGGGCTTTCCATGCGAGCACCCGGCGCTCGACCTGATCCGCTGCCGCCAGTGGGGGCTGAGCGCCACGCTGCCCGCCTCGGCCGCCCTTGACCCCGGCTTTGCCACCGAACTGATTCGCCATTTCCGGCTGGCCGCGCCGGTAGTGGATGCGCTGAACACCCCCATCACTGCGTCGCTCGCCCCCCGCAAAAAGGTGCTTTTCGGCCTGGACTAGGTGCTGCGCACAGCAGCCATCCTGAAGAGTTTCCCGTCGAGCAACCGGATAAAAACCAGCAAATCTCTGCAAAAACAGGCAAATATAGACGAAAAATGCACAAAAACCTAAGAAATTTGTGGAAATCGCGGTTTTTTCCTTGACTTTATACCCTCCAAAGCCGCATTGTTACGAACGACGGGTACTCCGACCCGCATGAATACAGGGTTTTGTGCACGCGTTGCCTGACTCCCTCCATGCGGCGCAGTATGCGGCGGAAGCCCAGGCAACACCGGCGCGCCCAAGGGCACGCCCGAGAAGGAGAGCAACACATGGCAACTGGATTGACCAAGACCGCCCTGATTCGGCTTCTGGCCGAAAAACTCGAACTGACCAACAAGCAAGTCGCAGCCTTCCTGGACCTGCAGGCGGAGACCGCCGTGAAGGAAACCAAGAAGAACGGCGTCTTCGTAATTCCCGGCATTGGCCGCCTGGTGAAGGCGGAGCGCAAGGCCCGCATCGGCCGCAACCCCCAAACCGGCGCGGCCATCAAGATCAAGGCCAAGACGGTGGTCAAGTTCCGCGTGGCCAAGGCCGCCAAGGACGTGATCGCCCCCGTGAAGAAGTAGTCTCGCTTCAGACCAGAAACCGTTCCCTGGACTGCGGACAGCAAAGGGGAGGAGCTTAGGCTCCTCCCCTTTGTATTTGTGCCCATTGAATTGCCTGCGTACTCTAATCCGCAGGATTGCCTTCTGTGACGACTCCTGGCATCAGCGCCCGCACCACCAGAGAGAGGCCGAAGCAGGCGACTATGATCCTCTCTCCCAAGCGGAGATCGTAACTCCAGGAGAAGGCGGCCATTGCCAGAAAAACTCCGATGGGCGTGAGTTCTGAGAGTACGGCGCGGCCCCACTGCGGCTTGCGTCCGGAGCGCGGCAGAGAACTGCGGAAGCGCGGTATCAGGCGCGGAACGGCGCGCAGATACTCCCGGTAAGGCGACCCGAGATTTTCGCTTAAATAGGCCTCTTCGGCAAGCGTCAGTCGCAATAGGAAGAGCGGGATGGCCACCAGCACAAAGAGCGCGCCTGAGACCGGCATCAGAAAGGCCAAGGCAGCCGTCATCGCCCACAATCCAATGTAGAGCGGATTGCGAACGTAGCGGTAAGGCCCATCGGCGACCAGCGTTGTACCTTTCATGTCGATGTGAGTGACCGTGGCTGGCCCCAGCCAGGCCGAGCCCCAGAGCCGAAAGACCATACCCTTGGCGGCGATCATTGCGCCGAGAATCACCACCAGCGCGATGGCCGTGGGATAGGAGACCAGGCCTAGTCCCCCAATTTTGAAGATCAGCCATGCCCGCAGTGGAATGCGCGATCCGATGCCCCAGCCTTGAATCCAGGGCGACCAGAAGCCAAGCAGTATGATGGCCGCGTTGATTGCCGTGCGCAGACGAAACTCAATCTTTGTGGCTTTCATGCAACTCTCCCGTTGGACGGAGAGTATCATTCCGTCTGAACTAATGTACGCAATCGGAAAGGCCAAAGTTCACTAAATTTGTCCAAATTGATTCTCAGGTAAATCCACACTTACTCCGTCCTCAGCGACTGCATCGGATCGATGGATGCCGCGCGGCGTGCGGGAAGCCAACTGGCCGCCAGAGCCACCAGGATCACCAGAGCCGAGCTGCCGGCAAAAGTGAGCGGATCGGTTGGCCTGACGCCATAGAGCATGGTCGATAGCAGCCGCATGGCCGCGAGCGAAGCCAGTAGGCCGATTCCCGCCCCAATGGCGGCCAGCGTCAGTCCCTGGCCGAGCACCAGCCGCAATACATCCCGGCGCTCTGCGCCCAGCGCCATGCGGATGCCGATTTCGCGGCTGCGCCGGTTCACTGTGAAGGCAACCACGCCATAGAGTCCTATGGCTCCGAGGAAGATTCCAAGCAATCCCAGCGCTGCCACAAAGCCAGCGGCTAGCTGGTCCTGCCAGAAGGCCTGTTGCATCAGATAGTGCACGGTGCGCACCGAGACAGGCACATTGCGATCCACCCGTTGAATCTCGCTCAGTATTCTTGCCGTCAGCGCGTGCGGGTTGCTCTCCGCCTCGACGATCAGCGTTCCTTCCTCGCTGGGCATCTGTGCAAACGAGATGTACATATAGGGTTCCGGGGTTTCATGGATGTTGTAGATCTTCGCGTCCTCCACAACGCCCACGATCTGGCAAGCCGTCCCGTCAGCCACGATCTGCCGCCCCAGAACCTCCTGGCCCGGCCAGAAGCGTTCCGCCATGGTTTGGCTGACGATCACGACCCGGCTAGCCGAAGGATTGTCGCCAGAAGTGAATTCGCGTCCCGCGATCAGGCGCGTTCCAACGGTACGGAAGTAGTTGCCGTCAACCGCGTCCAATTTGATGGGAATGCTGAGCTGTCCTTGCGGCAACTCCACGCCGGGGATGGAAACGCGTTGCGACCATCCTCCCCCCGAATCGGAAAGCAGTACGCGCCGCGCCATAGCCGCGTGG
>Ga0181520_10000737_pt1 | contig 70526 bp, 51 predicted proteins | sample PEATcosm2014_Bin_29_FD_132451 | JGI IMG/M metagenome (GOLD analysis project Ga0181520, IMG submission 132451) | Peatland microbial communities from MTU Mesocosm Facility, Houghton, MI, USA - PEATcosm2014_Bin02_30_metaG | ecosystem: Environmental > Terrestrial > Soil > Wetlands > Peat | place... | reverse complement strand
GCTTCGGGTAGAAAACGAAGTGCATCGTCGGCCATTCCGTGGCAAAAGCGATCGATGCACGAATCCTACCCTCCTACCGGGGATGGCGCAATAGGGGTTGGGAAGCTATACTGTTACCTCAGCCGCCGCTGGCCGCCGGCAGGCAATGCGGGCCGAGAGGCTCGAAGCTCTTGTAGGTGAGAAGGAACTCCTGGTGTCCCAGCGATTCCGACGCCGTCGGCTCGCCTCCGGCCGTGCTGAGCAGACGATCGATTAGCTCCCCCGCGACTTCGTCGAGCGTGGCCCGGCCTTCGAGGATCCGGCCCGCGTCGATATCCATATCGTCTCGCAGATGGCGATAGGTTTCGGGATTGGCGCAAACCTTGATGACCGGCGCGATGGCCGATCCCACGACAGAGCCCCGGCCGGTGGAAAAGAGGATCAGGTGCGCACCGCAAGACATCAGATCGGCCGCCTCGGTGTTATCGCTGATGTTGGGGAAGCCGAATCGCACTTCGCCGTCGGGCACGACATCCAGTAGGTACAGGCCGCCGCGCGGCGGCAGCTCGCCGGGTTTAAGCAGCCCCGACACCGCGCGGCATCCGCTCTTGGCATAGGCCCCCAGCGATTTCTCCTCCTGGGTCGTCAGCCCGCCGTCGGCGTTGCCGAAGGCAAAACTGCCGTGACCGAGTACGCGATGGTACTGCTCGGCCTTGATGACCGCGGCGGCCAACTCCTTGGCCAAGGCGGGGGTCATCGCCCGTCCGGCCAGATGTCCCTCGCAACCGACCATCTCATTGGTTTCCTCGAAGATGGCCGTGGCCCGCTGGTCTACCAGCCAATCGAACACCTTGCCGATTACCGGGTTTGCCGTCAGGCCGCTGGTGGCGTCCGATCCGCCGCAGATCGTGCCCACGACCAGCTCGCTGACGTCCAGTTCCGCCTGCGGTGTGTCGTTCAACTGCTTCAAGACCTGCTCCACCCAGGCGTGCCCTGCGGCCGTCGTCGCCCGCGTGCCGCCGGTCTCCTGGATCACGAGTGTATGGACCGGCCGGCCGGATTGGCGCACCGTTTCGGCCAGGTCCTGACGAGGGAAACTTTCGCATCCGAGTGAAACCAGCAGCACCGCGCCAACGTTGGGATGCGTGCAGAGGCGGTTCATGACCCGGTCGGCGTAGGCGTTCGGGTAACAGCCGGAAAAGCCGATCAACTGCACCCCGCTCTGACGCCAGGCAGTCGCAATCTCACGCGCGACGTGGTGCGCACACTCGACGAGATACGCCACCACCACATGATTGCGGATGCCCTTGCGGCCGTCTTGCCTTCGATAGCCATTCACGTGGGGGACTCCTGCTCGACGGTTTTGGGCTCCGCGCGGGTGAACGTGGGGAAGTAATCACTCTTGAGATTGTGCACATGGACGTGCTGGCCCACGCGGATGGGGCGGGTAGCCGTGCCGATCGGGCATCCGTACTTGTAGACCTTCTCTCCGGCAGCGATCGGCGCGACGGCCACTTTATGACCCAGAGGAATGGGGTCCAACATGGTGATTTGTGCGTCGTCCAGCCAAGCGGCTTCACCGATTGGGAACTCGGCGGTGGCGACAGCCACGTTGTCGGTCGGGGCAAGGCAAAGCAATCGGCCCCCCGGCGGTTTTCGGACAGTAGGAATTGTCATCGGTACACCTCGTCTTGCCAACTTACCACGAGCGGCCCCCAACCCGCAACTGGTAAACCCAGATAACCGTGACGCTTTATTGGGACGGTTGACTCGATGCGACAGCGACGCGATGTGGAACTTGTTCGCCCACAACCGCAGCCCCTGACGCACTTTTGCCGGCAACCGCTGATCATCGTGCAACGGGGTCGATGGAAGCCTCACCGGTTCCTACTCGCGCGGGACGATGGGCTCCGGCGCCAGTCGCGCCTTGGGCGTTTCCTCGATCCAGATGATTTCCGAAGCGTTCGCGCCGGTCATACCCGTCACGTAAATCCCGTTGTTCATGAGTTGGACACCGGTGCGCACACAGTTGAGATTATGCCGATCCTGGAAGGTCAGCGTGTACACGCCCCTGAGATTCAACCCCTTGAGTCGAATGACCTTCTTCGCCGGAACATCTGCGTTCGGCTTGAACAAGAAGACCGAACCGCTCTTGATATCGGGATTATGGAATTGCAGTCCATCCCAATTTGCTCCGTCGGCCATGGGCAGAATATGGTAGACATTGGCCCCACGTAGAATTGGACGTTGCTTCTCCTTGTAGAGTGCGATGTGCCGACGGTATTCCGGCGTATCAAAGGCCCATGTCAGAATCGGCCCCATGATCGCGGTGCGGAGATTCGACGTAACGTTCGGCCCCGAACCGACGTCGGACTTTAACTGCACCGGGTTAATCGCATAGCTGTTGGAATAGTAGGTTGTACGGGTCTTCCACGGTGTCCGGTCGTCATCGTTCATCGTACAGAACGTCATCCGTCGGCAAATCGCGAATCCCTTGTATTTGCCACCGTTGCAGCAGTTCTCGTAACGGTATCCGGGCCGACTTCCGATCAGGTGGTCCTGTATATACAGGAAATTGGCAACGCCTTCGTACGTCTGGGGCATCGGTTCTTTGGGCGCGGTGTATAGATCTGTCCTCCACATGTCGAACCACCGTTTGTCGTACCGCGTCAGGACCGCCTCAAGTTCCGTGTCCCGCCCGGCGATCGTTGTTAGGTCGGCATCCTTGTACGTCCCGCCCATGTAAAGCGATGCCTTCAGGCCGGCCTTGTGCGCCTTAACAGCAAAATCGAATCCGTTGGGCCAGTTCTCAGGGTGGAACTGCCAATCCCGGTCCGTGTACCAGCATTTACCGGAACCGTCCCAGAAGTCCATCTTGACGCATTCCACTCCTGTGGCGGCAAGCCGATCGTAGACGCTTTGCGGCGTCGTTCCAACAACGCTGGCGTTTCCACTGGGCGAGGACAAGTCCTGCATGCAGACCTCGCTCCACGGCTCATTCTCGTTATCGTGCAAACTACGCGTGATCTTGTGATTCCAGAACCACCGTTTGAACCGGTTGGCGCCGTCATCCAGGTCGCCCTGATACGTTCCGTAATACACCGATGGCACCGTGAACACGGCCCCGGGGACACGGGTCACATTCTCCGTAAGGGGAAACACCGATACCGTGAAGTTCTGAGGCTTCGCTGCTGAAGTCACCCGGAATCCGCCCAGTTCCCATTCATATCCCAAGTACGCACCGTGCTTCTCGCCAACGCCCAGCAGAAGCAACGGAATGATGGAGGAGTCTGATACGAAGTTCGCGTTCACGTCGATCACATCCTGTAGCACTTCGCCTATCCCTGCGTTCGTCTTCCGGGCGCGGTGCAGCGTCACGGCGCCATCCGCCATCAAATCGATCGTCGCCACAGCCAGCGTCGGCGGGAGAACGATCTTGTTCCGGAACTTGTTTTCGATGAACACCTCATTTTCCACGGGCCCTGGCCCCGGCAACGCCCGCCACACTGATTTCAATTCCAGCGCCGGATCGGCGCAGGTGAATCGCAAAGTTACCTGATGGCCACTCTTCTTGTCTTCGGTCGCGTCGCGATACTCCCAGGTCGCTGCCTGGCCGGCCTTCCTAGTCGGGATCCCAGGCATGGGCACGCGGGATGGCACGGCAGTCCAATTCCATTTTTGCGCAGGATTGCGCAGGCTAACGATGCTCATCGTATGGTCTGTCACCGCCAGGGTCAGTTCTGTGTCATCCGTCGTCAAGGTCCAAGTCCGATTTGCGCCTCCCGTTCCCGGCTCCACCGCCTGAACGGTCACGGCCAAACCGATTACGACCAGCGCCGCAACGAACCCTTGCATACTTGTCTTCATCTGAAATCTCCCCTTTGCAGTGAGCATGGAACCGATCCAGGTTCATCTTGCCATCCATCATACCAAGGCGTTCTCTCCCGCATCTCGCGCCCACGCGGGTTTTCGACGTCCGGCAACCATTATCGTTTGCCGTGCAACCGTACGCCATGCCTCTGCCTGAGGGAAAATAGCAACTTTCAGATTGCTCAGGGATACCCTTTGATGGCACTGCCACAGGCATGCCGAGAATCGCCCTGCGGGCCAAGACCAGTTTCAGGTCGACGTCTAGGTTAAGTCAATAAACCAGTCTTGAAACAGCTTCTAGTCAATTTCCGGCGGGACGCTGCCGTACGGCCATACGCCACCGAAGGGCGGGGCCTTGGGTGGTCTCGGCATCTGCCCCGGCGTCATCTGGCTGGCCATGCGGAGACAGGCTTCGGCAATCTGCCTTGCCGCCGTCAGCTCGAGGTTGGCGCACGATGTGAGTCGTGTCTCATAGCCGCCGCCGTGCGGCCCGAAAGCCTCCTCCGTGGGCACATAACCCAAACGATCGTTGGCCAGCTCGACGATGAAAGTCACGGGGAAGCGACTCCTGGCTCGCATATCGAGTCCGGTTTGGCAGAAACACTCTCCCGGGTTGGCCAGGATCACTACAGGACCGACTTGGATCGTTTGCACCTCGACGTTCTTCACTTTTTCCTTGGCCAGCGAAGCGTCCAGGAGGACTATTTCCTTGGCAAAAGCCCACTCAGGCCCTATTTTGTCTTCGGGCCGCTTCACCAACTCGAGACACTTTTGAACCCGTTCCGGCCTGGGGATGCGTCGCTTGATCTGAAGCGTCTCGGTTCGGGCGTTCAAAGGCAAGAGCGTTCCCCGGTTCATGCCCACGAGGACCTTGACCGCTTCCGCACCGACGCGGCCGCCGACGATTTCACCCCAGCGATCCTGCCCCGGCTGCGCGTACGGATTGAGATTGTCGACCTGGGTCACGTCGCCGCTGGCCCCTTGGAGAAACACGACGACGGCCTTCTGGCCCATCATCCCCCGAATGGTCCTTTCCATGTGATAGATCCAGTTGGCCGAGATCCCGCTGGGGCCGGTGGTGCCGTGGCAGCAGTAGTTCACGACACAGCCGATGCACTTTCCCTCCTTGTTCCAGGCGCCGATCACGCCGACGTTGGGATCGATGGGGCCCGCCGGTTCGACGATATCGGGGTTTCCCTGTCCGGGATGCGTGTAGCTCAGCCCGTTTTTCATGCGAAAGCGGCGGTTGAAGGCGGCCTTGTCTTCGATGCCGTTGCCAGCCCCACAGAAGGATTCGGCACGGGCGTCGTTGGCCGCACAGACCGCGTCGGCGATTTGCTGTTCCACGCGTTTGAGGTACTTCAGATCGGCGCACGTCGACTTTTCGTAGGCCAGCCATTGGACCAGCGCCGAAGCGTGGTCGTACTCGCCCGGCACAACGCCGCACGTTGGACCCGAACTGTGAGAATGCGACGCGCCAATAAGCACTGCCTGGGGAGGAATGCCGCAGCGCGCCTGGATCGCCTTGCGCGCGGCCGCGACCGTCGGTTTGAGGATTTCCAGTGCGTCGACGCCGACCAGGGCCACGCGCGAGCGGCCGTCGTCGAACACCGCGGCGCGCACCTTGCAAGCATCGTGAAATACCGTGTGGCGCGCCTTGGCGTATCCGCCCGGCGCTTCCATGCCCAACTCCGGCGTAATGTCACGTTCCGCAAAGCCGACCTTCAGAAGCGGGCCCGATATCTCGTCCGCTTCCATCGTCGCTGCAGAAGCAGCTGCGGATGCCAACAATCCCACGAACAGATGAATCGTCAGGACATGTTTCATGGTTAGCACCATCGGTTTTCTTGAGCCATTGTTTCTCGTGCGCGGTTCGCTCGGATACACACCGAACGGCAGCAGTCCACCCATATTAACGGAGCAGCATACGACTTTCCAGACAGGGGGCCAACTCCTCATGCGAAATCGAGTACTTTTGGCGATCCTGACTGGCGATAACGCGTCGATGAAGCCAAGAAAGCATGCCCCAACAATCCTTCCTTTTTCCGCACTGATCTGGCCGGTCGCCGTTCTGCCTGATTTTCCGGACAAGAGACTCCGAGACTGCCGCCTCGGTATTCAAAGCACTGGAAAGCCGTCGGAAATTAGATTTCCAACGCCGTCGCACCGTACTCGGGGGGTGACCGCGCAAGAGCCGCCCCAAGACCCAACGCGTCTCGCTCAGAATCACCATCACCTATCGGGCGATGGCAGCACGGCGGGCGACACGTTTCCGCCGCCGCGCGTGGCCCCAATAGCCTGCTATCGGAGTGGCAAACCCACAGGAGGCCTTGTCGGTCCTCTCGCCGCTGACGCGGCCCTGATAGACGAGCTATCCGGGCCACGCGAGACTTGGCGCGTCCGTGTTGTTCCGAAACGCCACAATCCGTTGCCGCAGCCATTTCGAAAAAGCCTATGGTATCCTATGGTATGACGAGGGCGGCCGTACGATAATGCCCTCGGCGGCGGACAATCGGGCACGGAGGTCCCAGGATCACCGGGAGACTTTCGGATGAGCGTCGAAGCGATCGTCTCGTTCCTGCTGGTTTCGATGGTGGCGACCGCCACTCCCGGCCCGGCCGTTCTCTACGTTTTGTCGGCGGGCATTTCCGGCGGCTTGCGGGGCTACGGACCGGGCGCCCTCGGCATACTCTGCGCCGATCTGCTGTATTTCGCCCTCTCCATGGCCGGCTTGGGAACCTTCGTGCTGGCCTCGTATCACCTCTTCCTCGCCATCAAATGGGCCGGCGCCGTGTATCTCGTTTGGCTCGGGCTGCGCTTGTGGTGGGTGGCGCTGGCGCGCGGCGGCCCCAGCTTGCAGTCGTCGCCGGCCGCTTCGCGCAGCCGCTGGCTTTCCGGCGGCTTTATGGTCCACGCTGCGAACCCGAAAGCACTGCTGTATTTCGGCTCGATCGTGCCCCAGTTCCTCCGGCCTGAGAAACCGCTCCTGCCGCAGATCGCCACCCTCGGACTGCTTCACCTGCTGACGGCCCTGACGGTGCTCTTGAGCTACGGTCTGTTCGCCGCTCAGGTCCGCGCCTACGCGCGAAACCCCTGGTTCGCGCGGTCGCTGTACGGCGTTTCCGGCTCGATGTTGATCGCGGCGGGCGCCGGGCTGGCATCGCTCAGGAAGAGCGCCCAGTGAGCGGCTGCCGGGGACGGTTGCGGCGTTTCCGCCCCTACCGCTCGCGTTCCGCCCGGGGCACGTACACGCAGTCCGGCTCGGAGGCCAGGTAGTCGCCGGTCACGGCGTACGCCCGGGCGCGGCTGCCGCCGCAGACCTGCCGGTACTCGCAGATACCGCAACGGCCCCTAAAACCGTCGGCATCGCGGAGGGCCAGAAACACCGGATGCTTCTGGTACACATCGACCACGGAGTCCTGCGGAAAGCGGCCGCAGCCCAGGGGCAGAAAGCCGGCCGGAAAGATTTCGCCGGTGTGGCTGACGAACATGACCCCCTTGCCGTCGCCGACGCCCAGCGGCGCGCGATGGCCGCGGCGGGCCGCGCCATCGGCGGTCCCCTGCGGGCCGGCCAGCGGATCGCCGCCCCGCTCCAGCACGAACCGCCGGTAGTGCGGGGCTTCGGTCGTTTTTACCGCGTACGGTTGCTTCTGCGAGTGATGCCAAAGCCGTTCGAAGACCTGTTCATACTCCGCCGGCGAGATCCGCTCCTCCTCGGCGCCGCGGCCGACGGGCACGAGGAAGAAAACCGACCACATGGCGATTCCCTGCCCGGCCAGCAACTCGGCCATGGCGTCGATCTGCTCGACGTTGCGGCGGGTAATGCTGGTGTTCAGTTGGACGGCCATTTCCAGCTCCCGGGCGTTCATGAGCATCTCCAGCGTGCGCTCGAAGCTGCCCGGCCAGCCGCGGAAGGCGTCGTGCGTGGCGGCGTCCGCGCCGTCGAGGCTGATGCCCAACCGTCGCACGCCCGCCTCGCGCGCCCGGGCGAAGGCCTCGAACGTGGCCAGTGGCGTGGCCGAGGGCGTCAGGGCCACCTGGAGCCCCGCGGCCACCGCGTGGCGAATCAGGTGGAACAGATCGGGCCGCTTCAACGGGTCGCCGCCGGTCATGACCAGCATCGGCCGGCGGGGGAAAGCGGCAACCTGATCCAGGAGCGTTTTGGCCTGGTCGGTCGAGAGCTCCGCCGGATGCGGCTCGGCCTGGGCCGACGCCCGGCAATGTTTGCAGACCAAATCGCAAGCCAGCGTGACCTCGTAATAGAACATCAGCGGGCTAATGCCGAAGTCTTGCGCGGAATAGTCAACGTGGGCGTTCACTGAGAGTTCTGTCATTCTGAGCGTAGCGAAGAATCCGCCCCTGATTCCCGGTGAGATCCTTCGCTGCGCTCAGGATGACCAGGATCGGTTCGGCCTGTTATTTCTCTTTCTCCTGCGCTTCCCGGCTGCGGCGTTCGTTCTCTTGCATTTCCTCGATCGTGACGTTGGTCTCCATGGAATGGCGGCGGACTTTGGGCGGGCTGGTCACGGCGGGAACGATCTTCTTGACCACCACGTCGTCGAACTCGACCACCCCTGCCGTCACATAGGCGTATAGCATGACGCGGCCCCACTTGGGCGAGTACTTGACGTGCTTCGGAGTGAAGTCCTCGGTGTGCGTGTTCCAGGTCTTCACCGGCCCTTTGAAGTTCTGCTGGCTGCGGTAGACCTCGCGGCGCTGGGCGGCCTCCGGAATGTAATCGTTCTTGCCCAGCGATCGGCCAGCCGACGTGTCCGCAGTGGCCTTGGCCGACGTGGCTCGATACTGGCTCCCCTCCTCGTCGTAGCACTTGATAAAGACCTTGACGGCCGGGCCGCTGGTGCGCCAGCGGCACTGGAAGCGGTATTTCGCGTGCTCCTCGACCGGGAAATAGTCGCTGTAATACATCACCCCTTCGTTCTCGGCGACGTTCTGATCGAGCGTGAAGCGGATAATCTTGTTGGACGGGTTGCCTTGTTCGGCCATCCAGCGGACCAGTCCGCCGAGTGGCTCTCGCTGCTGGCCGCAGACCTTGGACCAGCCCTTGGGCACGCCGCCGCTGCCGTGCTCGAAATCGCCGATCACTAGGTTCGGGCCATTCTTCCAGTTCTCTTCGGCCGCCGGGTTGGGGCCCTCCGCCGCGGCCGGCGGGCGCTCGTACAGGGCATCGAACATGTCCTTGACGTAGCGGTGCGGGATTTCGGCCACCGAATTGGTCCGGGTCTTGACCTCATAAACGACTTTCGGATTCGGCTGGGCGGAGAAATCGACGCACTTGATCGAAAGGTCGTAGATTTCCGCTTCGGCGCCGGGGGCCCGCTCGATGTTGCCCCAGATGCCGATCTGGGCGCCGAAATCGTCCTCGACGATCTTCTTCATCTTCGCCAGCTCCATCTCGGCCGACGGTTGGATGTGATGGCTGGTGCAATAGTCGCGGACGTCGAGCATCGATTCGGGCAGAATGAAGCCTCCTTGGCGGGAAAGCTTCTTCCACAGCATGTCGCCCATCATTTGGCCGTAGTGCCCGTCGTCGAACTTCGAGACGAAATCGAAGGGAATCACTACTTTCTTGTCATTCTTATTGTCGGCGGCGCAGGCGGTGAGAGGAGCCAACAGGAGAAGCAAAAGGTAAGTGCAAAGAGGAAAAAGGGGGAGGGGGAAAAAGGGAAAGGAAGCAAAAGAAAGTAGCCTAGCCATTTTTTCGCTCTGCCCGCCAACAAAAAACGTCTTCTTCATTCCCCTTTTTCCCCTTTTCCATTTTCCCTTCTTACACTGAACTGCATTCCGCTCGTTCATCTTCCGTCTTCTAATTCTTCCCGCTTTCCTTCTTTACCCCGGGCTGTTCCGCGGCGGTTTTTGCTTCACCGCTGGAAAGCCGCTCGAAGTATTGGCGATTGAGTTCTTCCCAGCCGGCGGGCGAAGGGTCTTGCATGCCGCCGAGAATCTGCTTCTGGATATCGGTCGGCAGGTTTGGCGTGGCGTCTTTCCGCATCTCGAATTCGCCTTCCAAGTACTGTTTCACGTTGCCCAAGCCGCCCACCAGCACCTGGCGCTGCCGCAGGGCGTTCTGATATCGTCCGGCCTTCAGATCGCGTTCGACCTGCGACATCTGCTCGACCATTTTCTTCAAGTCGGTGTGATGGAAACTCGACACCTGGAACTGCAGCGCGAGCGCTTGGGCCTTGTTCCGCAGCGCCGCCTGCTTGCCGGCCAGCCGTTCGGCGTCGCGTGGGCCAGGGCCGTGGGGCAGCGGGCCCTCGAGCCCTTCGCCCCCCTTGCCGCTCTCCTTGCCGCCGCCCGTGGCCCCGCCGGCCGACTGCTTGCTGTGGTCCTTGATCTGGCCTTTCACGTACGGATCGGGCGTGAGCCGGCTGGGCGTTTTGCGGCCCCCTTTGCCCACCGCCTCGTCGCCGACGAACTCGCCGCTCGACTTGCCTTGCCGCCCTTCGCCCGAGCGGCCGCTGATTTCGCTGGTGTTGGGCAAGCGGTTGCCGGTGACTCCCTTGGCGCTATTGTCCGAGATGGGGCCGTCCGCGGCGTCCCAGCCGGCGCCCTTGTCGGCCGAGTCGATCGCGCTGCTGGACACGTCCTCCGCCTCATCGAAGATGTCTTCCTCCTGTTCCATCAAGTCGCCGACGAGATCCTCCAGCTCGCCGGGCAGCTCGGCCATGGGAGCTTCCTTGTCCTTGTCGGTGGGCGATTCTTCCTGACTCCATTTTTCCCGGTCGGGCGTATCGGGCAGCCACTTCTCCAGGTTCGTCTTCATCTCCTCCGCCCGCTCGTACCCCAACTGCTCGAGCGGCACGGCGATGTCCACCGATTTTTTCAACAGCGCGTCCTCGGCCATCTTCAACTCGGTCTGGATCTCGACCAGTTCCTTCGCCAGCGACGAATTGGCCATGTCTTGCTCGGGCAGTTTGCTCAGGTCGGAGTGCAAGTCGTTCATGAACTTCGACCAATCGTCTTCGGCCGCCGCCATCCGCTTGAGGGCTTCCTTCTCCTTGTCGGTGAAGTCCTCGACCGGCGTCTTGGCCAGGTTTTCCGAGGCCTCGATCACTTTCTTTTGCTGCTCCAGGAACTTTTCCAGCTTGGCGCGGATTTCTTCCAGCTTCTGCTTGGTATCGTTGGGGAGGTTGCCCCCCGGCCGCTTCTTCATCTCGGCCAGCACGTCGCTCTGCGCGGTGCGCGTCACGTCCAGCAGCTTCCGGAGCACGGCGACAATCCGATCCTGCACGGCGGTCAACGCGGCGGCGGGCTTCTTGAACTCGGCCGCCGCCTTCAGCTTCGCCAGCGCCTCCGAGCCGGTCACGGCCGCGAGCATGTCGCCAAAGGCCAGGCCATTCATCACGCGCTTGGTGGCCAGCCGCTCCAGGCGATCGGCCGGGCCAATCGACTGGACCACCGCCACCGAGGTCTTTTGGATTTCCACTTGCTGCATGCGCACTTCCGCGGCGCCGGCCACCCGCTCGGCAAGCTGCTCCCGGGCCATGAGCCCGCCGGCCGCCTTGCGGGCGAGCAGTTGCTTCTCCAAAATCTTCCAGATCGCGTCGCGCAGCTTGTCCAATTGCTCCAGCGAGGCAGCGGCCTGGGCATCTTCGGCCACGATCTTGACGGCGTGCCAGCCGCTGGCGCTTTCCTGCTTGCCCAGAGTGAGCCCCCAATCGTTGACCTCCCGGCGGTCCCAGGCCACGGCTCGCACGAGCACCGTCTGGCCCGGTTTGGCGATCTCGGGCTTGAGCTTCAAGAGGTGATGCCGCACGGCGGTGGTCGAATCGCCGACAAAGTCGCTCCACTGCTGGACCGTGACCGGCTCCGCATCGGCGGCCGGTTTCGCTCCGCCTTCGGGACCGGTTGCGGCCGCCTGGACCTTCATCTCCAATCGCAGCCCGCCAAGGCCGTGGTCGTCGCCGGCCCGAATCGTCACCGGCACGTCGCTGGCCGCCGCGGCCGAACTCTCGGCGTTCGGTTTGAGCAACTCGACGGTAGGCGGATTGTCGGGTTGCACGGCAACGCGATTCAGCCGCGGATTCGGGTCCGTGTGGCCGGCGTCGTCGAACAGCCGCACGCTATAGGTCGTGTCCTTGAGCAAGGGCATGCCGGCCACGAGCAGCTTGCCCCCTTCCTCGACCCGGCCCGGGAATCGCTCGCCTTCCGCATCCAGGTAGCCTTTCGTCACCGCGGCAGAGAGCCGCAGCCGCAATTTGCAGAACGTGTACTGCGGGGCCTCGAGGTCCAAGCCTTTTTGGCTCAGGGTTTCCTCCTTGCGGCCCAAATAGGCCGGGTATTGGAACTTCACCTCGACGCTCTCGACCACCGGTTTCTCCCGCACGCCGACCGCGTAAACCTGCGTTTGCGAATCGCCGATTTCCAGCCGGTACCGAAGCGGCTTGAGCACCGAGGGGACCGTCTGCCGATAGTGCGTGTGCTTTTCGTCGGCGGTCATCGCCACGGGCGACTCGGCCTCCTTCTCGGGCGTGACCCAGAGCGTGGCGCGGTGCGGTTTGCCATCGGGATTCTTGATCTCGGCCGTGATTTCCACGCTGTCGCCCACCAGCACGTCGGTATTGCCGGGTGTGACCTTGAGGATCTGCACCGCGCCCAATTTGGGGACGAATGTCCAAGGGGCGAGCAATCGCGATGCCGCGGAGCTCCAGGTGGGAACCCAGATCTCGCCCACGATGGCGACCACCAGCAGCATGGCCAGGATGCCGCACGATTCGGCCAGATCGCGGGGGGTGTGCATGCAGTAGAGGAAGCGGCGCCAGCGCGATTCCTTCTCGGGGGCCTGGTCGAACGGCACGTGCTCGATCTCGGCCGCCGCCTGGGCGACCGCTGCTTCGCAAAACGCCCGGTCGGTGTTCTTGCGATCCTCGGAAAGCTGGACGACGTTCATCAGGTTGCTGCCCAGCTCGGGAAATTCGGCCTCGACGCGGCGGGCCGCGGCCTCCAGGCTGCGTTGTCCCCGCAGCAGCCGTCGCCCCACGCCGCCCAGAATGGCCATTGTCACGAGCAACCACATCAGGAACAGGCCGAGCAGCATCCACTGCGAAAACCCGAGCAGGGAGTCGGCCAGCATGAAGGCCAAGAACAGGCCGAACGAGACGCACGCCGCCAAAACGGTGGTCGTCAGCAGCGAAAAGAACCACCACTTTTGCCGCGCTGCATCCAGCCGCTGGATCACGCTATCGGCGACGGGCGACATCGACGCTTTCCCCTTTAATGCGTCACCGCGGAAATCAGCACGTTGGTGCCGATCTGCAACGCCGATTCGTCCTTCAGCCCGTAGCTGTAGGCGTGGGGAAACTGCTCCCAGCCGTTGCCCAGGTCGAAGCGGCTGTAGATGACCGCCAGCCGGCCCTCAATGCTGATGCCTTCCAATTCCGGGGCCGAGAGCTGGCCGAAATCCTCGTGCACCCGCGGCGTGTAGCCGACCTGCTTGATGTCGTAATGGGCATGGTACAGCGGATGATTGGGCGGCAGCCGCTCGAGCTGCTGGCCCGGCAGCGCCTTGGCCAACTCGCGGCGAAAGGCCGCGTCGAAGGCCAGCCGGCCGCAGCAGGCGTCGGCCAACAGCAGCCCGCCCGCCTTCAGGTACCGCCCCAGGGCCGCGGCTTCCGCCGCGCTCCAGACGAAATCGCGGTGTCCCGTGGCGTAGATCAGCGGATAATCGGCCACCTTCGGGTCTTTCAGGGTGACGTTTGCCCGCTTGAACTTGACTCCCATGGTCGAATGATCGCGGACGTACTTCAGCAGATTGTGGACGGCCGACGGATCGGGGTCCCAGTCGCCGTCGTGCATCAACTGGGCGAACACCAGGTCGTCGCGGCTGGGGGCCGCCGCCTCGTAGTAGACCTTGGTCGTGCTCAAGAACCGCCCAAGCTGGAACGTGCCGAGAATGTAGGTGATCAGGTTAGCGCCCACTTGCCGCGCTTCGTCAATCAGCACCCGGGTGCCGCGGGGATGCTCGTGGCCGTCCCAGCCGCACGTCAGGTCGCGGGGCGAGAAAATGACGCCCGTCCGGCAGCCGAAATCGATCCCTTCCAGGCAGGGCGGCTCGGTAAAGATCGAACCGTCGCCGCGTTTGTAGCTCAGGTTGCCCAGCTTATAGTAGGAGGAGTAGACCGGGTCCTCGGGCAGCAGTTTGCGGAGCGGCCGGCCGGGGAAAATGGCTTCGATCTCGCGGCGAAACGAGTCGGCAAAATCGTTCCAGCCGCAGCAGGCGTCGCCGAGGATCGTCCCGCCGTCCATCACGAAGCGGGAGAGTTTTTGGCGGACTTCCTCGTTCAACTCGAACTTGTTGTGCCCGGCCAGGAGCAACGTCGGCAGTTCGCGGGGATCGAAGGAAAAGTGGGCGAAATCTACGTCGATCGCCCGATAGTTGATCCCCATCTTTTGCGACGTCCAGCTCAGGAGCGTTATGACGTCGGCCGGATCGGTCATCCAGTCGCGATATTGCACCCGCTTGCCGTCGCGGGTGATCCAGCGGGTGGCGCCCAGCCCGGCCTTGCCGATCAGCGCGGGGGGCGTGGGGGGGCGCTTCTTTTCGCTACGCCGTAGCGGCGTGGCCGGCAGCGGCAGCGGGGGAAACGACTCGCCGCCCGTCTGGTGCTGGGGTTTGGCCTTCGGCGGCGGACCGCAATCGATCGGTCCCGAGTCTCCGCCATCGCCCCAGGCGATCGTTGGCAGGGCGAGGCCGCAGCCGCTGCCGCCGATGGCTGCCGACAGCCCGAGCCGCTCGATAAACTTTCGCCGCGAGAGCCCCTCCACACGACCGATGCCCAATGGGTTCATGGCCAGTCCTCCGTTCCTTGAGTTCCGTGGGTCCAGCCGCGAGTCGTGCAACACAGCACGATTTTCGAGTTGGCCGCGTTTAGCCGGCGTGCTTGCACACCGCGAAAATCGGGCAAATTCCCAATCGCCCGCGGCGTGCAAGCTAAACCACACAATTGTCGTGTGTCGCACTACTTGCACGTGCCCCTCATTATCCTCCCGGGCAAGGCAATGAGTCAAGGGAGCCCATCCCGCGCGGAGACTATCAATCCCACCCGGTGGATGGGGAAGCGTCTTGCCAGCGACCGGGGTTCGGCGGCACAATGGAGGGTGCGAGGGCGTACAGGGGACTGTCCCGGTTTTCGCGGCGTGGAGAACGTTGCGGCATGAATCGGCCTGGCCGTCGCGAAAATGGGACTGTCCCCCCTGGCGCCGCGCATACTGTTTCCCCAGGAGCATGAAAAATGTCGTCCCATAGACTGGCTTGTTCGCTTGCCGCAGCCATGGTCACCTTAGCCATAGGACCGTCCTTCGCTCCTGCGGACGAGCCGCCGGCGATCAACCCGTTCGGTCAGACGTCGTCGTCGGAGCGGGAAGACGCCGTGCCCGGCCGACTGGAACTCTCCAACGGCTCCGCTCGTACGGGCCTGATCTACCTCACCCGCGACAAGCGGCTGCAAATCTACGACGAAGCCTTGCAACGGCAGCGGGAAGTCCCCTTGCAGGCAATCAAGCAGATCGACTGCTCGGTCAAGAAGGAATGGCTGGAGCGGGAATGGAAGTTCAAGGAGACCACCAGCGACGAAAAGATGTACACGGGCCGCCATTATCCCTCGCGGGAATACATTCATACGATCACGCTCAAGAACGGCCGCACCATTACCGGCGGGCTGTCGGCCATCGTTTACCTCCAGCCCCAGACGCACGAGGCGGCCTCGTCCGGCGATCAGCAGGCCGAGCAGGAGCCCGAGCGCTTCCTGTTGAACAAACGCAACAAGGGCGAGGTCGGTCAGGACTTGAAAGCCCTGGTCTACGTCAAGCGGATCAAGCTGGGCAAAGCGGCGATGGAAGAGGGGAGTAACGCTCGGGGGGTGGCGAAGCGAAAGAAGAACAAGACGGAAGAATAAATGGCGGTGTGAAGCCGCCAGCGGCGTTGGTTGCTAATCCCTGACCCCTGAACCCGGCTCCTGCCCCCTCTGCATGCACCTCACCCTCGCCCAAGGTCTCGGCATCACCACGATGTTGGCGGTTATCGCCGTGGCGATCCTGTTGACCGGGGCGTTCTACTATCGGGCATTCGGTACGCTGCGCTTCTCGCAGTGGGGCTCGCTGTTCGCGCTGCGCGTGGCGGCCATCATGTTGGTCGTGCTGTTGCTGTTCCGGCCGGTGTTCAGTTACCAGAACGAGCTGGCCGAAAAGCCCGCTCTCATCTTCCTGCTCGATACGTCCGCCTCGATGAGCATCGCCGACGATGCCTCGGGCGTGACCCGCTTCAACCAGGCCCGGAGCAAGCTGGAAAAATGGTGCGCCAAGCTGAAAAACGATTTCCGCCTGGTGAACATTGGTTTCGCCGAACAGGCCGAAGTGCTGCACGGGCCGGAGGAGCTGCCGACGTTGAAGCCGACGGGCAAAGCCACGTCGCTGGTGCGGGCCCTGAGCGCGGCCGCCAAGCAGCTTCCGCCCGCCGACGTGACCGCCGTATTTCTGCTCTCCGACGGCATTCACAATTCGGCCGGCACGCCGGCGGACATCACCAAGAAGCTGGGCATGACGGTGCACTGCATCGGCGTGGGCGCCAGCCTGCGGAGCAATCTCTCCTATCGCGACGTGCAGGTGACCGGCATCGACTGTCCCGACCGGCTGCTGCTGAACAACGTGGCCCGGGTCACGGGCTCGATCGATGCCATCGGCCTGGGCGGCCGCGTGGTGAAAGCGTACCTCGACGAGGATGGGCGGAAAGTTGCCGAGGCCGAGTTGACCTTGGACGACAAGGAGGGCTCGCAGGCGGTGGTGTTCGAGTTTCGGCCCACGCAGAAAGGCCGCCACACGTACACCGTGCGCGTCCCGCCCGTCAGCGAAGAGAAGATCATCGAGAACAACCAGCGGTCGGCCGTCTCGACGGTGACCGAAGCGGGCATCCGCGTGCTGTACATCGAGGGGACGGTGCGGCCCGAGTTCGGCGCGATCGTGGGCCGCTTTCTGGCCAAGGATCCGGACCTGGAGTTCTGCGCGATCTATCAATCGCGGCCCAACGTGTTTCAGCAGCGGACGAACATGTCCAAGCCGCCGGGGGCCGCCATTCCCGCCGACCAGGAGACGTTTGACAAGTTCGACGTCTTCATTTTGGGCGACATCGACAGCTCCTTTTTTCGCTCCCCGCAGCAGGAAATGTTCGTGAAGCGGATTCGGGCCGGGGCCGGACTGCTGATGCTGGGCGGCTATCACAGCCTGGGGCCGGGCGGCTACGACGGCACGCCGCTGGGCAAGGTGCTGCCAGTGACGCTCGGCAAACGCGAGGTGGGCCAGCTCACCGACGCCTTCTTACCCCAGCTCACCCCGGACGGCATCCACCATCCGATTTTCGCCAACATCGACGGGTTCTTTCCCACGCCGCAGGGGCCGCCCAAGACCGGCGGGCTGCCCCCGTTGGACGGCTGCACGCGCGTCGGCCCGGCGCGGCCGGGGGCCACCGTGCTGGCCATCGCGCCGGCGGTCAAAATGCCCGTGCTGGTCGTCCAGCCCCTCGACCACGGCCGCACGGCCATCTTCGCCGGTGATACCACGCGGAAATGGCAGCAAGGCCCCCGGGCGATGAACCAGGACTCGCCGTTTCTGCGATTTTGGGGCCAAAGCGTCCGCTGGCTCGCCGGCCGCAACGCCAACGTCGAGACCCAGGCCGGCATCACCGCCAGCGCCGACAAGGTCTATTACGAGCCGGGCGAGCCGATCCGCCTGTCGGCCACCGTCCGCGACAAGGAAGGGCAAGGCGCCAGTCACGCCCGGGTGGTGGCCACCGTCCGCTTGCCGAACGGACACGCCGACGAGGCGGAACTCGCGGCCGTAACCGGTCCGGCCGGCCATTACGGCGGCACGATCGAGCCAAAGACGGCCGGGGCGCACGAAGTGATGGTCGAGGCCCGGCTGGGTGAGCTGACCCTCAAAGCCGACAAGATCATCGTGGAAGTGGGGCGTCCCAACCTGGAGTTCGAAAAACTCGATCTCGACGAGAAGACGCTGGAGCGGATTGCCACCGACACCCACGGCCGCTACGTCCCCTTGGCGACCGCCGACCAACTGATCGACCAGCTCGACCGCCACCAGCGCAAAAAGACGATCACCATCGAGTGGCCGCTGTACTGGCCGCCCGGTTTTTGGGTGCTGTTCGTGGCCGTGCTCACGACGGAGTGGGTACTAAGAAAGAAATATCAGCTCAGGTAAGATATGCCCACTGGTTACCGATTCCTTGAACCGCAAGCGCTGGCCCGGGTGAAAAACCTCTCGGTGGTCGCCCGGGGCGTCGTCGAGGGCTTTATTACCGGTTTGCACTCCAGTCCCTACAAGGGATTCAGCGTCGAGTTTGCCGAGCACCGCGAATATTCGGCCGGCGACGACCCGCGACACCTCGACTACCGCATGTTGGCCCGCACCGATCGCCTCTACGTCAAGCAGTACGAGGAAGAGACCAACATGCGCGTGCAGGTGCTGTTGGACACCAGCGGTTCGATGGGCTACAGCTTCGACGGCAAGCTGAGCAAGCTCGGTTACGGCTCGTACTTGACCGCCGTGCTCGCCTATTTGATGACCCGGCAGCAGGATTCGGTGGGGCTCACGACCTTCGACACGGAAATTCGCCTGGATATGCCCGCCCGCAGCTCGCCGCGGCACTTCAGCGAGATGATGCACCGGCTGGAAGCGATCACGCCCAGCCAGGAGACGAACATTTCGGCGACGCTGCACAAACTGGCGAACCGCTTCAAACGCCGCTGCCTGGTGGTCTTGATCAGCGACCTGTACGACGAACCGGAGGAGGTGATGCGGGCGTTGCACCACTTCCGCCACCGCCGGCACGAGGTGATCCTTTTCCACGTCTTCGACAAGGCCGAGATCGACTTCCCCTTCCGCGACCTGGTCGCCTTCCACGACCTGGAGACGAACCAGCGGATTCAGGTCGATCCGTCGTACGTCCGCGAGCAATACGTGGCCCAGGTGGAAGAGTTCATCGAGAATTATCGCCGGGCCTGCGCCGAGGCCAACATCGACTACGTGCTGACCGACACGTCGGTACCGTACGATCTGATGCTTACCAAGTATCTTGCCAAGCGGAGCCGCCCATGACGTTTGCTGCGCCGCTATTCCTGCTGGCCGCGCTGGCCGCCGCGATTCCTGTCGTGCTGCACATGATGAATCGCCAGAAGGCCAAGGAATTGCCCTTTTCGACGCTGCGGTTTCTCCGGATCAGCGTGCAAAAGACGCGGCGGCGGAAGCGGATTCACGACGTCTTGCTGATGGTGCTGCGGGCGGCCGTGCTGCTCTTGATCGCCGCGGGGCTGGCCCGGCCCGCCTTGACCAGTCTGGGCGCGTTGTGGGGCGGATCGCAGTCGGCCGTGGTCGTGATCCTCGATAATTCGGCCAGCATGGGGATGATCGATCCCGATCGCCCCCGCCTGGAAACGGCCGCGGCCGCCGCCATTCAGATTTTCGATCAGCTCGGCGAGGGGGACGAGGTGGCCTTGTGCCCGACGTGCGGGCCCACGTTCCCCGACGCCGACAAGCTGCACCGCACGCAGGACGCGGTGCGGCAAATCCTCGCCCAGTGCCGCGTCAGTTACGAGCGGGCCGACCTGGGCACGGAGATCGAGCACGCGCGGAATCTGCTGGCCAAGTCGGAAGCCCCCAACAAGCAGATTTACGTCCTCACGGATATGCAGAAGATTTCGTGGGACCGGTTGAAGGGGGAAAAGAAAGAGAACCCAAGTGCCGAAAGCCCTCATCCTAACCCTCTCCCAAAGGGAGAGGGGACGAATAAAGACCTTCTTCCGAAGGAAGCGGGGACCGGTGCCAATCCTTCAACCCCCAATCCTCAATCCCCAATCCCTGTCGTCATCGTCGACTGCAATCGCCAACCGAAGCCGAATGTGGCCCTGGTGGGCGTCGACGTCGAGGCGGCCATGCCGGTGGCCGGCCTGCCGGTCAAGGCCACGGTAACGCTGTTGAACACGTCCACCGTCCCGCAGCAGCCGCGGGTCGAGTTGCTAGTCGACGGCAACAAGGAATCGAGCAGCCCCGAGGTGAAGGTGCTCCCCCAAGGCCAAGCCAAGCAGGAGTTCGTCTTCACCTGCCAGCGCGGCGGACTGCACCGCGGCGAGGTCCGCCTGGTGGGCGAAGACGGCTCGAAGTACGACGACCGCCGCTTCTTCACCGTGGAAATCGACCAAGGCATTCCCGTGGCTATTGTGCGGGCCAAACGCCAGGAAATCGCCTATCTCGATGACACGTATTACCTGGAACGGGCGCTGGCGCCCAGCCGCGGCGGCGGTGCGGCCATCCAAACCACGATGCTGGCCGCGGGCGACCTGATGAGCGAATCGCTCGATAAATACAAGGTCATTTTCTGCGTGAACTTGCCCGCCCCCAACGCCGACGCGGCCGAACGGTTGCGGGCCTACGCGGCCCGCGGCGGCTGCGTGGTCTGGGTGTGCGGCGACAACGTCGACGCGGACGCCTACAACCAAATGAACCAGCAGGCGCACGGCCAACTGCTGCCGGCGACGTTGGCCGGCATCCGCACGCCGGGCCCCAAAGACAATCGCGATAGCTGGCACATCAATTTTCTCGACAAGACCTTTCCGGCTTTGAGCCATCTGGTCGAGCCGGCGGCGCTTTACGAGTCGGTGCTCGTTTACAAGCATGCCCGCATGACGGCCGAGCCGGCGACCCACGTTTTGGCCCGCCTCGATGACGGCGAGCCGCTGTTGGCGCTGCGGAACGTCGAGCGGGGCAAAGTGCTGCTCTTGGGCGTCAGCGTCCACGTCAACTGGTCGAATTTGCCCTTGCGGCCGATCTTCCTCCCCTTGATTACGCGGCTCACCTTCGAGTTGGCGGAAGTCAGGCACAACTCGCACAACGCCATGGCCAGCCAGCCGCTCGTGTTGCCCTTTCCGAACGCGACGGGGCCCGTCGGCGTCGAGTTGATACCGCCCAGTGGCGAAACGCTGCGCCTGAAAAGCGAAGGGACCGAAGGCAAAGTGGGGCAGACCTTCCGTTACGCCGACACCCACGCCATCGGCGTCTATCTGTTGCGGGTGCTGGGCACGACCCGCCCCGAGCAGATCAGCTATGCGGTCAATGCGGATTCCGACGAAGCCGACCCGCAGAAGATCGATCGCAAAGACTTGCAAGAGCGATTCGGCCCGTTGCCGGTCGTATTTGCCGAGAATCCCGACGATCTGTCGGCCACCTTTGCCTTGCTCCGCGAGGGCAAGAGCCTATGGGGCGTGTTCCTGGCGTTGGTGCTGGTCGGCCTGGTGTTCGAGACGTTTCTCTCGAACCGGCTCAGTCCGAAGCAGGAAGCCGAGACGACCCAGCAGCCGCCGCCTGGTATGCGGCGGCTGGCGAAAAAAGCCGGGTGAAGGTGGCGACCATGGGCCGAAGCCGACACAGTCACCGACCGCCCCGCAAGTCTGATCCGGGGCATTCCGCTCGGATGGTTGTTCAGGCGAACGACCAAGAAACGGTCCGTCCCGGGTATTCTGTCGGGCAGGATGTCTTCCCGGTTCGGAGGCCCGAGACGCCAAGCCGCTACCAGGTAGCGGCTGTCTGCGGTTTTCTGCTTCTCGCAGTGGCGATCGTCTTTGGCCAGACGGTCTGCCACGAGTTCATCAACTTCGATGATGATCAATACGTTTACGAAAATCGGCATGTCTCACAAGGATTGACCATGCCGGGCGTCGCCTGGGCATTTTGCGACCGTCATGCCGCGAACTGGCACCCGCTGACGTGGCTGTCCCTGATGTTCGACTGCCAGCTCTATGGCCTGAGCGCCGGGGGATACCATCTGACCAACGTGCTGTTGCATGCCACGGCCGCCATCCTCTTATTCTTGTCCCTCTGGCGGATGACGGGCGGCTTTTGGCCGAGCGCCTTGGTGGCCGGCGCGTTTGCCGTGCATCCGCTGCGAACGGAATCGGTAGCCTGGGTCGCGGAGCGAAAGGATGTCCTTAGCGGGCTGTTCTTCGTGCTGACGGTGGAGGCCTACGCGGGCTATGTGCGTCGTCCCTTTTCGCTCGTCCGCTATCTGGCCGTGATGTTTTCTTTCGCGCTGGGCTTAATGGCCAAACCAATGCTGGTGACGCTGCCGCTGCTGTTGCTCCTGTTGGATTATTGGCCGTTGCGTCGCCTGACTTCCGCGGCAGCGGAAACACCTGCTCCCGGGAACGGCCGAGGAGGGCGCTGGTCATTGCCTGCGCAGCGCGTCCTGGAGAAAGTCCCCCTATTGTTGCTGGTGGCCGCTTCCGCTGTGGTGACCCTGTGGGCTCAGGCCGACGCGGTCCTGCCGGCCGATTACTATCCCCCGTGGTGGCGGATGGGCAACGCGCTGGTTTCCTACGTGGTTTATTTGGGCCAGTTCTTCTATCCCCTGGGCTTGGCAATCGTGTATCCGCGTCCTGGTCTCGATTTGCCGCTGTGGCGGATCTTCGGGGCCCTGTTGCTTCTCGGAGGCATTACCGCGGCTGCGCTGATTTGGCGTCGCAGATGCCCCTATTTGCTCGTCGGTTGGCTGTGGTACTTGGGGACGCTGGTGCCGGTCATCGGCCTGGTGCAGGTCGGCTCGCAGACGATGGCCGATCGCTTCACGTACTTGCCGCAGATCGGGCTCGCCATCGCCCTGGCCTGGGCCATGGCCGACGGATGCCGCGGTTTCCGACACCGTCGCGCGATGTGCAGCGGCGCGTCGACGTTGCTATTGGTCCTCCTGGCAGGATGCGCTTGGCGTCAGACCTGTTTTTGGTGCGACAGCACGACCCTTTGGACCCATGCGTTGGCTTGTACTGCGCGAAACGGCGTAGCTCACCACGCCCTGGGCGCAGTTCTGCTCAAGCAACGGCGAATCGACGAGGCGATCCCCCACTTCCAGCAGGCCATGGAGATTGCGCCCGGCGACGCCGGCTCGCACTTCAACATGGGCATCATCCTGCAATCGCGAGGGCAAATCGAGGAGGCCCTTCGGCAGTTTCGAATGGCGGTAGAGTTGAAGCCGAAGGTCGCCGAATTCCGCGCCGCCCTGGGCGATTTTCTCATCAACCGGGGGCAGCTCGATGAGGCCATTGTCCACTTGCGCAAGGCCGTGGAAATCCAGCCCGACTTCGCTGTGGCCCACTACCACGTGGCTGGGGCGCTTGCTCGCCGTGGACGGCTCGACGAGGCGATCGCCCACTATCAGAAGACCCTGGAAATCGAACCCCGCTACGTGGCAGCCAATGGCAGCTTGGGCGACTGTTTTGCCGCCCAGGGCAATTTCGACGAGGCCATCCGACATTACCAGGTGGTCTTGCAGACGAACCCGCAGGACGTGCAAAGCCGCCTCCGATTGGGCAATGTCCTCAGCCGCCAAGGTAGGCCGCGGGCAGCCGAAGGTTACTTCCGCCAAGCGCTGCAACGCGAGCCGGCAAACGCCGAGGCGTGCGTGGGTTTGGCCGTGACCTTGGAACAACAGGGAAAAACGGCCGAAGCACTCCGCTGCTACGAGGCGTTCCTCCACCGACGCCCCGACGAACCGGACATCCTCAACAACAGGGCGTGGATTCTCGCCACTCATCCCGACCCAAAACTCCGCAACGGCGCAGAAGCTGTGGGCGCCGCGGAGCGCGCCGTCAAGCTGTCACCGGGCAAACTGGACTTCGGCGATACGCTGGCCACCGCCTATGCCGAAGTGGGCCGGTTTCCCGACGCCCTGGCAACGGCCGGCAAAGCCCTGCACGTGGCCGAGCAACAGCACAATCGGGCATTGGCGGATGCTCTGCGATCCCGCATTGCGCTTTACGAAGCCGGCAAGCCCTATCATCAGACGCTGCCGGCTTCCGCCCGGCCGCCAAAACCTTGATTTACGGCGTTCACGGAGTACCTCGACAGGAAGTTGCGCCACGCACCTTGCCGCCCCAATCTGGCGGGTCACGGACGAATATGGTAGAATAATTCAGGCGGCCTGACACGGCAGACCGGCACAGAAGAGTGGGAGCTTCGCACACATGGACCGGAAAGTTGCGTCTGTCGTGGAAGAGTTGGTCAAAGCCCACGCTACGGCGGCCGAGCAGGACGTCATGTCATTGCGAGCGATTGGCTCGCATCAGCGAGCTGCTTTGATCGAGTCGGCGTGCGCGGCGGCAGCCGCTTTCAATCGTAGTCGTCTGGCCGCGGGGTTGCCTGCCGCGGAACCCGCTCCCTGGCCATCGTCCACGTGGGACTTTCTGAAAAAGAACGCTGCCCGTGTCCGAAGCTGATGCGCCGACCAACGCTGCCGTCGTTGCCGCGGAACTGGCAAAGAAACTCGAATCGCTGGGACAGGAGTATGCCCTGGGCGGTGCGATCGCACTGGGCTATTGGGGCACGCCGCGCGGCACGGTAGACGTGGACTTGACGATCTACTTGCCTCCCGAGCGACCGTCCCAGTGCGTCTCGCTGCTCCAGGACATCGGCTGCACAGTCTCGCCCGCAGCAGCCGCGGAATCGTTGCGAGAGCATGGTTTCTGCAGGGTGGCCTTCCTCGGAACTCGCCTGGATGTTTTTCTGCCAATTGTTCCCTTCTACGAAGCGGCGCGTTTGCGACGCAAACGTTTGCAGCTTGCCGACCAACCGATTATGGTGTGGGATGCGGAGTCGTTGGTCGTGTTCAAGATGATGTTTTTCCGCCGTAAGGATTTGGCCGATGTCGAGCAGGTTCTACGGATGCAGGGCCCGCGATTCGATCGGCTCTGGGTACAAGAACAACTTGTCGGTATGTACGGGGCGCGCGACCCCCGCCTCTCGGCATGGGACGACCTCGTGCGCGAGGTGTCCACCGAGAATGCCTGATTTTGCCGCGCTCGCCGAACCTGTCGTCGTTCCCGAGCCGGGCGCGCTGATCCTGCTCCTGAGCGGATTGTTGGGCGCGGCCGCCTTACGATTCACCCGGCGGCGAACTCGGGTGTAAAGTGCAGGCGTCCGCCCTGGCTTGGCAACAGGCCGGCATCAGAACGTCTGGACGAGCCAGCGCTGCCCCGCATACCGGGCCCGCTCAGAACGAAGCAATGATCTCGTCGAGTTTGGCCTGGGTCGCCGGCGGCAGCGGCTTGGCCGGCATGGCGGCCATTTTGCGGACCCGCCGGCGGGCAAGTTGGTACGTGTCCGGGGCGACTTGGCTTTCCCAGACGGCGCGATTTCCGCGCACCGACAACCGCGGCTGGAGATATTCGTCGGAGCGCAGCCAACGGAGCGTGTGCTCAGTGGTAAGATAGCTTTCGCCGCGCGGGCCGATGCTCTTGATCAAATCGGCGGCGATGGTTTCCCGATCGACCCGCATGCCGGCGGCAATCCGCCGCGACATGGCCGAGATCTCTTCGTCCATCAGGAGCTGCTCGTGGCTGCACGTCATGCCGGTAGCGAACATGCCGCTGTTGACGATCAGGTCGTTGCCCGACGCCACGGAACAGAACTGGCTAAAGGTCTTCTCCCAGGCGTTCTGCTCATCGTGGGCGTGGTTATCGGAATTGGGGGCCGTCGTGTGGCTGGGAAGTTTGTAGAACTGGGCCAACTGCGCCCCGGCGATGCGGCAGATCGTGGTTTCGGTCGAGCCGACCAGGGCCGCGGCCAGCCGCATGTCGAACGTGGTCCAGGAGTTCGCATAGAGGAACTTGGCCCCCCGCCGCAGCAGTTGGATCATCACCAGGCCCGAGAGACATTCGGCGTTGTTCATCGTCACCAGCCCGGCCAGGGTGAAAGGCGCGGTGAAGCCGGCGATGGGCTCGGGCAGGATGGCCAGCGGCACGCCGGTGGGCACCGTGTCCATAATGGCCTCCAGCACGCCGTGCTCCCAGTAGAGCGGGCTGGTCGAGGAAAGCTGGCTGATGCCGTAGACCTGCTGCTGGAAATCGCCCGGGAAGGCCGCCCGCAGCAATTCGATGCAGGCCCGGTTCGCCTTGCAGTTGTCGGTGGAGAAGAAGACCGGCTTCGTGCTGTTTTCCATCACCGCGCGAACCGCATACGGCAGCGTCGCCTTCGGGTTGGGCACGTCCTGCGGCATCACCGGGATGCCGATCATGTCGATGCATTCCAGTTGGTCGCAGAGGTGGGCGAAGAGCGCGACGTCGGCGACCGTCGAAGGCCGCGTGTGGCCGGTCTCGGTGTCCACCCAGAACACGGCATTGTGTCCGGCCGCAATCTTCGACTGGTGGTCGCCCAGCACGAAGGCGGGCCCGCCGTCGCGGTCGAAAACCTCGAACTGTTCCGGCGTGCCGGCCAGGGCATCCTCCAGCGCGGCGCGGCTGAAGCGGACGATGGCCGCCTCCTCGTCGACGGCCATCCCCCGCTCCTTCAACAGCGCGAGCATCGGCCGATAAGGAATCTTCACGCCGCATTGGGCCAGGATATCAACGGTCGCTTCGTGGATCTCTCGAATCTCGGCGTCGGACAATACGGTCAGGAAACTGAGTCGCATGGCGATTTCTCCGTAAGATTTAGCCGCCGGCTAAGGATGTCGTCCATTTTGACCACGATTGTTGGGGTGGCAGTTGTACTGCCGCCCCCGGAATTGCGGCAAAAACAAGGGTGGCAGTACAACTGCCACCCCAACATGCGTTACTTCTCCGAGCCGCATTAGCGGCGGCGATGCTCTTCATTTTGACCACCACAAGTTACTGCGCTCTACAATTCTGCTGCCGATGGGCCGGGGCCCGCCGCTCAGGCCTGCCGGCCCACCTGGGCCTGACGGCGGTATTGGCCGGGGGCCAGACCGGTAATTTTGCGGAACAGCGTGGCCATTCGCTGCGGCGTGGAGAGGCCCGCTTGCGCGGCCACTTCGGACATCCGCAGATCGGTCGTTGCCAGCAACTCTTTGACGTGCTCGATGCGGACACGGTGAATTTCCGCGAGCACGGAACGGCCCAACAACGTGCGGAACGTCCGTTCCAGCACCCTCCGGCGAACCACCAACGCGGCGGCGATGGTGCTTACCCGCAACGGCACGGCCGCGTGATTTTGGATGTAATGCAGCGCCGCGGCAATCATCGGCTCGTCAACCGCGAAGGCGCTGGTCGAGTGACGCGTCACGACGCGGACCGGCGGCAGGTACACGGCGTTCTGAACCACGCGCTTGCCGCGGAGGAGCCGATCGAGCAGCCGGGCCGCCTCGAAGCCGACCCGCTGGGCCGGAATGGCTACGCTCGACAGCGGCGGGAAGGCCAACTGGCATTCCAACTCGTCGTCGTCCACGCCGAGGATGGCCACGTCGTCCGGCACGCGCAGGTCCAGGAGTTGGCACATGTCGGCCAGGTCGTGGGCGGCCACGTCATGGTCGGCCAGAACGGCCACCGGCTTGGGCAGTGCCTTGAGCCAGCACCGCACCTGGGCGCTTACCCGCTTCCAACTGGCCCGGCTGGGCAAACGCGGCCGATACTCGATATAGCAAGAACTCACCTCGCCACCGATCTTTTTTAGCGTTTCGCGAAAACTCGCCTGCCGCAGCCGGGCGCAACGGGCCGCCCCGCTGCCGAAATAGCCGAAGTGCCGATAACGCCGGGCGATGAAATACTCGGCGGCCAGCCGTCCCACGGCCCCGTGATCCACGTCGACCACCGGCAGATCCAACCCATCGAGCATGCAGGCCGTATCCACGACCGGCCGCCCCAGCTTGAGCACCGCCCGGGCGACTTTCGCGTCATCCAGGTGGGCAATGATGCCGTGCGGGTTCCATTCCGCCAAGGGCCGCAGAATGGCCGGCGTGGCCGGGGCACTGTGAAACAGCCATCCCCGCTCGGGCCCGGCATACTGGCGGATCCCCAGCAACGCTTGCCGGTGAAAGCCCGCATCCTGACCCATCAACAAGGCTATCCGTCGGGGGCGAAGCATGACTATGTAGCACAGCCGCCCTCGGCTGTGCAGGCGATTCGCACAGCCGAGGGCGGCTGTGCTACATGAAACCGGTGCTTTGGCATTCGAGACACAATACCTGCTTTGTCACACTGCAATGCGTGTCACGGCCAGTGGCCAACGGCCAACGGTGGAAACTGTCCCTCCGCTTCAAGTATCGGTTTGGGGGTTGGGAGTTGTCAATTGGCGCGGGTGCGGAATCAACCCCGACAGTGCCACAACAGGCTCGGTTCTGTCGTCGTGCAGGTTTCTCCCGATGAGGTAAACAGCAGCCCCGCGCCTTCTTGCTTGGTCGGTCAAATCTGTGACAGACAGATCGCCCAAGGCGAATTTCCGGAAGTGACGTTCGAGGTGGCATGGCAGCAAGTCCGCATCCTCAATTACAAGTTGGTTCGCCATTGTCAGCAATCGAGCGATGAGGGAACGGCCGCTCGGCAACACGAGGACATCATCGTCGAATGCGCGACGCGGCACGTAGAGGGCGTCGTCACGGCCTGACAACCTGCCACCCATGACCACCTGAATCGCCTTGAAGTAGTCCGATGAAGAAAACTGTCGAAAGGCCCAGCCATCCTTGAAGAGGAACCGTCCCATCCCATGCTGTATTTTAGCAAGCTTGTTGCTCTCAATCAGCTCCGCCGGACGCAGCGTCTGCGAATCGAGGCGCTCGCCCGCTGGGTCTTGGCCGATCAGCGAGCTCGCCTCATGGCAAGACATTTCTTCGATTGAAAAGCGACTGAAAAGGTTACATGCCCGCAGCAGCAGTGCAACATCGAAACGCATCTCCGGCTTGTCAGAGTTCTTGTCCACCCACTCGAACAAGCTTTCCCGACGGAACACGACGTTGCCAAAGACCTTGGGATTCCGGTAGAAGGCATTGGTGATCGCTTTGTTTCCCCGAACCACGTCAACCAAGGTCAAGTCGAATGATTTCTGGTGTGCGGCGAATGCTTTTCTACATAGCGTCATTGTGATTTTGGCCGAACCGCACGCCATGTCCAACAACTGAAGCCGCCGTGAGGAAGTGCGAGCCACCAGCGAGGCAAAGACGCCATCAAAGAGTGATTGGCTTCGCTCCCGAATCCACGGATCGCTTCTTGGCGTGAGGCAGGCGAATAGTTGGCCGATGAGCGTATGACTTAATGGGCGATTGCAGACCTGTGCCGGCGGATAGACAAATAGCTGGATGCCGTTGCTCCGAATCAGCGGAATGCGCCGATAGTGCCAGTAAAGGAAGTTTGCTTCAGGTGAAGTTCCGCATGGGCAGATTAGCGGCAGGTACTTGGGGTTCTCTGGCGCGTGGGGAGTTGCCACTTTGCTGAGCAAGTATACAGGATGTCTCGCGCTGACTATGGCGGCGGCCAAACCGCCGCAGTCCCCAGACACACGAATCGTCTCGAAGCCGACGACCTTTCTCAGAAAGGAGAGCATGTTCTCGCCGCAAGCATGGCGTTCCAGACACGCCCTGAGCAACCGGAAATACGTTCGGACAAGGGCGTGCCGCAGGCTACTGGAAAAGCTGCCGGCAATCAGAGCCGTCCACGCTGTTTTCAGTTCTGCGATTTCCCTTGCCAAGGGACTGCTTTGCCCCCAATACTCGTCCCACGTCACGCTGTTGACACGAATTCGGCGGCCGGCGGTCACGTGGAGAGCCGTCAGGAGCCGCGTTTCCCTCAATGCGCTTCGCACAAGGCGCTGGTTGTATCTTTGTAGACGATCCACACCTGCGACCTTTCTGCCCGTCGGCTACGATGGGAACAGCCCCAATTGACCGCCCCCACGGGTCGCAGGCGGCCAGCCGCCCGAGATGTGGCAAGAGCCACGGGAGATGTCGGGATTCTTGCAGGCACAGACGAGGACCACCAGGCCGTAACGATCTGCGATAGACTTCAGGCGTTCGATGATCTCAAGACGCGCCGCAGTCGGAAGCGCCCGGACCTGGCTGTTGCCCGCGTGAATCGCCAGAGGCTCACTGCTGGCGAAGCAGTCTAGGAGCCGATTAAGCAGCACCTTATCCTTGACGTATCGCCGTAGCGACCCGATGACGGCCGGTCGGAGGAAGAGGACGCTGGCAGCAATCTTGCGCACGCCGATGTGGGCCAATGCCTCACAGAGCGGCTCCAGGCAGTCTGCGCCGTCGGTCACGCCGGGCAGAATCGGGTCGAGCCTGGCTTCGGCCGGGATGTGTGCGTCAATCAAGTCGGCCGCTTGCGCCAACCGTGCCTCTGGCGTCGCCGCGCCAGGCTCAAACATTGCGGCACTTCGGGGATCAAGCGTAATCAGCCCTATCCGCCCCTGGACCAGTAGTGCATGGGCAGCCAACAGGTTGCGGTGCCGCTTGGGAATTCGCCCCTTGGTGACGAAGGCCACACCAATCTCCGACTCCAAGAGAAACTTGAACACGTCGTAAGTCATGTTCAGAACCTCGGGAACCGGCTGGAAAGGATCGCTCGATGGACTGAAGTACACCGTGGTGGGCTTCTTGCGTTTCCGGCGCAGTTCCTCCCGCAGCTTGATAAGCGTATTGGTGTAGAATGTGATCCTGCCTTCGCCAGGGTGCGTCAGGTAGCCGCGGGCGTAACAGTAGCGGCACTCGTGAGCGCAGCCCGCCGTCAGATTGACCGTGGGAACGTGTGCGAGGCAGGCCAAGCTGGAGGGGGTGAGCACCGCTGATTTTCTCTCTGCAGGGATTACTTGAACCATGTTCTTCAACCCCGCGCAATGGGATGACCGGCGATCCGCACCCATGACGCAGTTAGACCTTTGCCGACATCCTCCGGCTGGGCAAAAACTGCGGCGTAAGCTGCGGCAGACTGCCTTCCGGCGGTTCATCAACCACGAACACCAGGCTACCCTCGTGCGGAGCGAGCTGCGCGCACCACTACATATACACAAGTATACTCTAGCAGATCATTGCCGCTTGTTCAAGTCGGCGTTTTGGGCCACGGACGTTTGCGCGTTCGGCCAGCAAGCTGAATCCTTCAGGAATCAAGTAGCCGCGGAGCCCCCAGCGTCGCGAATTGCGAGGCGTTTTGCTTCAGCCGCTCTTGGTTCGCCAAGTACTGTTCCCAGCTAATGTAAGCCGGCAAGGCATCACGACGCAGGACCAGCCACTGCTCCATAGGAACTCGCGTCTTGCCGGTACCCGGCCGACCGGGAATCTTGCGGCGAGGATTAGTCGGAGCGCGACCGTAAACGTACGCGCCGGCATACTGCGGATGCCGCAGGATGCGGTGCAGAGTGGAAGGGGTAGGTTCGCGCCACTCCAGCAGACGATCACTATGATGGCCGGGATCGTACAGACCATCCAAATCGGCCAGCAGCACGCCGAATACCGCGCACAACTCCAAGAGTTGGTGCCAGTCTCGGTTGCACCGCGCCAAGCGGCTCATCTCCATGCCCAGCACAAGGCCGACATGGTTCATGCCGATTTCTGCCAACAGCCGTTGAAAGCCGACGCGGTTTTCCGCCGTGGCGCCGCTCTGCCCCAGGTCGTCGTCAATCACCAGCACCCGATCCTGCGCCCAGCCAAGTGCAACCGCCCGGTTCGCCAACTTGTACTGTAGGTCGGTTGATTCGTGATGTTCCAGCACTTGGCGGGCGGTGGACTGCCGCACGTACACGACGGCCAACTTCTCCAGATGGTGCCCCTGAATCTTGCCGGAGACATAGGGCGGAATCGGCCGGCGCGACGCAGAGGTGCTCTCTGCGTTTTGTTCAATCGTCCTCATGCGACTGGCCCCTTCCTTCTTCGGGCGGCCGCACTTGCTGGACGATCATCCGTCCCAGCGCGCTGAGAATCGACTGCTGGTTGGCCGGCGGAACCGCTGTCCAGAGGTTCCACAGCGCAATGCGCTGGCCTACGGACGGGGGGGTAGAGAGTCGTTTCGGGGTTCGGACATGGGTCTCCTCCTTGAGCTGTTTCTCGACGGCGCTGGCACCAGCGTGCCAAGCCCAACAACGCCGAAAGAGCCACTATAGGCCGATCCGGCTCTACGTTACAAGATGTGTTTTTGTGAGCAGTCTGTTGACGACGTTTCATCCATCAAACCATGCTGGACAGAGCACTCGAACGTCGTTGCTGCCGGGGTCGCTAGGGGATGGACGGGGAAAGATGCTCGAGACTTCTGCGCAGCGACTGGCCGTGGTCGCCGAGCCGGGGAAAATACTCCAGCCCGAAGCTCCCATCATATCCCAACGATTTGATCTTCGCCAGGATGGTCGGATAGTGCAGTTCCGAGTCGAACACTTCGCCCCGGCCGGGCACGCCCGCCGCATGGAAGTGGCCGATCCACGGCAGGTTTTTTTCGATGGTGGCCAGCACGTTTCCTTCCATGATCTGCATGTGGTAGACGTCGTACAGCACCCGCAGCCGAGGGCTCCCCAAGGTGCGGACGATCTCCACCGCCTCCCGTGACGAATCGAGATAGTAGCCGGGATGATCCACCAGCGTGTTGAGCGGCTCCAACAGCAGCGTGAAATCGGCCTGATCGGCAATCGCCACGGCCTCGGCCAAGGCGTCTTCGAGGTTCTTGCGCATCTGCTGCCGGGAAAGCGATTCGTCGACCGTGCCCGACAGCACGATGCCCTGGCGACAGCCGGCCTCCTGGGCGAAAGCCATCATTTGCCGCACCTGGGCGAGGAAGCGGCCGCGATCCTGCGGCTTGACCGGAGACCCGCCGATGCTTCCGTCCCAGGCGTGCAGCGCGAAATCGTTGAGCGTTGCGCCGTAGCGATCGCAGGCGCGGCGCACGGCCACGGCGTCCTTGGCCCAGTCGGTCCGCACGCTGCGGCCGTCCCAGGTCCCCTCGGGGTGCCAGAACTCCACGCTCGGAAAACCGGCTTCGGCGATCCGGGCGATGCGCTCGTCGACCGGCAGTTGGGGATACACCGTTTCCAGGCAAACGCTCAGTGTCACCATGTTCTATTGGCTCCCGGGGGAAAAGGGGGACAGGCCCCCTTTTCCCGGTGTCTTCCCAAACATTCGTCACATCCACGCCCGCGCCCGGGCGTCTTCCGTGCAGTAGGCCGACAAAACCTTGTTGATGCCCTCGGCAATCTGCCGGCAGTCCTCCTCGTCATAGCAGGGATCAAGCCAGATCATGATGTTGCGGTCGAAGAGGTCCTCGGCCACGGGGCAATCGCCGCGGCGGTACACGGCCGCACCGCCCCGCTCCTGGTAATGCGAACAGGAGAACGGACAACCGGCCGACGTGGCAGCGGTCTGCAGCACGATGGGAAACATATCGCGGCAGAGGTGCCAATCGGGCGGCGCTTGCTTGCCGCGGACGCCGCACTCGGCCGGCCAGAGAAACTGCCCGCAACCGATTCCCTCCGCGTTCAGGGCAGCCGCAATCTTCGCCCCCAGCTCGACGGTCTCCGGGAAGAAGCGGATATTGTATCCCACGCCACCCTGCGGATCGTTGAGCTTTCGCGGCACGATCTCCCGATACGTCTTCAATTGGCCGAGGATCGTGCGGCGGTTCTGGTTGTACCGTTCGACGAGCTGCGGCATCTTTCGCAGTTGCACCACGTCGACGGCGGCCTCCAATTCGGAGAGCCGGTAGTTGGTGCCGCAGAACAACTCACCCGGGTAGCGCGGCGGGGCGAAGCGGTCCGGCCGCCACAGCCCGCCGCATTCGGCCAACTGACAGGCCCGCTCGAACAACCGTTCGTTGTTGCTGAGCAACAGCCCGCCTTCGCCGCCGCCGATGATCTTGTAGGCCGAGATGCTGAAGCAGCCCAGGTCTCCCCACGTGCCGGCGTAGCGGCCCCGATATTTGGCCCCCGGCGACTGGGCGCAGTCCTCGATCACTTTCAGCTTGCGGCGCTGCGCGACGGCCAGGATTGGCTCGAGCGCCGGCACGCCGCCCATGACGCACGTCGGCACCAGGGCCACGGTACGCGGCGTGATCCGGGCCTCGATCTTCCCCGGGTCCATGTGCAGCGACTCGTCGACGTCGCAAAAGACGGGCACGCCCCGGGCCGCCACCACCGCCGCGGCCGTGGCGAAGAAGCCGATGGCCGGCAGGATGACCTCGCTTCCCGGCCCCACGCCCGCCGCCACCAGCGCGCTGTGCAGCGCCCCGGTGCCCGAACTGACGCCCAGGGCGTACTTGACCGCGAACGTCTCGCGGGCGACCTGCTCGAACACTTCGCCCGCGCTCGGCGTCGGATAGGCCGTGGCGTATCGAGCCAGCGTGGGGCCGCGCCCCAACTCGTCGTCCGAAACAATGGCTTGCAGCCGTTCGAGCGTTTCGGGCGAAAAGCCGAACCGCCGGGCAATCGCCAGAAACTCGGCCACGCCGATTTTTGGCCTCCGCTGGCCCCCCATCGCCGCGAACGCCCGCGGACCGCCCTCGATCGCCAAAACGGCCTTGTCACGAGATCCGACCGTTGCCATGGATTTTTTGCCTTTCAGGAAAGAAAGCTAACCTCGCATCGCCACGGCTCACTATACCCAAACCGCTCGCCGCCGGCGTTTCCGATTCCGCGATTCTTGTACCGTTTTGCGCCGCGTTCAGGCTTGCGCATCGACCGAATAAGCTGGCTCCGCGGGGCTCGGCTCGCTGCCTCGTCGCATGCGATGGACCCCTACGTAAACCGCGGTGATCACCGAAACGAGAACGATCAAGCCTTGTGCGCAATGGCCCAAGGTGCCCGAATTCCACAACTCGACGATAATGCTCTGCCAGATGATGAGCACCTGCGCGGCAATACCGATCAATGGCACCAGCAGGTTCCAGACCACGTGGAACCTGGCCCGGTGAAACCGCCAAAGGAAGACGATCGACGCCACGTTCACGGAAACGTAAACGATGGCGATGTACCAGCCGGAAATGCCGGCCCAGAAGTCGATGCCCCGGTTCGGCCCATAGATGAGCGCCGGCAGCACGGCGAGCAGGGTCGCCCCATACACGATGTGCAAGGCATTCCAGGGCGAGCGAAAACGCGGGTGAAGTCGGGAGAATCGGCCCGGAAGCTTGCCGTCGCGCGACATGGCAAACAGGACGCGAGATGCGGCAATCGCCCCGGGGATGGCCGCGCCCGTGGCGGCCGTCATGGCGGTAATCGCCACGAGCACCTTCAGCGACCCCCATGCCTGGCCGGCAAGCGGCGTCACGGCCGAGGCGTAGGCCTGGCTCGTTAATATGCCTGCGTCGGCCGGCGGCACGGCCAGGGCAAAGGCCGAATAGCCCACCACGTACCACAAGCCCACGATCGTACAGGTGAGCACGACGGCCAGCGGTATGGTCCGCCGGGCGTTTCGGGTTTCCTCGGCCGCCGGTGTCGCCCCGTCGCAGGCCATCGAGAGCATCACCATCGGCAACACGAGGAACACCGATGACCAGCCCCCTTTGCATCCCGAAAACGTCAACGGCGCCCAAGTGAACGTGCCGTGTGCCGCCGCCAGGCCGATGAACGTCCCGGCCAGCGCAACGACCACGGCCGACTCGATCAAGAGCATGGTGAGCGCGAGTTCCGACGAGACGACGATGCCCCGATAGGTAACGCTGCCGGTTACGAGCAGGAGCGCGATCACGCCGATAAGCCACGTCCATACGTTGGCCGGCAAGCCGCATTGCTGCAGCAGGTCGTTGAAGTATTGTCCGAACACGATGGGCGGAAAGATCACGCAGACGATGTAATAGCTCGCCGCGGTCAGGCCGATCCACAGCCCGATCGACTCGCCGAGTGCCGCCCGCGCCCAGGCGTAAACACCGCCCGCCGACGGCATTTCGCGGGCCAGCATGCCAAAGCTGATGGCCGAAGGGAGCGTCATGAGCAGGCCGAGGAACATCACGAAACCGACGCCCGAGCCGACCTTCTCCGCCATCGGTCCGAACAAGCAATAGATCGACAGTGCCGGGCCCATATACGCGGCCGTCAAGGCGGACGTCGACAGCAGGCCCAGGGCATTGCTCTCCAGCTTGGTGGCGGGTGCTGATTCGGGCACGGTCTTGCTCGGTCCGGTAGGGAAGCGGGCCGTCAACGAGAACTCTCCCCACAGTATCTTCGTCGCGCCGCGGCCCGTCAACCACTCTGCCGGGGTGCCGTAACGGCTTGTGGCGGCCGACCGCCGAACCTCAAACTCCGCAACGCTTGACAGAAAACGAGAGGGGGGCTACGACAAGGCAAGACGAGGAGCCCATGCCATGACTTCGAAAGAGCGACTGCTGGCGGCCATCAACGGTCGGCCGGCGGATCATGTTCCCCTGACGACCTGGTGTTTAGGTTTCCCGGCGCCCAAACATCTGCAATGGGAGACCAACGGCCGAAAGGTGTCGTACTGGTATTCCCAGCGTTTAGAGCACATCCACACGCTGCCGCAGCCCTGGACGTTGGAGGACGAATTCCGGCGGGCCCAGGCGTGGCTATCGTTGGGCATCGACGATGTGCTGGAGGTTTCTGTGCCGTGGGGTGAGGATCCGGCGGTGGTCTCCCGCGATCGCGTGATTGCCCCGGGAGAAAGCGGCGGCAGCGAAAAATATCCCGTGCTGGTGCGCGAATACGAAACGCCGTCCGGCCGCTTGGTGCATGCAACGCGGCAGACCGGCGAAGAAAAGCCGGGTTGGCCGGTGCAGCCCGCGCAGGTGATGCTGTTCGAGGACTACAACGTCGCCCGGGCCGTTCAACATCTGGTAATCCGACCGGGCGACGTGCCGACCGTCAAACATTTGTTCCTGCCCCCCGATGCCCGGCAGCGGCGCTGGTTTGCCGACCGCGTCGCCCGGATGAAGATGTTTGCTGACCAGCGGGGATTGCTCACGCAGGCGTGGAGCGGCTTCGGCATCGACGCCGCCGTCTGGCTCTTGGGCACGCAAGGGTCCGTGATGATGGCCATTGATGCCCCCCAAGCCTTCGGGCAGTTGATCGACACGATTGCGGAGACGGACTACGCCCGCACCGAATTGGCCGCCGGCACGGACGGCGTGGACCTGGTCTGCCAGCGGGGCTGGTATTCGTCGACCGATTTCTGGTCGCCCCGTTTGTTCGACCAGTACGTTTATCCGCATCTTGCCGAACTGGCCGCGGTGGCCCATCGACACGGCAAGAAGTTCGGCTACGTTATGACGACCGGCGTGGAGCGGTTGGGTTCACGATTGGCCGACGCGGGCGTGGACGTGCTCTACTTCGTCGATCCGCTGCTGGATCATCTCTCGTTGGAAAAGGCGAGAGACTTGTTCGGCGATCGCATGACGATGGTCGGCGGCCTGAACGCGCTCGGCCTGGCTTCCGGCGACCCCCAGCAAATTCGCCGGCAGGTGTGCCGCGCCATCGAGGTGCTTGGCCCGACCAACCGTTTCATTCTCCACCCCGTGGACGCCATCTTCCCGGACACGCCTTGGGAAGGCGTGGAACAAATGATCGAGGCGTGGAAAGAGTGCCGCTAGGAGCCGAACACATGTCAATCCAGAAGACGTTGATTCCGCGGGTAGGCGTGGCCTCGCTTTGCAGCCCGCTGGAAGTCGGCGCGGACCGGGCGCCGCAGGCTGCCTGTGACGCGGCTCGACTTCTCCAAGCTGCCGGCTGCCAGGTCGTCGAGCTGGGAGCAATCGACCGGCCCGAAAAGTCGGCGGCGGCCGGGCGAAAGCTGGCCGAGGCGCACGTGCACGCGGTGGTGCTGGTGGCCGCCAGTTGGTTCGAGGACTATTTGGTGTTCGATTTGGGGGAGGAATGCCCGGTCCCGCTGCTGCTGTGGTCGCTGCCGGGCATGGAGACGGGCGCGCTCTGCGGCGTGCAACAACTGACGGCCTGTCTGAAGCAACTCGGCACGCCCTATCGGGCCGTGTACGGACCGCTGGATTCGCCGGAGTGCCAAAAGCCTGCCCACGCGTTTCTGAAAGCCGCGGCGCTCGCGCATCGCTTGCGGCGGGCGCGGATCGGATTGGCCGGTCATCGCCTCGGCGGCATGACCGAGGTGGCCGTCAACGAGTTGGCGCTCAAGCGGACGTTTGGGCCGCGCATCGTGCCGCTCGACCTGCCGCAGTTGCTGGCGGCTGCCAAGGAAGTGCCCGACCAAGAGGCGGCGCAACCGTGGCAAACGGTGGTCGGGCGCGTGGCCGCCTGCAAAGTGCCGGAAACCGACGGGCTCGACGCGATCAAGATGTTCCTCGCCCTGCGGCAACTCGTCGACCGCGACGGACTGGACGCCTTGGCCATCGGTTGCTATCCGCACCTGATGGGCCGGGTGTGCCTGGCGGCGTCCATGCTGGCCGACGAAGGTATTCCCATGGCTTGTGAAGGCGACGTCCATGGTGCGGTGGGCCAGCTCATGCTCACGCTGTTGAGCGGCCAGCCCACCCATAACACCGATTGGCTTGACCCGCTGGACGAGGACAACGTGGTGTTTTCCCACTGCGGCTCGGGGTCATTCAGCCTGGCGGAGAAGCCCGGAGAGATCCAGCTTGCCCCGGTGCGGCTCATGGGCCAGGGCGTCTGTGCCCTGTTCCCGGCCCGGCCCGGTCCGGTAACGTTGGTGAACATTGTTCCTTGCGACGCTGGTTATCAAATGGCCTTGCTGGAAGGCGAAGCCGTTTCGACCCCCATGGTGTTCCCCGGCAACCCGCTGCGTGTCAGGTTCAACGGGCCCACGCCCCATCTGATCGACTGGATCCACGATGATGGGATTGGTCATCATTGGATGGCCGGCTACAGTCACCACGGCGACGAAATCCATCAGTGGGCCCGGATTGCCGGCGGGGGTGTGCGACTGGTTAGCAGGTAGCGGCACGGGTTGGAAACCGTTGCATGAACCCCGCCCGACGCGCATACTGGACTGCATGGGCCTCGCCAACCGTCCACTTCTGTCTTCCGCGACGCGTCCCGCGGTGTTCGTTGCCCAAGGCAGCGGGCCTTACGCCAATAGCCGTCGGGCCCTGGAGTCCGTCGATCTGTCGCCGGTTCGCGGGAAACGCGTGCTGCTGAAGCCCAACGTCGGGCGCGTGGCGCCGCCCGGCTCGGGAATCGTCGCCCACCCCGAGGTGGTCGCGGCGGCCATCGACGTCTTCCGCGAAGCCGGCGCCGAGGTGGCCGTGGGCGAAAGCCCCATCGTGAGCGTCGACGTCCAAGAGGCCTTTGCGGCCGCGGGCATGGCCACCGTCGCCCGCGATCGCGGCTGTCCGCTGATCGACATGGACCGGCGTCCTTGCGTGGAGGTGCCCGTGCCCGAGGGGCAGGTGATCCACTCGCTCAAGGTCTGTGCCGATGTGATGGAATTCGATTTCATCGTCTCCATTCCCGTGATGAAGACGCACATGCACACGGGGGCCACGCTGGCCGTGAAGAACATGAAAGGTTGCCTCTGGCGGCGCAGCAAGGTGGAACTGCACATGCTGCCGGCGCTGCCCGGAAGTCAGGACAAGCCGCTGGACGTAGCGATTGCCGACATGGCGTCCGTGTTGCGCCCCCACCTGGCCCTCGTCGACGGCACCGTGGGCATGGAAGGCCTCGGGCCCAGCGCCGGCCGTCCCAAGCCGCTGGATGCCGTGGTCCTGAGCGGCGATGCCTTTGCCGCCGACGCCGTGGCCTGCCAATTGATGGGCACCGCGGCGGAGCACGTGCCCCATCTGCGATTGGGCGCCGCGCGAGGCTGCGGCGTGATCGACCTCGACCGGCTGGCCGTGACGCCGGGCGATTGGCGCGATGCGGTCTCGCCGTTCGCCGCGCCGCCGGAGAACCTGACGATCGAGTTTCCCAACGTCGCGGTGATCGACCACAACTCGTGCAGCGCCTGCCAGTCCACGCTGCTGTTGTTTCTGGCCCGCTACAAGGATCGCATCCTCGATTATTTCCCCTCCCAGGGCGCCATGCATGTCGCGATCGGCAAACTTGACACGGAACCGCCCCAGGGAACGCTGCTGATTGGCAATTGCACCGCGCAGCACCGCCAGAAGGGCATCTTCGTCGCTGGCTGTCCTCCGGTAGGCAGTCAGATTCTTGCCGCGCTGGCCGACCGTCGACGTGAGCAAGGCGAGCAGCCGTGACGTTTTGAGCACCTGCGAAAACTTTAAAGAGGAGGTTCCGATCATGGCAGAACCCGGCCAAAGCGGCAAGATACCGTTGACCCTTCAGTTACCTGCCGAGGTGGCTGCGCGGCTGAAGATGGCCGCCGAAACCCAGAAGCGACCGGCGGCCGAGTTGGCCGTTGACTTGCTGGACCGCTATTTGCCTCGCGTGCAGCAGAAGGGGAGCATCCCCTACGCGTAAGGCCGCAAGGCTCTCGAAAGGCTCGCCGATGCCGGTTTATGGCTTGTACGGCAGTTGCTTCGACGTTGCAAGGTCCGCGTCTGCCTTCTGCAAATCGCCTTTCTGCCGGTAGGCGACGCTCCGATCATAATAGGCCTCGGCTGAGGTCGGATCGAGGCGGATGGCTTTGTCAAACTCGGCAATGGCCCGCTCAAGCTTGCCCTCGGTCACATAGGCCAGCCCGCGGTCGCGAAAGGCTTCGGAGAATTGCGGGGCGAGGCGGATGGCCGTGTTGTAGTCGGCCATGGCCCGCACAAGGTCGCCTTTCTTCCAATAGGCATAGCCTCGGTTGTGGTACGCCTTGGCGTCTTCCGGGTCGAGGCGGATCGCCTCGTTGTAATCGGCGATGGCCCGGTCGAGGTCGCCTTTCTTCCGGTAGGCGACACCCCGATTGTTATAGGCCTTGGCATTGTTTGGGTTGAGGCCGATGGCCACGTCGTAGTCGGCAATGGCCTGGTCGAGGTTACCCAGCTTCCGGTGGACGAAGCCCCGATTGTTATACGACTTGGCGACGAAGAAAAATGCCACGCTGACGGCGAGCGCGAGAACCAGATGGATGAGGAGATGTCGCTTCATCGCCGCCTCCAAAGCTCGAAGATCACATTGCCATAGAAAGATCGGCCGGAAAACGGAATGAGGTGACAGCACCGGTAGGGGCCTAGTTTGTTCAGAAAAGAGGCGGTATAAAGCAAAAAAACGACGAACTCCCTCATTAGCGAGACTTAGGCGGTGGTTGGCGCGGCGTCAAAACAATCGTATACCCGCGAAGAACCGCACTCGACCGGATCAACTCAACATGCGTCTTGAATCCGTCCTTTGATACGACGAACGCAAGGTCAAACCTTGCGGGCTCATGCGTGAATCCCACATTGTACGATCCGTCACCCCGCGTGGTGTTGGAACACGAGCGACCTTCGCCAGGCGCCAGCAGAATAACCTCAGCGTCTTTGAGAGGAGCGTTCTTGGGATCTACAACACGGCCGGCAACCGATGTGAAACCATCGCACCCAACCAAGCAGACGCAAAGCGTTAACGCGACCAGGACGAGTCTCATACGTGCCGTCCCCCCCTGCCAAAAAAACAGAAAAACGCTGGCACGACCCGGCGTTTCTATTTTATCACTTCTCCGTAAACCGGCAATCTGATTACGCCGCCATCGCAGGCCGGCCCTCGTCTTCCATGCCCGTCGACGATATCGTACTGTAGGGGCATGGGGGCACTGGGTTTCTCGGATTTCGGGGCGCTGCCGACGGTAATACTGCATTGCGTCGGGCGGCGGCCCTTCCGCATCGGAAAGATTCTCGGAGTGATGCCGGTACGGGCAAGCCTCCACCGCAAGCACACAACTGATCAGGAGGGCAAACCAACTATGCCCCAGGTGAGCCGATGGTCCTCGGTGCCGGCATGGGGTGCCGCTGGAAGAACTCCCACATCAGGTCGTTGGCGGAAATGTTCCTGGTCGAGGTGCCGACAAACTTGACTCGCGGCTCTCGTCCCGGCCAGGTATGACCGCCGCCGCGGATGACGAACAAGACCACCTCGGCCCCGTCCTTGCCCGGCCCGTATTTCCACCGTTGTACCGTCGTGCCGTCATCGGCCTTGTTCGGCATATCCACCACCACGGGTTCCTCGGGGCAGCCGTCGGCCGTCGCCCAGAGATGGATCGATTGCGCGACCGATGGCAATACGCCCGTGGCCAGGAACTGGGGGCCAATGCCGCCGCCGATGGGCAGAACGGCGTCGTCGGTGCCGTGAAAGTGCATCACCGGCACGGGGCGCTGCGGATGGCACGTTTCCGTTCCCATAGCTCCCGAGACGGGCGCGATGGCAGCGATGCGGTCGGAAAGTTCCGCTGCCAGCCGGTAGCACAGCATGGCTCCGTTGGAGATTCCCGTGGCGAAGACCCGCTTGGCATCGACGTTGGCGACACGGGCCAGATCGTCGAGCAAGGCCCGCGTGAACCCCACGTCATCCACATGATTGCGGCTGGCAGAGCCGCAGCAGTTGCCGGCGTTCCACGTCAGCCTCTGCTGCCGCCGGCCCGTGCCATTGGGATACACGGCGATGAATCCTTCCTTGTCGGCTTTCTCGTTCAGCCCGCACGAACAGAGCAGGCGCGAGGCGTTCGTTTCGGCCGCATGAAACGCCAACACCACGGGGGTTGGACGTTGGCAGTCATAGCTGGGCGGAACATGGACGATATACGAGCGATTTCGCCCATCGTGCCATAGCGTCCGGGCATGGTCGCCGGGAGCAAGCGGCCCATCGCCCTGAACTTGGGAAGCGAACAACACCGTACCGCAGAAGAAGACCAGCGCGACGCGTTGTGGACTGGCCATTCGTTTCACGATCCGACCTGCTGCACCGCTTTGTTCCTTCGCCGAGTGACGCCGAGTTGCGTCGTCAACCCAGATAATCGGTCAGCACCCGCCATGCCACGTAGATTCCGATCAGACTGCCAAGGCTACTGACCACGAATGCCCCCATCAGCCCAAAACCAAGACACGCACCAGCCCACCAGCCGAGGTAACCGCCCACCGTCATCCCGATAGCCATGAGCAGACGTTCCATAGTCGTGAGCCTCGATCGCCAGGCGCCCAGCCGATAGTAATAGTATATGCCACAGATTGCCACCTACCCCGCCCGGCGATCAAAGTGCCCGTGGTTATCGTCCCGATCCGGACTTGCCAAGGAAACATGCGGTCGTTTCAATGCAAGATGTGGCGGGGGGTTACCAACTTCGTCACCCGCGCTGCGACCGCAGATAATGCTCGTAGAGTTCTCTTGGGTGTTCCACTTTCAGCTCGACGTGGCCGCAATCGCCGCAAGCTCGCTGCTGGCGGCTCTGCTGCGACTGCTTGAAGTATCCCCCCACAGGTCCGACAGATTTTCGGGCCATCATCGTATTGCGACTTGCACTTTGGGCATTCTCGCATAATTCGTCTCCAACCAGGAGTGGAACAACATTATCCTCGGCCGCAAATCGCTAGTGAGGCGAACAGCCCAAGCAAGGCGCGTTCATTCCGGAGAACCCGGGATTGGCCAAGAGGTTCAGATCGGACGGAAACTTGTGTTGTGCGGGCTGGGCGCCGGGAGCGCCAGGCCCGGGTGTGATTTCAATCGCCTGAACCGAAGCAGTCCCCGCGAAGCGATGCCAGAAACGCACGGCGACCACTCCGTGCTCTGGTCGAACGTCGTTGAACACGAGGTCCGCCGCCTTGCCCAAACCGCCGGCCGTGGCGGCAACATCCACTTCTTTGGCCACCATCCTGCCTTGCAAATCGATCGTCGTGGCATATCCGCCCGGTTTGGGCGGGTTCGCCGTTTGGCAGAGCTTGATGCGAACCGAGTACGTCCGCTGGGGGTTCACGGTGAAATAGGTCGTGAAATCCCTGCCGAACACGCCGTACCGATAGATCTCGGCATCGGCCGTGTTGGCCACGTCCTTGATTCGCGGTGCGGTCCAAAAGGACAACGGCACCAGGTCGACCGACTTGCCTAACCGCATGGTGAACTCCGTGGCGGGACGCCACGAATGATTGTGGGAGTCAACGTAGTCCTTGCGCCCGACGTATCCGAAGATCACCCGTTGAGCGTTTTCCGGGCCGTTTCCTTCGCCGAATCCGCTCTCACCCTGCGCCGCCGACCACTGAAGGGCGTCGAGATAAACTTGCGTCCCTTGAGACGCGGGGTTCTTCACGCCCGAGACCACGATGCGCAACATATGCTTGCCCGGCGTCAGTCCGTTCTTGTAGTAGACGACCTGCTGATCGCGGGCTTGCGGCGACCAGAAATCGATGCCGCAAAGTTGCTTGGCCCCATCGAGATAGACGGCGGCCTTGCCGCCATTCGGGTCGGCACGGCCGATGAGCCGCAATTGGTTTCCCTCGAACGTGAAGCTTGCGGCGGCTCCTTGCTGCGCGGCGACGCGGAGCTTTTTGCCCGACGCATCGGGCGAGTCCGCTACCGACCACGAGCCCTCGAATTGCAGTCGTTCGGCCGGGACCATCTCCTGCGGATCAGTCCCTTCGACCACCATATCGCGGCAGCCGTCGTGACGCACGGTGAGCAGACAATCGCCGCCCGGCAGTGGCTTGAGCGTGTAACCGTTGTCCGTAAGCTGTTCCTCCTGCGACAACGGTCGGCCATCGGCCAGAATCGACTTCGGCTCGAATGCCAAGCGGAGCACGTCTTCAGCGCCCGTCGGCGCGTCGAACGTCGAATAGGCAATCCGGCCTTTGCCGTAGCGAACCACGCGCACCACCGAGGTAGTGCGCACAAGGTGGTTCTCGCGGTTTGCCCCCAGTACGTCCGGTTGCCAGCCAAGCGCCTCCAGCGCGTAGCGGAGCGGCAACGGATGGGCCAGATTGAACCACGTGCCCGTTACGACTGGGGCACCGGTGATTCCATCGACTACCTCGCCGGTGTCCCGGGCGTCGTAGGTTACCAGAATGCTTTGGCGGCGTGCCACTTCGCGGGCCCAATCGCTGCCGGACAAAAGACCATACCGAGCCAGTGCGGGCGCCATGATCGCGGTCGGATACTGGAGCGATCGTCCGCAGCAGCTCGATGACTCGGGAACCGCCCAAGCGCCCGAGTAGACGTCACCGGCCGACGCCGGGTCAACACTCAGCCGGCACAACATGAGCGAGAGAATGTTGCGGACGTCCGTCTTCCAGTTGGGGAATGCCTCGCGGCGGGTCATCAGGTAGTCCGCCGTATAGCACGGAACGGTACAAGTCATCACCGGGTTGGACCAATCCCAGTAGAAATGGCCGAACGTAGGATCCGCCGTCCACTGCGGCAGCAACACGTCGCGGAGGTACTTTTCCCCGGCATCGCGGGCCTTGAGCAGTTGGGCGTCCTTGCCCGCGTAGCCAAAGCGGATCAGGTCATCGAGCAGTTGCAGAATGAGCGAGACGCCGGCGGTCTGCCGATTCTCGAACTGGGAGTCCTTCGGATTGGCGTACCGCGGCCACGGTGCCTGGCCGGGCGTATGGTCGCAATGTTCCGCCAGCAGGTCGGCCCAATGTTTGGCCGCGTCAAGGTAGCGAGCGTTGCCCGTCAGCTTGAAGGCCTTCACCAGTTGCGCCCCAACTTGCGCTGTGAGGTCCAACTGAATGAAGCCGTGCGGGTTGGCCCGACCGTAGCCCCTTCCCTTCGTGGGACAACTGATCAGAAACCGAGGCCAGGGATGGTCTGCCGGAGTCTGACAATAGTCCAGCACGTAGTCGGCCGTCAGCGAAATAATCCCGATGGCCGCCGGATCGCCCGAGTAGCGGTAATAATCGGTCATACCGCAGAGCAAGGAGACGGACCGCTGGCCGATGTCGCCGTTGTCCCAGTCGGGGATGTTGGGGTTGATGGAAATCACCCCATCGGGCTTGATCGCCCAGCTACCGTTGAAGACGAAATGCGGCGCTGCCATCACGGCGGCACTTTTGTCGGCCCAAGGGTAGCGCTTGAGCGTCTCGGCCGCGATTCGGATGCGGAAGTCGGTCTGCCCGTTTTGCCCTCGGTGCCACGGTGCAATCACCCCGTAATGGTCTTCCGCCGCCGGGTAGGCAAAGTAGCTCACCGCGAGCTTAGTGTTCTTGGCCGCCGTGGCGGCAACCGTCGAACACAACAGGACTCCCATCAAGATCAGCGCACGGCCGTACGGTAGCATCTGAAGCTCCTTACACCGAGAGGTTTTTCGATCGCAGGTGGGCAAAACGCAAATCAGGTGTGATCTTTCATTCACGGCACTTGCGGTAGATCGCTCAGGATTGAACCCGTGCCGTGATGATAACACGCCGTTGGCCCGTAGACCATCGGTTGCCAAGGCCGCCCCGGGGTAGCACGATGGTTGCAGAGGAAGAGAGCAGGCAGGCTGGGGCACGAGCGGGAAGAGTCCGGCGTTGACCGAAACGTCCTTTGCCAGCCGGGGCGGAAAGTAGCCACGCTGGGGCTGAAAGTTATGACGCCCGATGCGCCGGCAAAATGCTGGCTCGTGACATCACATCAAGATTCGCAGTCACCGTTGCCGCGAGATACTCACGACCCAATCTTGACTTCCGACACCTTCACTTCCTTGTAATCCTTGCCGTCCTTGCCTTTCTTGGTGACCGGTGTGCCGGCCAACTTCGCCGTCACGGTCTTTCCGCTTTTCCGTTCTTGGAATGCCGCCTTCAGGCTCTCGCTGTTGCCTTTCAAAATCCAGCGACCGCCCTCGTCGTCGGTCAGCAACAGACAGCACCCTTTTACCACGCCCTCGCAGCCACCACAGGTTGCCTTGCCTGTGATCATTTTGGCTGCATCTGCGGCCACCACAGCCGTCGTCATGACGCTCACGAGAATTGCCACGCACAGAATTACCAGTAATTTCACCTTCATTGCCGTGCTCCCCCTCGATGTCCTGTTCGCCTGGCAACGGCCCACGCAGCCGTCTCTTTCATCTCCCTCCTCCAAGGCAGGATCAAGAGAATCATAGAGGCAGGGACGTGATCAGGCAACCCGCCGACCGCTACCCCTATCGGCGGGTTGCCCGTTATTCCACGACCAGCGGCCCGGCAGGCATGCGCCCCGAAGCCGGCCGCAGCTACTTCTCACAGGACTTGTGCTTTTCGCACTTGTGTTTCAACTGGGCCTGCTGCTCCGGCGTGAGGATCGCCAACAACTTTTCGTGAAACTCCTTGTGCAGCTCCTTGACCTTCGCCTTCTGGTCGTCGGTGAGGTTCAGCCCCTTGAGAAAATGGCAATGCCCCTTCGCGTGATGCTCGGGCTTGGTGGCCGCGCACTTCTGCTTTAGTTGCTCCTTCTGCTCCGGCGTCAGGAGCGCCATGAGCTTCTCGTGGGCCTCCTTGTGCAACGGCCCCATGACTTCGTGGAACTTGGCCTTCTGCTCGTCGGTCAGTTTGACCGCGTGCATGGCGGCCTTCCACACTTCGGGGCCCTTCTTGCCCTCCGCCTTGGCGGCCTTGATGGCGTCGTCCCGGGCCTTCTGCTGATCGGCGGTCAGAATGCTATCGGCCGCCGCTTTGAACTTCGGCCCAAACTCCTTGTGCAGTTCCTTGACCTTCGCCTTCTGGTCGTCGGTGAGGTTGAGCCCCTTGAGCATATCGCAAGGCATCCCCATCGCATGATGATGCTTACTGGCCGGGCATGTCTTGTCGTCGTTGGCCCAAAGCTTGCCGACCATCGTCAACGCCACGGCCAATGCCAAAATGCTAGCTACGCTCTTCATAAAAACTCTCCTTTGTTCCAAACCCTGCTGCAAAAATGCCACGGCCGCCGCTCGTCCTCGGTGGACGAACGAACGACCGCCTTCAACTGGAATTGTAGGAACGCAGCCATTTACGGTCCAATTGACGGGAGAGTCCCGCAGGGCAGTTCATTTCGTTCCGACGGGGGCAAAGCGCGGCTGTGTCAAATTTCACATTTGACAAAGGCGCCGATCAGCAAGCACCGCTCACTTCCCCGTTCCCACCTGAAAGACCACCGTCGCGTGACAGGTGAATTGCAGCAGGCCCGGCTCGGTGCTCATGGCCTCGTCCTGCCTGGCGTCCGCATTCCCGCCCATCTGCTGGGTAATCATGCGGCGAAGGAGGTTGCTAGAGCCGGTTGGATCGTAGCCCATGAAGTTGTTCTGGCCGAACTCGCTTTGCCCCGCGCAACTGCTCGACAGACCGACCATTGGGCCGCGCGAGAGACCGGCGGCCCGCGCCGTCTCATCCGCGTGCTGGACGGCCTTCTTGAAGGCCTGGGCCAAAGCCTCCTCGCGTTCTTTCGCCGGAAGCGTGGCCACGTACAGGAAGTGCGCCCCCTCGGCCTGCCGTTCCGCGCCGAATTGGTTGGCCATCTGGTTGGCCTCTTCCGCGAATTCCTCTTCCTCGGCGGAAAGGGCCTCCGACTCCTTGGCGCCGGCCAGATCGGCCGTCTTGATCTTCTCCTGAATGTTTTGCGCCATGAGCAACATCTGTTCCAGCGACTCGTCCTCCAACGGCCATTGGGCCGTGAGCGTCTGGGCCACCGTCACCGTGTGCGGCACCTGCAAGCCCTTGGGCGCCTTCTTGCCGCGGCTTCGCATCTGCGCCATCACCATCGCTTCGATCTGGCGATTGCGGGGCGACTGGGTGTTCGGCACAGTCGGCGCGCCGAAGACGATGGAATTCTTGTCGGCCTTGAGGGTCTCCAATTGGGCCGTGGCGGCCTCGCGCCGCTCCTTCAGTTTGGCCAAGGCTTCGGGCAGCGTCTTGCCCTTGGCCACTAGCTCCATGTACAGCCGCAATTGGGTGGGTTTCCGCTGCACCGTGGCCGTGCCGCTGGCGACGATTCCCGGCGCTGCCGCTCCCTGCGACAGGGAAACTCCGCCATAGTTCGGCCCGAATTGGGCCTGCGCCGCTGCCGAAGACAACACGAAAACCAGTAACGCCGCCAGGCCAATGTATCCGCTGCGCAACATAAGGGTTCCTCCGGTGGAAAAAGAGAGCCTACTGCAACTGCGCGCCCTTCTCATCGCGAATCTGTTTTCGGAACTTGAGAATCTCCGCTCCGCTCATGATGCGGATCGTCCAATAGAACTCGCTGACCTCGTAATCTTCCAGCTTGCTGTAGATTTCCCGCAGCACGGCAATATACTTGGGGTCATCCGTGACGGCAATCGCCCGATAAACGAGCCGGCGCCACTGGTTCGAGCTCGCCTCATGCTGCCGCCAATATTGCACGAGCGGGCCGATCCCCTCCGCTTCGCCCATCATCGCCAGCAGGTAGCCGGCCGAGGCCGCCATCTCCAGATCGGCACTGCCCGCCAGCGGACGAACGTCCTCGGCCGCGACGCCCTTGGGAGGCTTGGGCACGATCGGCACCCCGTGCGGGTTATTGAGGAAAGGAGCCTCCATCTCGCCGTACAAGTAAAGGCCGTTGCCGATCGATCGCAGTTCATTCGGCCCGTGGACCAGGTACTTCAGGGCCAGCTTCTTGCGGGCCGCGTCACTGCCCTTGATCGCGCCCAGGGCCAGCTTGTTCGCCTCATCGCGCGACTGGGTGATCAAACGGATTTGAAAGGCGTCGGCGCGCAACGCCTTGTCAAGTTTCCCGTCGTCGGCCAATTTCGTGGCCGCCTCGGCCGCTTCGTCCGGGGCGGCGGTTGCCAAAAGCATCATCGCTACGCGGCGCTGCCAGTTGCCGCCCGCCAGCGCACGAGGCTTCGCCGCCTTGGCCAGCTCGCGGCGATCCGACGCCGCAACCTGCCTCGGCGCGTAGTATTGCTGGCCCAGATACGCCAACATCAGCCCTCTCTGCAGCGAGCCGGCCTCGCGCACGGTGACGGTCGGATTGGCCAGCAACTCCCACATCACGTCGGCCAGGCGGCGGTCGGCCTCTTCGCTGACCTCGCCGATCAGGTGGGCCCGCGCCTCGGCATTGGGGGCCAGCGAGCGCAGCACGCGGAACGTGCTCAGCCGTTGCGGCAGACAAAGCCAAGGCAACGCGCCGGCGGCCGTGTCCGTCAGCTCGGGATTGGCGCGAACCGTCGCCAGCAGCACCGCCGTTGCCGCTTCCGCCTTGCCCAGCGGCGCCAGGGCCATCGCCGCGGCGACCCGTTCTTTGGCCGCGGCGGAGCGCGACATCTTTTCCAACGGCGCGACCATTTGCGAAGTCCACGCCGGGCGATGCTTGCCCGCGTAGCACTGCTTGATCCAAGCGTCCGGGTCGTCCGCGTCTTCCTTGGCCTTCGCCGGCCCGCCGGGCTTTTTTGTCGCCCCCTCCACCGGCTTCGCCTCCGCCGGTTTCACTTCGATGGGTTTCAGTGCCGGTCCGGGTTCCACTTTCACCGGTGTGGGCATGATCGCCACCGGAGCCTTCGGCGGCGGACTAGGCGACGCAGCGGGCCCGCGAAAGGCATCCAAAAGTTTCGACACCACAAGTTGCGGTATGCTGGGCGGCAGGGCGACGTTGACGGGAACCGGCGGGCCGACGCTGACCATCGGGCTTTCGACCTTGTTCTTGCCCGCGCGACGCGATTGATCCAACAGCGTAAAGAGCGCCTTGGCGGCGGCCATGCGGACCTGCTCCTCCTTGTCGTTGATCGCCGCCAGAAGCTCCGCCTGCACGTCGGACGAGGCGGCCGACTCGATCGCAGTGACGGCGGCCGCCCGAATGCGGGCCTGCTCGTGCTTGCAAAATTTCCGCAGGTGCGGGATCGCCTTCGCCCGCATCTTGCCGCCGCCAGCCAACATCGTCAGAACGCTGGGGGCCAGGTCGGGATGCCGCTCCGCCGCCTTCGCCAGCGGCTCGACGGCCACGGCCAGGTCGGCGTGGGCCAGCCCTTCCACCGCCTTGGCGACCACGAAGGCATCCTTGTCGTCCAAGAGATCCAAGAGGGCCACATAGGCGTCGACCTGCAATTTCGTCGCCGCATCCGGCTCGCCGCCCATCACAGAAGCGTAATGGACCATTGGCCGCTCCTCGCCGTGCTTGCCGATGCCCACGGCGGCCTCGGCCCGCACTTGCCAACGATCGTGTTTCAAGAGCGACATGAGTGCCTTCATCGCCTCGCTGGATTTGCTCGCCGCCAGGAAGCCGATGGCATGGACGACCAGATCGGGGTCCTTTTCCTGCTTCAAATATTTGACCACGGCCGGCACCATGGCCGGATCGGGCGACTCTTCCAACTGCTTCAGCACGGCGGCGCGGACGTTCGGCTCCGGGTCGCCCAGCAGCTTCACCAGCGCGGCATTGGCCTCGGCGCCGCCGACGTGTTGCAACCCGCGCAGGCCGATCTCGCGCACCAGCGGGTCGGGGTCGGCGAACAATTCCAGCAGCAGTCCGTTCTCGCTGTCGCCCGCCAGTTTGGCCAACTCGTCGGCCGCCTGGCGGCGTTGCCGCGGATCGGTGTCTCCCAGGCGTTCCAGGCCCCCGGGCCAACGAAGGACCAACGAGTCGGACGCCGCCAACCGATAACGCAAAATCAACAATCGCCGCCGCTCCTCGTCGGTCGCGGCCCCTTTCAGGCGGGCATAGACCTCGGGCAGCAGGGCCGCCCCCAGGCCGGCCAATCGCTGGCGAATCGCGTCCGCCTCGCCTTCGTCGGCGGCGAGCATGCGATCGATTTGCCGCCGGGCGTCGGCCAGTTGTTCGGCCGACAATTCCTTCGGTGGCGTATGGCCCCCAGCCATCTCACGCTCGCCCCATTTTTCCAGCCGGGCCACGCGCTCGGCCGTAAACGTCTCGGGACGCCACGGATCGAACTCCGCCAGCGGGGCCTTCCATTGCTCCAAGACCTCGAGCACCGCCAGCCGGGCCGTCAGCGTTCCTTCCAGAAACGTCTTCAGCACCAGCGGTCGGGCCAGCTCGGGATACGGCGTCAGACGCCGCACGGCCGCCTCGCGCAGCGCGGGGTTGCGCTGGCGAAATTGCTTGACCAGCCGCACGACGGCCGTCGCCCCCGGCGGGCCCGTCGAGAGCAACGAGTCATCCGCCGCGGCGGTGGCCGCCTCGTAATTCTCCTTCAGCCAGGCGACCAGTTCGTCCGCGGTGAGAAAGCCGTCGCGTTTGGCCATCTGCTGGCCGCCGGCCGCGCGAATCCGGAGCGCGGGCAACCCCACGACGCCCAATTCATTGGCGGCGCTCGGCTGCGCATCGATATCGATGTAGACCGGCGTCCAGCGGCTGAGCTCCGCCTGAACCGCCGCCGCATGCAACTCGGTGGCCAGCTGCCGGCATGGGCCGCACCATTTGGCCCCGGCCACGATCAACAGCGGCTTGCGATCGGCCAACGCGCGGCGATTGGCCTCCTCCAGGTTCGACAGCCAGGAGGTCAATTCCGGCCCGGCATTCGGGTTGGCAATCAGTTCGGCTTTGTTTTCCTTGGCCTGGTGACTGTGACTGGCCGCCGGTTTCTCCGCTTTGCCCGCGGCCGCGGCCTGTGGTTTGCCGGACCCGCTGGATGGCGCGCCCGCCGCCCGCACGGTCAGCACCGTGCCGCATAGCAACGCCAAAAACCATCGTACTGCGGCGGTCGAAGTCATCGAGCGCTCCCCGTCACTTTCTGCCCGTGTTGGATCTTTCGCCAATATTCATCGTAGACAAACTTCGGGCTGTTCTCCCGGTCGTGGCAGCCCCGGCACTGATTGCCGGCCTGGCGAAAATGAAGAGTGTGCACCGTGGGGTCGGCCGCATGCCCCTGCGACGGGCCGTGGCAACTCTCGCAGCCCACCTCCACCAGGGCCGTGCTCCGCCGCGCCGACGCAAACCCGCCGGGCAGTCCGTAGCCGGTCGTGTGGCAGCGCTGGCATTCGGGATCGACGTGCGCTCCGGTGGCCACGAGCGCTTTCCATGCCCCGGCATGTTTGGACTTTTGCCAAGCTTCGCCGTCGGCCGTGTGGCATTTCCGGCAGCTCCCGGTCCCGGCGACCGCGTATCCCTTGGGCAGCCCGGCGGGCAACGGCTCGGCAAAACCCGTCTGCTTCGGCGCAAAATCCCAAGCGGCCAGATCGCGGCGGGATTGCCGCACGTTGGCCATCTGCCGCGGATCGTCGGCAAAGCGTTCGCCCAGCTCGACGATGCGGCCGGTCCAATGATCGATCGAGTGGACCGGCGGCGCGTCGAGCTCGACGACGAACTTGCCCTTGCTCGTGGCCGATGCCAAGAGCGTGGGGCCAAGCTGCTTGGGAGCGATCGGCTGACCCGTGGGCCCACCCAAGACGGCGTCAACTTCAGGAAGCGCCTCGGCGAGCAGCCGCAACTCGTCCTCGGGCAGATAGGCCAGCACGATGGCCGACTGGTACTGCCCATCAGCGCGCAGCAGCGCCTCGCTCACCGCCTGGCGGGGCGAGCTCACCTGCAATTCTTTGGTCGCGTAGCGTTCCGCAAGCACCCCGACCAAGGCTACGCGGCGGCCACCGGCCGATCGGATGAGCACGGGCTGACCCACGAACTGGCCCGCGCGGTCGCGGACGTTGGACGAGAGCAACGGCAGACTGACCTTCCCGGCCAGCCGGCGCAATTCGGCTGGCCCCAGCTTTGCCTCGCTCGCCCCGATGTTATGGGCGGCGATGCCCATCAGCATTTCCCCGCGTAAGATGGCCTCGAACTTGGCCCGGTCATAGGGCGACGTTCCCTGCAGGGCGCCGCCGACGTCGGCCACAATGGTGTCGGCCTCGCTGCCCAATCCGTCGACGAACGACGCCCGGCGCGGCAACCCGCCCGATTGGCTCGACGTGCAGCCGCACGGCACGATCCAGCCGGCCGTGTCGCCGCTGACTACGACCTTGAGCGGGCGGCTGGGGACGCTGGGCCGGCATCCGGCCAGCAGCACGCAGCCGGAGAGGCCGATCAAGGCGACAGTAAATCGGACTGCCTCAGACGTCATTGCCACGAATTCCTACATTGTGTTTCACCTTCGTTGCCTGGCGCCGCTCAATGTGTCAGCGCGTATGCCAAAATGTTCACGTTAATGTCGATGACGTTTTCCAGTTCATTCCCCCCGCAACAACAGCAGCCCGTCGAATGCGGCGTATCGTTCAGTCCGTCCTGCGAGTAGACGACGCCCAGCCGGCCGCCGATGCTGACGCCGACCAGCGGTCGCGGGCTGCCGCCATGCGTGGTCCGCAGCTCCTTGATGTCATAAGTCGTGTGGAAGATCGGATGGTCCATGCCGATCGCCGTGAGCGGGTGGCGGGGGAAGACGGTGGCCATCTCGCGGCGGAACGAGCGGTCCCACTCGTCGGAGGAGCAGCCGGCCGAGGCCAGCAAAAAGCCGCCCCGCTCGATATACCGCCGCAACGTCTCGCGCTCCGCCTCGGACAACTGAAACTCCCCCTCGCCGGTCATAATCACGAGCGGAAAGTCGTAAATGCCGTCGTCCGACAGTTTCACGGCATGGAATCGCCGGCTGGTGGAAATCGACGTCCCTTTTTCGGCCTTGATCAGAAAGTGGTCCGAGAAACAGCGGCTGCTCTTCGTGCCCGCATAGACGAGGTTGGCCACCTGCACCACGCCGTCGGGCTCTCCGCCCGACTGCCGGGCGTCGGGGGCCGCCAGGGCCGATGGCGACAGTAGCAACAACATCAATGCGATTGCAGTGGTATTTAGGAATCGAGTTTTCATTTTTCTTCCGTCTCTTCGGCCACCCGTTGGAAATACTGGCCGACCTGGCGGCGATAACGAATCGGCACGGCGCCGTCGCCCGTACCGCCGGCCGTGCCGGGGGCGAACAATTCGCCCGGCCGTGCTTCGTCCGGATTTTCGCCATGCGGCTGGCCGCCGCGGCCGTCACTGGCGCGCTGCCGGCCGCCGGAAAATCCGCCGAACTTCCCGTCGGCGCCGAACATTTCGGGCAGTCCCCCGTAAAGTCCGATCAGGCCGTAGCCGCCCATGCCGCTGCTCGACCCCATGCCGGCCAGCAGTTGTTCCAGGGTGTTTCCCATGCACTCGCTGAGCGTCGGCTGAAAGCGCAACCCGCGGCATGTGCCTTCGCCCATCTGTTGCTGACATCGCTTGATAAAGCCGTCGAGGATGGCGGCGGCCTCTTCGGCCTTCTTCTGGGCGCGGCCCGCATTGAACTCGGCCAAGGCCGCTTCGGCGGCGCTCATGGCTTCGGCCGCTCCGCTGGCCCGAACGTCCTTGACGAACTCCTGTGCCGTTCGCCGCAGATCGGCAAGCTCCGGGATCTCGGGCAGCTTTTGGCTATGCTCCTGGATGTCGTCGAGCAGCTTGGCCAGCGCGTCGCCGATCTGCCGCTGCTCCTGCTCCAAGTCGCGCATGCGGGCCTTGGCCGCCGGATCGTCCTTTCCCCGGCTTTTCAGCGAGGCCAGCCGTTCGGCCAGATCGTGTTGCCAATGGGCCAAGGCGACGAAGCGGTGCCCGTCGACCAAGAGCGGGAACACGGCTTCGAAGTACTCCAGCGGTTTGGCCGCCCGATCGTCGAACAGCTTCCGCCCCGCCGCCAACCGCTTGGCCAAGTTGCTGATTGCGCCGGCCACCGCCGCGTTCTGCAATCCCTTCTCCCCTTCCAGTCTCTCCAGACCTTTGGCCATCTCTTCGGTCAATTGGGCCAGCGACTGCAACTGCGGGGTCAGGTGCTTATCGAGATCATAGGGGAGCGTGTGCTCGGCCAGCTTGCGAAGCTGGGCGGCCTCGTGGGCCATCGCCCGGCGCAACTCGGCCAGCGCCCGCCGCGTTTCTTCGGCCAGCTTGTCGCCCGGCGGCAGCTTTTCCAGCTTTTTCTGTAGTTCCTCGACCTGCTTGGCCAGCCCTTCCATCCGCCGCCGGGCCTGGTAGTATTTCGACAGCAGCGCCTCCACGCCCCCGCGCGTGCGGAGCATCTGCTCGAACTCTTCCTGGCTGACGATGTGGACCGTGACGATCGGACTCTCCGAGCCCTTGGCGCCGGCCGGGTCGTTGTCTTCCACGCGACCGAACAGCTTGATCACGTCGCCCGGTTCCAGCCCGTAACGTTCCAGTGACAGGGGGACCGATTCGTCGACCCGCCGCGGCTGCCGGGGCGGCAATTGCAGGTCGACCGGCAGGAACCGCGAATCGTTGAGGCTGCGGAACAATTGCAGCCGCGACACGCCGCAATCGTCCTCGGCCGACAGGACGACGGGCAGCATCGCGGTGGGCGTGGCCATCGCGCTTTTTTGCGGCTCCGTAATGCGGATGAAAGGCCGCTCGTCGGCCAGCATGGTGACGCTGCCCGAAAACGACTGTTGCGATGCCTGGCCCGCCTCGTCGGTCACGCGGCATTCGAACTTACCGTCGCCGTCGATGGAAAACTGTCCCATCACTTCCTGGCTGCCCGTCTCGACCGGCTTCATCGGCCGTTCGACGCTTCGCGGTGGCGGCGATTTCGTGCGGCCCGGCTGGGCACGAGCGGGCCGGGCGCGGGACATGGCGATCGTTCCGCCCCGCAGCGGCCGGTTGCTGTGCAGGAAGATCTGGACCTGCGTGCCCGGCAGTCCGCAAACGCCATCCTTGGGCAGCGGACCTTCGTAGGGGGCCCGATTCGCGTAGCCGGGCGGCGCGATCCGCAAGCGGGCCGTTTCGATCAGCGGTACGGTCTTCACGCCGATATGATAGCGCGTGCTGCGGGCCCGATAGGCGCGGACGTAATAGTCGGCCGGCTCGACCACCTTGGCCAACACGGCCCGCCATACCCCGCCCGGCTCGGGAAACATCGGCAGCGGCGGTTCCGCCCGGCTGCCCGACTTGAGAACCAGTTCCAGTTGATCGACCGCGGCCCCGACGACCGTGGCCCGTATTTCCAGCTCGCTCCCGTAGACCACGTCGATGTTGCCCGGCTCGATGCGGAACTCGCTCAGCGAGAACGGCGGCACGTCGGCCCGCGGCCACAGGAAGCGGTTCCACTGCGTCCAAACCAGGGCCGGCAAAGCCAGGCCCAGCACCGCGAGAACGGCCGCCAGCACGGCCATCGCGGCGAGCGAGCGGCCCAACGGCCGTAGCGGCGCGGCCTTGCCCAGCGGCACCCGCGCGGCGGCCGCGGCGGCGTCGGCAACCGCCAAGTTTGCCAGATCGGCGCTCAGCGGCGCGGGCGTTTCGCCGCGGATTCCGTAGCTGCCCCGGGCAAGTTCCCAACCGGTAAGAATCCGGCCTCCGCCCTCACCGGCTCGATCCAACCGCCGGGCGACGACCGCGTCGCGTGCCGTGCGGGCGGCAATCGCGACCAGCGCGGCCAACAATGCCGCGCCGGCAACGCCGGCCGACCACCAGGCCGCGATGCGCCACTCAGGCGATAGTTCCCACAACAAATCGAGCCACGCGCTGAGGAGCAAGAGCCCTGTCGCGGCGCTGAGTGCCCACACCAGCGCGGCGGCCGTGCCAACGCACAGCAGGCGGCGGCGAACGCGGCGGAGTTGTATGCCAAGGGAAGTCATGGGCCGATAATCACCTGGTTCATACCAATCCCGATCGGCGGCGCAGGCTCCACGCCGCGCCCCAAAGCGCAAACGCCCCCAACAGCATCCACCACCGATCCCAGGCCATGGTCTGCACGCTTCGCTCGGGCCGGGTGCGGCTTAGATGCTCGCTAAACTGGCTGGCCAGCAGGCGTGGACTGCCCGATGCGAGCACCGCGCCGCCCGTGGCTTCGGCAATCAGCTTCATCACGTTTGGCTGCGCGGAGACGTCGAGGCGTTCGGTCAGGTTTCCGCGCACGTCGAAGGCCGCCACGGCCGACAGCTCCTTGGGATCGATCCCCTCGACGCGGAGCGAGTATTGCCCTTCGCCAAGCCGGCCGAGGCCGACGTAATACTGGCCCGGCGAGCTGCCGCGGGGCGAGCAGGCGAAACGCTTGGGCTGCGGCAAGGTCCCGCCGCTGAGCGTTACCTGCGGCGGATCGCCCGACCAGTCGCGGACCAGCAGGGTGGCCGTGGCGTTTTCCTCCGTGTTGAAGCTCAGTTTGTCGGCCCGCAGCGATAATTTCTGGCCGGGCAACAGGCCGACGTTGGCCACCAGCCAGCGGACTAGGCTTCGCCACAGCGAGCCGTAAACCTCTTCCTGTTTCTGATGTTCCGGGGGCAGGAAGGCCCACCGCCACATGCCGGCCCCTTCGACGACCACCACGCGGCCGTTGCCGACCGGTTGATAGACCATCACGGCCGCCGCCGGGCCCGATCCGCCGGCCACGCCCGTCGCCAGCACGACGGCCAGCGCCTTAGCACTTTCCGGCCGCACGGAGGTGGCTAGCGAGGGAAGCTCTGCCAGCCGATTCTCGTGGGGACCCGCACTGGGCAGCCAGCGCAGCGCCTGGCCGGCCCCCGTCAGTTGCACGTGGAACCGCGATTCCGCAACGGGCGTCCAGCGCAGGGGCATCAATTCGCCCAACCGTTGGCTGATCTGCGATACCGGTGGGCCGCGGAAGCAAACCAGCGATCCCTCGCTTTCGGCCAGCCACTTGCGCAGATTGCCGAGCGCATCGTCGGTCAAAAAGGCCTCGGCACTGCGGCCGAGAATGACGATTTGATAGGCGCCCAGCGCGGCGGCGTCGGAAAGCAGCTTTCCCGGGTCCTTTTCGATCGTCCACTGCTGGCGATCCGCGCCAGCAGTGTCATTCTTATCCGGCGCCGCTTTCTTCTCCGCCGGCACCGGGCGGGGAATCTTCCGCACCAGCAACCGCCCTTCGGCAAGTTGCACGACGCTGGTCAGCTCGACCGACGGGTCGGCCGAGAGCGTGCGGACCAGGAATTTCGTGTCCCAATACGGTTTGCCTTCCAAGAGCAGCACGCGGACCGGCTGATCGACGACCCGCAACAGAAACGGCGCGGAATTATTGACCGTCGTGACTTCCTCCGGCAAGGCATCGGCGCGGACCTCATAGCGATAGAGCCCCGGCGTCTTGTGCGACAGATAGAAGACTTCTTCGACCACGTCGTTGGCTTTCAAGGCCACCCTTCGCCGCTCGGCCGGCTTGCCATCCAGCAGGAGCGACACGCCCGTCTTGGCGGCGGCCGCTCCGCGCTGGTGCAGGCTGACGGCCACGGGCACTTGCTGGCCGACAAACGCCAATTCCTGCGGCTGCTGGAGCGTCATGTCGAGGTCGCACACCGTGGCATCGCCCCCCAAGGTTGTCGCATACACGGGTACCGCCATCGCCTTGGCCTTGGCCGCGTTTTGCCGCAAGGGCTCGACGCCGCCCACATTGTGAATGCCGTCACTCAACAGGAGCATGGCCTGGCCCTGGGGCCGGTCGTCTTCCAAGGCATCTTGCAGGGTGGCGGCCAGATCGGTTGCCCGCCCGTCGGGCTTTCCTTTCCCCAGCGCGTCGATCGACGCGGCGACCGATCCGTCGGCCACCGCGCGGATGCGAACCTCGTAACGATTGCTCAATTCGCGCTGGGTGCCGGCTGCCAGGGCCACGGCGGCCTGGTAGCGAGTCCGCCCCTGGCCGGCATCGCGGGTGGCCATGCTGGCCGAGCGATCGACGAGGATCGTCAACAGCGGCTTGCCCGGCGGCGGCGGAACGCGCTCCAGCCAGGTGGGATTCAGCAGCACGACCAGCGGCACGGCGGCGGCCAAGAGCATCAGCGCCACAATGAGCCACCACCGCCCTGCCGGCAGCCGTCGGCGACCGGCCAGCGCGTACCACCCCAGCAGCGCGGCGGTAGCCAGCGCCAACGGCGCCCATAAGGCCAGCGGAATGTAGGGGTCGAAGGTGATATGCGTCATGGTGTCACGATTTCATGCCCGAAACGCAACGAGGGCGCCGAGCTCTCCCAAAACACAGGCCACGCAGGCTACGGCAAGCCATTTCCAGTCGTCATCGCGCTGCCGATTCTCGTCGGCGGCTCCGCGATAGGCGGCCGAGCGGCCCGCAGCCAGCCGGGCCGTCAACACGTCGGCCGGCAAGCTATCCAGTTGGCTCTCCTCGTCCGGAATATTGACGGCCAGCGCGAACACCGGTTGGCCGTCGCGCTCGACGCGGTAGACGCCCGGCGGCCCCGGCGCCGTCCACCGCCAGACCACTCCCACTGCCTCGTCCGCCAATTCGCCGCAGCGCGCCGCGTCGGCATCGCTGCCGTTGGGTCCGCGGATCCGCAGACCGGCGGCCGAGCCGGCCTCGGCGGGCAAATGCGCCACCAGCGGCTCGCCGCAAAAGGCGGCATTCTCTCCGCGCTCCCGCTGGAGCATCTGATCGACCAGCTCGGCCAGCAGGGGGACAAACGCCGAAGTTTTGGGCAAGTTCGAGGCGCCCAGGTCGGCATTCATGACCGCCAGCGTGCCGGCGTCGGACGCGGTGGACACGATGGCGGCCGAGCCGTCGTTATAAACGGCCAACACGTCGGCGTCGACGCCGGTGGTGAGACGGCGCGAGCCCAGCCCGCCGGCGAAACGCAGCCGCCCGATCGTCGCCGTCAAATCATCGCCGAAGACGCCAAACATCGGGTTTTCGCGCCGTACGGAGGTGAGGAACAAATCGCGCCGCGTCTGGCCGGCCGGTGGCGGAGTGAACTCGACCGGCATCTGCAAACCGCTGCCCGACGCGTCGCTGAGCCGCTTGAGATTCGTGGCATCGATCGGCTCGGCAGCGACGTACACGATCGGCCGCCCACGGCGCAAGAGGGCCGCCAGCAGTTTGACGGCCTCGTCGCCGAGCTTGCCGGGATGGTCCAGCACGATCAGATCGCCGGAGGCCAGGGTCGAGGTTTCCGCCGTGGCGGGATCAACGCGGAGCACGCGCGGCGCGGCGGATTCGGCGGTGGCGGGGCGGCCTTTTCTCGCCGTTGGCGCCAGCGCACACTCGACAAACAGGCTCGACGTGGCCCTGCGGCCCGCCGCCTGCCGGCTGAGCAGAATATACGTCGGCTGCGGCCGCACGTGCACGACGAACGGGTAGACGTTATCGGCGGCCAGCGCGTCATCGACGCCGACGAGCCGGGCCTCGCCCGATTGCCAGCCCGAGCGGCGGGCGGCGATCTCCGCGACCAGCGTGGTGGAGCGGAGCGACGGACAGGTGCCCGACACGCGGCACGTGGCGTCGCCGAGGCTCACATCCACCGCGATCTTGCGGGCGGTCGGCGTATAGTTGGCCACCTGAACATCGAGCTGCGCGGTGCCTTGCCCGCCGGCCGCGCGCTCCCCGACGCGAAGAATCGCCAGGTTCGCCGGCGGCTCGGCCGGAGCGGTCGATTCGAATTGAATGTGCGTATCGGCGGGCAAAGGGGAGAAATCGGCCTTGGCCCAGTTCGATCGCTGGAAATCACTGACCAGCACCAGCTCGCGCCGCCGCTGGTCGCTCGGCGAACGGGGCGCCAACATCCGCGCGGCCATGTCCAAGGCCCGGTTCACGTCGGAGCGTTCGGGCAGGGCGCGGCAGCGGGCCAGGCCCTCGCGCAGGGCATCGAAATTCGTCGAAGGGCCGTCGAATACTCCCCGCGGCCGGGCCCCGGCCAGGATCAGGTTGGCCGCCAGCCCGGGCCGGTAGCGGAGATAATTGGCCGTCACCGTTCGCGCCCGCTCGATTTGCTCGACGGCCCCCACGCGGGCCGCCATGCTCTGGCTCACGTCGAGCACTACCACGCGCACGGCATCGCTGCCCTGCAGATCGGTAATCTGGAGCGGCCGGCCCCACTGCGGCCGCGCCACCGCTAGGCTTAGCAGCAGCACGGCCAACGTCCGCAGGGCCAAGAGCACGAAGTCGCGCAGCCGCCGCCAGCTTCGTTGCTGGCGAACGGCCTCGCGGACGAAGCGGAGCGTCGACAGCGGCAGCCGCACGGGCCGCGGCCGCGTCAACCAGTGAACGAGCACCGGTGCGGCGGTCGCCGCAATGCCGATCCAGATGGCCCAAGGATGAAGGAACGTCATGGTCTGTCAAGCTCGGAGCCGCGGTCATTCTGAGCGGAGCGAAGAATCTCTGCCCGACTTCCCGGGAGATCCTTCGCTGCGCTCAGGATGACTGCGCTCAAGATGGCTGCGCTCAGGATGAGTGTGGCCGGGTTCGAGCATTACCCCGCCCGCGCTACCAAAAAACCTCCCAACGTCTGCAAGTAGGAAATCGCCGTCGACACGCGGCGGTACTCGCAACCGCCGGCCAACGCCAACTGGCGAACCATCGCCAGGTGGGCGGCAAACCGCTCCTGGTAGGCCGCGCGAATCTCGCCCCGCGAGGCATTCACCCGCCCGTCGTTTTCCATCCCCTCGAAGCGATAGGCGATGCCGTCGGGCAGCCGCTCTTCGCTGGGATGCACGACGTGCAACACGACAATGTCCCAGCCGCGATGGCGGAACAGCCGCAGCGACGCAAAGACGTCTTCCAGGTCTTCCATCAGGTAATCGCTCATCAGCAACAGCACGCCGCGGCGGCGGCACCGCTCGAACAGCTCGCGCAAGCCGGCGGCCATCCGCGGGCTGGGGCGGGTCTCTAGCCCTTCGATCACCTGCTGCAAGTGTTCGACGTGCGACGTGGTGGCCCCCGGGCCAATCCACTCGCCCAGCGCGCCCTGCAAGACGGCCAACCCCACCTGATCCTGGCCGCGGCTGATCACGTGCGACAGGGCCGTGGCCAGGTATTGTACGTATTCCAGCTTCGATCCGGCCGAATCGCGACGGCCGGCCGCGCCAAACCGCATCGAGCCGCTGGCATCGATGACCAGTGTGCAGCTCAGATTCGTCTCCTCTTCATGCAAGCGGACGATGGCCTTGCCGGTGCGGGCCAACACCTTCCAGTCGAGGCGGCGAAGGTCTTCGCCGCCGGTGTACTCGCGGGAATCGACGAATTCGCCGGCCCCGCCCAACTGCCGCGAGGCATGATAACCCATGAACGACCCCTCGACGCGGCGGCGGGTCGTGAAACGCATCTGCTCGAGCGCCGCCAGCGCGCGCAGGTCAAGGAACCGGCTTGTTACCCGGGCGTTCATGCGGCCACGTCTTCCAGGAGTCGAGCGATGATGTCGGCCGACGTCACGGAATCGCCCACCGCCCGGTGATTGACGATGATGCGGTGCCGCAGGATGGGCAGGGCCGTGGCCCGGACGTCCTCGGCGATGGGGGCCGTGCGCCCCTCCAACAGCGCGCGGGCCTTGGCCGCCAGCACGAGATTCTGCGAGCCGCGCGGGCCGGCGCCCCAGGCCACGTAGTCGCGGACGAACTTGCCGGTCCGCGGGTCGTCGGGCCGGCTGGCCCCGCACAACCGCACCGCGTAGGCGGCCACGTTGTTGGCCACCGGCACGGCCAGCACCAAATCGCGAAGCATGAGAAACTCCTCGCGATCCAGCGACGCCGCCGGCAACGCCGGCATGCCCCCCGTCGTCCGCAGCACGATCTCCTCCTCCTGCGCGGGCGTCGGATAGCCGATGCGGATTTCCATCATGAAGCGATCCAGTTGCGCCTCGGGCAGCGGGTACGTCCCTTCCTGCTCGATCGGATTTTGCGTGGCGGCCACCAGGAACGGCTCTTCCAAGGGATAGGTCTTGCCGCCCACCGTGACGTGGCGTTCGGCCATCGCTTCGAGCAGGGCCGACTGCGTCTTTGGCGCGGCCCGGTTGATCTCGTCGGCCAAGACGAGATTGGCAAATATCGGGCCGGGCCGAAAGGTCATCGCCGGCCCCTGGCCGTTTTCGCTGCGGCCGAGCAATTCGTAGCCCGTCACGTCGGCCGGCATCAGGTCGGGCGTGAACTGGATGCGGCCGTATTTCCAGCGAAAGGCCGCCGCCAACGATTTGACCATCAGGGTCTTGGCCAAGCCGGGCACGCCCACCACCAGGGCGTGCGAGCCGGTCAGCGCACAGAGCAAGAGCTGATCGATCACCGCGTCTTGACCGACCACGACTTCGTGCAAGGCCGCGCGGATCGCCCGCACGCGGTCCGCGAATGCGCCGACCTGAAGCCGGCCAGAGTCCGCACCATTGGCGGTCGCCGCCATGGCTGCTCCTCCCGTTGTTGATGTCGAAGAATAGACTGGACCGACAGAACAGCGCTGGCCGGGCAAAGCGAGAAGAGGGGCGTTAGGGGACGGACGTTACGACAGGCAGGAAGGCCCCCTCTCGAAACCGTTCCGTTTCGGCTCCTCTCTCTCGGCCGGCACTACGCCAACGGGCGTCAAGATATCATTTGCACAAGGGACGGTCAAGCAGCCGCCACCCCCACCGAATGCAGTCACGAATTGTGGCGATCACATAAGACGGAAGCCTCGGGTGGCCCGGATAGCTCGCCTATCCGGGCCGCACAAGCGGCAAGAGGGTCTGGCGAAACCTCCTGTGGCTTCGCCGCCCCGATAGACAAGCTATCGGGGCCACCCGGGAGCCAACGCCCGCGCTTGATCATCACGGATCAACGGGTAGCGGCAGGTCTTTCGGGGCTACGTCCTTGACGTTCAGATCGCCGTACACCACTCGGTACGTGTTCGGGTCCTGGGCGCCCTTCAGCTTGTACCAGCAGACGATTCGGTCTTTCTCGCCGAGCTTGACCCCTTTGCCCAGGTAACGGAAGCTCTTTTCCACGATGCTGTCGGGATTCCAAAAGAAGAAGTCCAAGATAGGGGCATTCGTGGCCCCTCCCCAATTATAGCGCATGTCGGCGTCCAAGAGCTTTCGCTCGGCCGCCGTCTGGCGCTTTGGCGGCTTGCTGGTGGCGCGGTCGATCTTGCGCAGCAAAGCCCAGGAATTGTTCGCCTCGTCGGGGAACGTCTTGTCGTTGAAGGCGGCGAGAATGCCGAAGTAATCGATCATCTCTTTCTCGGTGACGTGAGCGCGCTGCTTGATCTCAACCGTGTAGCCCGCGGGCGGTTCGAGCCGGAACAGCGAATCATCGAGCGGCACGTCGTAACGAATGTCTTGTGTTCCGCTGCCCATGATCCGACGGGACAGCGGGCCTCCGGGCGCGTTCGTAGTCGCGGTGTCGCTATCGGGATCGTAGTGGTCGCGACCGGGCCAATACATCGCGACGAGTTGCTTGGTCTTCGCATCGATCCAATAGTCGGTGCTCCAATCACGTTCGCCGGCCACGTACCAGCGAAACGCATGTCGAAAGACATTGACTTCTCCCGTCGCCGTTTTTCGCTTTTCCACCCATTGCAGGTTGGGTGCGTTCAGTTTTTCGCGATCGTAGGCAAATGGGCCCGCATCGTGAGCAACCGGGTCGAGTTTCTCGATCGTCGCTTTTTTCTCCTGGGGATGGTAGGTCAGTTTGCGTCCGTGCATCCAGTCGCTGATTTCCACTTCAGTAATTTTCCCCTTATCGTCCAGCCTCACCATCCGGTACAAGCCCGGTGCTTTGTAAGCATTTTCGATGACTCCCGCATGAGACCACGTCCTCTTTCCATCCTGGCTGGTGATATGTTCGTAGTATGTGCTCTTCCAAGTCATGGTCTTGGCCTTCTGGATTTGTTCCACGGTCGCGGCGAAGGCATCCATGCTGGGCCCATGCGAGGTAAAGCTCAACGGGCCAAACCAAGTGCCAAACCAAACCCCGGCCAGCACCGCGGCGGTGGCCGCCAGCGTGACGAGCCGGCGCCGGAGTTTCTTCCGCCTCGCCGGCAGGGCCGGTCCCGGTGGATCGAGACTGGCCACCGTCCGGCCGTAGCGCCGCTGCCAGGCATCGAACTGGGCGGCCGGCGGCGGAACCGTGCGAATCGCCTCGACGGCACGCCGCAGCGCGCCTTGCAATTCGTCGGGATTGGGACGGGCATCGAAATCCGTGGCGTTCATGGCCAACCTCATGGGTTCGGTTCGGCAAGCAGTTCTTCCAATCGCGACCGCGCCTGATTGAGGGCCGTGGACGTTGCCGTGGGCGAAATCCCCAACGTCTCGGCGATCTCGCGATAGGAAAGCTCTTCGAAGTATCGCAGGCAAAAAACCTCCGCCTCGCGCGGCGCAAGCTCTGCCAAGGCGATGCGCAGCCGGGCCTCCAATTCGCGGCAGGCGGCGATGGCCGCCGGATCGTCCTGGGCCAGGGCGGGCTGCGCCGCGTCCAAGGGCAGCGTGATTCGTCGCCGCCGCAGGGCGTCCAACGCCCGGCAGGTGGCCATCCGCCGCAGCAAGGCCGGCCAGCAGACGACCGCCGCCCCGTTCGACTGCCGGTGGGCCTCGGCAAACACCTCTTGTACCACGTCTTCGGCATCCTGGGCATGGCCCAGAATCCGCCAGGCGATGCCGTACAGCGCCGGGCTATGTTCACGCACGAGACGGTCCAAATCGATCATGCCGGGCCTCGCAATGCGTCGTGTCACAGCCTCTATTATGGTTGTCGCAGCCGGAGGGAAAATGTCAGCACAAGAACCGCGCCTTGTGGTTCAGTCAATTCGTCGCCATCGCCAACGCTGAGCGGAGTGGTTTGCCGGTGGCAGAGGACGGGCGATTGGGCGGCGATCGGCATCTCCGCGACGCACCAGGGGCGATTTCTCGACAGCTCACCCCCCCCACAGATGCCACTTCTCTCAGATTTTTGGTCCGCATACTCCAATGGATTGACATATAACCTGTTTCTGCTATTCTGAAAACCATCTGGGGTCATCCGAGCAATCGTCAGGGCTCGATTCAAAGGTAGCGCAGCAGTACCTGAGTAAGAGCAGCCGACCAACCAACAGATCGTCGGCTCTTCTCTAACGGGTGCATTCTCACGCGGGTTCTCCTGCGGGGAAGCTGTTTCCAAACATTCCACAGGCGGGGACTTCCTGCGCCGATTCATATTTCGTTTCGTCGGTCAATTCTCGCTACGCGGTTACCTCTCGATCTTCAACACTTGCCACCAGCTTTTTACCGAGGGCAACATGGACTGCAAGGCTACACGTCGCGGCTGCGGCGTGGAACGTGTCGGCAGGGCTGCTTTGGATGAGATCATCGGCGTGTCAACGTGGGCGCAGCACCTCCGCCAAACGATCGCCCAAGTGGCAGCCTGCCGTTCCAGCGTGTTGATTGCCGGGCCAAGCGGAACGGGGAAGGAGTTGATCGCCAGGGCCATCCACCAACAGAGCGAGCGCGCGGCCGGCCCGTTGATCGTTGTGGACTGCGCCGCCATCCCGACAACCCTGTTTTCCAGTCAACTTTTTGGACATGTGAAAGGCGCGTTTTCCGGCGCCGCTTGCGATACGCTCGGTTGCTTCCGCGCCGCTGAGGGCGGAACGATCTTTCTCGACGAGCTCGGCGAGCTCGCCCTCGATCTCCAGGTCCAGTTGTTACGCGTCATTCAGGAGCGGTCCGTCACCCCCGTGGGAAGCCATCGCAGCGTTCCCGTCAACGTGCGCATCGTGGCCGCCACGAACCGAGAACTTACCCGCGAGGTCGAGACCGGGCGTTTTCGTCTCGATCTGTACTATCGGCTGAACGTGGTGAAGCTGACCACGACGCCGTTGAACGAGCGGCCGGAGGACATCGAGCCGCTGTGCCGCTGCTTCCTCGATCGTTGGTCGATCGAGAACGGTCTGCCGCGGCGGTGGCTCTCACCCGCCGCGGTTCGCTTGCTGATGGCCTGCGATTGGCCGGGCAACGTGCGGCAGTTGCAGAACGTGCTGGAACGGGCCGCGGTGTTCGCCGAAGGCGAGGAAATCACGCCCGCGCAACTGCAAGAATTCATCGAGCCGGAGATGGGGCAAGCCGTTGCCGGCCGCATCGGCTACGGCGACGAGCTGGCCGCAACGGACGACCACCTCTGCCAAGGCTGCGATCCGATGCGACCCGCCTGTGCCTCCCGCGGCGGCCCTTGGCCAACCATGGCCGAGTGTGAAGCGCGGCTGATCCGCGAAACGCTGGAACACACCTTCTATAACCAGAGCGCGGCCGCCCGGCTGCTGGGCATCGACTGGCGCGTGTTGGCCCGCAAGATGCAAAAGCACGGCATCGCGTTGCCCCGCAATCATTCCCGGTGCGCCTGATTCTCACTGCTGGCGGAATCCCCTGCCACACCGATCCGGGTCGCCGGCTGCCGCTTCTACCGTTTTGGTAGTGCTCGCCACCAAAACGGCATAACGTTCTTCCGTTATGGTACCCGCCTGCCGGAAGTGCGGCGGGCCATGTGGGATCGATCTCGTAAGCCGATCGCTTTTCGCGACAACAGGTTACGCTTCCTTTTTTCGCTGGCAGCAGCCTCTGGCATCGCGGTTGCGTTAGAAACGCGGCAACTCGACAACCTTGCCAGGAGGATCGCCCGCCATGACCAGTATTTGTCCGATCGCCCGGCGCGTCGGGGCCACCACGGTGGCCATTGTCGATTCATGCCCGGCCGACTATGCAGCCACGACCGAGGCCGTGCACCGGCCGAGCGTAACATGGCACTTTCTGGCCACCGGTCAGGAAGCCCTGCGTTTGGCGCGCAGCGAATATGTCGATCTTTGGGTGGTCAATGCCGTGCTCGTCGACATGTCGGGAATCGATCTGTGCAGCATGCTCCGCAACCGTTCAACGCCGGCCACCGTTTATGTCGTGACCGACGCCTACCGCGCCGCTGACGAGCAGGCGGCGCGGATCTGCGGTGCTTCGCTGTTCGGCTGCAAACCCATGCAGGCTGAATGGTTCAGCACACTGACGAACACTTGGGGCCCTCACATTCCGACCTGCCACGTGTGATGTGGAAGCGTTGATTGCCAAGTTCGGCTGCCGCCGCAAGGGCTGCTTGGCATGCGTCAGAAAAAAGAAGTGAAGCCAGGAGCCAAACGGAGAGCCGTGACAGTGGTAAGTCGTCAGCATGGTGTTGCCCCGATCAGTATCGGTTGTTCTCGTGCGCGACGGTCGTGCGTAGGAATCCCATTCACACAAGCAAAGATCAGATGAACAAAAGAATTGCTCTTGCCATTACCGCCATTGTCGCTTTTTCGAGTTTGGCAATGGCCACCACGATCGCCGTGGGTAACGGCAGCTTCGAGGCAAATGGCGTCGCTCCTGGGGGCCAGTTCGGTGCCGGTTCGACAGTGCCGGCATCCGGCTGGCAGACGGTCTGGAACAGCGACGGTCAAAACACGGTCGGGACCTACGCCTGGCGACGGCAAGTCAAGGCGGTGGCGTAGGGCAAACAATCCAAACGGTCTTCACACCAATCGAATCCGTGACTTGTCCATGAGGTAGCGACCGCATCCAAACGAAAACGTCCCGCTCGTGAGAGTTGCGTTCCTTTTGGATGCCTTCTTTTTGGCCCGCGCAATTCGGGCTCACTCCCGCCCCGACTTCGGAGGCCGGAAATCGTCCCTGCTGCCAACGCAGGATGAAGTCTCGTCTGCGGGTAGGCAGGCGAGCCAGTGCAGAACGAGAGGTGGCGCAGACAAACGTGTAATCTTTCTCATTACCGAAAGGAAAATTCCATGAAAAGGTCGTCATTACTATGGACTGTCGTGTTGCTGATTGTCGACGCCAGCGTTACCCAAGGCATCACGATCACCTTTGAGGAGGGATTGGGCCAGGACGGAACCGCCATCAACAATCAATACACCGGCATAAGCTTTGTGGGTGCAACTAATGGGCTCCCGTGGCTTTACTCCGACGCCTCCACAGGGTTCTACAACGCATCCTCCTGGCCGAGCGGACAAATCTTGGGCGGAGAGGGGGATTATTGGATTGATGGACAGGTTTGCGCTTGGACCGGCGAGGCAGGCGCAAACGGCAAGATTGTTCTCACCGCCGCCGATGCCACCTACTTCCAGTTAAACTACAGTTCGTACAGCACGCTCTATTTGGAAGCCTTCGACTCTGCCGGGAATCTCATCACTACCGACTCCGGCCCGGCTAATTTGCGGTTTACTGATAATAATCCAAACGGGCCGGGAACGTTGCGGGTCGAGGCTCCTGCGGGAGATGCCATCGCCTCAGTGCTGGTGCACGATACCGGAAACTACTGGGTTGTCGATAACGTCGTTACTGATGCGACGGGTATCGTCCAATTGCCTTCACCAACTCCCGAACCGTCGACGCTTGTGTCGCTGGCAACCGGAATGTTGGGCCTACTCGCCTACGCCTGGCAACGGCGGCGGCGGATGAAGGCATCGTAACAAGACCACTTTCCTTCCCTTTAGTTGCCACCTCCATAAAAGGAAAAGAACAATGAAATTCCGAATCTCTTTCATTCTTGCCGCTGTTGGCGCGATTGCGGCTTTCTTCGCGGGCATGGCGTCGGCAGATCCCGTCGCGCTGGTCAATCCTCTTATGTTGAATCCTCCGGTCGGCGATGGCCAGCTAGGTCCTTCGACCACGCCCGGTTGGCAGGTCGTCTATGGCGCCAACCCCTCCACGGGCGCGAATGTCGTTGTGTACAACCCCACGTCGAACGATTTCCCCGGCGCGGGAGGAAATGGCAACCTGCCGTCGCCGCTGGGGATCGTGCAGGCAACGCTTGGCGCTCCTGATGCCAACGGCAATGCCACCCTTATCGGCACGACAAACACCCTGTACGGCGGCGCATTGGCGGCTCCCGCCTTGGGCAGCCAGGCCATGTTCAACACCTCGACAGTAGATAACGACATCTGCTTCCTGGACAACAACCGCACTCAACCCGCCATCCTCCTCGATCCGAATACGACTTACACGTTGACGTTTTCTATCGGCCAGGGGCTGGTCAATCCGTTACCGTGGTACGCCGGGTTCTCAGCGGAGATCACCACCGAGGATGGGGCCCTCTTCAACGTCGAGTTCCACAACACCGGTCAGGACGTTCCCGATCCCGGGACCTTTTACGACTACTCGATCGTGTTCCAGGGGAACGATTGGCTGTACGCGTACGGTAAGAATGGCCCATTTCCCGGTGACCCCTTGCGGATTGGCCTTATCCTCGGTTCTGGCGTCTACGCCACCGATATCCGGATGGACGTAACGACTGTCCCGGAGCCATCGACGCTGGCCCTGCTGGCGTCAGGCCTGGTTGGCCTGTTGGCCTACGCGTGGCGACGGCGAACACGGACGGCATAGCGAACCAATCCAATCCAATCAGGAAGCAAACAAGCCAAAGGAAAGAGAGAACCACCCGGCCGTCAGTTTGTCAGCGTGTTGCTGGCCCGGTCGGCGGTGGCCGTTCTGTAAAAGAACACAAACATCAATTTCATTTCCAAGGAACGATCCAATGTCTACAAATCTGAGAACTGTTGTCCGAGTTGCGGCCGTGGTCTCGATGGT